>Ga0335072_10005078_pt1 | contig 19407 bp, 13 predicted proteins | sample Lox_Sample_21_FD_206725 | JGI IMG/M metagenome (GOLD analysis project Ga0335072, IMG submission 206725) | Soil microbial communities from Loxahatchee National Wildlife Refuge, Florida, United States - Lox_Sample_2.1 | ecosystem: Environmental > Terrestrial > Soil > Wetlands | place: USA...
GGACTGCTGCAAAGTGTGAGCACGCCGAGCTACGAGGTCGCACTCGATGACTACAAGAAATTCAACAACAAATATGTGGCGCGCCGACTGACGATCGATCCGGAGCCCGGCACGACGATCCAGGCCGAGATAACGGAGCTGAGCGAACTAAAAGACCCGGACGCGACGATGTTTGCGGTCGCCCGCTCCAGCCCCGCCAGCGAACATCTCAAGAGTGTGGGCATCGACGAGGCTACACTCCGCAGCCTTTCGCTCTCCACTCCGGATATCGTCTGGCCCTCCGTTCGCAGCGGGAAAACAAGCGGCGTGCTGAGTATGTTCATTTCCGTAGATCGAAACGGACGCGTCCGCGAAGCGTGGCCTTTGAATTCAGATAATGCTGGCTTAGAAGATCCCGCTCGTGAGCAGGTCATGAGATGGCAGTTCAAAACCGCGACGAGCGACGGGGTACCGGTGCAAGTCGAGAGCGTGATTACTCTCGCATTCAACACAAAGATCGGAGATCCCATCGCGATTCTCAGCGACGAGGACGCGCGAAAACTCGCAACGCGAGTGGTCCAGCCCGCATTCCCCGCAGGGGCAGTCAGCGGAACAGTAGTGAAGATCCAAATAGGAGTAGCGTTAGACGGGACGGTAACCGGCGCGAGTAATTCTTACAATGCTCCTACCCCGTTGTTTCTGGCCGCCTACAACGCGGTTCGCCACTGGCAGTTCCGTCCCTACATGAAAGACGGGACGCCCGACCCTTTCGGCGCAGACATCGTCTTTCGCGTGCCCTAATAAAAAGGCGCGGCCGAGGCCGCGCCTATCACCCCCGGCAGAACTGCTAGATCCCTGACTGCTGGTTGGTCCTGCTCGCCACCTGCAGCTGGTTGTCGACGCTGAATGCGCCTGGAATCTGGTTGGCACGAATTCCGGCAATCTGCTTGTCCATCGTGCTGTCTACGACACCGTACAGAGTCACGTGTCCATTGGCGACGATGATGCGAATCGGCCGGGCCGGGTCTAAGGCATACTTAATCAGCACCGGATCGCCATAGATCGTGCGCGCGGTCCGCAGGCGCAACGCGTCATCAAAATTCGAAACCGGCTCGACAGAGATATTGTCGACCACATCCTTCACCCCCGGGATGTTCGCAATGTCAGCCAAAGCTTCGTCGCGGCCGATTCCAGTGCGGTCTTGTCCTTCGACCGTGACCACGCCGTCTTTCACGCCGACCGCGAAATAGTCGAACGCGCTGTCATAGCCGACTCGCACATAGCGAAGCTTGGTCGCGAGCTTTTGTTCCAGTTGCTGGTCAGGAACGTTCGGGCCCGCAACCTCAATCAGATTGCGGACACCCTGCACGTCTTTGATCTTGCGCGCCGTTTTCGCGGCGTCGAGTTTTCGCTGATAAAGATCGACCGTACCGGTGAGCGTGACGATTCCATCCTCAACGCTCGACTGCACACTCTTGAACTGCTCCTTGGCTGCGAGCTTTTGCGCAACCGCCGTTTCAATTTGCGTGTCGTAGCGGGCCGCGGGCGAAGTCTGCGCAATGCCAGTCGCAGCTAACAGTACGAGTGCCAGGATCGCCCCTCCCATCCGTTGAAGAAGCTTGTTATGTCTTTTTTCCATCATATTCGCCTCCGCCTTTGACGAAACTTTACGAATTAACCATTCGGTTAATTCATTCGACGAAGGCAAAGTGGAGAAAGATGCATGGAACAAAAAGAAAAAATATCTACACGCAATGAGCTCCCGGGCAGAACTTTTCTTGGCCGAGCGGGTTGTTGGAACAGCGGAGATCCGCTCGTAGCGTTCACCGTTGAATGATCGCGCGAGCTTTATTCGGGAAGAGGGACTAGCGGCTATTTCGTGTCGTACGAACGATTGGTTTCTGCGGTGCTTTGCGCCGCTCTTTAAACGCCTGCCCGCTGAAGCACCAGTACCCAGCGAGTGTGCCTCCAGCAAAAATCGACCAGAGCGCAGTATTGCCATACTGGGCGTATTTCTCCAATCCAAGATTGGCGAGATCCCAGAAGGTGAGCGGCCAGACAAACAGGGCGTAGAACCCGACCGCAAGCATCACCGAGGCAATTCCCGCCCCAATCGCAAGCACTCCGGCCGAACAACTTTCAAACAACACCATGCTCCAATGCTGGTCGGCCAAATTGGCTCGCGTGCCAGGCGCAGTTCTGGGTCTTTGTACGACTGGAGACATGTTTTTTCCGGTTTTGCTATCTGTTGTTAACGAGCAAGATTTATAGTCTTAGAGCATAAACAGGGCGCCCCAAGCCCTCCAAGTTACGAAGGGCTCGAAATCCCGCTGCCTGCCAAATGTTTTCGCGAACAGCTTCGTGAGGACGATTACTCCAGTAACTTTCGACGGAAAACATAGCACCTTACGATGGGGTTACGGGCGGGCAAAATTGAGGGGGGAGATTTTGACATGGGTGAACGTGTCACCCAATCATCACAGGGCGACCTTGTGCGCGCTCAGCAACTCCGGAAAGTGCTGCGCGGGGGCACAGGTCCCGGATTCGTACAAGCAGAGGATGCCGACACTTCCTGCTCGGTAACATCCTGCCCGGTTCCCCAGAACGCAAGCCTTGGCGATCCGCTTCCTGGTGTGAATCGTTCTGACATTCAACTTCAACTTCTGCAACAAATGTTCCAGGCATCTCCCGACGCACTCAGCATTGCCGACCGGGACCACCGTGCTTTATGGACGAATGAGAAATTCGAAGTGATGTTTGGGCACCCAGTTTCGGAAATACTGGGCCAGCCGCTGGAAAACCTGGTAGTTCCCCCGGACCGGTTAGCCGAATCACGCTGGATCACCGAAGCACTGGTAAAGGGCCAAGCGATAACGCTGGAGACGCAGCGCCTAAGGAAAGACGGTGCTTTGATCGATGTTTCCGTCTCCTGCGCTCCGTTGCTCATCGACGGAAAGATCGAAGCATATTATGCGGGATATCACGACATCTCCGATCGCAAGCGGGTCGATGCGCTGAGCTCGGCGCTGTACCGTGTCGCGGAAAAGAGCAGTAGCGCGCACGATCTGCAGCAATTCTTTGCGGCCGTGCACGAGGTTGTCGATGAGCTGATGTACGCCCGGAATTTCTACATCGCGCTTTACGATCCCGTGACCGAGATGTTGACCTTCCCTTACTTCGTCGACGAACAGGATAAAACGCCTACCGCCAAGAAGCTTGGGAAAGGACTTGCCGATTACCTCATCCGCACTGGCGAGCCGTTGCTGGCGACACCGGAAGTTCTGCAGGCGATGGAAAGTCGGGGCGAGGTTACGCGCAACGGCTCGCGTTCGCTTGACTGGATGGGCGTTCCGCTCAAAGTTGGCAGTCATACGTTCGGAGCGCTCGTGGTCCAGACCTACTCGAAGAGCATTCGCTATACCGATCGGGATAAGGAGATGCTCACGTTTGTCGCGCGGCAATTGGCCAGCGCCGTCGAGATCAAGAGAAATGAGCAGGCGCTTCGCCGCTCTGAAGCTCGTTACCGCTCGCTGGTCCAGAGTTCCGTTTACGGCATTTACCGCGCCAGCCTGCAAGGAAGATTTCTGGATGTCAATCCTGCGTTGATCAGCATGCTGGGATACGCATCGGCCGAGGAAGTGCTGTTGCTCGATCCGGAAAAGGAGGTCTTTGCCAATCCGGAAGAGCAGAACCGCCTTTTCGAGCAATTCCGCAACAGCGGCCGGCTCGACGGAATCGAGGTGAAGTGGAGGCGTAGGGATGGCAGCACGATCACGGTCCGCATCAGCGGCCGCGCCGTCGCCAGCGAAGATGAACCGGCCGATGTGCTGGAGGCGATTGCCGAAGATGTGACCGAGCGGCGGGCGCTCGAGGAGCAATTTCGTCAGGCGCAAAAGATGGAGGCGGTCGGACGCCTCGCCGGCGGCGTCGCGCACGATTTTAATAATCTGCTCATGGTCGTCAGCGGATACGCGGAAGTGATCCTCTCGAAACTCGAAGTGGATCATCCGCTCAGCGACAAAGCGCGGGCGATTCAGCAGGCTGCCGACCGCGCCACCACGCTAACGCGCCAATTGCTGGCTTTCAGCCGCAAGCAACTGCTGGAATTGAAAGTGGTCGATGTCAACGCGATTGTTTCCGACATGGAGCGCTTGCTGCGTCCGCTGATTGGGGAAAATGTGGAACTGGTAGCGAAGCTTGCTCCCGACGCGGGATACACCCGCGCCGACGCCGGCCAGCTCGAACAAGTTCTGATGAACCTGGTCGTTAATGCCAAAGACGCGATGCCCGAGGGCGGTACGCTGACTATTCAAACCGAAAATATTCTGATCGATGACAGTTCCCGCCCTGGACAGACGTTCATTCGTCCGGGCAGCTACGTCATGCTTTCGGTCAGCGACACTGGCATGGGCATGGACAAAGAGACGCAGTCGCGAATCTTCGAACCATTCTTTACGACCAAGGAAAAGGGCAAGGGAACAGGTCTCGGGCTTTCGACGGTATACGGCATCGTGAAACAGAGCGGCGGCTACGTGATGGTGCATAGCGAATCAGGTCATGGCAGCACCTTCCACATCTATTTGCCGCAAGTGGAAGGAATGGCGGAGAAGCATGCCGCGCCGGCCGCTCGCGCCGCCGTCGGAGGGACAGAAACCATTCTGCTGGTCGAAGACGAAGAATCCGTTCGTCAGCTTGTCCGTGACACGTTGGAATCCAAGGGCTACAAAGTGGTCGATGCCGAAAACGGCGAGGGCGGAATCCGGGCTGCGGCCCGGCACGAAGGCAAGATCGATCTCGTCATCACGGACGTGATCATGCCCGGCATGGGCGGGCGCGAAATGGCCGAGGAGATCGTCAAGACCCGTCCCGACGCAAAAGTTCTGTATCTCTCCGGTTATGCCGAAGACGCGATCCTCAGCGAAAGCGGCATTGAAAACGCCACCGCATTCCTGCAAAAGCCCTTCGCCCTTCAGAATCTTTCCCGCAAAGTTCGCGAAGTCCTGGGCTAAACTCAAATTAAGAAAGTTCCGCCGCTGGCGTAACTTTTTTTCGAGTCCATGCGTACTATTGAATAGGTGGGCCGTAGGCCGTTCATCCGTGTGGGGGTTCCATGCTGATCAAAAAGTCAGAAGAGATTCGTTCCTCGGAGATCACGCCGAAGAGTGCATATTTGAATCGTCGCAAATTTTTGGCGGCGGCGGCGCTCTCCGGAGCTGCCGCAGTTGGCGGCGTGCGATTGCGCCAGCTCGGGGCGCCTTCCATGACCGCGTTCGCCGCTAACAAGATCAATGGGATTGTGAAAAGTCCTTTCAGCACGACCGAGACGATCACTCCCTATCAGGACGTCACTCACTACAACAACTACTACGAGTTTTCAACCGAGAAAGATGAGCCGGCCGAACTGGCGAAGAACTTCCGCACCCGCCCCTGGAAGGTGAAGATTGACGGTGAGGTCGCAAAGAAGCTCGAACTCGATGTGGATGAGATCATCAAGATGGCTCCGCCGGAGGAGCGCATTTATCGCCACCGCTGCGTGGAAGGCTGGTCGATCGTGGTGCCCTGGGTTGGATTTTCGCTGAGCGAATTTATCAAGCGGGTGAACCCGACGAGCAAAGCGAAATTCGTCGAATTCACTACGATCTACGATCTGACCCAAATGCCCGGACAACGCCGGAACGTGCTCGACTGGCCATACGTAGAGGGCCTGCGCATGGACGAAGCGATGCATCCGCTGGCCCTGCTCTGCTTCGGGATGTATGGGGAGGATTTACCCAATCAGGATGGCGCGCCGCTGCGCATGGTCCTGCCGTGGAAATATGGTTTTAAGAGCGCGAAGGCGATCGTGCGCATCCGTTTTACCGCGAAGCAGCCGATGAATACGTGGAACATCATGGCTCCGCAGGAATACGGGTTTTATGCGAATGTGAACCCGCATGTCGATCATCCGCGGTGGAGCCAGGCCAAAGAACGCCGACTGGGAGAATTCTTCAAGCGTCCGACTCTGATGTTCAACGGCTACGATCAGGTCGCGAGTTTGTATAGCGGGATGGATTTGAAGAAATACTTCTGAAGCACGGGTCAAGGTCCAGGGTTCAGGGAGTAGAGGTCAGTACACACGTCTCCGCATCTCGTTTCTTCTGGCCCATGATCCCTGACCTCTGGTCCCTGAATTCTGAATGCTGAGTGCACCATGAAAGCCCGCTACTTCAAACCTGTCGTCTTCCTTGCTTGCCTCGGACCAGCGGCAGTCCTTACATGGCGCGGATTTCACTCGGAACTCGGCGCCAATCCGATTGAAGCGATCACGCACGGCACCGGCGACTGGACGCTGAGATTCCTGCTTATAACGCTTGCCGTATCTCCGCTGCGAAGGTTAACTCGGCAATACTGGCTTATCAGTTTCCGGCGCATGTTGGGGCTCTTCGCATTTTTCTATGGTTTCCTTCATCTGATGACGTACGTCTGGCTGGACAAATTTTTCGATGTCCACGAGATGCTGCACGATATCGCCAAGCGGCGATTCATCACGGCGGGAATGACCGCTTTTGCGCTGATGATTCCGCTTGCGCTGACGTCCACGAAGTGGGCGATTCGCAAGCTCGGAGGTAAACGCTGGCAGATTCTGCACCGTCTCATTTACGCCAGCGCAGCGGCCGGCGTGATTCATTACATCTGGCTGGTAAAAGCCGATCTCAGGAAGCCGTTGGAATACGGGACGGTGCTAGTAGCTTTGCTTTTCTACAGGGTCGCGGCTTGGGGATGGTCGCGAATGAAGCCAACTCCCCAGTCTATTGCGCCGAAATATCCGGCGATTGATACTGTCTTTCAATCAAAATTATTCCCATTTTGGTCGGAAGTGTCGGCTGGTTTGGAACTGTCCGTCAAAAATTCACACTCGAGCGATTGTCACGAAGCAATTGGCAAGCATAGGCTAATAGCAGGAGTGAATTATGGCCACGATCGAAGCGACCACCCCAGCCGAAATTCAGGAAATAACTCCTTATGCTCAAACCCGCTCCACCATTCAAGGAAATCCGCTCAGCGATGACGAATTGCGCAAGACGGGAATCTACTGGCGAGCCTGCAATTATCTCAGCCTCGGAATGATCTACCTGCTCGACAATCCACTGCTTGAGGAACCGCTGCGCCCCGAGCAAATCAAGAACCGTCTGCTCGGCCATTGGGGGTCGAGTCCCGGCCTGTCATTCATCTATGTTCATCTGAACCGGCTGATCAAGAAATATGACCTCGACATGATCTTTCTCGCCGGTCCCGGGCATGGTGCGCCTGGCGTTCTGGGCCCCGCATATCTGGAAGGAACTTATTCGGAAATCTACCCGGAGAAGAGCCAGGATGCCGATGGTCTGCGCGAATTCTTCAAACAGTTTTCATTTCCCGGCGGCATTGGCAGCCACTGCACGCCAGAGACTCCGGGATCGATCCACGAAGGTGGAGAGCTTGGTTACGTGCTCTCGCATGCCTGCGGGGCGGCGTTTGACAATCCGGATCTGATCGTGGCCGCCGTCGTTGGGGATGGTGAATCGGAAACCGGCCCACTTGCGACTTCGTGGCACATTAATAAATTCCTGAATCCCGTGCGCGATGGCGCAGTGCTGCCGATCCTGCATCTGAATGGATACAAGATCGACAATCCCACGCTGCCCGCGCGCATCTCCCACGAAGAGATCGAAAACCTGCTGCGCGGCTATGGGTGGTCTCCATATTTCGTCGAAGGTTCCGACATCGACAGCATGCATCAGGCGATGGCGGCAACGGTGGAGCACTGCATTGATCGAATTCGCGAGCATCAGCACGCGGCTCGCGCGGGAAGCGAATGGAGCCGTCCGCGCTGGCCGATGATTGTGCTGCGCTCGCCCAAAGGATGGACCGCGCCGCGGGAAGTCGAAGGGCATTTCCTCGAGGGATTCTGGCGTGCTCATCAGGTGCCATTGCCGGCAGCGAAGAGCGATCCGGCACAGCTGCGCATTCTCGAAAAGTGGATGCGCGAACAGAAACCGGATCCGTTTTTCGACGGCGCGGGCAAACTCGCCCCAGTCTTCCGCGAACTGGCGCCCACCGGCATTCGGCGCATGAGCGCGAATCCGCACGCCAATGGCGGGCGCCTGAAGAAGTCTCTGCGCTTGCCCGACTTTCGCAATTACGCCGACCCCGTCGAAAAGCCCGGCGTATCGATGGCGGAAAATACGCGTCCGCTGGGGAAGATGCTCGCCGATGTGATGCGCATGAACTCGCACAACTTTCGCGTATTCGGCCCGGATGAAACGAAATCGAACAAGCTCGACGATCTCTTTTCCGCGACCAAGAAATTGTGGATCGAAGAGCGTTTTCCCGAAGACAACGACGGCGGCAATCTGGCTCCCGACGGCCGTATCCTGGAAATGCTCAGCGAGCACACGCTCGAAGGCATGCTCGAAGGCTATCTGCTCACCGGGAGGCACGGGTTCTTTTCAACCTATGAAGCCTTTGTGCACATCATCGACTCGATGTTCAACCAGTACGCCAAGTGGCTGGAAATCTGTAATCACCTTTCCTGGCGCGCTTCGATCGCATCTTTAAATCTGCTGATCACTTCCACGGTCTGGCGCCAGGATCACAACGGCTTCACGCATCAAGACCCTGGATTTCTCGATGTGGTCGTCAACAAGAGCGCGCGAGTGACGCGCATCTACCTTCCTCCCGATGTGAACTGCCTCCTTTCCGTCGCCGACCACTGCCTGCGCACTCAGGACTACGTCAACGTCATTGTGTCGGATAAGCAAAAACACCTGCAATTCCTCGACATGGATGCCGCCATCACTCACTGCACTAAAGGAATCGGTATTTGGGATTGGGCGAGCAACGACGAGCAGGGGGAGCCCGACGTTGTGATGGCTTCCGCGGGCGACATTCCGACGCAGGAAGCGTTGGCCGCGACCGCGCTGTTGCGAAAGGAATTTTCAGATTTAAAAATCCGGTTCATTAACGTCGTCGATTTATTTAAGTTGCAGCCAACCAGCGAGCATCCACACGGACTTCCAGATCGTGATTTCGATTCGCTGTTCACCGTGGACAAGCCGGTCATGTTCAATTTCCACGGATATCCGCAGTTGATTCATCGGCTGGCGTATCGCCGCACCAATCACCACAACATTCACGTGCGCGGCTACAAAGAGCAGGGCAACATCAACACGCCTCTGGAACTCGCGATTGACAACAACGTCGACCGCTTCAGCCTCGCCATGGATGTTGTGGATCGAGTGCCACGGCTGCAGCGGATCGGCGGCCATGCGAAAGAGCGATTCCTGAATCAGCAGATCGAGTGCCGCAACTACGCGCATCAGTACGGCATCGACAAGCCGGAAGCCGCCGGCTGGACCTGGCCGTATTAGCTTTCATTGGGTGCCTCACTTCTGGCCGATTTTGCCAGAAGTGGGGATGTCCACGAGCCCATACAACGCATTCGCATCAAAACATTCATTCATTCCTTTCTGGAACTAAGCTCCTGAAAACAAAGCTCAAGAGGTTTGTAAAAATTCTCTTCCTCTACCGTCTTTACTTGTGCAATCGAGCTAGAGGAGGCGTAACCTGCCAAGCGTATTGAGAGAGGAAGAACCGGCCATCGCGATTCCCGGCGAACTCGAACAAGCGTTTCGCGCGCATCACGGGCTGGTGTTTCGCACCGCCTACCGCATCACCGGTAATGCGTCGGACGCCGAAGATGTGCTGCAGACCGTCTTTCTGCGCCTGCTGCGCAAGCCGGAGCAGTTCGAGGCGATAGAGAACGCGGAGAGCTTCTTACGCCGCGCGGCAATCAATGCGGCTCTCGATGTAATCCGCGCACGGAAGTCGACTGATCTGACAGAGGTACCGGAACGGCCGACACCCAGTCACGATCATGGCGAATTACGGCAGGCGCTGTCCCGGGCGATGTCTCAACTCAAGCCTCGTCCGGCGGAAATCTTTGCTCTGCGATTTCTGGAGGGTCTGAGCAACCCGGAGATTGCGCAAATGCTTGGCATTTCACAAGTATTGGTTGCCGTGATCGTTCATCGCACGCGGCAACAGCTCAGAAAAGAGCTTCGAGCGTACTTAGGAGACCGATCATGAAGGACGATAAGCTGGAAACCCTGTTGTCGAACATCCGAACCGAGCAGGTGGACGACAAAGTTATCGCGCAGGCTAGTGAGCGCGTGTGGAAGCAGATCGCTGGAACGCCTGCCGAGTTGGCAGCGCACATTTTGCGCACTTGCGAAGATTTTCAGCGGCTGATCCCTGCCTATGTGGCGAGGCAACTCACTCCTGCGCGCGGCTTGCTGTTTGAAGATCACGTGCACGGATGTGTCGCATGCCGCCATGCGTTAGAACACGCGAGAGTTGGTGAGCCGCAGCGCGTTTGGCAGTTCGATCGCAAACGTAGCAGGGGATGGCTTGCGCTGCGATTTGCCGCGGGAGTCGCCGGGGTTGCGGCACTCACATTCGCCGTACTCTCCTGGAACAACGGATTCCTCCCAGGCCAGCATCCGGTCCGTGCCGCAGTACAGACCGTGGATGGTTCGCTATATGAAGTAGACGCCGAAAGGACGCGCGTGATTCCGGCCGGTTACGAAATCAGAAGCGGGGAGGAGATTCGCACCGCCAAGGGATCTACGGCCGAAGTCCGCCTGCTTGATGGGTCTCTGGTCGAAATCGGTGAACGATCGGACCTCTCAGTCTCGCGGGGATGGAAGGGGACCACGATCCATCTCGATCAAGGACAACTTATCGTACAGGCTGCGAAGCAGCGGACGGGACACCTATTTGTCGCTACGGACGACGGATTGGTTTCGGTCAAAGGAACCATCTTTTCGGTCAATCATGGAATCAAGGGCTCGCGTGTAGCGGTCATTGAAGGCGTGGTCAACGTCGATTACGGCGACACGACTTCGGAAGTGCAGGCCGGACAGGAAGCGACTTCGAATCCAGCCGTGGCCAAAGTTCCCATCCAGAATGACATTGCATGGAGCCGCAATGCCGCGAAGTATCTTGCTCTGCTCGGCGACTTTGCCGTTCTGCAGAAGCAGTTTGCCGCCATTCCCAGCCCCGGACTGAGGTACAGCTCCGATCTGCTGCCTTACCTTTCGCAGAATACCGTCATCTTCGCCGCGATCCCGAACCTAACCAATGCCCTTGGAGAGGCCAGCCGCTTGTTCCAAGACCGCCTGCAGCAAAGCCCGGAACTGCGCAACTGGTGGGCGCAGCAGCAGAAGGGAAGCGGGCCCAAGCTTCAGGACATGCTAGATCAGTTCAAAACTTTCAGCAGCTATCTGGGAGACGAGATCGCATTTGCCGTGTCGAAACAAGGAGCCAACTACAGTCCTGTGGTTGTGCTGGCTCGAGTCCGGCAGGATGGGCTGGAAGATTTTCTGCAGAAAGAGAATCGGCAGTTAGCGGGCAATTCGTCGGAGACTGCACTGCAGGTCGTTCACGATCCGTGGGCGATTACGCCGGCTGCTGGGCATCCGCTGTTGGTGTATTTGAACAAGGATTTGCTGATCGCCAGCCCGGACGCCGCCGAATTGCAGCGGACGGTACAGCGGGCACAGCAAAGCGCGGGCGGTTTTGCCGCCACGCCGTTTTATCAGCAGATCGTCAGTTCCTACCAGCAGGGAGTGGAATGGCTTTTCTGCGCCGACATGGAACAAATCGTGGCGAAGAACGTACAGGTAAATAACGGGCAGGAACTGCCGCCGGGAATCGGGGACGTCAGGTATCTGACGATCGAGCACCGAGATATCGGGGGCAAGGACGAGAGCCACGCGGATCTGACCTTCGCATCCGAACGGCAAGGCGTCGCCTCCTGGCTGGCGGCGCCGGCCGCGATGGGCTCGCTTGATTTCGTTACACCGGATGCGAGCATGGTGACCTCGGCGGTGATCAAGAATCCGCGAAGCATTATGGAAGAGATTTTCCACATGATTGGTAGCAGTGATGCAAATTTCAGCGAGCGTCTCAGCGACTTCGAGGCGAAAAGCGGAGTGAACGTACTGAACGACATCGCGGCCCCGCTCGGGGGCGAAGTCACCATGGCATTCGACGGCCCCATGGTCCCAACGCCGCGCTGGAAGCTGATTTTCGAGGTCTACGATCCGACCACGCTGCAGTCGACGATTGGAAAGATGGTAGATGCATTCAATCGCGACGGCAACAGCCATGGCATCTCGATCCAGTTGAATCAGCAGCAGGTGGGTGGTCAAACTTACTACTCGATCAGCAGTTCGAACGCGAACAAGCCCTCCGGACCGAGCCCGGAGATATACTATACGTTCGTCGACAGCTATCTGGTCGCCGCTCCGGATGTAGCGACGATCTCGCACGCGATCCAGACGCGCGAGTCAGGCAACACTCTCACGCATTCGTCCACGTTTCAAGCTCTGTTGCCGACCGACGGATACACCAACTTCTCAGGGATTTTCTATCACAATATCGGTCCGGTTGTGGGTCCCGTGGCGCAGCAACTGAAATCGAGCGGAGTCCTGACACCGCAACAGCGGCAGTCGCTCGACGAGCTCATGGCCAACTCTGCTCCTGGTTTGATTTACGCCTACGGCGAGCCGGACCGGATCGAGGTCGCGAGCGACACTGGATTCATGGGATTCGATCTGGGTACCCTACTGACGATGGGGCATAATGGGCCATTCATGCCGCAGATATTTCTCGGTCGAACCATAACCACGACCACCGCGCCAAGTCAGTGAGCACGACCGCACAACCCGGAGCAGCAGATGGCCTCATTGCAGGCACGATCTCCGCTGCTCCTGCTGCGTCGCCGATCATTCAGCTGCAAGGACTCTCGGTTCGCTTCGGGAAACGCGACATCCTGCGCAGCCTTACCGCCGATTTGCGCGGGCGTTCGATTGGACTGCTCGGTCCAAACGGCGCCGGCAAATCGACACTCATCAACACGCTTCTCGGTTTCTACAAACCCTCCGCAGGCTCGGCGCGCGTTTTCGGCCGCGAGATCGGAACCGAAACTCGAGCCATCCGCGGGGTGGTCGGTTACATGCCGGAGAATGATGCGTTTATCTCCAAGATGAGCGCCGTTTCCTTTGTACAGATGATGGGCGAACTCTCCGGACTGCCCTCGGAAGTCGCGTTGGAGCGCGCGCACGAGGCGCTGTTCTATGTCGGCTTGGCCGAAGCCCGCTATCGTCAGGTTGGGACGTATTCGCTGGGCATGAAGCAACTCGCGAAACTGGCGCAGGCGATTGTGCACGGGCCGAAGCTGCTGATCCTCGATGAGCCGACGAACGGCCTCGATCCCTCTGCTCGCCAGCGCATGATTCGCATGATTCGCGAGATTCGAGATACCGGCGAGATGCGCATTCTCATGTCTTCGCACTTGCTTCGCGACGTGGAAGACACGTGCGAAGAAGTCTTAATCCTGAAGCAGGGTCAGATCGCGCACTATTCCGATCTGAACGAGGAGCGCCGCGCGAATCGAAGATTTCTTGAGCTCGAAACGTACGGTGCGAATGGCGATTTTACCGCAGCTATCCAACGGCTGGGCTGCGAGTGCGCGGTCGCCGCAAACCGGATCAAGATCGTTCTGGCAGACGGAATCGAAACTCGAGACGTGTTTCGGCTCGCGGCAGAACGGCAGGTGCGCATCCGGCGTATGAATTTCCGCCGCGATACTTTGGAAGACATTTTCCTGAAAGCGATGGACTTGTGAGTTAACCGAAGAAAACAAGGAAGAGCAACCGTTATCACTTGATGCCACGGAGGAGCGATGGCAGTTTACCGGCGCAGCTATAAGCCTTACACGGGAGCGCTGACCGCAAGCTGGTTGCGATGGCAGGTCCTGTTTCGGTACTCGCGCCGCAATCTGTTTCGCTCTAAAGTGCAGACCGCGCTGTTCACGATCTGCTTCTTCTATCCGCTATTGTGCCTCGGCTTTATCTACCTGGCGCACAATTTCAGCTTCCTCGATCAACTCGGGGTTTCCGCAAATCTGATTGCCATCGACAATGCATTTTTCTTTCGCCTCTTAGTCGTACAAGGAGTTCTGGCGTTTCTTCTCACCGCATTTATTGGCCCGGGACTCATCTCTCCAGATCTTGCAAATGGGGCGCTGCCGCTGTATTTCTGCCGGCCATTTTCGCGCGCCGAATATCTGGTGGGAAAAAGCTCGGTTCTGGCGATTACGCTTTCGCAGATCACGTGGGTTCCGGGATGCGTGCTTTTCGCAATCCAGGCCGGTTTCGCTGGTCCACGCTGGGCTTGGAACAATCTTTGGATCCTGGGCAGTTTGATCCTCGGCTCGCTGATATGGATCGCGATCCTATCGCTGCTCGCCATGGCGCTTTCCGCGTGGGTGAAGTGGCGGATCGTGGCCGGAGCCCTCCTGCTCGGCGTGATGTTTTTCGGCGCCGGCTTTGGTCAAGCGATCAATGCAGTCCTGCGCACAAATTCCGGATACTTCATGAACATCGGTTTCCTGATGGGAACCGTGTGGAACGCTTTGTTCCGAGTCGACGTAGAGCACGAAATTCCGGTCGCTGCCGCGTGGATTGCCTTACTCGTCTATTGCTCGATCTGCCTTGGCTTGCTGATGCGGAAGGTGCGCGCCTATGAGGTCGTCCGATGAACGACCGCATCCTGTTCGAGGACGTTTCAAAGTTTTACGGCGAGATTCTCGGCGTGAATCGCGTCAATCTGTCGATTCCACCGGGCATCACCAGCCTGGTCGGCCCCAACGGATCGGGCAAAACGACGCTGATGAACCTCATGACCGGCCTGGTGCGACCCAGTCGCGGGCGCATTCACGTACTCGGGTATCGAACCGACGACGCTGAGAATCTTTTCAAGATCGTGGGCTATTCCACGCAATTCGACGCTTTCCCACGCGGTCTGACCGGATTTCAATTTCTCTACTCGTACCTGCAACTTTCCGGCAGGGATGCCGAAACCGCTGAGCGACTTGCGTGGCAAGCCATCGAAAGAGTGAATCTGGTCGATGATGCCAAGCGAAGCATCGCGGGATATAGCAAGGGAATGCGGCAGAGAATCCGGCTCGCACAGGCGCTGGCTCACGATCCGAAAGTGTTGGTGCTGGATGAGCCGCTGAACGGACTCGACCCGCTCGCCCGTTCGGAAATGATTGCTCTTTTTCGCGCAGCTGCCGACCGCGGCTGCTACGTCATCATCTCCAGCCACATCCTGCATGAAGTCGATGTGATTTCCGATCAGATCATTTTGCTCACTAATGGATATGTTGTGGCCGAGGGCCAGATTCAGAGCGTGCGCAGCGAGATTCAGGAGCACCCGACAAAAATTCTGATTCGCTGCACCCGGCCGCGCGAGCTTGGCGCAAAGATGATTGAGTCGGAACTGGCGACGGAAGTCACCATTCACAACGACGGCCGTGGCTTACTGGTTAAAACCAGGAACGCCGACACTTTCTATCTGGCGCTGAACCAATTTGCATTGAATGGGACCGAAATCGAATCCATCACTCCCGCCGATGACGATGTGCTCTCGGTTTATGAATATTTGATCGGAGAGGAAGAGGTCGTGCGATGAAACCCGTCTGGTGGCGCCAGATCAGGGCCGTGATGCGGCTGGAAGTGAAGAAAACCTTCTTCGCCAAACGAGGACTCTGGATTTATGTGGTCGCCGCCCTTCCTGTGTTTCTGTTCATAGCCTACGCCACCGCGGTTTCAAGACAACAAAACCGCATGACGGAGATGGTGCACAAAGGCAAGAAGACGATCACCTACGAGGATTTGCTCGCGGTTAAGCGTGGTATGACCAATCAGGAAGTGGTTGCCCTTCTCGGCGAACCAGATATTCATTTTTATTGGACCGAGCATCGCCAGACTGGCCCGAAGAGGATCGAGGATATTCTCCACGAAAAGTACAACTACTCAGATGGACAACACTGGCTATACGTGGAATTCATAAATGGAAAAGCTGAGAACCTGACAATGGACTACGGAAATAATCTGCCCCGCGATTCAGTCATGTTCGCCGGAATTTTTCAGTTTTTCTTTCTGCGCCTCGTCGTTTTCTTCGGCTGCCTGGGAATCTTCATGAATCTGTTTCGGGGGGAGATCCTCGATCGCAGCCTGCATTTCTATTTTCTGTCGCCGATCCGGCGTGAGGTTTTGATGATTGGCAAGTTTCTGGCCGGACTGATTGCGACCTGCACGATTTTCGTGACCAGCGAAATTCTGCAGACCACGGCATTCCTATGGGCCTATCGTCCGAGTGTCCGGAATCTGTACCTTTATCAAAATCACGGCCTCGAACATGCCGCTGCATACGTGGGCATCACGGTTCTCGCGTGTGTCGGCTATGGAGCGTTCTTTCTGATTGCCGGAATGTTTTTCAAAAACCCCATCGTGCCGACGGCAGTGATACTGATCTGGGAAGGTATCAATCCTTTTCTCCCCGCGGTGCTCAAGCAGTTCAGCGTGATTTACTATCTCAAGTCTCTCTCTCCGGTTGACGTTCCAATTCCGCCGGGTATGCATCCGCTGCTGGCATTATTGATCTCGAACTCCGATCCGGTCTCCGCGCCGGTCGCGATTCTTGGATTGCTCGCAGTCGCACTGGTGGCGCTGTATTTCTCCAGTCTCCAGGTGCGCCGGATGGAGATCAACTACACGACCGAGTAGCTGCCGGTGCAGTTAGGAAACTCAAGTTCGGGGTAGCCCCGGAGTTTTCAACTCGGAAGCACGACCGCTGGTTCGAGTTCGTTCCTGCGTCGGCAGTTAGAGGTTGGGCTAGGCGCGAATCGAGGCGAACGTTTCTTTAGCCGCGCTTACGGTTTTCTGAACATCGTCCTGGGTGTGAACCGCGCTGACGAATGCCGCCTCATATTGCGAGGGCGGCAAGTAGATTCCCTGGTCGAGCATGCTGCGGAAAAATTTGCCGAACACTTCGGTTTCTGATTTGGAAGCCGAGTCCCAATTTGTAACCGGACCGGGATTGAAGAACCAAGTGAACATCGATCCCACGCGATTGGATGTGAGCTGCACGCCTGCGTCTCTCGCGGCTGCGGCCACGCCGTCGACCAGTTCTCCGCTGAGTTGGTCAAGCTTCGGATAGTGCTCGGCTTTCCGCTCGCGCAATTGCCGGATCATAGCGCATCCGGCGGCCATCGCCAGAGGATTCCCGGAAAGCGTGCCCGCCTGATACATCGGGCCCAGCGGCGCGACCAGGTCCATGATCTCCGCTGGGCCGCCGTATGCGCCGACGGGCAGTCCGCCGCCGATAATTTTCCCCATCGTCGTCAGATCCGGCCGGATGTTGTACAACTCCTGTGCGCCGCCGAATGCGACGCGGAAGCCGGTCATGACCTCATCGAAAATCAACACCGCGCGCTCGCGCTCGGTAATGAGGCGCAATCCAACCAGGTAATCATCCGCCGCGGGGACGCAGCCCATATTTCCGACCACCGGCTCCACGATCACGCATGCGATCTCGTGCTTGAATTTGTGAAAGGCGTGTTCCACCGCGGTGAGATTGTTGAAGGGCAGGGCCAGCGTGAATTGGGTGAATTCCTCGGGCACCCCCGCCGAGCCGGGAATTCCAAGGGTCGCAACTCCTGAGCCGGCCTTGACCAGCAAACAGTCGGCGTGTCCGTGATAGCAGCCTTCGAACTTGATGATGTATTTGCGCTTGGTGTACGCGCGCGCCAGCCGGATCGCCGACATCGTCGCTTCGGTCCCGGAGCTGACGAAGCGAATTTTCTGCATGTGCGGAAATGCGCTGAGTACGAGTTCGGCGAGATCGGCTTCAGACGGCGTCGAAGCGCCAAAGCTTGTGCCATTGCAGGCCGCCCCAAGAATCGCGTCCAAGACTGCCGAATCCGCATGACCTAAAATCAGTGGACCCCAGGATCCGATGTAGTCGATGTATTCGTTTTCGTCAGCGTCCCAGATATGCGAGCCTTTGCCGCGAACGATGAATGCGGGATCGCCGCCCACCGAGCGGAAGGCGCGCACCGGCGAATTCACTCCGCCGGGAATCATGCTTTCGGCACGCTGTTGCAGACGGCGTGACTGCTCGGTTTTGCGCGATGTGGTCACAGGCATAAAGGCCCCGCCAGCGGAAAAACATGAACCTATCACAAAATAACCGATCACTATAGCAGCATCGCCGGAGCCAAATTAATCAGATATTCATCGTTTCGCCATCGCCCTGCAACATGGCGACGGTAACTTACGCTCATACGCTGCCCTTCTAACCGGGAGGGTTTTGGGGACAGTCTCGGGGGCTCCGGGCTGTCCTCTTTTGCTCGCTTCTCTGGCACCCTTCTTCCCTCGCAGTGCTCACTGCCACACTCAGAGCGCAATTTTTCTGGCCGGGCGCCATTTTTCCTTTGTGCTGTATACCCTACTGGGGTAGCATATGGCTGGGACCAGGAATCGAAGATTTCTCGTCAGGATTTTGATGAACTTCTTACGGTGTTTCCCGGCGGTCGCGCTGGATGAGATTCAAAGAAAGGAGGCAAACCGATATGGCCTGCATGATCCAATTCGCACCAGCGATGGCGACGACTCAGCTCGCGCGCGTGACGTCCTGCGAAAATACGATGAACCGGCGAGAAATCCCGTTCATCACAGAACGTGGACCTCTACGCATGAACTGGGTCGCGGTCACCGACGGTGACGGGAACCGGGTGCTAAGAATGCAATGGAAACCGTCAGCGGACGACCGGTGACGGTTCGCCATATGCTGTCCCCGTAACACTCATTTAATCATTCTTGCGTAGGCTCGGTGGTTTGAATCGGGCGAGCCCTGTGTAGGTGTTCGATGTTCGTAGACTGTGTGCCGGGCAGGGGTTCGGGCAAAATTTTGCGAGGGCGTGCCGGGATCTTAGTCCCGGCCTTAGCGCTGGTGCTATGTGCAACTGAAATCGAAATTTCATCTGAAACGAGGAGGAAACGCGGTCCACGCTTCAGGCGGAGGGCCGCGCGTTGTCCTGTCGCTGCACGGATTCCAGGCGGCAATCTTTCTCTTGTTCCTGATTTTGCGCCTTGGCCAGTCCGGCAGCGCACAAGAATTGAACATTTCATTCCCGCCAGCGCCCCAGGCTGTGCCTCCGCCGAACCTCGCTCCGGTACCGCCTTCCGATGCTCCGCTCGACTTTTCCACCGAAGCGATATTTCCGCATTTCGCAACATCGCGGCTTTGGCTGACTGGGCAGGCGAATTTCATCTTCCAGACGCATCCGGGATTCCCGGCCCTTTACAGCGGTCCACACAGCCTGCATCCACACTTTGAAGAAGACGTTTCCCGCGTTTTGACGCTCTATGGAGGAGTGCGCCTCAGCAATTCTTTTGAACTCATCGGAGATCTAGAGGAGGCTGGCGGAGGTGCGCTGAGCCTGGGTTTTGGTCTGGCCGGCAATACTGATCTCGATATCGTTCGCAACCCGCT
>Ga0335072_10005080_pt1 | contig 19404 bp, 16 predicted proteins | sample Lox_Sample_21_FD_206725 | JGI IMG/M metagenome (GOLD analysis project Ga0335072, IMG submission 206725) | Soil microbial communities from Loxahatchee National Wildlife Refuge, Florida, United States - Lox_Sample_2.1 | ecosystem: Environmental > Terrestrial > Soil > Wetlands | place: USA...
ACAGAGTGGTTCCTTGGATGATCAAAATAGCTAAACCGCTCACTAGTCTGTTTACAACGACAGCCGGCCATTTTGAAGTCTGGGAATATCCGTACTCTCGCTCTCGGGGATTCGAAATGCCTCTTCGGAGATCGAGAGGGCGTTGCAGGGCGTTACCCATGACAAGGGACGGGGTGATTCCGGGCTGGTACCATTATTTGACGCCTAATCTAGTGCACCATTTCCTGGGATTTCCGCCAGGTGTTCATTTTTCAATACCTGGTCCGGATCCAGCTACTATAGTTGTGCCATTTTAGCGCGGATATGAGGAGTTTTGTGGCTTAATCTTGACTTGGAAAATACTCCGTAGGACACAAAGCCGGGAGGGATGCAGACTTAGAGTATAATCCGACTCAACTCGATTGCATGTCCTACAGAAAGGGGTATGAATGCATATTTGGCCAATGCGCTTATCCACTTTCAGCACCACCACAAGAGTTTCGGATCCCCACCCTCCACGGCGGCATAACGTCGCCGAATGATCTTACTACGGCCATGATCGCAAGGGTGCATCATCTCTCGACATTGCTCGACTTTACCCCGTACTCGTTAGTATGCTTCTTCTACCCATCACCCTTAACCCTTCCTGACATTATCCGGTGGCAATATGCGTATGCTCGCCTTGAATTTCTGCAAGGATCTCAGAAGCAAACCATTTGCCTTACTTTCCTTAGTTTTATCTTCCCTCTGGCGCGGCTGGGTCGATTCGGCTCCCTGCTGGGACCCTCCCAGTCTTGGGAAGATATGATTAGTAGGCCTTTTCTTATATAAATTGTTATGCATTCCACATATTCTTGAAGCACTTTTTTTGCTCAAGAACGTCAAGGGATCCCGTGATCTAAAACCGTTTAACATAATCACATGATCCATTTGCTATCTTTACTTTAACGCCTCAATATCATCATGGTTCTGAGCGAAAATTACTCTATAGAAACGGTGAAGGGCTCACTCAGCAGGTGAAGCACTTTATTTCGTTATACATTCAAGGAAACTTCGATACTTAAGAAGTGCTGCTATTTACTTAACTTTCCTAGATCTGGTCAATATATATCGACACCAGGCAAACCCTCTAAGCCATATTCATGCCCGCACTATGGACTCAACTGCTTCAAAAATGACGACATCCGAACCACGATGCCGTTTCATACAACAAAAAAAACTACGGATGAAGCTGCGATCCAGGCTGCAGTAAAGCGGATGTCCAAGCAACTCAAGGCATTTGACGACACCTTCAATAAAACAGAACGAGTTCCGTGAACATATATACCCTTTTGAGTAAATGTGATAATGGTAATGTTTCCTGAATCATCCTTCAGGAACGTGAACTAACATCATTTACAGGGCGAGTACCAAATACTATCTCTCCACCGAGAAGAATATGTACAACAACGAACATTAACTAGCATGAGGATCGCAAGTGGTCGAGTTGGATAACAAAGTCAAGAGGTTTGGAAGCCGGTTATCAAGAGAGGTAAAGCCAAGGCTAAGGACGAAATGGTCAGATAAGAAAGCGAACGGCTAGTTCTTATACCAAATACTTCAATAGGCGTATGAGAAAGGTGAAATATTGGGGTCTTCAGGATACATCGATATGGCTTCTTGTTGAATCCTGACTGTGTGGGTCGCCCTCTAGCGCATCGCTAATTGTATTTAATGTCCTTGCTAAAGGACTAGCTAAAGGCAAGTGGCATTCGAGCGAATTCTCGTACTTAAAAGATATTAAGCTTGCCCTAAGTACTTAGTAGCTGCACCCAAGTCCAACAGTTTGATGTTTCGCTATCATTACGTTACAGTACTTTATTTTGAACGTATACTATGTATATCCTTGACAATAAATAAATGCTTGCGAAGTTGTTCTTGTGATATTGTTCTTAACTTTATCTTCAGAATTGCAAGTTCAAAAGCAATGGGCGAGCCAGAGCCAGGGCATTCCAACACACTAATAATGCATTACCGCGCAGGTAACCTTGCTCATGGCTTGGGTTGCCGGTTGTCTATATGGCATGTCCAGTAAGTGTCGATTTTGCAAACCACTCACCATACCAGTAACCTTTAATTCAGATACACTCGATTTCAGGATCTTAGGGTCTCAGTTGAGTAGTACAGCAAAAGAGGGCGACGTCGACCTTTTGCCTGACGCTACTCTGCGAATGCGAAAAAAGGAACAGGCTTGTATCATCAAGTGGTTATGGTACTAGGATATTGCATTGTTTCCACTTAAGTCCTGCAGGCCATGAAGCTCGTTGTCAAAAGATTTGCTACAGTCTAGACGCTAATTTTATCCATTCACTAATGGACCGGTCCACTGAGCAATTAGAAACGAGGCAAGAGAATCATGAGAACGCATGTAGAGCTACGCAGTATGGCTTAAATTGGCAACCTTTAACTATCAGGATCATTACAAAAACTTTCTGCAAAGGCTCTTTGCTATATTATTCTTAAGCCCTCCTAATATACAGACGAGTACATATCGCAATATAGCTGCAGCATCGCCTTTTGCAATGAAGTACACAAAGGAAATGTATCTGGAGTCGAGAATGATGTTTAGATATTGTATTAAAAATAATATATGCAATTTTAAGCATTCCTTTGCATTGTTTTTGTATTATTAATTCTTACTTTCGTTATGTTGAAAGTTGAGCATTGATTTTGGTGTGGACAAAATTAGCGACTGGACTATCCCTATGCAAGGGAATTTTCGGTCATGTGGCGTATTTAGCGACTTGGATGCGCTGGAACTTTACACTTTGTAGTGGATCGCTTCAGCGCATTTAGTAATGAGGGATGCTAAGGTAGCAAACTTAGGCTCAGGCTTTACCGAAAGTAGTTTAGCTGACCACATCTTCGAAGATTCCCCTGCAAAGGGATAATAGGTAAAATGTACCGCACATTTCTGTATGGCGTTCTCATACAAATGCGAAAATCAGTTTTCTGTTGCAGCACTCCATATTCTCCAAAAATAAAATTATAGACGCATTGTAACCTTATTTTTATGCTAGCGTACCCCATATATCAACTTTGATTATATCTAGGGCGTCTAGTTGTAGAGATCTACAAATTTGGTGTACAATAATTCAACCAAATTTCTATACCTCAGGGATTAAAGATGTTAGAAATTCTACAAAAGCATAATACTAATCGTCCGACATGTAATGATTAGTCTATAAGTCACTACATTCAATTATCAGTGTTGTACAATCGACTCGTTTTACCGAGCCGTCGGGTAGTGGACCGACACATAGTCAAATCGGATTCCTTCCTAGAAGCTCACCTGCAGAATCTGTACTAGTACCAACCGAAGAACTGGGATTGGAAGTGTGTGAATGTCACCGCAGACGAGGAAATGGCTTGTCGTGATCGAGGGAGATTCCAAGTGCGGTTGCACAACAAATGACAAGATACAGTAACACACGGTGAAAGTGAAGGTTAAATGTGAAGAAGTAGAAACTATCATGCTCTTTGCGCCTCACGTATATAAATGTGCGACATTCCGCTTGGGAATGATCCATGTTGAATGTTGCTTAGATGAGATCAGATTCAGGTTGGGGTAGTTAAGTGTGATGATGTGCTTAGCGGGAGCTTGAACCTTAGCTAGCGTTGCAGCTACCCATAACCGATCCATGCAAATGGACTTAAGATCATCGCGGCTTTTATCAAGCCGGATCCGACTCATTTCAACTCTGGAGGAGTTCCAGAAATATATTGTGAGAATAAGCACTATCTCAGACCTATATAAGTGGTACGCTCATTGTGGCCTCCGGTTTCTGAAAATGTACGATACGAAGTAGTCTCGTGACTTAATATTAGTCGTCACGTGCTCTTACATCACAAACTTTTCATCGTGAACCTTTATCATGGCCCAGAGCAGTAACGAGTCTATACAAACCATCAATGGCTCCTCCGAAAAGCAAGCGGTTTACTCTTTATCTCTTTATATATTATAACATTGTCTCGTGTTTAGGGTTGCATAGTTTACTTAAATCTCGGAGGTTTACAGTAAATTTGAGTTTTGTTCCTTACAAGAGAGGGTTCTTTACAGTAAACTTACAAGTATCACGTGGCTTACAAATATTACGTGAGTGGCGTTTGCCACCGACTAGAGCGATTGGGTGGACAGACCAGACAACGAACAAGTCGATCTACAGGAGCTATTACTATCACTTGAAGCAGAGGGTCAAGATCAGGATCAGGATGATGAAGTTGACCTTGATATTGAGCGTCAAATGCTCGAATAGCTATAGTTCTATCATAAAACATATGCACATGACAGGAGGCTGATGTAAACTTACCATCATGCCTGAAGTTTACAGTAAGCTTATAGCGAAAATTCGATCTTTCCATGACTGTAAGCTTACAGCCATGCAACCCTACTCGTGTTGCACAGGGCTTACGTAAAGCTATCCAGTAAGAGCCAGTCAGCATTGGCCTCAAGGAAGCCCACCAGCACTAACTCATTTACCCAAGACCAACTTAGCCGTTTCATATCCGACAAATATCGAACCACGGTTCCGTTTCACAATGCCAATAACACTACCGACGGAGCCATAATTCAGGCTGCAGAAGGACAAATGGCGAAACAGATAAAGACTTTCGAGGAGATCTTTGAAAAGGCTGACCGAGTCTCTTAGTGATCCATATGTATAGAGATTTAAATCGCTACGAAGAAAATTGAGATTCGTTCATAGGTAATTGCGAACGAATCTGAGGTGAAATGATGTTGACATGGCGGACAGGGGTTGGTACAAGGCCGCATCTCCGTGCCTGACGGTTCATATTGATCAAAATTTACAAAAGCAAGCACGTTGAGGCCATCTCATGAGAGATCCGAAGAGCTTGCTATCGTAAATTTCAAGTCAAAAGTCTTTGGGAAGGAAAGTTCGAAAGTTGATCCTCATCTTGAATATTCGGGGACCTTATCCTTTCTTCTATTAGGATGGTAAAAGTGGTTTTTATATTCACCAAAAATACTCCACCTTAGCGTACATTGTCTTTAGGGTGGATTCAGTATAATAGTCGCCGAACCGTATAAATTGTTGAGCTAAATAGCAATTCCTTAACACTTGAAGAGCGAGAAAATCACCATCCATCCAAACTTGAATAGATTATACTAAAAAAAACATGGACATGTTAACATATTTGAAGCTAGTCGGTCATTTCGAAGCTGGCCAAAGACACCTAATTAGCGGAGAATCAGAAAATATGACCCCCACACCCGGCGTTATTGAATTGCGCTGTTTACCAGAAGGCTTGGATTAATTAATTGTCACCTGGAGCAGAGGCAGCACAAGTGGCCTACTCCTTATCTTTTATCTCCACTGAAAGATTATAGTTCGGCAACCTCAGGGAGTAATCAGTCAGCAATGTGAATGTATTGGGCTGTATCCTACGTGCGCAGAGCTTTTACTGTTATTAGGCGGTTGACACAGGATCGGGGGCTTGAATCCATACATCTATCCCCTTCCCCCTAATTCTCTCCCCAAATATGTGTACAATGGTTAGGTTGCATCGCGGCCCAGGCGGTCTGCAAGGCAGAGTTGTCCCAGAGTGGCTGAGGCAAGTATCCGTTGTATCCGCACATGCGACGATATCTTAACGCAACGAGCAACTGCACTTTAATCTCAGGCCAAAAATATCGGGCTTACTTGTCTAAGACCAAAGCCAAACATGGTCTGAAACTGAACTCTTCTAATAACATCGATTAAAGGGCCTTGAGCGTGCGCAGCGCATTCCGTGTCTCCGGGTTGCATTTTTCGTCATGATGATTCCAGATTTTACGCTACTTCGCAAGTAGCAATTCGCATTTCTTTTATTTTCATGTCATAGGCTCAGGGTACATTTTGTGACTGCAACCGCCACGCGCACATGCAAAATTTGTGCTTGTTGGTAGCCGCTCACTTGCCTCACCAATGCCCAACATAGCCAAGGCCCAAGGCAATGCCAAGATTTTGGTTCATTGCTTGAAAAGTAGTTCCTGCTTGTGAACTGAGATTCTGATAGATGCAAAGGAATGTTCTTGGGGCTTTTTCCTCCAAAAGATTACCCGACCCGCAAATGTGAGAACCTGGACTGCATGGCCAATCTTTGTGTCGCAGTTAGAGGATGCAACGACACCACTATCTGGAAAGATTCGTGATCGGATATAGCGATGAGAGGGGTGGGATGGCTGCTATCGCTGCTAACGATTGCCGAGGACATATTTAGAATCTATTATGAACCTCGCAGCCTTGCTCTCGGTCAGGATCTTGTCCAAATCCGTCCAACATTGTTCTGATGACTTGCAAAAGGAATCTAAACCACGGGAATAGAATGGAGTTAGGATGGACCATCACTGACAGCCTGCGAGATGACAAGCCACATTAATTATAAGCGGCAGTTCCGGCCTCTACCACCCATTCCTCATTCACACTGACATCGCGGCGACGAAAAGCATTCAATTGTTAAACTATATATGACCGCTAAAATTCTTAAGATGGGTATTGTTTTCATACATAGGGTTAAGCCCACCTCACGGCAGAATATCCTCTTTATGCGACGAGGCTGTGGGTCATGCCCCTATTATATACATGCTACAATCTCCAGTACCACATACTGATGTCTTGTTGCGAGGGGAAAACAGTATCGCCTCGGGAAAGCAAGACTTGCATCAGATTTCAATCTACGGTTTTTGGACGTGGCTGATATTTCCTGAAGTAGGTCCTCAGATTTCACATGCCCAGTAGATGGCGCTTGGGCAGAGAAGGCATTGGCGGAGCAAGAGCTTGAACTCGAAACGGCCGGTGCTGTCGCATACTCGGGTCCTCTCTGTACTGCGGAGAATATCAGTGAGAAATGTACGATAGCAGCAGGTAGAAAGAAGGGTATCAAAATAACCCAGACCTTTGACGAAGCTTGTGTAAATGCGAAGAATAAATGCTAGACTCCATCAGCAAGGGCATGGTAGGTTTACTAGCGCACGTCTTTCATAGAAGTTTGGGCGATTCCCCTCAGTTCGGGGCCGTTGAATCATTGTGGTTAGGCTGCAAGCATTTTCGCATCTATGTAAAAGTTTCAAATAGCCCCACTCAGTGGAATCTTAATTGAAGAGGGGCGAAATCCAAATAGGTATATGTGCTGAGTACGATAATTTTCCAAGTCCTGACCTGTCCGCTCAATACAAAGTGACAGATCTCTAAATATGGTACGTGAATCCACGGTAAGTCTAGATGCATTGCAAGTAAATGCTTAAAGCCTGCAACGGTGTCGCATTACGAATCAGACATGTGACATCATTTGTGTAACGCTACAATAAGGAGCAAATCCTATGGGAGAGTCTGTTGATGCCCAATTCTTCAAGTTGAGTGTCCGGTCACCACTACCAGCTAGGCAGCAGGTCCTCGTAACATTGCCAGCAATGCAAGGCTATATCACAGAATATCTTCCGTATCTTGAATTATCTGGCAGGCGGAATCTCTCCGCCATGGACATGCAACGTAGGCAATCCTGCGGCGTCATGGCACGGCTGTTTCCGCATTTTTGTTGTGAGCCTTGTCTTTGGCATGTTCACGCATCAAGTGCAGCTGTCACGAAAGACAGCATAAGTCTAAAGCCACGCGAAGCGCCAATTAGTAGGTAACTGTGGGATCTAACACGTCTCTGGAATCAGCTTTGTTGTCGCCCATCAATGCCCAACTGCCCTCTCGCTTAGCTTGGGCCTCCACCAATGTTGTGCATGAGATCTCGATCACTGGATCACGTAAATGATACTCTGTGTCATAACACCACATTCTTTTTGGGTAACAATATAGGCATGAAGGCCTTGCGACAACTTTTCATCTAAACGACTCCAATTGTACCAATCACACCACACCCACCTCGAACACTTCGCCACGAGAACTCCAACTCACCTTATAACAAATTTTATGTCCGCACAAATGTTGTTCACTTGAAACTCAAAGCGAGGCTTCAGGATGCCGTATATTTACAACAATTCCTCGCAAGAGACTCTCTATCCCTTCTCATGTACGTTTTGTGGATCTTCTCGGGAGCTGGATGTATTCGAGTCGGCGGTCCCCTGAAAAGTCATTTCGTTTTCCCTCTCTTTTCAACTGGCATCAACATGGCAGAAGCGAACAATTCAGGTGGTAAATGTGTCGCGAACAAGTATGTGTAGCCCACATACTCTGACTATAAGTACTGGTCCTGACTGAAGCTTGCTGAAACAGGTCAATCGACACCGTGTGCTCTTCAGCCAATATTTGGGCTGATGAAATTCTTGCGGAGTATCAAACAAGTTGTGACGGCAAAGAAACCGCTAAAGATTTTCTTTCCGCTCCAGAAAATCATCGTGAGAAACGTCAAATAGCTGCTGGCATAGTGCGTGGTGCGGCTGGTCTACGAGCTTTCGAGGAAGGTTGGAACACGCCTGGAACAAATTCGGCCCCAAATGCAATTGATACTCGATCACCCAATATCCACTAGGTATGTACTAGAAGCCTCACCATCTATCATGTTTACCGACATGCAACTAGCATTTACACAATACGAAACGAATCATATTATAGAAACTGGGTTGTCACCGACCGGAATTCAAACATAGATAGGATTGTATTTTGCAAAAACTTTTATTTGAACGTTCTTGTGGACCTGTTCCGATAATAGTTCAATGAGATCAAATCAGGATTTGAAATGATGTGATATGGCGCTGTTTGTCTTCTATTGCAGCGATTGTGAATTTAGATTGCTGCTTTAAAAAGCGAAACGGAAACCCTTGGCACACATTCGCAAGAGATGCCGATAGAGACAAGGGGGAGGTCCAGAGCTAGAAACCGGAATGTGGAGCGAGCCTTGAACAACGACTAGGTTCATGCGGCGGGGCATTGGACGACGCAGGAGAGGTTATGGTATCGGCGGATTGTGATGTCTTGTAGTGGTCCTAGCCCCATCCGGTATCGTTGAATCCCTTTAGCTAGGCACCCTAGTATAGCTTGGCCGCCTGTTCCCTGGTTGATCACGAGAAACGAGTTCTACAAGAAGCCAAACCGTGCCCAACCCGTGTTTTACGGCTTCATCAAACTTGACATGGATACGAACCATAGAATATCAAACTAAGTAAGCCGTTATAGAAGATCATTTAAACGCTCCTAGCTCGCGCAAGTCATCGACGGTGGTTACGCATGCTGTCTGGATAAGTGGAGCCTAGCGGACACTGTATCCATATTATCGTGCTCATATGCACTTAACGTGTTGCTGGAAGGACAAGTCTCCGGATGAAGATTTGAAATGCCGCTAGTCCGTTGTCAGCTGCAGCGGCTTGTAGAGCACGTTTGCGACCCCCCCTCTTTGCTGTATGCTTATCGAACTTGACGCTCAGACGAAAACTTTTGTCAAGCTAACCGCTCCGGAGGCCCGATACCTACAGATTATCGCGGCGAGCTGTTTACCTTTCTTAGTTTTCTATTTAATTTGCCGATGGGCTCCATGGGACGAGTCAGGAGATGATAGGATTGCAGATATTATGGCCCCGAGGCAGCTATTATGTAGGCTGCAAAATTTGTAAAATAGTGTTGCTTCACCAAAGCCGAAGCTTGGAGATTGGGCTTGATGTGGTGCACGAAAATCAACATCAAACAATAATAGCTTGCTCGCCATAAGAAACATACCTAAATCAATGCCAGTTCCATATCATTCCGAGGGAAGGAAGGGCTGTTCAATGGCCACATCTGCTCCCGTTAGTGCCATCCACCCGTCGATGCGCCTTTAACGGGGCAGTAGCAAAGCTTACATCATCCAAGCACCCTTGTCAGCCTTGCTCATGGGCTCATGGAGGCGCTTTTACTGATTTAGATATGTTACCCACAAGTTCCCTTCGGAAAAGAACCGGCATCAGGCTTTTTTGGCTGTATTGATCCAATTAATAGTTTGCTAAAGCAGATATGCTTAGAGGGCTGCGTCACGTTACGATACCACTTGAATACATCCACGAAGACAAGAATATTAAGGCAAAGATTTACGATGAGTGGGTAAAGATAAGGAAAGAGGAACAGATAAACATTTAATTATATTAAATAGCTTATCTTAAGATACGGAAAATGAGTTGTAAAATTGTTGTCTGAAGAAAGTCACGATAAGTTAGCGTCCTCATGTAATTAATCCTCAGAGGCTAAGACCTGTATAAGGCTGAAAAGAAGATTAAGGTTAAGGAAATTTCTGGGCCCTGGCGGCGATGCTGAGCGCTGGTCAGCAGGAGCGGGATCCCTTTTCCTTAAAGGGGTTACGGCACGTTGCCTCGTTCGGATCGGTTCGCACTTGTTCGCAACCTCTATAGAGCCTCCTACAATTCGCTTGTACCTGTAGGTTAGTAGTGTTTAACATATTTATTTACTGGCCTTGATAGTCATTCGGACTTGTCAGAATGTATAAAGATTACGCCAGCTCTCGGCCCTGTTGGAATCCAGCCCAGAACACCCCTGCAACCTCGTACACATCCAATGTTGATTGTAGCTGTCATATTCTGTAATGCTTCAGACTTAAGCTTCAATTTATAGCCATTTCTTATGGGTGGAACCGATAAATCTGTCGAAACTAATAAAGGCTCTATCAATATGTATGCTATGAACCATCCTTACTCATCACTTGTGTTCTAGTACTAGTCCTAACGTATCACTATATCAAGCAGATTCACTGCCTCATCTTCTTCTGGCTCAGTTGCCCAGGATCATTCTTTTGCAGAAGTCCGCCTTAGACGCTTTGTATCTGATGACACTGCCGCTACCGTCCCCTTTCATTCGAAGCTGAATACAACTACAGACACCATAATGCTTGCAGCGAAATAGCGCGTGGCACTAAAGCTGCTTTGTTGGAATTACAGCTTCCGTGACTGTAGAAATCCTGAATCCTAACTCTTTAGATCCTACAGCTGATAAAGAGCTTCAGCTATTTATGAGACAGAGAAACACAAATGTGTTTATATAGGGGCTGTTTGCCCATCCTAATTGTTGGGGGTATCAAGCAATAGAATCGCATTAAGCTGCGCATGAAATTATCACTTTATTCCTGTGATTCCAACATGCTTGCTTTCGATGACATCTTTAATAAAGCTGCAACCGCAACATCTTCAGGATAATATCGTAAATGGTATTTCATACCGTTGTTTACAGCGTTATGAGTAGGATCCTATTTATAGGTCTAAAACTGCATTCCCAATGTCTGGCATTGATGAATGAACCGGCCCGTACGCAAGGTTTGGGATATGTTGCAGAAGAAAAGGTCAGAAAGCTCTCATAACAACTCAATTAATCGCTAGAAGATTATCTCCATACGAAGACCGCCTTAATGACAATCAATTGCCAAATTCGTCTTCCGAGAAGCCGTACGTTTCATGTCATCCAAGAAGATGCATCGCATCGAAAAGTGCTCTACGTGGCGTCAATACTTGCCCCCCTTGAAATAGAGATACCTCTCAAGATCCAATGAAGCCATTTGCGCAATAATCTTAATTGACGGATTGATGGTTGGTAGGAGCGAAACGATAGGTCCTTGACAACGTTGTAGAGCTTGGCAATTGTAGATATGAAGTTGAATCACAATCTACGCAAATTAAAGTAATAGACGTATAATCTACCAGTCGATTGTGCTGTCTTCAATGAACACTTTGGGCTTAAGGAGATGGAAACTTACATTATACAAATTATTTCCTTGCGATCCGAAGTTGAAGTAAGCTTCTAAAGCTTTTTAACTATTAAAAGACTAAAAATAGACATTTAAAACGCTTATATAAGTAGTTTATAGTGTGATAAGAATAGAAAGGAAGGGTTTTTTTATGAGTATTAAAGAATGGCGGAGAGAATGCTGCACTCTGTTTCTTGATAGTGAAATACTTAGAATACTAGAGCAACAAGACTTTTATTTCCAAACTTGTCGTTAGCGCACACTTGAAGCTATACTTGACTTTTTAGATTACAGGTCATCTATATGGTTCGTCCGCCGAATATGACATGACAATGCTTTCCAAGTTGCTTCATGAGACTCGCAAGGAAATGAGAGGCTTAATTCGAACTTTGCAGACTTGGGATTTCCGCCAAAGGTTTCGGCAATAGTATTACCTTTTCTCTGTCAAAGTTCCACCAGTCTTAGTCATGAGCAGCAAGCTTGACACACATTTCGTGTACGCTTCGCATCTCACTAAAGCGTTTCCATGTCACATTCTAGACTAGATTCTTTAAGGAAAAGCCCTTTTTGAGGTGTTTTGGGGGAGTAAACAAAAGTAGGCCAGACCCCTTGGCACCATTTGAATCGAAGAGAGCGAATGAAAATTATATGTTGTGAGAGGAAGCAAGAAAGACACGGAACAACATCTCGCTCTGTTGTGACAAAAATATTGCTAGCATGCAAATAATGAATTGCTTCCGAAAATCCAATGTGATGTTATCATCTGCTGCATATATGATTTATACTCTGCTGTGCATTATTATTTGGCAAGTGAGAATGAGTGAAAGTAGATGCCGCTTAGGCATTCGGAGGCCTGTGGTGATTTGCTGAATTTATAGCACCATTTTGATCCACGAATCTCGTCGCACATATCTGAATGAGGAGAATGGCAAAAGGATGTGACATAGGCATGCCTTCTCTTTCTCAAGAGCACACAGGAATTCCAAGTGAAAGGTGATGCCTCGCAAGCAATCCTTCACACCTGTTAGCGTTATTCAGTCCGTAACTTAGCAAGGAGCAGACATATGGTTATGAGGTTGCTTTTTGACCAATATGTGAGCTTCTAGGCAATGGGAGCGGCAGTTTGAGGGATATTCGCCAATTATTAATCCTACATTTCGATAGCTGGTGGTTTGGATTTGGTTAATAACCTAAATGATCTTGATTGGATGTATTACTCTGCGGTCGGACTGTACATATAATGGCCAGCAAAGGTACTTGAGTATACCCACCAAAGGTATCTCCAAGCACAGCAACCATGGTGAGTGTTGTGAGCCATTGGCGAGTTGAAAATAATTAGGCAGACAAGAAGCGCAAAATATTGACGGGAGAAGCTGGTAGTAGCGTCACCGAGACAGTGTAATCGCTGAGGTGGCGCTGAGTGCTAACCTAGCTAAAAGATCATTAGTAGGCTAACTGGTAAGGTAGGATATTGCAAATCAAAATATATTAATTTCATCGCCAACGTATTTTTGTACTTTGTAAGCTTGAGGTTAGCTTTTGTGTCGATCCGTAAAGTTAAAGCTGGCACATCTATGATGGGTCATGCAACCCGTCAAAGACTCGATCCTATGCTAACAACATTACTTCCGACATATGCTTCATAGATAACATATAGCACAGCATTGCGGGATGAAGGAGGAGATCTCTGTATGTACGACACGACATGTCCTTTTAGGCGCATAATGAACTATAATTTTAAGTTGATTAATACACACGTAAAATTCTTTGAAGGTCAATGATATTTATCCGCATAACTCTCATTAGGCTTTTGGACAGGCTGTTTACAACAAAAAATGGCAAAAGTCAACTTGTTGGCATTATAGTCGGGCAAATTGGAAATTACCGCTCCTAATAAAGGAACTTTGCCACAGCCTTCGCCAATAATTTGCGAGCCCCAAAAACCGTGTGGAGCCCTCTAGTATGCTTCATTTGAGCACTAATGGTGTCGAAAATCAAATGGTCACCTCAAATGATTCAGAAATAATTCGAACTTTTGTCGAACCCGAACCAGCGGTATTGGCCAAAACGCCCTGATAAAGGGGTTTGGAAGAGGTAGGTAAATTCATCTATTTGATATTCTATTAGACTGACGGTTTCGGTCTAAAATTAAGATGCAATTATATGTTATTTCGACGTTCAAGTGTTCAATAGTCATGTCCAAGTTATATTAGATGTGAGTTTATGCCGATCATGCAGCGTCGTTTTAAGGCACCTTTGGTTTAGAAGACGGTTTGTGAGTATTGCATGGCACAGCTATTTGAGTAGTCCCGAGTACAAACTGATAGACGGGATCGGATGCACATCCTTTTCTATTTGCTCGTTCTGGATCTCTTTGTACCTCCGGAGCTATTACCTAATTAGGGTACCTTCCCGTACCTTTACATCTGCGCCTCGGTTCCATCCGACACTTGCGACGATGGAGTGGCTTGACGCCCCACTAAGGCAAACAGCCTAACAGAAGTCTAATGATCACTACACAACTTTTTTGGTCCACTGACCAACGGATAATTCCCAAGGAAAATGGTTTCAAGGATTAGTAGTATGTAATCTATTATTCTGCGTTGGTAATATTTAACTAGGCTGGATATTCAAGACGGGCTGGGATCTTATTGAGAAATTATGGTTGGCTTTGAGTTCCATTCGAATTGGTTAGGCAAGAAATAAGAACGGGAGCACGGCAATAGAGCCACATTTGGCGCCAGCTTTGGCGGGAAGTTACTAAGAGGCATCACTAGTATGCAGCCATAACTGCCCACACTATTCCATTCTGGGTAAGTGAAATGGGCAGTAAGGCGGTACGGGACATGAAAGCATGCAGGCTTACAGTTAGGCAAAAAATTAGGCAAGGACAAAGGTCTTAATATCTACGCGGCTTGCATCCATCACACCCCTCAACCTTCATGCAACATATTGATTGCAAACCACATTAAATGACTCTTTAGCTGACGATTATAAACACATCGCCAGAATGGATTTTAGCTTTTTGAACGGCGGATAATGATTAAATGGCCGCTGCGCGCAACCGCGACTTTTACCAATTATCTCTTGAGTCATTTACTCGATTGATATGGCATGACTACGAAACCATATACGATATAATAGAGGGTCGGAATTACCGAGGCATAGCTATCGCAAAGGACAAATTCATCACAGAGACTGATGAAATTACTAAGTGGTACCGCCATCTCAATAGCTTACCTGAAAAATTCCTTATAGCCTGCTAGAATGCGAATTCTAAAAGTTTTGAAGTGCCGAAGATCCGGTATACTGCGCGACTGCGGGAAGGATATAAATTAAAGGGTAGAGAATTTGACTTTTATTGAATTTTATAGTGGCGGTAATATATTTTCTTTCTCACCATGGCATACATGGTAAGGGAAGGTCGGACTTGATAAAGAAATGTCCAATCGAGAAGGCGAATGGACGCAAAGTCAATCGATGGAGCGAGCCCGTGCCGGTTACAGTGTTCGACTAGCGTGGCTAGTTATGTCACCGAGGTCAAGCGATTCCAGTACTGCAGGCAGGATTCATCTGGTAGAAATCTTTAACGTTCGCCTTATGCGAACCACTTTTGTTCGCAGAGCCTCAGTTCGCGGCTCAAGTCCCATTGATATTTTAAAGTGTGCTTAAAAGCTGTTTAGGCACTTCAAAATGGATAAAAGGTCGCACCACCCCACTTCATTTGGCGTCAGATCGGTCCTAATGAACGACAATATCCGCCTCTACTCCATCAAACCCTGTCACGTGCAATTTCTTGTCATACTTGGTTCCTACTATAATTTTCTATCATGGCTAGAACTAATGACTCGACCAAAGCCACTGAAGGTTCTGCCAAAGCGTATGATATACACCCACTCTACCTGAAAAATATAGCTGACACTTTATACATCAGATCAGAGACAAACTCGCCCTCTTCTAATAATTCCTCCAACGATCATTCCTTAGCCAGATATCGACTCGCGCTGTTTCTCTCTAATAACAACACTTCGACCCTTCCCTTTCATTTGAAGCATGATGCCGCCGAACAAGATATAATACATGCGGCCAAAAAGCGTATGGAGGCAAAGTTACTTGCCTTCGATATCGCCTTTAGCAAATACACAGAAGGCATTTCTTCAGGAAGCTCCTCAAAACAACTTCAGGGATCTTTGCAGGAGCTTCTTCACGAAAAGCTTTGGGGAATTCTTGAAGATGGATATACTTAAGGGATGTTCATCCTGTCACTCACAAAATGAAGATCTGAAAGTGCAATGTGAGTCTGACCATAACACGTTCAAGGAAGGCACTAATAGGAATATCAAGCACACTCATGATTACATCCAGCAAACGAAACTCTACTACAGCCATATGATACCGTGTGGAAGGGAATCTTAAACCAAGTAACATCTGCAGGAAGTAAGCGGAAAGAAACTAGCCGACATGATGCATTTTTCCCGTTGGGTGTGTGATGCATCATACCACCCTGCTGATATATATATATATACGTCGGAGAGGGATATTACTTTTGGCGCTGACGGGCTTGTTTTGCATCCTATATTTTCTATCTGAAAGTAACGAAAGGACCAGTGCAGCTATACAGGTACAAAAGAGTTGCAGGGTAGACTTGCGCTGCTATGGAGAAATCCAGCTGTGTCGGACTTAGTGAGAGAGTATAAGTAATCCGTTTTGACAATGGACTTCAGCTGAGAGCGCATATTTCAAGCATGTGGTGTTTCCCAAGTCTGCCTATAATCTCAGCTACGTGAGGAAGGTGGGATCCTTGAAGTTTAAGATGGTGAATTATATAGTGTGTGGTCGTCGCGCTCGGCAGTGCACGCGTAGCGCCGCTAGTGTTACTGTAGGCGTCTGCAACAATGACAATTATAGGCTCACATATCTCGTACCTAATTCAGCGGGCGCTTGATAAATTCGATCCGACAACACGACTAGCTGCTTATTACCTGTTTCAATTCGCTAATGTTGATGCAGGGCCATGTATGTAAGAATAAGCGGCTGGAAACGGGGTAATTGCTAGCTAGGTAGTAATCCTTGCCCTTTCGAAACGACTTGGAACAGACAGCGGCGCTTTGCCAGCGACATGTTGGGCGTGTCCATCTAATAAAATGGATCCTTGGAACAAGTGGAATAGAGGAGCCGGACCCTGATACAAGGGACCGTGGCTGTACATGGACAAACTACTGGCGTCTGACAAGGATCTGCAAAGAATATGGCTGTGGAAGACTGGAAAGGGAAACGTAAGGCTGAAAGTGAGACAACCCTAATGTCCTATCAAGGTGAGGAAAGGCATATACTAAACCGTTGCATTAAGGTGTGTGGGACCCCCACAAACCTTAGTACAGTGCGAGTCTCGGGGTCCGACGGAGTCGTTGGATTCGTGATACTCGTCATCGAAGCTGCGGGCTTTCCGTCTTCGGCAGTTACTTGGTCGCTAAAGCTTGCACGTGTAGGAATCCTGTTTTGCAGCGCAGTTTTTCAATTTTCATTCTGACACTATGACGTGGTAAAGGTCTAAGGTTAAGCTGAACTTTGTCGGAAGCTTCGCATGTACTTCCAAAAAAAATTCGATTACGACGTTTCGGCATGGAGAATTTGATAATTGCGAAATGATTCAGCCCTACTTTATCTGTGACTTCTAATCGTCCAACGGCCTTGCTAAATCGGCACATTCATTGACCGGGGTAATTACCGCCGCCTTTCTTTTTCATCATATCGAGCCAGATGCATGCAATCCTGCATAGTGGTGTGTTGGCGTTGTCTTTGACAAAGAAATAATTTCCGAGATTATGCAACTCCACCGCGCATGAGAAGCCATACTAGGCGATATCTCGAAGCTTCGTAAAAGTGTTCCATGGCTGATTCAATGGATATCATGTCTTGGGTGATGCAACTCAGTTCATGTGCTGTACCCCTAGTAGTGTGGGGGCGGCCGCTATTCAGCTCGGGCACTCCGGGGACAAGGCCCTGGCCCGGTCGGAATTGGCCGTGACAAAGCTACAAATAATATATACAGTACACTGTCGGTAAAAAATATTGATAGTGAGTTAATATGCATCTCTTAAAGCTCGTGTAGTATAAACGGAACATGGTACATTCATATCGGGATAGGTGTCTGCATCCCGCTATACGACTTGGAATTTAATCGTTTTAGTACGGGTGTGTCGGCGACTTGCCTGAGCTGAAATGAAGAATCGTGGTATGTTCAGGTTTGGATCATTATTTATCACACATGGAGGCTCTTTCTAAGGTCGGGCAGTTTGTCTTACGTACCCGACAGCATACCGACCTCGGAGATTACATCCCACACGACTTCGTGACGCTAGGACCCGGCCGGGGAGTCGTCGCCTCAAAAGTTCCACACAACTGACCGGTAACACGGCCCATTGTAATGAGTCCCACGGTCCAGCGCGCGGGCGCCTCTTTTGCGGACTACTCGAATATCTGGGCAGCACAGAGGCACGAGCCTCGTACTTCGTGGTTTTTCGGTGAGAAAATGATGCGCACCATTCTCCCCCACACTCAGACGCCTGCAACTGGCAGTCCGAGTGCATGCAAGTGTGAGACATCATTGTCGTGGCAAGTACTGCCCTTTAGTTTACTGGACCCAGAGGTCCTGTATGATGAGTTACAGTAGCCAAGGAATAGTCAAGGTGGCGGGCTCAGCGGGCTCAGCGGGCGGTAATCTGCCCTGTCTAACGGCATCGCAATTTTTGACGGAGAAATCTGATCGATGAATCTGATGTGCCACGCTCTTACGGGCGGTACCAAGTCCAGTGAACCGTCACAACATGCTCAACAGTATTCTGACTTGCCCAACTTGATAAATACAGGCGCAACCCCCATTTACTCTGGCAACCAATTCAATGCTCTGAAGTGTACATGTCGACACTTTTTAAATTCATATCACCTGCTGAGGCCCCTGTCAGATTTTGCGCCTTACTTTGTACCATCCCTACATGGCTCGAACCAATGACTCCACCATGACGATTAAAGGTTCCGCCAAAGGGTATGTAAATAAAATACTTCACAAGTATTGCCTACATTCCAAACAATTGCTGACACTCTGCTTGTTAGCTCGAAGAAACGGTCCTCTTCAACCACATCGTCCGACAACAAAGCTCTGGCGGAGTACCGAGTCGAACTTTTCATGTCAGATAAAGTAACAAACATCAATGCCACTCTTGCCCTCACACCGAATCGCAATGTCGCTGCGGAGGCACCAAAGCTTGCGGCCAAAGCGCGCATAGCAGCAACGCTGCTCGCCTTCGATGATGTCTTTGACAAATCCACAACAGGAACAACTTGAGAGGAGAAGGTACTAGGATCCCCCTTAGCAATGTTAAGAGCAGAAAGCCCATGGCAAGTCTGACCATAGCAATCTTGGGATCGCGCTGACGAGTATTGGCCAGCAATGGTCACTCCAGACAAAGACGGGATCCCGCGTCGTTTCGCCACCTTTGCATGGCTCGCTATAGAAACACCCGAATGATGCCGTGTGTAAGGCAGTCACCAAGACGTAGCCACTTCTGCCCAGGCGTAAGGAGAACCATTAGGCAGCGCGACGTGGCCAAATGCTCTGGCAATCGTCCTTCCGGTTGGCGTCTGCGCGCAAAGGTTCCCGATTTCAGAATTAGACCTCGGAATCCGACTTCGGTTCACTGATTGTCGAACCCTAGTTAT
>Ga0335072_10005081_pt1 | contig 19401 bp, 17 predicted proteins | sample Lox_Sample_21_FD_206725 | JGI IMG/M metagenome (GOLD analysis project Ga0335072, IMG submission 206725) | Soil microbial communities from Loxahatchee National Wildlife Refuge, Florida, United States - Lox_Sample_2.1 | ecosystem: Environmental > Terrestrial > Soil > Wetlands | place: USA...
TAAAAGGGTTGCTTTTACTTCCACCCACCCCCCCCACCCCCCGCGACCGGGCTACTACGAAGTAACGCTCGACAACGGTATTCGCGTGGAATTGACCGCCACGTTGCGTACTGGGGCAGGGCGCTTCACCTGGCCCATCGGCGAGGCTGGCCAGCTCAACATCACGGCAAAGACGCATGCATCGTCACTCGACGGTAGTGTGGTGAACGATCCGCGCGATCCGAAGGCGCTGTACGGATCGATGACGGGCGGCGACTTCTGCAATAACGGGCAGACGTACACGATCTACTTCTACGCGCAGTTTGATCGTCCGTTTACCGCGAAGCTGACCGCCGGAAATGCGCTGTTGACGTTCGCATCGACGCCCGGCGCAGCGTCGACGGTGAATATGAAGGTTGGCATCTCCTACGTCAGCACCCAGAACGCGAAGAACAACCTGTTGCGGGAAAGCGGCACGCGCCATTTCGATCAGATGGCCAAACAGGCGAACGCGATATGGAACCATTCGCTCAATGTCATTCAGGTGACGGGCGGCAGTGTGGACAATCTGAAAAAGTTCTATACGGCTCTGTATCACGTACTGCTCGCTCCGAGCGTGTACAGCGATGCGAATGGCGACTATCTGGACATGAGCGGCAAGGCGGCCAACGCAGGTGCCGGCCATATTCATTACACCACGTTCTCAAGTTGGGACACCTATCGTTCGCTGATGCCCCTCATTGCTTGGCTCAAGCCCGCTGCTGCGAGCGATATGATGCAGTCGCTTGTTGACGACGCCGACACGTGTGGCAATGCCATGCCAAAGTGGGTGGAGGGCAACACCAGCAGCGACGTGATGCCTGGCGACAACGTGCCCATTCTCATTGCGCAGAGCTACCTATACGGCGCCACCGACTTCGATGCGCAAAAGGCCCTTTCGATCATGCTTAACACGGCGACGGGCGTCGCGACGAAGTGCCGCGACGTGATCGCGCTACCCGGTCTCGCCTTGTACCGGCGACTCGGTTACCTGCCGGCCGATGCCAACATCCGCATCGACAGCAGCCACAACGGTGGTACCGCATCGACAACGCTCGAATATGCGACGACCGATTTCGCTATCTCTCGCTTCGCGCATGCGCTCGGTGACGGCACTGACGCCGCCATCATGCTAAAGCGCTCGGCCAGCTGGAAGAACATCATTCGCCCGGCCGTTCACGATGGCCGGAGTACGACACCGCCACGGTTGTCCGATCGCAACAGCAACGGCCATTGGGTCGCAAGCTCGTTCGGCGAAGTCGAAGGTAACGTCGAGCAATACACGTGGATGGTTCCGTTCGACATTCCCGGGTTGATCCGCATGCTTGGCGGCGATGCTGCAGTGATACCGAGGCTCGACGCGTTCAACCTGTACTTGAACGCAGGTTCCCAGAGTCCGCACCTATGGATCGGCAATGAACCATCCTTCGCGACGCCATGGCTCTATAACTGGACGAGTCGACCGGACAAGACACAGGCCCTGGTGCGCAGAATAGTCGATGAGCAGTTCACCACGACGGCGTCGGGATTGCCTGGCAACGACGATGAAGGAGCCACTTCCGGCTGGTTCGTGTGGGCCGCGCTCGGGCTCTATCCGGAAGTGCCCGCCGTACCGGGTTTTACGCTTTCGAGCCCGCTTTTCAGCCATGCGGTGATCCGTCTTGGCGACGGGAAAACCCTCACGATCGACGTCAGGCATGCGGGTTCGATCTACGTGGAGAACGCCGCACTGAACGGCACGGCGTTGACGTCGACATGGTTGGACTTCGATCGGGTGAGAGAGGGTGGCACGCTAACGTTCGGCCTTGGCAACGCACCGTCGCAATGGGGACACCCATAGAAGCGAGTGGCTAGACGAGCGCGGGTTTTTCGCTCTGCTCGGTGTACGGCAAACTTATTTGCACTGCCAATGCATGGGCCGTGCTGCGAATTTCTGGCATGGCGGTGCATTCCCAGAGATTTCCGCGCAGCAACGATCCGATTGCGTAGAGGCCGGGCTGTATCTCGCCGGCGGCATTGATCAAGCGCCCATCGGGCTCGGCCAATACACCCAACTGCAGAGGGTCGGCGACAGCGACGCCATCTTGCAAAAGCCCGGACAGCAGAGGGTGTTCGGCGAATGCGACGGCCGTGTCCAGGCCTGTGGCCTGGACGACGATATCCGATTCAAGTGTGGTCACGATCTGATTGGCGCGAGAACGTATCGTAACGTTGAGTGGTCCTTGGCCGTCCACATCAAGCACGCGAGCGGCGTGGACCTGGAGTCGCCCCTCATCACGCAGCTGCTGGACAATGTCGGCCGATGGGGGCGCAAGGCGATGACGTGAGGACTCCCATACCCAGCGTGCGTGCCGCAGAAACTGTTTACGCTGACGCGGCGTGAAAGCTTGCCAAAGTTGGGCGTTGATCGGGCGCATGCCGTCGATCACGCTGCGCCAGTCGATGCCCTGATGCTCGCCGAATGCGCGCCGGATTTCGGCAAGAATGGCCGCAGGTCCGTCGCACGCCAACAGCCTCGAATTCAATTCAGCTTGGTGGGGAAGTGGATCGATGGGAAGCGTCGGGTGCACGAACGGCAGCAAGCCGTGGCGAGAGACGGCGACCAGTTCGCAATCCGGCCAGTGAATGGATGCGGAGATCAAGGTGTCGACAGCGGTCAGCCCGGTGCCGATCACGATCAACCGGCGCGGATGGCTTGCGCGAGAGTTCAGGCTCCACGGGTCCACGACATACGCGCCGCTGGCCAGTGCGGCTTTGGAGATCGTGCGCAACGGACGCGGCGACAGTGCGCCCAGCGTCAATACAACGCGCTCTGCCGTAACCGTTTCTCCGGTGTCGAGTGCTATCGCATAGCCTTCGCGGGAAGGTTTGATGCTGGAAGCGACGGACGGTGAAATGGCGAAGCGCCGGCCGTCTTGCTCCGCACGGCGTATCTGTTTGTCCAACTGCGAATCGATGTACTGACCAAACAGCCGGCGAGGAAGAAAGTCGGTCGGCTTGGAGCCGAGGCGAGATCGCGCACTGTATCGAACGAAATCTTCGTCCGCGTCGAGGTACAGACCCATGCCGGCAGCGCGAACATTCAGCAAGTGATGCTCGTAAGCGGTGCTGTAGGCAACGCCGCGCCCCATGGGGGACGCGCGGCCCGTCACCCAATGCACGGATCCTGATGTTTTGTGGGAAAGCAGCGCACCAAACAATGACGCCCCAGCCGCACCGCCGCCGATGATTGCAATGTCTGACATAGTGGAGGCCCTTTTTCGAAAAAAGCGGAAAGTTGAGCTGGGTCGTTACGTGACAGATGCGTCTTCGCGCACCGCTTGATGCCGTTCGGAAATCCAATGCCCTTGGTGTTCCGCGAAACTGCGATAGCCGCTCAACTCGCCACCGTATACGTGCAAGGAAAGCGCCGGGCGCTGTGTGGAGAGGTTGCGGCATCGATGCGCGTAGTCGGCTTGCGAAAACGCTACATGATCACCGACGCCCACGATTCGGCTGTGATCGCGTTCCAAGTGAATAGAGGGAGCCGGACAGAGGTGGAACGATTCCACTTCCAATGCTCCGTCGAGTACAAACTCCATACCCCACAAGCCATCGTGATCGTGGATAGGCGTGGCATGATCGGGCGGCCATACGATCCATAGCGCTTCATAGTTGCGCGCTTTGTCGATGATCAGCGGAATCCGTCGATACGATGGAGCCGTCGACGTAGAAGAGAGCATGGCGGCTTGCGGACAGCCGCTCCATGTCGCGACTTGCGAAAGCGCTGCGGCGATATCGCTCACCTTGGCGTTCGCCTGCTTGCTCATGCATGCATCGATCGTCGCGAGAACCCGTTGACGCCACGTGTCGATGGAAGTTGCGAGTGCGTCGTACATCGATAACCCCAGGTGTTGGCGTACTCAAAGTCGAGCAGACCACAGGGCCCGTTAAATTGCTGCTAGCGCGCATCGACTAAATTGCACGTCGTTATGCCATCGAGAACATAGACTCGTAATTTAGATGTGGCACAGCGGGAAAAGCCGGTTCGAAAAGCGATTTAGATAAATTTCATCTTACAGAATAGGCTTTTCGAATAAGTTTTGGCGTCACGTGCGCAGTGCGAACGACGGTGCGAGGATTGGTTAAATAATCAGTGGGCGGCAGTGTGACGGCGAAACCGTCCTGACCAGTTCATCCGCGGCGATCGGAACTCGGCGATCACGTCATTCGGCGAATGCGGATGGATCACGATTTCCCCGTCGACCAGTTCATCGCAGAAGCGTCCACCTTGAGGCGGTTCGATGGCATAGCGGCTGGTGTGCGGATCACCGTGCACGAGGTGTGCGCGCAAGACGCATATATGAGGCTCATGCACCCGTGCAATCAAATGATGCGGTTCGAATCTGATTTCGGTGTAAACGCCATGCGGACCGTGCGCGTGAAGGACTCCCCCAAATACGGAGCTCGGAGAGTGAGGGGCGGATAGCGCGGTGAAGCTGATGGCCATCAGCAGAACAGTCAACCACATCTTCGGCCGAAACCAAGCGCCATGCGCATCGCAAGCGAAGCGGCTGAATGTCGGCGCAAGGCAGGCGAGGGTGGGATCGGGCAGGGAGTCCATCGGCGCATCTCAAAATTCGGTGCGCGATTAGAACATCTTCCGGTCGCACATGCTGAGACTTAACTTGCATCGCCGAAACCCAACCAAGTGTTCAACGCGTTTTCAAGATCATCCTGAGTCTTCTCGCCTACCCATGCTACGTATCCATCTGGTCGGATCAAAACCGCTGCCGGGGCAGAGACCGTGCCCAGTGCAGGCAGCTCCCATGGGCCGTCATAGTTGGCATGAACCAAGGTAACGCGGTCCGACCACGGCGTAATGTCAAAGCTGCCGGGACTGCTGAAATTCAAAAGTACCGGCCGTGCATGCCGCAGGAGTGAGTAGGTACGTACAAAACCATCGGACGTGACCATGTCGAGGTCCGGCATACGGCGGCCAACCAAAGGATGCTCTCCGCCCAGGTCGTAGTGGATGCCAAGCCCGGACATTTCCGCCGCGATCCGTGTACGCGGCTCTTTCATACCAAGAAGCTCCGATACGATGTCGCGCAACGCATCGGTACGGTCGTCGGTGCGCTGCAATGCAACTTGTGCCATGGTCATGCGCAACACGCGGGCAGCCACCGGATGCCGCTCGCGTTGATACGTATCGAGCAGGCTCTCGGGCGACGTTCCTTTCACCACCTGGGCTAACTTCCAGCCAAGATTCATTGCATCCTGCACGCCGACATTGAGGCCTTGTCCACCTACTGGAGAATGCACATGCGCGGCATCGCCAGCCAAGAGCACCCGGTCCTTGCGGTAGGTCACCGCTTGCCGCGACATGTCGGTGAATCTGGAAATCCAGGTCAGGTTGTGGATTCCATAGTCTGTTCCGCATGCGGCGACGAGCGCTTCGCTGAGATCGCGCAGCGTGGGCTCGGTGGCGGCGCCGACTTGTCTTTCTGTCACCATGACACCTATGGGGCCTTCTTTGGCGAAGATTATTTTGCCGTCTCGAATTTCGTACTCCTCTCGACCGAAGGCATGCAGACCACGCGCCGTGCGATGGATGCCCAGCGGCGGCTCCTGTGTCATCTCGACTTCGGCGAGAATGCTGCTGGTCGTTGCATCCCATCCTTTAAATTCGATACCGGCGGCTTTGCGGACCACACTGCGTCCTCCGTCGCAACCGACGAGATAAGCGGCTCGCAACGATGCGCCATCGGACGTCTCGATAGTGACGCCAGCAGCATCCTGCTCAAAGCCTGTTACATCGCGACCGCGATAGATCGGCACTCCCAGTTCGCCGACCCAGTCGGCAAGAATGTGTTCGATATGTTTCTGCCTCAGCGCCAGGCCGTAGTTGTGGCGGGTAGGGAAATCGCTGATGTCCAGACGCGTCATCGCGAATCCCGCGACTTGGGCGATTTGTCCTTTGACGAGAAACCGATCCACGATGCCGCGCTGATCGAAAACCTCAAGCGTGCGTGAACTCAAACCTCCAGCACGCGAACCGACAAGCTCTTGATTGGGGCGGCGTTCCACAATGGCCACATCAATACCCGCCAGCGCCAATTCAGCAGCGAGCGTCAGCCCGGTCGGACCTCCTCCGGCAATCACAACGGCATGCTTTGTCATTCGCACCTTCCTCCGGCCCGTTTCGACTGGCCGGGATGCTGCGCTAGGCATGGGGCCTGTCTGCAAGCCCCCTTGTGTGGTATATATTTTTAGTGGGAGAAAGGCGTTTTACGCTTCTTTTTTTGGAAATTTTGCCATGCGTCGCCGCATGCCACGCGCACTGCTTGCATGGCAACCAACTGCCACGATGCTTATGTCACCTCGCAACCACGTCCATATCGAGCCGGTGACGTGCCGACTTGGCGGGCAAAGGCAACGCTGAACGTACTGGCTGAGCTATAACCGACACGCTCGGCAATCTGCGTGATTTCCAAGTCGTTGTCGCGCAACAAGCGCTTGGCGATCGCCATGCGCCACGCCAGCACGTATTCCATCGGTGCAAGGCCCACCGTTCGGCTGAAACGCGCAAAAAATGCGGAGCGCGAAAGCGAAGCTTCGCGGGCGAGTTCGATGATCGTCCACGCATGTTCGGGGCGTGCGTGGAATGCACGCAAGGCACAAGCTAATCGCTCGTCGGCCAGTCCGCGGGCGAGGCCGGGTGTGGCGGCGGTGCCATCGCCGCAACGAAGCGCCTCGATCAGCAAAACCTCTAGCAAGCGTTCAAGAACCAGCTCGCGCGCGAGACGCGCAGCGCGTGTTTCCTCACCCAGCATCTGCACCAGCGTGGCAAGGCGCGGCTCACCGCGAACGTGAATGACTTGCGGAAGCAATGGCACAAGCAGCTCCGCGTCGGGCGAACCAAAACTGCAATGTCCTACGCGCATGCGAAGGTCGGCAGGGCCATGCTGTTGACCCACGCGAAAATGGCCGTCGCCGATTTCAACGGGTGGGACCGCGTCATCCCCGTCAGGTGGCTCCAGACTCTCATTCACCAAACTGTGCCGTGCCGGCACCAAGAGAAAATCGCCTGCCTGCAGCGTCATGGCGGGGTGTCCGTCCACCGTCATCCGGCATTCGCCTTCCAGCACGGCGCAATAGAACGGTTCGCCGATGTCAGGGCGGCGAATCCGCCAGTGACCCGCGCCCTCGGCCAGCTTCGAAAACCGCGCCACGGGCTGAAGCAGCATCACCACTTCGGCTAAAGGGTCGACCATGACAGGACTATCGCAAAAGAATTAAAGACGTCTGAGTGTAGTACGTCTTGGCGCGGGCATCTATCTTCAGCATCTCCCTTCACCCCTGATGGAACCCAACATGCCCACCGTACTTATCACCGGCTGTTCGTCCGGCTTTGGCCTTGAGACCGCGCGGCTATTCCTCGACCGCGGTTGGAACGTCGTGGCCACCATGCGAAAACCCCAGCCGGATGTGTTGCCGGCATCCGACCGTTTGCGTGTGCTCGCCCTGGACATTACCGATCCAGACAGCGTCGCTCAGGTCATCGCCGACACCGGGCCTATCGACGTGCTCGTGAACAACGCCGGATTCGGCGCGCCCATTCCCGTCGAATTGACACCGATGGAGACGGCGCGTGCTTTATTCGAAACCAACACGCTGGGCACGCTGGCGATGACTCAAGCCGTGCTGCCTCAATTCCGCGCGCGGCGCGCGGGTGTGATTGTCAATGTGACTTCAACGGTCACACTCAAACCGTTGCCGCTGGTCGGCGTTTATCGCGCCAGCAAGGCGGCAGTGAACGCATTCACCGAATCGCTGGCGGCCGAAGTGGAGCCGTTCGATGTACGCGTTTGCCTGGTTCTGCCAGGGCGTTCGCCTGAAACGCGCTTCAGCGCCAAAGCGCACGAACATTTGCATGGCATGGACCATCCTGCCTACGCGCCGCTGTTCCAGCGCGTGCTTGCGCGCTTCCAAGACACATCTGGCCCGATCACTCACGCGCCCGACGTCGCCGAAGCGATATGGCGTGCTGCCACCGATCCCCAAACGCCGATGCGCATTGCCGCGGGCGCCGATGCCGAACAATGGATGGCGGAAGTGTGCTGACAAGGCGCCATCGAACACGCGATGCGCGACGAGCCGCCGCCGGCAAATACCACTCGAAAATCCTCTTGTATACCGGGCCGAATAACGCGAGCTAAGGGCGCTGAACCATGCTAGAGTCCGCGTGTTCAGCGCTTTTGCTTTCAGGTGCAAGCTCTGTTCATGGCCGCCCGCAGCGCTTGATTCCCGGTCCACCCAGGGGACATGCCCGATCAGGGAAAAGGCAACACTCACGAGGGAGTGTTGTGCGCCATGACACCCGTTTCCGCGACACCAGTCTGCCGATACCGCGCGTTTATCAGCTACAGCCACCAGGACAAATCCTGGGCGGCCTGGCTGCACAAGGCGCTGGAAACTTACGCGATCCCGAAGCAGCTGGTTGGCCGGAGCAACGCGACTGGTGTTGTTCCCAAACGCCTCGCGCCGATCTTCCGCGATCGCGACGAACTGGCCAGCGCCACCGATCTGGGGCGCAAGGTCAACGAAGCGCTGGCGCAATCGGAAAACCTGATCGTGATCTGTTCACCGCGCTCGGCCGCTTCGCGCTGGGTCGACGAGGAAGTATTGGCGTTTAAACGGCTGGGACGTAGCGAGCGCATTTTTTGTCTGATCATCGACGGCGAGCCGAACGCGAGCACTCTGCAGGGTCGCGAAACCGAAGAATGTTTCGCGCCGGCATTGCGTTATCGGCTTGGCAGCGACGGCACCTTGACCCGCGACCAAACCGAACCCATCGCCGCCGATGCGCGACCCGGCAAGGACGGCAAGACCAACGCCAAGCTGAAGCTGATCGCCGGCCTGCTGGATCTCGATTTCGATGCGTTGAAACGACGTGAGTTGAAACGACGCTACCGACGCATGGCCGCGCTGGCCACTTTGGCGTTGGTCGTGATGGCGATGACCACCACGCTGGCGATCGTCGCCATGCTCGCCCGCCACACCGCGGAGCGACGCCAGAAGCAGGCAGAAGACCTGGTCGGCTTCATGCTCGGCGACCTCAACGACAAGCTGTCGCAGGTGTCGCGCCTGGACATCATGGAAGCGGTCGACGACAAGGCCATGGCATATTTTCAGTCGCTGCCAACCACGGACGTCACCGATGAAGCGCTGGCACAACGTGCCAAGGCGCTCGAGAGAATCGGCAGCGTGCGCCTGGATCAAGGCCAACTGCCGGCGGCGATGCAGTCGTTTCAAGCCGCATCGAAGCTCGCCGCCACCTTGGCGGAGAAAACGCCGGCGGACCTCGCACGGCAGCTTGCCTATGCGCGGATATTGGCCTTTGTCGGCATGGATCATTGGTATCAGGGGCAACTGGACATGGCGCAACAAAGTTTCGACACGGCGCAGACAGTTTTGCTGCACGCCGCGCCCACGCACGCAAACGATCACACGCTGCAGTACGAGCTGGCGATGATCGACAACGATATCGGGCATGTGCTTGAGGCGCGCGGGCGGCTCGATGAAGCCACCGGTCCTTACCGCAGCTCATTGACGTTGTGCCAGAAACTGGTGGCAGCCAAGCCCGATAACAACGGATGGGCCGCGCAACTGGGCGATGCGCACAACAATCTGGGAAAACTTGCGCTGATGCATGGCGATCTTGCATCGGCCATCGCCGAGTACACGGCCGATGACGCCATCGAAACGGCGCTGATTGCGCGCGATCCAAGGGACAACGATCAGCGCGAGAACATGCTTAAAGTTCACGCCATTCTTGGACGAACCTTGGCACTGACCGGCGACATCGGGACGGGCATGCGCGACATGCAGCAGTCGGTCGATATGGCGACGCAGTTGACGGCAGTCGATCCGAACAACGCCAGCTTTCAAGAAGATCTCGCACTGTACGCCTCGCAATCAGGTCGACTACAGCGCTTGAGCGGCGATCTGCCTGCCGCGCAAAAGCTATCCGCACAGTCGCTGTCCATCTTGCTTGCCTTGACGAAAAAAGATCCGGCAAACGCCCAAACCCAGCGCGAATTGGCCGAAGCGAAGCTGGAGCAAGCCGAGCAATCGCGCGCGGCGGGTCAAACCGATGCCGCGCTTGCACAGGCACAGGCCGCGCTCGCGATACTCGACCCTTTGCTCGTCGAGCATCCGGACGATCGCGCCACCTTGCTGGCGAGTATGAGTGGGAAATTGCTGCTCGCGGCGGTGATCGGTGATGCGCAGACCGCGCAGACATTGCGCAACGACGCGTTGAACGCGTTGCAGGCGGTGAAAAGCGGACGCGACGATCCTCGCTTGCGGGCACTGCAGGTAGAAGCGTTGCTGGCGTTGGGGAAAAACGCCGACGCACAGCGCACGATCCAGCAACTGTGGAACGGCGGCTATCGAGACGCGGCATTGCTGAATGTGTTGCAACACCGACACATCGCCTATCCGGCCAACCCGGCATTCCAGCAGAAGCTCCTGGCGGCAACCGGGCAGGGCGCTAGCAAGTGAACGTGGACTGGCGACGACAGCTTGGACAAACACGACAACCCCACTTCTCATCATTAGGAGACGACCATGCCCAACGATCTTGACGTCTTGCTGAGTGTCACCCTGGATACAACCACTACACCGTGGTCGCTCGATGTGAATCAAGCCAACAATGCGAACCATCTCGATCCGGGTCCGCATCCACAACGCATCGTATGGACGTTGATCGAAAACGCCGCCTCGGGATCGTTCGTCGCGCTCGACGCTCCAGAGCCGGGTTTCGCATGGTCCGGCGCATCGCCGCCGCCCGGCATTTTCGATCATCTCCAGATCAGTCCGGCCAATATCAATCAATTGACGATGAAAGATCACCACCGTGGCGGCACGACGGCGGGCACCTGGATCTATATCCTGCGCGCCAGAATCGGGGAGACGATCTACTCGACGATCGCCAAGGCGCCCATAGGGCAGAACACAAACCCGACGATCAAAAATAACTAGCGATTGTTGCGCGCAGCAAAGCGTGCGTCGTAGGCTCGAACAAATGCGTCGAGGGCCTTTTGCTCTCGACGTTCCCGATTTATTCAATCCGGCTGCGCGCGCATGTCATCGCCATCGGTCCGCCCGAACATGGGAAGGTATCGGCCGAAGTTCAATTCGAAGTCGCTCGAAACACCGTAAGCCATACGGCGGAGCTTCACGCGACGCGCTTGAGCGCTGGGCGAGGCCAATGTCGAAAAAAACGTGTCTATGCTCGATTGGATCTCGGTGGCCGTCGGCGTGCCGAAGCGATTGATCTGAGCTTTTGCCGGCGCCAGCGTTTCACGATCGAACGAGGCCAGCCGCCGCGAGAGTGTCTCGACAAACGCGTCGAGGTCCTCATCGTCCAACGTGCGATTGACCAAGCCATATCGTTCGGCGATATCGGCATCAAAGTCATCCGCGCCGAGAACGAACTCGAGTGCCCGCGAGCGACCGATCAAACGGGGAAGCCATTCCATCGCTCCGCCACCCGGTACCAGTCCGACGCCGACTTCGGGGTTGCCAAACAGGGCGTTTTGCCGGCTGGCAAAGCGCATGTCGCAAGCCAGCACGAATTCGTTGCCGATGCCGCGTGCGCGGCCGCGAATCTTGGCGATGCTCACCACAGGCATGGATGAAAGGTGCAGCACAATGTCGCGCCAAATGCGTAGCACCTCGGGTCGTTCAACCGCTTTGGCGACGTCGAGATGGGCGACAAAAAAATCCGGATCCGCCGACTGGAACACGATGACCTTCACGGACGGGTCCGCCTCAAGCTCGGTCATCAACGTCGCCAATTCGTCTATCGTCGTGGGAACAAACATGTTGATGGGCGGGTTGCCGAAGGTAACCGTCCACCGCCCCGGATAGCTGCGGTCGATGTTGAACTGTGGAGGATCGGACATGGCGCATCTCCCAGGGCGTTGTGTCGCGTGGATGTGCATTGTTTGCCGCAGCGCGTTGTGGCGAGGTTGGCGTCCGCCGCGATCCTTACAAAGGCAGCTCCTCACCCGCCTGCTCGCGCCGGAGGTATTCGGCGTACCAGTCCGGCCAATTCTCTTCGCGTTGGCTACCGTTCCGCTTCTCGTGCTCGCCGTGCGCAGCCTCTGCCCGTCGCAACGCTGCGGCGAGATCCTTCGACGAGGTGAACCTCGTAGCATTCGTGGCTACGCGTCCGGGCGCTCGATGAGTGAGCTCCTGGAACAGCCAGCCATTGCCGTCCGGATCGCTGAACGAGGCGAACGAGCGATAACTGCTGCGCTCCGGATGCGCACCGCCAACCCTGATACGTCCAAACAAGTAGGGCTCGTCCTGGCCGGCGTAAACACCCGCGGCATCGTGGAACACTTCGCTTATCTCCACCCCGCGATCCATCAGTTCTTTGCGAGCTGCCTCGATGTCGGAGACAGCAAGGTACAGACCCTGGGCGGAGCCAGGTGGCGCCGCAGTGACGTTCTTGCCGAAGATGACCGAACACCCGGAACCGGGTGGCGTGAACTGGATAACGCGAAAATAGCCATCCTCCGAAGGGTAATCGGCGTCTAGCCGCCACCCAAGGTCACCGTAAAAACGCTTGGCTCGATCAACATCCGAAACAGGGATGACGATGACCTCGAGTTTCATGTCCACGCCCTGCGCATGCTGGGTCTGTGCTGCGGCGCCGCTCATGTGAACCTCCGGTAATCTGGGCCGCAATGCGGCGTTTTGGATTGATCGCAACAGAGTGAATGAACGGAACAACGTGGACGTCGAGCTATTCAACATGATCAACTGTCGATACCCGTAAATCTACGGCGCGCCGAGTTATGCGGTGACCGCGGAAGGCAACGAATCGACGATCTCTTATGCAATAGCGATACGGCTGGCGCAGCCATGCCTCGTAATCGTCTGGTCGACAGCGACGATAAAGCGCATGGAAGACCCAAACTTCACCTCGCGTATCGCTTTCAAAATCGGCACGACAAGCGCTCTGACACCCCTGTTATAAGGATGCGTTGGCATGGCGTCGTATCCGTCCCGTTGTGTGGTTCTTGCAAGCGCCCTAGTGGATGCGCCAGTCGGCGAATGGGCGGCGAAACGCGCAACGTCTGCAATCGGTCAAGCCTAACGCCGCCTGCGTTAGTTCGACGTTCTGCTGTCGTTGGCGGAGCGTTTCAATATCGTTTCTTGGCGTACGCAAATCGTACAAAGCCATCATTCGCGTCATGTAAACGCATTGCGCGACTTGCCAATCGCTGCAGGCTCGTACGCGAGTTGAAGTCTTCGCCGGCGGAATCCGACACGCTAGCGCAGTCCCACCACCCGGATCTCATGGTGGCTTTGACACTTAAGAGGTTTTTGGACCCTCATAGCCAAGGCGCTGTCGGAGTCGTGGCGTTGCAAAGTCCAGGAACGCGCGCAACTTCAATGGCACGTGACGCTGTCTTGGGTACACCAGGCTGGCCGGCATGGGCTTGGGTTCGAATGCCTGGAGTAACCGTACCAACGCACCCGACTTCAACGGCTCGGCAACTTGGTCCGATAAGACGCGCGCAATGCCAGCGTTGGCGATCGCAGCGATCACCGCGGCTTCTGGTGAATTCACGGTGAGGCGCGACGCGACTTGGACGATTTGAAAACTTTGTTCGAAGCGAAATTCCCATCTATCTGCCGCCGAGTAACCCTCATAGACAATGCATTCGTGTGAGGCCAGATCGTTCGGATCGTTGGGAACGCCATGCGATGCCAGATAAGCAGGGCTGGCGCAAAGTACGCGGCTGATGAGTGCGATGCGGGTGGCGATGATGTCGCTATCCGGAAGTTCGCCAAGGCGAATGGCGACATCGACATGCTCCTCCAGCAAGTTGCTGACACGATCGCTCAACTGGATGCGTGCGTGGATTTTTGGATAAGCCTGAAGAAACTCGACCAGTACAGGGACGACATGATGGCGCCCGACGACCAGCGGCGCACCGATGACTAACTCTCCCTGAGGCGCCCGATACTCGCCGGTTGCCGTGCGCTCGGCCTCCATAAGGTCTTCCAGAATGCGCCGACATGAGGCGACGTAATCCCGGCCCGCATCGGTCAGGGTGAGCTTTCGCGTGCCTCGCAGCACAAGTCGCACACCCAGGTGTTCTTCCAACTCCGACACGCGGCGACTAACGGTGGCCAACGGAATGTGCAGTTGGCGACTTGCTGCGGAAAGGCTGCCGGAATCCACCGCGGTGAGCAGGATTCTCATGGCTTCGAGTCGGTCCATAGCCTCTCGCCCATGGAAGGGTTCCTACCAAATTTACCGGCTAGTGGACGCATCTGGAAGGGCCTACTTTCTCTCGCATTCGGCGATCCCATGAAGCGCAGTCCTGGTGACGACCGATACCTCTGGCCATACACAGCCCAACCAAACGAAACATCGAGGAACCTCTTATGAAAAAGATCGAAACAGTTCGCTACACAGGCTTGACCCACACCAAGGTTAATCGTGATCCCGCCCTTCAACGTGGCGAGCACGGCGTGGTCGACATAAACCTGTCGACGCCGGGTGGAAAAAGCTACGAGTTCGTCGCCGCCGAGCTGCATCCCACCGCCGAACAGTTGTTCGCAGGGGCATGGTCGGCCTGCTGGACCGCCGCGCTGGGTATCGCGGCCTCATTGAAGAAGGTCGCGCTGCCGGAAGATACAACGGTGAATATCCAAGTCAGCATTGGTGAGAACGGCCCGGCATGGGTTCTTGGCGCCAAATTCATCGTTCGCATTCCGGGTGTGGAACGGGCCGTTGCGGAAGCGCTCGCTCATTCCGCGCATCAGATGTGCCCTTACTCCCAAGCAGTGAAAGGCATGGACGTGGTCACGGCATGAAGCGCGGCCAGATCGATTCGTTGAGACATTACCGACGAATCCAATGACTGCCGACTCAACCGATTTCTGCAATGTCCTCCCCCCATCCCCTTGTAAGGAATGAATCATGAAAAAGATCGAAAAAGTCCACTACACCGGCCAGACCCACACCAAGGTCAACCGTGACCCCGCTCTTCAGCGCGAGGGGCACGGTGTTGCCGACATCAAGCTGTCGGCTGCAGGTGGGAAAAACTACGAGTTCATCGCCGCCGAGTTCCATCCCACTGCCGAGCAGTTTTTCGCAGGCGCATGGTCGGCTTGCTGGATCACCGTCCTGAATATCGTCGCGTCGACGAAGAAGATCGCACTGCCGCAAGACACGACAGTGGATCTCCAGATCGACGTCGGTGAGAACGGTCCTGCCTGGGTACTGGGTGCCAAATTCACCCTTCGTGCTCCGGGCATGGACGAGGCCGCCGCGGAAGCGCTTGCTCATGCGGCTCATCAGTTCTGCCCGTATTCCCAGGCTACGAAGGGCAATATCGAAGTTATTACGGAAGTGGTTACGGCATGAAGCACGGTCAAGCCGGCTCGTCGTTCTAACTGCGACGAACCGGCTTGAAGCGAGCTTAAAAACGACGCTCTCCTGTTTTTTCCTCACGCTCGGAGTTATGACTTATGAAAATCGAGAACGCTACCGTTCTTGTCACCGGAGCCAATCGCGGGCTCGGCCTGGTATTTGCGCGCGAATTGCTCGCGCGCGGCGCCCGCAAGGTGTACGCGGGTGTGCGCGATCCGGCGACCATTACTCAAACCGGTGTTCAGCCGCTGCGACTCGACGTCACCAACGTACACGATGTGGCGGCGGTCGCAGAACTGGCATCAGACGTAACGCTTGTAATCAACAACGCAGGCATCGCGCAGACCGGGGGCATCCTCGCACCGGACAGCGAAGAGGTCACGCGACGCATCTTCGAGACCAATTTTTTCGGTATGTTGCGCATGAGCAAGGCCTTTGCGCCGATCCTCAAGGCCAACGGCGGTGGCGCATTGCTCAACGTATTGTCGGTCGTCTCGTGGGTGAGTGGCGCGATGGCCGCCTATTCGGCGAGCAAGTCGGCGGCGTGGTCGCTTACCAATGCATTGCGTCTCGAATTGGCGGCGCAGAAGACGCAGGTGCTTGCACTGCATATGGGCTTTGTCGATACCGACTTGGCGCGTGGGTTTGATGCTCCCAAGTCCAGCGCTGAGGAGATTGTCGAGCGCGCACTCGACGGACTGGAATCGGGCCTGGATGAGGTGTTAGCCGACGAACGCAGCCGGCAAGTGAAGCAAGGCTTGACGGCAGCAAGACCCATCTACCTGCCGCAGCTCCCGTGAATTAAGCGTTTGATCGCCGGGTCCGCCCTCTACCGACAAACACGTTTTTAGAACCGACTGTACCCACTGAGTAGCCGTCATGCTTTTCGAACCTTTCACTACCATGTCGATTCGGCTCGCCAACCGCACGGTTATGGCGCCGATGACGCGCAATCGCGCCGTCCACGCCAACACACCCAATGCGCTGATGGCCGAATATTATGGTCAGCGGGCGACGGCAGGCCTGATCATCGCCGAGGGAACGTCGCCTTCGCCCAACGGTCTTGGCTATGCACGCATGCCCGGGCTCTTCAACGAAGCGCATGTGCGCGGATGGAAGATGGTTACCGATGCTGTCCACGCTAAAGGCGGCAAGATCTTTGTGCAGCTTATGCATGCAGGGCGCGTGTCGCATGTGGCGAACCTGCCCGCGGGTGCGCAAGTGCTCGGCCCGACAGCCGATGCGTCACCGGGCCAGATGCACACCGACGCACTGGGCATACAGCCACGCAGCACGCCGCGAGCGATGAGCGAATCCGATATCGCCTGTGCCGTCGATGAATATGCGAAATCGGCCCGACTCGCTATCGAAGCGGGGTTCGATGGCGTTGAACTGCATGCCGCGAACGGCTACCTGATCGAGCAATTTTTGAATGCCAATGTCAATCAGCGGACGGACGGCTACGGTGGCAGCATCGACGGTCGCAATCGCTTCGCGCTCGAAGTTGCTCGTGCAACCGCCGCTGCTATAGGCGCGCACCGCGTCGGGATCCGACTTTCGCCCTACGGAGTGTTCAACAGCACGGGCGCGTTTCCCGAAGTCGACGCGCAATACGTGGCCCTCACGCAGGAGTTATCGAGACTTGGCTTGTTGTACGTCCATGTGCTGGATCATTCAGCCATGGACTCGTACATGGGCGCGCCCCCAGTGCCGGCCGACTTCAAATTACGATTGCGCGCCGCATTTCAAGGCTTGTTTATCTTGGCAGGCGGCTTCGATCGCACAAGTGCCGAAGATGCGCTCAGGGCAGGACACGCAGATCTCATCGCCTTCGCACGCCCGTTCCTCGCCAACCCAGATCTGGTGGAACGCATGCGCGCGAATGAGGCGCTGAATGCCGTGGACATGTCCACGTTGTACACCTCCGGTCCCAAGGGTTACACCGACTATCCGACACGGATGGCCTGAGATGTGCATGCTTCACGAGCAGCATGACCGGTGAGGGTGAGTGGCGAAATGCGTGCATAGAGTCCGCCAGGTGGCCTCGGGCTGCGCATCGCGGCGAGGTCACCCGGTGAATGGCAGGCACTTCGTTGCCCGCCGTCTTGAGGTTGGCGTTAGAACGACAAAACACATTCAAGCGAATAGCTTGCGCAGCCGGCTGGGTTGGGCGCGAAGATATTGGTCCGGCGCTCTGACTTGGGCTCCGAAGTGAGCGGCAGCGTGCCACGGCCAACGAGGGTCAAAGAGCATCGCCCGCGCGAGTGCGACCAGATCGGCGTCGCCCGTGCTGAGGATGGATTCGGCTTGCTCGAACTCGGTGATCATGCCGACCGCGACCACGGGGATTGTTGTCGCTTGCTTCACCGCTCTGGCAAAGGGAACCTGATAGCTGGGGCCGATCGGAATCTGCTGGATGGGACTGGAGCCGCCGCTTGAGACATTGATCGCGGCGCAACCTCTCGCTTCCAACGCTTTGACAAACGCGATCGTGTCGTGGATAGACCATCCACCGTCTACCCAGTCTGTCGCGGACACGCGCATCGTCACGGGACGATCGTGCGCAAACGCGTCTCGCACGGCGTCGAAAACTTCGAGCGGAAAGCGCATGCGATTTTCCAGGGAGCCGCCGTATTCGTCGTCTCGATGATTTGAGAGAGGCGACAGGAATTGGTGGAGCAGATAGCCATGCGCGCCGAGAATCTGTATGAAATCCAGCCCGAGCGTCGACGCACGCCGCGCTGCCGCCGCAAAGGCGTCGCGAATGGCAGACAGGCCGGCGCGGTCCAGGGCGATGGGCGGTGTTTCATCGGTCGCCACGGCGACGGGGGATGGGCCGTACGTGTTCCAGCCGTGCGTGTGATCGGGTTGAATCTGCGCACCGCCTTCCCACAATTTTTGGCGGGAACCTTTTCGACCCGAATGGTTGAGCTGGATTCCAATCGGCATGTCCGACCATCGCCGGACGCTGCGCAGCACGCGCGCCATGGCGGCCGCGCATGCGTCCGAATAAAGCCCGACGTCGGCATGAGTGGTACGTCCTTCGGGTGTAACGGCCGTCCCTTCGATGGTCAGCGCCGCCGCGCCCGAAATCGCCAGTTGGCCAAGATGCATCAGATGCCAATCGCCCATCTGTCCGTCTTGGGCCGAGTACTGGGCCATGGGAGCGATGACGATACGATTGGCCAATTTCAAATTGCCGACGTGTGTCGGCGTAAAAAGCATGGGATGACTCATAACAAATCCTTCCGGCGCGTTTTAGCGTCGCCTACGTTGTTCGGTGTGTGATGCCTTGTTGCCGCGCGACAGATGGCACCTGGTTGTGCCGCATCAACCGGCGCGGTTGGTCGCTTCCGCTTCGGCCGCGCGCGCAAGGCACTCGACCCATTCCTGGTGATAGCGATAAAGCGCACCTGGATGTTGGCGACCGATGACTTCAACAAAAAAATCGCCTTGCTGCGTTTCTTCCGTCAGCACGTGACAACCGTCCTGCGTCGGCGTGATGACCCAGCCGTGGTAGGCGCTTGAGCCGGTCTTGTCGCCATCGACCGTTGTCGCCCACGCCAGGCGTTGCCCGGGCACGCATTCGGTTACCGTCAAGGACATCGGATAACCGACCGTTACGCGGCTGTACCGAGTGCCCAGCGCCAGCTCAGGTTCGCCGGACAAAATCTTGACCTGATCTTCGGCGGGGAAGTAACGCGACCAATACTCGGCATCAACGAGCAGCTTCCACACCACATCGGGTGGTGCTTTCACATCGATGTCGTTGAGCGCATAAATGGCCGATATTCTCGGGTCGTATCGGTCGGGCCAAATCACTTTGTCGATCATGTATGGAACCTCATCTAGCGGGAGTGATGCGGTTGCGTTATTCAGACCGGACCAGATCCTGGAAAATCAGTGGCGCCCAGTTGCGCCCACGCGCTTGAACC
>Ga0335072_10005083_pt1 | contig 19397 bp, 13 predicted proteins | sample Lox_Sample_21_FD_206725 | JGI IMG/M metagenome (GOLD analysis project Ga0335072, IMG submission 206725) | Soil microbial communities from Loxahatchee National Wildlife Refuge, Florida, United States - Lox_Sample_2.1 | ecosystem: Environmental > Terrestrial > Soil > Wetlands | place: USA...
CGCGCCGGCACCAACGGGCAGACGGGCGAATGGGTGGTGAACTTCAGCTTCAATTCGGTCGGCGCCCGCAAATTCGCCGACATCACGCGGGAGAACGTCAACCGCCGCTTCGCCATCGTGCTGGACGGCAAGGTGATCAGTGCCCCCGTCATCCGCGAGCCGATTACCGGCGGCCGCGGCGAGATCAGCGGCAACTTCACCGCATCGTCCGCCACCGACCTCGCCCTGCTGCTGCGTGCCGGCGCGCTGCCGGCGCCGCTGACGGTGGTGGAGCAACGCTCGGTCGGGCCGGAACTGGGCGCGGACAGCATCCGCGCCGGCGCCATCTCGCTCGCCGTCGGCTTCGTCATGGTGATCGCCTTCATGGCGATCTTCTATGGTCTGTTCGGCTGGTTCGCGAATTTGTGTCTGGTGGTGAACCTGGTGCTGATGCTGGGCATCATGTCGGTGCTGCAGGCGACGCTGACCCTGCCCGGCATGGCCGGCATCCTGCTGACGCTCGGCATGGCGGTGGACGCCAACATCCTGATCAACGAACGCATCCGCGAGGAGCAACGCAACGGCCGCCCGCCTTTGGCGGCCCTGGAGCATGGCTTCCAGCGCGCCTACAGCACCATCTTCGACAGCAACGCCACCGCCTTCCTGGCGCACGTCATGCTGTTCATCTTCGGCTCAGGCCCGGTGAAGGGCTTCGCCGTCACCATCACCGTCGGCATCGCCACGTCGTTGTTCACCGCCTGGATGTTGACGCGGCTGCTGGTGTCGCGCTGGTACACCGTCACCCGACCCCGCCTGCTGCCGGTCTGATCCGCCATGTTCATCCGTCCCCTGTTCCGCATCGTCCCCGATGGCACGCGCATCAAGTTCATGCGCGGGCGCTTCATGGGGCTGATCGTCTCGGCGATCCTGTCCACCGCCTCGGTGGTGTTGTTCTTCCATCCCGGGCTGCATCTTGGCATCGACTTCTCGGGCGGCGTGGTGATCCAGGCGAAGACACCAGGACCGGCCGACTTCGCGCTGATACGCTCGGCCCTGACCACCGCCGGCATACCGGACCAGGGCGTGCAGCGTTTCGGCGGCCCGTCCGACGTGCTGATCCGGCTGGGCACGCAGACCACCGAAAAAGCCACGGCGCAGATGGTGGACCGGGTGAGCGCCGCGCTGAACGCCAAGGTGCCCGGCACAAAGATCATGCAGGCCGATGCGGTCGGCGCGTCGGTGTCAGCCGAATTGTTCCGCAACGGATTGCTGGCGCTGGGCATCAGCCTGGCGATGATCCTGGTCTACATCTGGTTCCGCTTCGAGTGGCAGTTCGCGGTCGGCGCGGTGGTGACGCTGATCCTGGACATCACCAAGGCGATCGGCTTCCTGGCGATCACGCGGATCGATTTCGACCTGGTGATGGTGGCGGCGATCCTGACCGTCCTGGGCTATTCCACCAACGACAAGGTGGTGGTGTACGATCGGGTGCGCGAGAACCTGCGCAAATACAAGTCGATGCCGCTGCGCGAGCTGATCGACCTGTCGATCAATGAAACGCTGAACCGAACGGTTGGCACCTCGCTGACGGTGTTCATCGCGGCATTGCCCCTGGCGTTGTTCGGCGGGCAGTCGATCTCGGGCTTCGCCTGGGTGATGTTGTTCGGGATCGTGGTGGGTACGTCGTCTTCGATCTTCATCGCCGCGCCGATCCTGTTGTTCCTGGGCGAGCACCGGTTGCGGCGGGAGGCTGCGCCGGTCGCCGCCCCGCCGGTGAAGGCGACGGCCGCAGCAGCGCCGGCGCCACAGCCGCCTTCCCCACCGCCACCCCGGCCGGACCCGGCCCAGGCAGGCCCTGCTGCCGCGGACGCCGCCGCCTCAGGCGCACGGCCGGGCGAGCGGCGCGGCACGCGTGGCGGCGCGCGGCCGGCGGCGCGGCAAGGCGGCGGCCGCGGGCGAGGCCGCTAGGCAGCCGCGCCCGGCTGGTCAGGCGCGCACGGCTGGTCAGGCGCGCCCGGCTGGTCAGGCGCGCCCGGCCGGTTCGCGGTCAGGCAGCGGCACACCTCGGCACGTGCCGGGACGGCAGCGAGCAACGGCTCAACCCAGGCCGCGGGCGTGCTGGCCGATGCGTGGCTCGGTGCCCGCGGCCAGCCGGCGGATATTGGCGTGGTGCCGAAGAAAGATCAGCACCGCGATCGCCGCGGCCAGCATCGCGACGTCGAGATCCGCCAGCGCCCACGCCAGGAACGGTGCCAGTGCGAAGGACACCAGGGCCGCCAGCGACGACCAGCGCGCCAGCGCAGCCACGATGAGCCACGCTGCCCCGGCAGCCAGGCCCACCGGCCAGGCGGCGGCAAGCAGGACGCCGTAGGCCGTCGCCACGCCCTTGCCGCCCTTGAAGCGCAGCCAGACCGGGAAAAGGTGCCCCAGGACCGCGCCCAGCCCCGCCCACAGCGCGGCGTCATGTCCCGCGACGGCGCGGGCGATCAGCACCGACGCGGCGCCCTTGCCGGCATCCAGCAGCAGCGTTGCCGCGGCAAGACCCTTGTTGCCGGTACGCAACACGTTGGTTGCGCCGATATTGCCGGACCCGATGGTGCGGATGTCGCCGAGCCCCGCGGCGCGCGTCAGCAGCAGGCCGAACGGGATCGATCCGAGCAAGTAGCCAAGCAGGATGAAGGCGACCGAGGGCATGGCGAATCCCGGGGGTGGTTGGCGCCGCAGTCATTGCGGACGCGGCGCGGCAGTGCAATCCCCGGGGACATCGCGCACGTCCTGGCAGCGCTGCCGTCGCGTTCGCCGCTGCCGGACCGTACCGCTTGCCGCTGCCGGCCTGTCAGAGCTGAAACGCCGACGCATTACCGATGGAGCATATGGGCGGTGCTGCGAATCCTCCCACACCCCCGTCAGAGTGGCTTGATACCATTGCCGACAGTGACGACGACCTGGCGGGCGGCCTCATCGTGTCCGGCGAGGTGGTCCTGCGTGACCTCAAGGTCAATCTCTCTCGCCCAAACCGGCTATGGGTCAAGGCTGGCCGATATTGGATCGCCTACGAGCCAACAACGCCTGTACTACTAACGACCGGAATCGTCGTGGCCCGCAAAGATTTGCCACTGATCCGCGAGGTACCCCCGACGCCGCCGACAGCACCGAAATATCTGCGAGCTCTTGCGTTCATCTGCGGCAAAACTATTTTGGGCAGCACCCCGGCACGAACGGCTCCGAATCCTCCCGCGGGGAATCGGGGCCCGCGGCGAAGCAAGGTTTGCCGCAGATGAACGCTGCTGTCTCGTACCGACCCAATCTTTTGCGGCTCCCTCACCATCCTCGCGGATTGACCGGCATTGGCCTGGTGTTTGGGAGTTTGGTTGCGGCCTGCGGCTGCGCTGTGATCGTCGGTGTGTTCTACCAGACGGCCGACATCCCCGGTCGTTTATAGCGCCTGTTGCGCCGAGAACCTCGGGATGGTCGGCGGATCGCGCCAACGGCATCCGACATAAGCCAACCAGGGCCAGCGCATTACGCCAACTCCCATTGCAATCATCGGAAAACCAGGCAGCCTCTTCGCCATGGGTCGCAACATCACGATCTGCCCGCGATGACGCGACGCGCGTGGCGCACCTGCCGCGGCTTTGTCCGCTTCGCCTCCTTCCGCTATCACCGGCAGCCGTATGCGGCCGGAGGCAAATGCCATGGAGCAGGATGAGCTTTTCGAACGGCTCTGGAACGGCATGGCGCCGATGGAAGCGTGGACGCAGGCCGTCTCCGATGGCGCCGTCACCACCGTTGCCGAGCACATCATCAGCGTCCACACCACATATCTGTGCGGCAGCGTCACGGTGATCCGCACCGCGGCGGGCCTGGTATTCATCGATACCGCCAAACCGGATACCGCCGCCACGACCCTGGCCGCAATTCGCCGCTGGGACGACAGCCCGGTCCATACCGTCATCTACACTCACGGCCATATCGACCACACCAGCGGCATAACGCTGATCGACGCCGAGGCCGACGCCAGGGGCGTGCCGCGGCCACATGTCATCGCGCATCGAAACCTGCTGCGGCGGCTGGACCGTTACGAAACGACGCACGGCTTCAACAGCATCGTGCAGGGCCAGCAGTTCAATTACCCCGGCTACGTCTATCCCATTGGGCAGCGGCGGCCGGACCAGAGTTACGACGACACGCTTTCCCTGACGATCGGCGGTGAAACGCTGCTGTTGTTTCACGGCAGCGGCGAGACCGACGACGCCACCTTCGTGTGGCTGCCCGGGCGCCGCGTCCTGGCCAGCGGCGACTTCGTCATCTGGATGTTCCCGAACGCGGGCAATCCGCGCAAGGTTCAGCGCTACGCTGCGGACTGGGCCGCCGCGTTGCGCCAGATGCAGGCGTTGCAGCCGGACGTGCTGATCCCCGGCCACGGCCCCGTCATCTTCGGCCGGCAGCGCGCAGCCCAGGTCCTTGGCGACGGCGCCGAAGTGCTGGAATGCCTGGTCCGGCAGACGCTGGAACTGATGAACCAGGGATGCACGCTGGACCAGATCCTGCACACGGTGTCCGCGCCCGCTTCGCTGCTGGCGAAGCCCTGGCTGCGGCCGAAATACGATGACCCGGAGTTTGTGGTCCGCGGCATCTGGCACCTCTATGGCGGCTGGTTCGACGGCAATCCCGCGCATCTCAAACCTGCCCCGGCGGCCGAGCTGGCCGGCGAGATCGCGGCCCTGGCCGGCGGTGCCGCAACATTGGCCGCGCGCGCCAAGGCACTGGCCGCAGCGGGCCGCGTGCGGCTGGCGGCGCATCTGATCGAACTGGCAGGCAGCGCTTTGCCGGCATCCTCGGAAGTCCAGGCGGTGCGCCGCGACATCTACGCGCAATGCGCCGCGGCGGAGCCGTCCTTGATTGGCAAGGCGATCTTCGACGTCTATCGCCGGGATGCGGCAGCCCGATCCGCCGGATAGTCGCCGCGCCGTGCACGCAGACGCGCCCAGGCCGCGCATGCAATCACCCGCGCGGTGCAGGCAGACGCAGGCGCCGTGCCCGTGTCAGCCTGCCAGCCGTACCGGCTGCCGCTTCCGCCCCCAGGTGCCGTGCGAGGCTTCGAACACGCCTGCCGCCGCCGTAGCGCAGCGCGTGCAGCAGCCCTGCGCATCCAGCCCCCACGCGCCAAGCTGGTACCAGTCCCGCTCGATCAGCAGCGCGCCGCAGCGGTGGCACCACGTGCTGCCGCCCGCCGGATCGTGCACATTGCCGGTATAGACGTAGCGCAGCCCTCGCCCCATCGCGATCGCACGCGCCCGGGTCAGCGTCGCGGCCGGCGTATGCGGCGTGTCGCGCATCTTCCAATCCGGATGGAACGCGCTGAAGTGCAGCGGCACATCCACGCCGAGTTCCGCCGCAATCCAGCTGGCCAACGCCCCGAGTTCGGAGTCGCCATCGTTCTCACCTGGAATCAGCAGCGTGGTGATCTCCAGCCACACATTCGTCGCATGCCGCAGCCAGACCAGGGTATCCAGCACGTCGGACAACCGGCCGCCGCAAAGGTTGCGGTAGAACCCTTCGGTGAACGCCTTCAGGTCCACGTTCGCCGCATCGATGTGGCGATAGAACTCGCCGCGCGCCGCCTTGGTAATGTAGCCGGCGGTGACGGCAACTGTCTTCAGTCCCGCCTCGTGGCAGGCGATCGCGCAATCCACCGCGTATTCCAGGAAGATCACCGGGTCGTTGTAGGTGAACGCCACCGACCGGCAGCCGGTCTGCCGCGCCGCCGCGGCGATCGTCGCCGGACCGGCGGTCTGGTTCAGCTTGTCCACCTCGCGCGCCTTGGAGATGTCCCAGTTCTGGCAGAACTTGCAGGTCAGGTTGCAGCCCGCGGTGCCGAAGGAGAACACCGGCGTGCCGGGCAGGAAGTGATTGAGCGGCTTCTTCTCGATCGGATCGATGCAGAAACCGGAGGAGCGGCCATAGGTGGTCAGCACCAGTCCGTCGCCCTCGCGTGCCCGCACGAAACACAGACCGCGCTGCCCGTCATGCAGCTTGCACAGCCGCGGGCAGACGTCGCATTGGATGCGGCCGTCCGACAGGGCGTGCCAGTAGCGGGCTGGGAACAGGGCGGCGTCGGTGGCAATGTCCATGGCGCGGACGGCATTGTAGGCCGCACGCCGCCTGGGCGGGAGGGGGACGCCGCGCCCTGCCCCGCCGCCTCGGCCGCGCTAGCCCGGCAGTGCGCCGGCGAACGCGCTGCCCGTTCAGACTTGGGGGAAGGGAGACCGGCCGACATGCAGAACGTGACCCTGCCGCTGACCGGCGGATGCCAGTGCGGGGCGGTGCGCTACCAGGTCGCGCACGCGCCTTTGGTCGTCTACGCGTGCCACTGCACGGACTGCCAGCGCATCACCAGCAGTGCGTTCTCGATCGGGATCGTGGTGCCCGACGCGGCGTTCCGGCTAGCCGGGCGGGAGCCGCGCACGGCACCGAACCAGGTGGCCGAGAGCGGCCGCATCAAGGTCCGCTGGATCTGTCCCGATTGCGGCACCTGGCTGTTCGGCGACCCACGGCCGGGCACCGACTATCCCGGCCCCGTCCGCATCGTGCGCGGCGGCACGCTGGACGATGCCTCCTGGCTGCAGCCGAGCATGCATTACTGGACGCGCAGCAAGCAGCCCTGGGTGATCCTGCCGCAGGACGCCAAATCCCTCGACAGGCAACCGGCATGACACAGCGCAGCCGCAGGCTGCAGGACGCAGGACGCAGGACGCAGGACGCAGGACGCAGGCTGCAACCAAATTCCCAAACACGCGGTCAATGCCGGTCAATCCGCGAGGATGGTGAGGGAGCCGCAAAAGATTGGGTCGGTACCAGACATCAGCGTTCATCTGTGTTCGTCTGCGGCAAACCTTGCTTCGCCGCGGGCGCCGATTTCCCGCGGAAGGAGTCGGAGCCGTTCGTACCGTGTGCAGTCAAAAATAGTTTTGCCGCAGATGAACCCCGGATCGGGTCCGGGGCAGGCGCGGCTGAACGCAGATACTTCAGTGCTGTTGGGAGCTTCGGGGTCACCTCGCGGATCAGTGGCAAATCTTTGTGGGCCACGACGGTTCTGGTCGTTAGCGCCCGAGGGGAAATAAGTGCGTCATCCGCAGCGACGGCCGTGCCGACCACGTCATGGCGGGCGAAGGCCAGGCGAAGGCCCGCCACCCACGGCTTCCCTGTTGCACGCGGCATAGTCGTGGATGGTGCGCCTTCGCGCACCATGACGCGGTAGGGCCCGTGCGCCGCCTGACCAACTCCCGGCACTCGCGCCCGGTCGCGGCGGTTAATTGCCGATGTGCGCGGCACCCTCGCCGAATCGGAAGCCTGGCATGGTCCGCAACGCGCGCTGGGTCGCCTCGTAATCCGGGTCCGATCCATCACCGATACGCGCGGCGCCCGTGCCGAGATTGTAGCCGGGCTCGTTGCGCAGCTCCTCTTGCTCCTGGAGATACCCCGGCGTCGCCCCGTCGCCGATCCGCGCGGCACTGGCGACGCCGGCACTCAGCACCAGGGCGATCCCCGCCGCGCCCGCCACGATCCGTAGGTTCATCTCGACTTCTCCTGTTGAGGCCCTTGGCATGCTCGCCAAGGTTCCGTCCGCTGAGGCGCGATCCACCGAACGTGTCGGGTGCAGAGTCGCTGAAACAGCGGCACCCGGCCGGCGCATCGGCCCGCATCGTCCTGGACCGCCATTTGGGCGTGGATCGGCGGGGAAGAAGCGTCAGGCGGATCACAACACCTATGCCGGCACAGCACGAGTGCCGCGCCGCATCACAAAGCAAAGGCCCCGGCCGTTGACGGCGGCCGGGGCCTTGCAAAACGTTATACGCTGGTGACGCGGCGATCAGTTGGCCAGGCTGTGAACCCGCGCCGCGCCCTCACCGTAGACAAAGCCCGGCGTGGTGCGAAGCTGCTGCTGCTCGCTCTCATAACGCGGGTCCGACCCGTCGCCCACCCGCGCAGCGCCGGTGCCGATGCTGTAGCCAGGCTCCGTCTGCAGCCGATGCTCGGTACCTACGAAACCGCCGTTCGACCCATCGCCAATCTGGGCGGCGCCGGTGCCGAGGCTGTAGCCGGGCTCGGTCTGCAGCCGCCGCTGCGTGCCGAGGAAACCGCCGTTCGAACCGTCGCCGATCTCGGCCGCGCCAGTGCCGATGCTATAGCCAGGCGCGGTCTGCAACTGCTGCTGGTGCTGCTCGTAGCCGGGGTTGGACCCCGAGCCGAGGAACGCCGCGTTTGCGACACCCATACTCAGCGTGAGTGCGATCGCGGCGGCGCCGGCAATGATCTGTGACTTCATGGTGGACTCTCCTGTGGAGAACATTCGGTGTGGTCTGCTGGTCATTCGAATCCCGCCTGATGGGGGGCGATGCACCGTGCCGCTTGGATCGGCGTTGGACTGAAGAGCTTGCCCGGCCGGTGCGTCGGCCTCCATCACGCTTGATCCGCAACATGGTCCTCCACCTGGCGAACCGGAATTGAGCGCGTGGGCACAGCACTTGTGCGGCGGCAGCACCAATCCGGCATTGGTCCCTGGCGTGACGTCCTGTCCGGAACGCAGCAGCGGCGGGGGACGCACCCCCGCCGCTGCCGGTATCGCCGCGCAACCGTCAGAAGCGGACGGAAAGGCCCGCGGTGAGCACCTGCACCTGCACCTTGTTGTTCAGGTTGGCGCCCGCGGTGGTGGAGCAATTGCCGCACGCACCGGTGAGAAAGTTGAAATCGCCCTGGGAGCGTTGGCCCCAGGCATACTCGGCGAGCAAGACCACGCCCGGGCCAAGGCCGTAGACGGCGCCGACATCCAGGCCTTGCTCGTTACGCTGCGTCGGCAGACCCGGTTGGCCCTGGTTCTTGTAATCGAAGTAGTAAGTACCCACTGTCATGGGGAGCTGGGGAATCGTGTATTTGACGCCGGCCACCCAGGCGACGGCGGTGGCGCCGCCAACCGGTTGCAGGCCCCAGTTGCCGTTGAAACTACCCCACATCACGTTGCCGCCGACTTCGAGCTGGTGATTGATCTGCACCGAAGCGCCGATGTCGCCGATATTCAGCCCCTTGAACGGCTGCGATGCGGCGGCGGCATCCGCCACCACGCCGCTGGTGGTGTAAATGCCGGACACCGCCACGCCGACCGGGCCGAACGTGTTGCGATAGCGCGCCGCGACGCCGACTTCATTACGATAGCGGCCGAAATCGCCCGCCAGCGTCGACGACGACTGGGTGGCGCAGCCCACGCCGCCGAACGCCGAAGAGCACCCCGAGCCGTCGAACGGCGTCGAATTGTTCGGCGCGAAGGCGAAGCCGAAATCGAACCCGTCGATCACCGGCGAGACATACATGATGCGGCCGGCCATGTATTCGCCGCCGTCGTCGGCCCATGGCCAGATCGGCTCCACGTTGGTCGGCGCGTTGATGCCGCCGTTGAACTGGTTCCAGCCGCCCCAGTCGAAATCGTCGATCAGGCCGACCTCGAACAGGGTCTGCGCGCCGATGCCGGTGCCGATGCGGATGAAGCCGAGATTGTCGGTGCCGACATAGACGTTCGCCTGGCGCACGAACAGCGTGTTGTCGCCGGCATCGGCGGAGGCGCTCTGGCCGAAGCCGGAGGAGACGCCGGTCAGCGTGCCGGTCGAGGTCCCGCCGGCACCCGTCGTGGTCACCGGCGTCGAACTGCCGGTGATGTTGGTGGTGTTATTCTCGCGAACCTCGGTGAACGCACCGTAGCGGACGCCGTTCTTGGTCTCGCCATCGAGGCCGAAATCCAGCCGGATATAGCCGGCGATGCCGAACGCCTGCTGCTTGTTGCCGGCGTTGCTGGCAGGGGTGCCGGCGCCGTTCATGCCGCTCCACCACGCGGCCATGGGGAATTCGTTGACTTCCAGGTTGATGCGCATGTTCACCGTGCCGGGCTGTGGCTTGGCGAACGGCACTGCGGTCTCGGTTTCCAGGCCCTGCCCGCCGCTGTACGGCGAGCCGACCTCGACGAATCCGTCCGGCAATGTCGCGGTGCCGGTACCGGTCACGGTGTCCGGATTGCCGGTCATGTCCATGATTCGCGCCGCATGGGCTGTTCCGGCCACCAGGCCCAGCATGGTCCCCACCGACAATAACAGTCGGAGCTTGTGCATAGTACCCTCCTCGCTGCGCCGGCCGCGTCCGGCTGATCCGGGCTCCGGATGGCGTTGCCGCAGCGGGGCGCTGCGTGGCGCGTGCGGCCGCACGCGGACGTGCGGGAGCATCCAGACCTGACGGGCACTATGTTCAGCGCGATCAAAACAAGGAAAGTCGGTTTCTTAACGTATTCTGATTATGATTTCACAAATTGCAGCATAGTCACAAGAAATCTTTAACAGACTCCGATAAATACTGACAAGAACCCGCCGCCTGCGAGGTATATTTCGCGGACGGCACATGATCGCCAGCGCTCGCAACGACAGGGATTCCGGTCAGTCTCCTTCAGCGCCGGCGGGGCTGGCGGCCAGGCGCGCAAGGGCGGCAGTTCGCCACACGGCCGGCAGCAGGCGTGGCGGCGGTGCCAGTTGGGCAGCGGGCCGCACCAGGCGGGCACCCGGCCAGGCGCCACTGGCCGCTACCGTGCGCACGGCGTCCGCCATCGCGCCGGCCAGGTGGTGCGTCTCGGGCGGCGCGGCGTGGCGCACGGCAATGGCGTGCGCCACCGGAAGCGCTGGCTGCATCAGCGCCCGGAACACCAGCGCGCCGCACGCCGCATTATCCGCCACCGCGGCCGCGGGCAGGATCGCGGCGCCAACGCCGCGGCGCACCAGCGCAAGGACCATCGGCACGCTGTCCGCCTGGGCCGCCGCGGCGAAGCGGATGCCGCGCTGCGCCTCGGCCTTCGCCAGCAGCCGCCGGATCCAGTGGCGCGGATTCGGCAGGATCAGCGGGGTGGCAACCAGCTCGCGCAGCCGCAGCGGCAGCGCGCTCTGTGCCAGCACGTGGTCCGGCGCCACCACGATGCCGAGGTCTTCGGTGACCAGGCGTGCGATCTCCAGGTCGTCACGCTTCGGCGGATCCTGCAACAGGGCGATGTCGAACGCGCCGGCGCACAGGGCTGCCAGCGGGTCGTCGCCGCTCTCGGCCAGCGAGAACGTTGCGTGCGAACCCTGGCGTTGCATCGCCACAAGCAGCGGGGCGGCGAGCAGGGGGCCGAGCTCGGCCGGCAGGGCGGCGCGCACGGCCCCGGGGATGGTGGCAGCTTCGGTCTCTGCGCCGAGCGGCGTTTCGAGCAAACCCAGGATCGTGTCGACCCGTTGCAGCAGCTCGCGCCCGGCCGGCGTGGTGCTGACCCCGCGGCTGTGGCGGATCAGCAGCTCGACGGCCAGCGTCTTTTCCAGCCTGCCGAGCTGCTGGCTGACCGCGGCGGCGGTCACGTTCAGGTGAAGCGCGGCGCGGCCGAGATTGCCGGTGCGCGCAGCGACCGCGAACGACCGCAATTCGCGCAGTTCCGGCAGTCCCGCCGCCGGCGGCACACGCCACGCCGCCGCCGCCGACAGCCGGCGGGCATCCGCCTTCCCGGCTGGCAGGATCGCGTTCAACGCACCATCCGGACAGGAATTGCCTGCGGGCACAACGCGATAGGTGGCGCCACGCGGGCGGCGCGCCGGGCGAAATACGCGTTACGGGCCGCCAACGCGGATGTCACGGTCAGACTGCTCCTGCCGCGTCGACGGACGCGGCGCGGGCGTCCAGGTGGTTTCGCGCCGCCCGGCGGCAAGTGATGGCCGGCGCACAGCACTCGTACGCGGCGCGCACAGACGGCCATTGGGTGGCGGGCAGGGGTGCCCGGCGTGCACCGGCGGCCTTCGCGCTTCGGGCCAACGCGGCCGCTCCACCGGGGGGGAATTCCGCGGCGCGGGAGCCTGCCAGGCCGCGGCGTGTTAGCGCGCCCTTGACCAATTCCTGCGCAGGCAGCGCCAACCGGGGAGGCAATTGCCCTCACCGCCGCGCGCGCTTTCGCGGCAGGCCGCGGAATGTTTCATCCGGGCATGGCACGCGGCATGCACCGCGCCGCACGCAAGCCGACAAGAATCAGAGGATGCCTCGCCCATGATTGCTTCATTGCGCCGTGCCGTCAGCCGCCGTTCGATGCTTCAGACCGCCGGTCTTGCCACGCTCGGCGCCGCCGCCGGGTCGGGCGCGATCACCGGATTTCCCACCATCTGGGGGCAAAATATCAAAAACGTCACGCTGCGCCAGTTCGGCACCGGCGTGTCGAACCTGAATGCCATCGGGGTGAAGGTGAAGCAGGACCTCGGCTTCACCCTGGAAATGACCGCGCTCGACACCGACGCGGTGACGCAGAAGGCGGTGACGCAGCCACGGTCCTATGACGTGGCGGATATCGAATATTTCGTTACCAAGAAGGTGTTCCCCACCGGCGTGCTGCAGCCGATGGATACGAAAAAGATCAAATTATTCGGCGACATCGTGCCGCTGTTCACCACCGGCAAACTGACGCCGGCCTCGCACGTCGCGCAGGGCACGGCACCGAACACGGTTGCCTTCGTCGAGGGCAAGACCTCCACCAAATTCGCGCCGCATCCCACCGAATGGGCGACGCTGATCCCCACCATCTATAACGCCGACACGCTGGGCATTCGCCCCGACCTGGTGGGACGGCCGATCAGCCATTGGAAGGACCTGGTCGATCCGGCGTTCAAGGGCAAGGCGGCGATCCTGGATATCCCCGGCATCGGCATCATGGATGCGGCGATGGTGATCGAATCGCTCGGCATGATGAAATACGTCGACAAGGGCAACATGACGCGCGCCGAGATCGACAAGACAGTCGCCTTCCTGATCCAGACCAAGAAGGCCGGTCAGTTCCGCGCCTTCTGGAAAACGTTCGACGAGAGTGTGAACCTGATGGCATCCGGCGAAGTGGTGATCCAGTCGATGTGGTCGCCCGCGGTCGCGGCGGTACGATCGAAGGGCATTCCCTGCAAATACCAGCCGCTGGTCGAGGGCTATCGTGCCTGGGCCGGCGGGCTCGGGCTGGCGAAGCACCTTCGCGGACTGGAGCTCGACGCGGCTTATGAATACATCAACTGGTACCTGTCCGGTTGGGTCGGCGCCTATCTGAACCGCCAGGGCTATTACAGCGCCGTACTGTCCACCGCGAAGAAATACATGACGCCCGACGAATGGGGCTATTGGATGGAAGGCAAGCCGGCACAGCACGACATCCTGAGTCCCGAGGGCAAGGTGATGGAGAAGGCCGGCGCGGTGCGCGATGGCGGTTCGTTCTACGAACGCATGGGCCACATCGCATGCTGGAACTCGGTGATGGACCAGGACCGCTATATGATCCAAAAGTGGAACGAGTTCATCGCCGCGTGAACCACGGCAGGCAGCCCAGCGCCTTCCCGTCATGGTCCGCTTCGCGCCGACGCGGCTGACGCCCTACCTGCAGGCCGCGCCACTCGCGCTGGTGCTGGCGTGCTTCCTGCTGCTGCCGATGCTGGCGATCATCGTCGTCAGCTTCTTCGACTACAACAGCGTCCAGATCATCCCCGCCTTCATCCTGGGCAACTACCACGACGTGTTGTTCTCGTGGGTGACATGGAGCACCTATCTGAACACGCTGCGCTTCACCGCGATCGTCTGGGCGGTGACGCTGGTGGTGGGGTTCTGGGTCGCCTACTACCTGGCGTTCGAAGTGCGGACCTTCACCACCCAACTGGTATTGTTCCTGATCTGCACGGTCCCGTTCCTCACCTCCAACATCATCCGCATGATCTCCTGGGTGCCGTTCCTGGGACGCGAGGGCCTGCTGAACTCCGTCCTGCTGCGCCTGCACCTGATCGATCAGCCGTTGGAGTTCCTGCTGTTCTCGGACTTCGCGGTCGTGCTGGCGTTCGTGCATCTCTACACCCTGTTCATGGTGGTGCCGATCTTCAACACCATGATGCGCATCGACCGCCGACTGATCGAGGCCGCGATCGATAACGGTGCCCGCACCTGGCAGGTGATCGCCTATGTCGTGGTGCCGCTGAGCAAGACCGGGATCGCGATCGGCTCGATCTTCGTGGTGACGCTGGTGATGGGCGATTTCATCACCGTGCGCCTGATGAGCGGCGGGCAGAGCGCGTCGGTCGGGCTGATGATCGCCAACGAAATTTCGCTGCTGCAATACCCCGCCGCCTGCGCCAACGCGGTGGTGTTGCTGGCCGTGGTGCTGCTGATGATCGCCGGCATCCTGCGGATTGTCGATATCAGGAGGGAGCTGTGACGTTGACAGAACACCTCTGCTGCTTCGCGGGAGACGTCGAGGTGCCAAGCACCGAGGGTGAGGGTGCCGCGGTTCCTTGTAGCCGATCTTCGTGTGGGCGGCGAGCGGGACGTGTACCGGCCCGACCACCCTCTCCCTCGGCGCTGCCGCGCCTCGACCTCTCCCACTTCGTGGGCGAGGTTGAGTCGCGTCCGCGAGGTTAAGTAGCGTGGTCAGGCGCGTTCTTACCGTCTTCTTTGTCCTGTTCGTCGCGTTCCTCTATGGCCCGACCGCCACCATCCTCGTGCTGTCCTTCCAGGGCCCCAACGGCGGCTTGACCTTTCCGATGAACGGCGTCTCGTTGCACTGGTTCGCGCGCCTGTTCGAACCGCAGGCAGTCGGCGATTTCGGCGGGTCGCTCGAACGGTCGCTGCTGCTGGCGGCGATGGTCATGGCAACCACCGTGGTTGTTTCGGTTGCCGCCGGGCTCGCCTTCCGCCGGCGCTTCCGCGGCGACACGGCGTTGTTCACGCTCACCATCGCCAGCCTGATCATCCCGTCCATCCTGGTCAGTCTCGGCGTTGGACTGGTGTTCAGCCTGACCGGTCTCGACACCGATTGGTACAGCTCCGCCTTCGGGGCGCAACTCACCTGGACGCTGCCGTTCGGCCTGCTGATCATGTTCGCCGTGTTCAACCGCTTCAACCGCGCGTGGGAGGAAGCGGCGCGCGACCTTGGCGCCTCGCCCTGGCAGAACTTCCGCCATGTCGTGCTGCCGATCATCGCACCCAGCATCGTCGGCGTCGCCTTGTTCGGCTTCACGCTGTCCTACGACGAATTCGCCCGCACGCTGCTGGCCGCCGGCAGCGACAATACGCTGCCGTTGGAGATCTACGGCATGACCACGAACGTGACGACGCCGGTAATCTACGCTCTGGGCACGCTCACGACGGCATTCTCGTTCGTGGTGATCGGCATTGCGCTGGCGGCGATGCTGTTGGTGCAGCGCCGCCGGGCGCGGCGGGGCTGACAGTCACGGCTGGACTGCCGCGGGTCGCAGCTATCAGTCGCCCCTGTCCGCGCCCGCCGGCCGTCAGTCGCCCTCGGCCATCGCCAGGTCAAGATCCTCCAGTTGCCGCCCGCGTGTCTCGGGGCCGAAACGGCCGGTCAGCGCCGCGCCGGCCACGATGGGCACGGCCAGCGCCAGCGCCACCGTCGCCAAGCCCGGAACGACCGCACCCATCGTGATCACCTGCGCCAGGATGCCGCCAAGCTTACTGCTCCCCGCCACCATGCCGGTGGCGCGTCCGCGCACCGCGGCGGGATAGCTCTCGGCGCTGAACGGCAGCAGCACCGCAATCAGTCCCCCGGTGCCCACCACCAGCAGCGTCAGCAGCACGACCGGCATGTCACCATGCAGCGGCACGACGGTGCCGAGCAAAGAAGCGCCCAGCAATCCGGCCAGCGTGACGGTGGACATCACGACCAGCGTCCACTTGGTGCTCCAGTAGTGATACAGCGCGGTTGCCGCCACCGCGATCGGCAACGCCAACAGGGCGGCGTGCGCGAGCAGGGAGTCAGAGGCGCCAACACCCACGCCGGCGGCGCGCAGATCCGCCGGCAGCCACAGCAGCAGGCCGAAATTCACCAGGCCCCACGCCACCGCGCAGAGATTCAACGCCAGCGTCACCATGCCGAACGGCCGGCGCACCAGCACGCCGCCGCTCGCATGCTCGGTCTGCCGCGGCGGCAACGAGGCGATGTTCATGCGATAACGTCGCATGACGGCGCGCGCCTCCGCCAATTCGCCGCGCATCAGCAGGAAGCTCGGCGATTCCGGGATGAAGCGGCTGAGCGCCATCAACATCACGCCGGTGGGAAGGCCGAGGAACCACATGATGCGCCAGCCGAAAATCGGCTCGAGCAAAGCGGCGGAGGTGCTGGAAGCGAGATAGCCGCCCACGGAACCGATCGCGCCAACCAGCACCAGCGCCCAGCCGCGCTGCCGCGGCGGCACGGTTTCGGCGAGCAAGGTATAGGCGATGGGCAGCAGGCCGCCGGCCGACAGTCCCATCAGGAAACACATCGACACGTTCCAGCGAAAAGTCGGCATCGCGCCGCAGATCGATGTCCCGATGAACATGACGGCGGCGAGCAGGATGGCGCCACGCCGCCCCATGCGGTCGGCCAGCACGCCCCAGACATAGGAGCCGATGCAGGTGCCGGTCAGTGCCAGAAACGGCAACACCGCGACCGCCTGGCGGGTCATGCCGTATTCGACGATCGTTCCGGGCACAACGAAGCCGAGCGTCGCGGGCTTCATCACGTCGATGACCAATGCAACGGTGATGGTTGCCATCAGGATCCAGTGCATGCGGGTCAGTTTCGGCTCCTGTGCCGCGAGCTCCGGCCAGGCGGGCAATGCGCTGGGAGCCTCGGGCACCGGCGGGCGCACCAGCGCCAGGCCGCAGGCGACGATGCCCAGCACGATCAGTGCCATGCCGACCAGCATGCCGTTGCCCATCGGCATGCCGACCATGCGGTAGTGCATCGGCGCCGACATGATGAACATCGGCAAATGCAGAATGACTCCGGCGGTGACCGCCACGGTGCCAAGCCAGAACATCCAGGGCGCGATGCGCCGTCCCGGAAGAAATGCCGCCGGACCCATTTCGTCCCCATTCGTCGCTAACGAATCCGTGATAACACGATTCGCCGGGCGAGGGGAATACATATTCCCGGTTTTGACTCCGCCGCAGCAACGAACAGGCCAGGAAGACGTGATTGGTCAGGCTCGGGCGATCGCCGCTTTTGGCTGACGCGCGGCCGAAGCAACGGCCATTTGTCAAATCCACCCTTCCGCTAACGTTACCGCCGCGACGCGGCCTGCCGCGCGGTCATCCAATCGTCATCAGGCTGGCATTGCCCCCGGCCGCCGCGGTGTTGACGCTGATGGATTGCTCGATCAGCAGTAAGTCGAGCGGGTAGCGTCCCGCCGTGCCGCTGTGCTGCGATGCCACGAACACCGGCACGATCGGTCCGTCGCATTCCGCCAGTTGCGCGTTCAGCCGCAGCAGCGCCTCGGACGTGCCATCGAACAATGCCGCGGCTGGCCGCATCGTATTCTTGTCATAGTGCAGGATATGGCGTTGCAACGCGGTGGGCAGGCGGCCGAGTTCGGGCAATGGCTCAGCACAGCAGACCAACGCACGGTTGCCGGTCGCCAGCGCCGCGGCGATTTGTACGATCGCCGCGGCGCCGGATGCGGCAACGCACAGCACGTCGCCCCGCGGCATCAGGCGATAGGTGTTTTGTTCGCCTGCCGGTCCGGCAAGTTCGATGCGCACGCCGTGCGGTGTCATGTGATCGATTGCCGCCAGCGCCGCCGCGTCGCTGCCCGGCAGCGTGGCGTTCGCGAATGCCACGAACTGGCGGAACGCCTTGGGGGGTGCGCCGCGCGGCAATCCCGTGGCCGCCGGCCGTTCCGCCAGCAGGCGCCGCAGATAGAGCGGTCCGCCCGCCTTCGGACCGGTGCCGGAAAGCCCATGGCCGCCGAATGGCTGCACCCCCACCGCCGCGCCAATCATGTTACGATTCACGTAGATATTGCCGGCCCGGATCGCCTCGGTTGCCTGCGCTATGGTCTCGTCGATCCGCGAGTGGATGCCGAAGGTCAGGCCGTAGCCCAGCGCGTTCACCTTGGCGATCATCGCATCCAGCGTTTCGCGGCGGTAGCGCACGACGTGCACGACAGGCCCGAATATCTCGCGTCCCAGTACCGCCGGATCGGGGATCTCGATCAGCGTTGGCGCAACGAAGGTGCCCGCCGCGCACGCGGCGGAAAGATCGGCGGCGAACACCGGAAAGCCGCGGCCGCGCATCGTTTCGACGTGGCGGCGTATCGTGTCGCGGGCTTCGGTGCCGATCACCGGGCCGATGTCGGTGTCGAGCCGGTCGGGCCGCCCCACGCGCAGTTCGCGCATCGCCCCGCGCAGCATGTCCAGCAGATGGCCGGCGATCTCGTCCTGCACGAGCAGGATGCGGAGCGAGGAACAACGCTGGCCGGCACTGTCGAATCCGGACGCGATGATGTCGGCCACCGCCTGCTCGGGCAGCGCCGATGAATCCGCCACCATCGCGTTCTGCCCGCCGGTCTCCGCGATCAGAGGGATTGGCGCGCCATCCGGGGCGAGACGCCCGGCAAGGCTGCGCTGGATCGATCGCGCCGCCTCGGTGGAGCCGGTGAACACCACCCCGCGGATGCGAGGGTCGGCGACCAGCGCGGCGCCGACCGATCCGTCGCCCGGCAGCAGTTGCAGCGCGTCCTGCGGTATGCCGGCCTCGTGCAGCAGGCGCACGGCAGTGGCGGCGATCAAAGGCGTTTGCTCGGCCGGCTTTGCCAGCACCACGTTGCCGGCTGCCAGCGCGCCGGCGATCTGGCCGACGAAGATCGACAGCGGGAAATTCCACGGGCTGATCGCGGCGACGACGCCGAGCGGGCGATGCGCCGCGTTGCCGAATGTGCGCTGTATTTCGCTGGCGTAATACCGGAGGAAATCGACGGCCTCTCGCACTTCGCCGATCGCGGCCGGCAGCACCCGGCCGGCTTCGCGCGCGATCAGGCCGGTCAGCGCGGGCAGGCGTGCCTGCAGCAGATCGGCCGCGCGCAACAGGGCGGCGGCGCGGTCCGTTGGGCTGGTTGCGGCCCAATCGGATGCGGCGCCGGCGGCGATGGTGCAGGCCGCGCCGATGAGCGCGGGCGTCGTTTCGGTCACCATGCCGACGCGATCGTGCCGGTCCGCCGGGTTGAGCACCTCGCGCGTGACGCCATCGGTGCGGGTCGCGGCCGTGGGCGGAACGATCGGCGCCGCATCCCAGGCGATCGTCCGGCTCGCCGTGGCGGCGGCGAGCTCCGCCAGGCGTTGTTCGTTGCTGAGGTCGAAGCCGGTCGAATTGGCGCGGGCCGGCGCGAAAAGATCGCGTGGCGTGCGGATTTTCGGATGCGGCGCACCGGCCGGTTCAATCGTTCGAGCCGCTGTCGCCGGATCGGCGATCAGCGTCGCCACAGGCACCTGCCGGTCGGCAATCCGGTTGACGAAGGAGGTATTGGCGCCATTTTCCAGCAGGCGGCGCACCAGGTAGGGCAGCAGCGTTTCGT
>Ga0335072_10005084_pt1 | contig 19396 bp, 13 predicted proteins | sample Lox_Sample_21_FD_206725 | JGI IMG/M metagenome (GOLD analysis project Ga0335072, IMG submission 206725) | Soil microbial communities from Loxahatchee National Wildlife Refuge, Florida, United States - Lox_Sample_2.1 | ecosystem: Environmental > Terrestrial > Soil > Wetlands | place: USA...
TATTTATGCTTGAAGAGATAGGTTGTACAAATGACAAGCTAAAACAAATATTCTCATCGCTGTAGGGTGGAAGTGCAGGATGGAGCGTCCCGAGATGTAGATGGTAACACAAACCGCGCCATGACATTGTTGATGGCACATTTCCTTTGGTTACGAATGCCGCATCGGCTGTACCAGCATCCTCTGGCGCTCCATGGTTTTAAAGTTCACCAATCATGGAACCATGTTAAGCATGTGCAACAAAGTTTGGAGTTGCGGAATTTCGCTTTTCAGCGGGTGAAAGCCAAATTCTGGTGCGGCCTAGAAAATAAACTTTTTGGTCATGCGACTGAATTTTCGGGGCAAACCGGAAAAAGAATCTCTGCGTGCCAAGTCGGACGCACTTCAACAAGGCTCTGGTATATCACGCTCAGCATTGCGAATCTGGATCATGGTATCCTTGTCACCGTTCAGTCAGTGGATAACTGTAATTAGGCACTGCCAGGAGATGGAGCAAAGTACCGGTGGCAGAATTTTAGCATTGACGGACTCGAACCTTATACGTTCAATAGTGCTTATCGGGCTGTGCCTTTCGGCAATAATAACGACAAACAAATGTACTTGTGTCAAATTGACACACGTCGAAACGCGCTCTTCGTTTACCTCATCGACATGAGTAAATACAAGCCCTACATTCTAAGTGATGAGTTGACATTTTGTAGAGTCAGGTAAAGCAACTCTGCAAGGCAAACCCATGCAAAGTGGAAATGCGCTCCTGAGTGCCTTCGTTATGGATCATCAAGTCATAATAATCACAGCACGCGGTTTGGGCAATCCCAAAGAATTTGTTGCGAATGGCTGGAACCTCTGTACCCAAATTCCTGTCAAATGCTACTGATACAACTAGCGTCGAATTCACCGCAGTGGGAACAGGAAATATCCTCCAATAATAGGGCTTTTGACCATTATGGGTATACAATTACTTTGGTCGATTCGACTTTAGTCCTGATTGGAGGGTATTCGAGTTACCCGCGAACCAGTATAGGTGATGTGGAACTGCTCAATCTTCGGCAAAAACCATGGGCATGGAGACGTCTCGATTCCTGTGACACCCCGGGGCCAAGACTTAGTTCGCATACAAGTGTAGCGCTGAATGGCCTTGTTGTTATATTTGGAGGCATCAGCTATTACGCCGGTAGAACCGAATACAAAAACGAGACATGGACATTCGATCCCTCCTCTTGTCGATGGGAACTGTTGGAGTGTTCTGGCGACGTCCCTTGCCCTCGAGGCGGCCACGCATCGACAAATCATGGCAGTGATTTCCTGTACGTTTTTGGCGGCATCGATGCTACGATGAAGCCGCTATGTGATTTGTACGTCTTCAAACTGTCTAGTAAGGATTCCAATGTTGCAATTGCTGACGCGTCTCTAGTTCGTCGTTGGTTTCACATTATGGTGGGTGGCGATATTCCCTTACGGGGCCCCTGGCACAGTTTATCGGCCTACAATGGCCGTCTCCTTTTACTTGGAATAATATACGACAAAATAAACGTTCAAGGACGCTTTTCTCCAAGTAACAATTGTGAGTTACGGAGCTATATGCTAGACACTCAAGTCTTTATGGACGACATTGGAGCCTCGAAGCAAGCGGACAGTACTGAGTTACTCATTCCCCACGTTTCTCATCTCGCTCCCGAAGCCTCAACACAAGCTCCACTGGCCTCACAGCAAACGTTAACTCGCGGTCACCTACTTGAGAACCCACATAGCTCGTCACGAGATGCCAATGTCTCAGTCAACCAAGCTACAATGCCTGGGCCCCAGGTATCGAGTTTTTCCGTCAACGAAGCTCTGTCAGTAGTTGGTTCTCATACTGGAATAGTCTATCGACGTTTAATTGATCGCGGCGGCTTTGGCGAAGTTCACGAGGTAGAAACCCTTAGTTTAGTATTACAATTGCTAATATCTAACGCAGATGGAAGATCAATTCTCCCAAGTAAAAAAGCTTACATCTTTTGCGCTAACGAAGTGTAGCCTTTTGCGAGAAAGCTCATCCGCGTTGTCCGACAAGACGATATCAAGAATGAAGTCCGAGCTATAACCAAATTATGTGACGGTGCTCATGCCAACCTTATCTTTATTCTACGACATGGATGGCTCAGCGAGACGGCTTATTATATCGATATGGAACTCTGCAAGATGAACCTTTCAACTTTTATTCAAGATAATTCTGATTATCAATCGCTTGCATGTTCTCAACATCCTACAACATCTTTTCACACTGTGGTATCTTGGTGGAGGACCGACACGAATCTAGAAGTCATGTATCAAATCGCCAATGGATTAGACTTCATTCATCGCAGAAATGAGATCCATCGAGATGTTAAACCTCAAAACAGTACCTTCTTCATTGAACTCATTACTGACTGACGTAACTAGTTCTTCGTTCTCAACGGAGCCAGCTTTGGAAAATTGCGGATTTTGGTTTCACTTCGGAAGGATTCTCGTCCCGGACATACTTGTCGTCGGCAGGTAGAGGAACATCTTGCTATCGTGCGCCAGAATTACTCCGTCGAGATGCGAAATTTTACAAACAGTCCGATATTTGGTCACTCGGATGTATTTTGTATGAGCTCTTTATGCGAAAACCTGCGTTTACAAGTGATTGGGATGTTATGGATCTGCGAGAGTCCGCAGTTGAGAACAACGCACCGTCGCTGCAATTATCCGGTATAGAGGAGGAGCTTGAGTGTCTTAAATGTTCGGAGAATAGAAAGGCATTTGAGGAACGTATTGAGACATTGAGGGAAGTGAATGATGTTATGAGGAAGATGCTATCGATAAATGTTCATCATCGTCCTTCAGCGCGAGACTTGCGGAATTCGTGGCAGAAATGGGAGGTCTAAAAGAGTAACGGTGCTTTGTATTATTGCGGTTAGCAAGGATTGAGGGTAGGAGGAAGGTTACATACCCTTTGAATCATATTTTTTGTATTGATTCTAAAACATTAATTTTGTTTCGATAGCATTGATATCCATGGAGCTACTGAAACAATTTTTGATCGCAGTTTTAAATTGTGCAAAAGCGTCAGGGTTAGGTATGAATTGGCAGCCCACGCAATCAGTAAGTGCCCCAGCCGCTTGCCTCGCTTTGCCTCGCTTAAGCCTTTATCCTCCTTCCATCACCCATCATTTGACGAAAGCGTCTATGTACATCGATGTCTGCTGAGGCTCCTATACCCCGCGTGCTCACCTTTGATGGTGGAGGAGTCCGTGGACTCTCGTCGCTTTTGATCCTTCGAGAGATCATGGAAGATATCGAACGCAGAACAAAAGCGGATGAGCTTCCCCTTCCATGCGACTATTTCGATTTGATAGGGGGAACTGGTACCGGAGGCTTAATCGCCATCATGCTGGGACGTCTGGGAATGGTCAAATCATCGTTCAAATTCGCGACTGATAGTAGAGCGTAGACGAGTGTATCACCGCATACATGACCCTGTCGCAAAAGATTTTTCAAATTGATAACGTCCTTTTGGAGAAGATTCCCGTTGGCGACGATCGGTGCCGTTTCGATTATAATATTCTGGAGGAAGAGATCAAGAATTTGGTGGAAGAACGGCTTGGTGATAAAGAGTATGGGATGTCTGCCATCCCGAAGCCGCCAAAGATTCCCAAGCAATGCCATACGTTTGTGGTCGCACAATTGGCAAAAAGTGTTACTACTCCTCCTGTTGTTTTCCGCTCGTATAATGGCGAGGGCGTATCGAAGAGTAAATGCGCTATTTGGGAGGCTGCGAGAGCAACCAGCGCTGCTCCGACGTTTTTCAAGCCTATGACTATTGAGAATCACCCTCTTCCGATTACCTACGTTGATGGAGGGTTGGGATATAATAATCCAGCAAAACTCGCCTTGATCGAAGCGGGAAGGATGTGGGTTGGCAAGGAAGTCTGTTTAGTGAGTATTGGAACAGGACATCCTTCTGCCGTCAGTATTATTGAGGAATCGCAATTGGAGAATGATCTGGATGTCCAGCGCTCACTTTTGAGGATCGTGCAACGGTCTCTTTCTACCCTCGCTTCGTATACGATTCCAAACTGGAATACTGCAAAGAATATTCCCGCTGGTGTTCTCGCGCTATTGAAAATGGCAGGGGCGTTGACCAGAATTGCTACGAATAGCGAGGCTGTTCATGATATCTTGGAGCGAGATGCGCATGAAAGGTTTCCGTATTTCCGCTTCAATGTCGAGCGGAACGTTGGAGATATCGGATTGGAAGATTGGAAGAGGTTGGAAACTATCGCTGCCTTGACAAAGGCATACATGGCCACTTTTGATATGGAAAGGAAGAAGATTCTGTGCGCAAAGAGCATTATTGATCCCACCATCTTTGGTAAGTAAGTATTCTATTTCGAAGTTAATTGGAGAACCTCAAACTTCAGGCCCCTCGTATTTCATGGTCCCTTATCAAGAAAATCGGTTATTTGTTGGACGTGAGGAATTGCTCAGTCAATTATTTGAGATGCTCCATGATTCGCAAGAATATCAACATAATCACCGCGTTGCGCTATACGGACTCGGTGGGGTGGGAAAAACTCAGACGGCGCTAAAATACGTTTACTCAAAGAAGAAGTATTATCGGTCAATATTCTGGATCAGTGCAGTCAACCAAGCGACATTACGTACAGAATTTCAAAAGATCATGACCCTCACCCAACCAAACATTCCAGTGCCAGACTCACCAGATCAAATTGCGAATCTCGTGCATGCCTGGCTCCAACAGCAATCAAGCTGGCTTCTCATCTTCGATAATCTCGACGACATTAATGTCATTGAGGGATTTCTGCCTGTCAACAATAATCGAAGACATACCCTCATTACAACAAGAAACCCCAACGCCGAATATATCCCAGCGCAAGGTCTAGAAGTCAACCTCATGAGTGGAAGCGAAGCAACAAAGTTTTTCTTGATTCGTGCTGGATTTCCACTCGATTCTGAATCTTACATCAACGAGGCTGGAAGGATTGTCAAGGAACTAGGATATCTACCGCTCGCTATCGAACAAGCTGCTGCCTACACACGCGAATCGAAACGAAAGATTGAAGAGTACCTCCCACTTTATCAAGCGTCTCGGAGCAGTCGTCAACATCTTTACAATTGGGTGCCTCATGGGCCTCGTGCATACCAATACTCTGTTGCAACGACCTGGAACATTTCCATTACCCAAATCGTGGCGGATCCTAGCGGCTTTGGAGTAATTGCCTCATATCTACTATACTTATTTGCCTTCCTTAATCCCGATGGAATTCTCATCGAGTTTCTTCAACGAGGGTCGCCCGGTATTGACGACGACGAACTGAGAGATTTGCTCGAGGACGAGGTCCGGTTAGACGGAGCTTTGCAATTGCTTCAACGGTTCTCGCTGATAAAGTTGATCTCTAAGCCACGATCCATAACGATCCATCGAATGGTACAAGAAGTAATTCAGCATAATATGAATGACGACACGCTATCTTTGTGGTGGGATCTAATCGCGGGGCTCTTTCTGTCTGCTTTCCCTGAATTGTCCGAAGATTATAAAAATCTACCTGAATGCCGAAAATATCAAGATCAAATTCTGCCATCCTTGTTGAGCCTTCCTCCAAACATTAAATCTCCTGCCTTGGACTCGGCTCTGCATCGACTCGGTTGGTTCTTGAGGAACGATGGAAAATACGTGGAGGCTCGAGAGATAGGAGAGTCAAAGGTCAGGGTCAGCCAAGCCCTTTCGGGAGCGAATGCTCCGGACACGTTGACGGGAATGCACAACTTGGCACTGACCTACTGGCATCTCGGACGTTATGATGATGCAATGAGCCTTGGAAAAAGGGTGTTGAATGCTAGCAAGGAAATCCTTGGTGAAAGGCACCTTGATACATTGACGGCAATGGGCAATTTGGCAGCCACGTATCGGGGGCTCGGACGTTATGATGATGCAATGAGCCTTGAGAAAAGAGTGTTGGATGCTAGCAAGGAAATCCTTGGTGAAAAGCACCCGGATACATTGACGGCAATGGGCAATTTGGCAGCAACGTATCGAGGGCTCGGACGTTATGATGATGCAATGAGCCTTGGGAAAAGGGTGTTGGATGCTAGCAAGGAAATCCTTGGTGAAAAGCACCTTGATACATTGAGGGCAATGGGCAATTTGGCAGGAACGTATCGGGGGCTCGGACGTCATGATGATGCAATGAGCCTTGAGGAAAGGGTGTTGGATGCTAGCAAGGAAATCCTTGGTGAAAAGCACCCTGATACATTGACGGCAATGGGCAATTTGGCATCAACCTACCGGGAGCTCGGACGTTATGATGATGCAATGAGCCTTGGAAAAAGGGTGTTGGATGCTAGCAAGGAAGTCCTTGGTGAAAAGCACCATGATACATTGAGGGCAACGGGTAACTTGGCGAATACTCTGATGCATATCGGAATGGTGGAAGAAGCAATTAGCCTAGCAACGAAGTGTGTGGAGGGTTTGGAGACTGTCTTGGGAAAGGAGCATCCGAGCACCTTAGTGTATAGAAATAATTTGGAAGAGATGAGGAGGGAAGCACTGGAGCTACGGGAGAACTCGATGTCGGTGGAAGAAATGGAAATTGACGAGGAATAAAGTGGGTACTGGTGAAGGCCAGTGCGCAAATCGAAGAGTCTTGTAACTGCCATTGTATATTGCTAGCAGGCAGATAGGCGCTGTATAAGGTTCATTTTTATTAACAGTATTCCCAAAAGCCGATTATTGGCAGACCTGGACGATACGCATATATGCTAGCAGTGATGTCCGTGGATCGCGTGTCGCGTCGTATCTTCCATGGACGACTGACCAGGATAGGTTATTGCAGTCACTTTCACCACTCTTTCTAATTGGCTCATTTTTCTCCACAGTCTGATGGTACAATCAAAAGAGACGCGTTATCTCACCGGACCCAGTTCTATATGTATTAGAGTGTTCCTCGTTTTCCACGCAATTCGCTACTTATTGACGTCGGGACAAAAATAGGTAACCGTAATTGCCAGAGGCTGGGTGTGGACTAAATACCGATGGGTCTATTCGGATTGATTCACATGCAAACCCGGAACTACCTCATTTCATCAAATCTCAGGAATCAAAAGATTATTTGCCTGATGAAGTTTCGCATTTCTGCAACTGGAATACAGACATTAATGTGTAAGCAGTGTCATTGCTCCCCCCAGAGCCGGCGACGGTTACAATACAATAACCTGACCATTGGCCGTAAGAATCTTTCCTTCGTCGCCTGGATAATCCTCAACCATCACGGTTTCTTGCAATGTCGCCTCGACAACTTGAATCTCGCTGTCAGAAGCTCCGACCTTGGTTGAGAAGGCTAGATGGGGAGTTGTGAACCATGTGCGGACTGCTGGATCTCTGCAGATCTCTTTAAATAGAACCGCCGAATTGCCCAAGACGTACGCCTTTTCTACAATATGCGGAGTTGAACATCCTCATCCTCCAAGGCACGAGAGAGCATCCTTAAAAATCGTTCGTGCACCGTCCCTCTCGTTGCTTCAAAAATTCAAGGCTTTCTTTCACTCGCGGCTCAAGTGAGATTCCGATATTTTCATCAGGAATCACCATGGCTGCGCAATCTTTCTCCCATGGTGCCCGAGTGCTGTCGACCAATCTTCCCAAGGCCACGTACAATCTCACGATTGACCACAAAAAAGAATTCTGAGGGTGGTGGAGACGGGGACTTGGCCAGTGCATCAAGCTGTACTGCGGCGCCTTGACTGGATGAGCTGGTGTATATCATCCAGCATTGCTTTCACAGAGGTTTCTTCGTTCTTTATAGCACAAATCCAACCGACCCTGTAGTCTTGATAAGTAAGCAGAGTCATTTGATAAACGATTTGCGAGCCGAAATACAGAAGTTTGGGGCGAAGTGGATATAGATCAGCGCCGTCGTCCGAACTGAGGTAGGGTGAATAGAGATGAAGAAAGCGAAGTGCCGAGAGTAATATCCTGGCAGCACCAGGGCTCCAACCACTCCGACACCGCATACTATTACTTTTCCCAACTCAGGCAGTCCCACCAAATATTTAAGGTTCGCGTCCTGCTATCCCGCTCGGAACTATGCTAACCATGTGCAGCAAGGTGTTGCGTGATTGGAAGACCCACAGAGATGCGAAATGTAAAATGTTCTGGATTGCTCAGCGCAAGTAGCATGGGACCGACTGTGGTCCGTGGAACCTTATCACCGCTTGGTGCACAGATTAATGGGCATTCCGCTACCACACTCAGTCACGCAACCAATCCCTCGCGGCAAAAACCAAGCCAGTACCTTATCCAGAGCACCGCGACATCAATGGACATCGATCGACTAATTACTTTGTGTGTTCAGAAGGCGGAAGTATTGGAATATGTATTGACGAAATTACCAGACTCAAAGAAATGGTTGTTGTTAGACGGAGTTGCAATGGAGCTAGTGAAGAGATTTCAAGAGATGGATTCCGTCGACGACATTGATCGAGCAATCACATTGGAGGAAAGGGCTATTGAGACAACTACAGCCAGTCGCGACCGCGCGTCGGTACTCAAGAATTTAGGGATCGCATTGCAGAGTCGATTTGAGAGGAACGCATCCATGGACGATCTAGATCGTGCGATTACCGCAAAAGAACAAGCTGTCGAATTGACTCCAATCGATGATCCCAGTTACGCAGCAAGCCTCAGTAATTTAGGAATTGCACTACAGCGCCGATTCGAGAGACTGGGAGTGATGGATGACTTGAATAATGGGATTACAAAAATCGAGCAAGCAGTCAAAGCAACCCCTGGAGACGATCCCGATCAGGCCATGTATCTCAACAACTTGGGGAACGGTCTAAGAACCCGATTTGAGATTACAGGATCAAAGGAGGATCTGGATCGTGCAATCAGTACAACGGAGCAAGCCGTTCAAGTGACCCCTACTGATGATACAAATCTTGTCGGAAGGCTCAGCAATCTGGGGATGGCATTAATGTGTCGATTTGAGATAAGCGGCGTAATAGAGGACCTAAATCGTGCAATTGCGATGGGTGACCAATTTCTGACATCAATCCCAACGAATCATCCCCACAAAGGTCGGTATCTCAACACCCTGGGAAACGCATTCCAAAAACGTTATGAAAGTACAGGATCGATAGAGGATTTGAATCGCGGAATCGCTCTAAATGAGCAAGCAGTAGAATCGACTCCTGTTGATCATCCGGAACATATATTCTACCTCAACAACTTCGGAAACGCACTGCAGCGGCGATTCGAGAGGACCGGGTTGATGAATGACTTGGAGCAGGCCATCGTGGCGCATGAGCAAGCTGTCAAATCAGTCCCAATCAATCATGTTGATCGTGGAGCATGTCTTAGCAATTTAGCTAATGCGCTGGTCAGACGATTCGAGAGGTCCCAGTCGATGGAGGATCTGGATCGTGCGATTGCGATGAATGACCAAGCCGTTGCAGCAGTCCCAGTTGGTCATCCAGATCGTCCTATTTACCTCAGCAACTTGGCAGCAGCACTTCAGACTCGTTTCGAATGGACAGGGTTGACTGACGATCTGGATCGTGCGATTGTGACGATCGAGCAAGCTGTCGAATCTACCGGGGTCGGTCATTCTAACCGTGCTATGTATCTCAATAATCTGGCATCCGCATTGCGTAGTCTATTCGACTCGACTGGGTCAATGGATGCTCTGGAGTATGGGATCAGGTCGCTTGAGCAGGCCATCGAATCGAGTCAGGTTGATAATCCACATCATTCCTTATACCTGAACAATTTGGGGTACGCATTGCAGAGCCGGCATGAGAGAACAAAAATCATGAAAGACCTGGATGAGGCGATTATCAAAATCCAGAAAGCTATTGAATTGGTTCCCGTCAATCATCCTTATCATGCGATGTATTTCAGTAATTTAGCAAGTGCATGGCAAACTCGATTCGAGACGACACGGTCGGGGACGGACCTGGCGCATGCGATTGATATCAATGAGCAAGCTGTCAGATTGACGCCAAGAGATCATCCTTCTCATACTCGATCGCTTCACAACTTGGGGACTGCGCTGTATATACAATTCGAGACAACTGGATCAATTGAAGATCTCAATCGAGCAATTACGGTAAGCGAGCAGGCCCTCGAACTGATCTCATCTAACCACCCCGATCGCGCAAAAATGCTCAACAATTTGGGGAATTCACTTAGAAGGCGATTTGAGAAAACGAACTCTCTGGATGACCTCAATCGTGCCGTGGCAGCAAAGGAGGAAGCTGCCGAGTCCGACCTAGCTCCACCATCCATTAAATTGGAGGCTGCACGATCCTGCGCAGATTTACTTATCAGTCAAAGATATTACAGTCGTGCGAAACCCATTTTGAAAGCGGCTATCCAGCTATTACCTCGGATCACTCTACGTCACCTGAACCGCAGCGATCAAGAATTCAATATTTCGCAATTTAGCAGCATAACTTCTCGCGCCGTTTCCCTCCATATCGCAGACGGAGATCCCCCATACGACTCATTGAAATTATTAGATCTTGGAAGAGGGGTGCTGGCCAGTTTGCAACTTGAACTACGGACCGATATCTCTACCTTAGAAACCTCTCATCCGGATCTTGCTCGCCAATTTCGAGGTCTTCGGGAACAACTCGATCCCCCCAGAAACTCCGAGTCTCCGTTGATTGAAGACACTTTGTCGCTCGTTGATCCAACTTCTCCGGAGTCATCGAAATCTGTCACGAAACGTCGTGCGCTGCAAAAACAATTCGACGATCTTTTGTTACACATTCGATCCTTGAAAGGATTTGAAAACTTCCTACAAAGTCTCTCGGAGTCAGAGTTGCATTCCTTAGTTGAACGGCCCACGGACACCATTGTTGTATTCAACATCTCTGATATTCGATCCGATGCATTTCTGATAACGGCCACCCAGATTCGCTCTATTCCGCTGCCTTTGTTAACGCCAGACTCAGTCGAGAGCATCGCAAATCGCTTCATTGAATCGGTTAATGAGGCATCTCTCCGAAGGCACAAAGTTGCAATGGATAAAATGGACAATATCCTTGGAGAACTGTGGGAGTTCTGCGTGAAGCCAATTCTGGATGAGCTCGGATTTATTCATATGCCTCCATCTGACGTAAGATGGCCGAGAATATGGTGGGTTGGAAGTGGACTATTGAATATCCTCCCTATTCACGCAGCTGGGTATCATAACTCGGCTCCTCGGCAAGCAGCACTCGATCGAGTCATCTCATCCTACGCTCCCTCCGTTAAGTCCCTGGCATATGCGCGCAAAAGAACAGCACAAAGCCATCAAATCATATCGAAACAGAAGGCGGTTCTTATCGCCATGCCGACGACGCCAGAAAAACCGCGTCTTCCATCTGTCGAGACCGAGATTAAAACCCTCGAGGACCTATTCGTTGAGGCATCGATTGAAATGAAAGTTATGCGAAATCCCACGAGAATGGCTGTACTCTCCGAACTATCCGAATATACTATCGTTCATTTTACATGCCACGGACATTCGGCGCATGACCCATCTCAAAGCAGTCTCCTCCTCGAAGATTGGAAAGTGTCGCCTCTTACCGTTTCCGATCTCGCATCTTCGAATAGCGCGTCCGGAAAATTTGCATTTTTATCGGCATGTTTTACATCAACTATGCGGCATTCAGGCCTCTTGGATGAATCTATCAATTTATCATCTGCTCTTCAGTTATGCGGTTATCCCTCGGTTCTGAGCGGCTTATGGCATCTCAGAGAAAACCATGCAGTTGAGGTTGCAAGAACCGTTTACGAATGGATTTTGAAAGGACGAGGTGAATTGGATCTTCAAAGGTCGGCTGAGGGGTTGCACAAGGCGGCGCGGGATCTAAGGGAGAGGACGCGGTTTAATGGAAGGACTGATCCAGTAAGTTGGGCATCATTCATACACACGGGTATTTAAGTTGCAAAGGGTAATTGGATTGATTGTGGCAATGTATCTTTTTTGAATCCACATTTGTTTTTCCGAAATATATGCATACCCCTTTCTGTTTTTCCTGTCCTGACCAATATGAGCAGAGCCATTGCCGCCGGAGTGTCCATCGCAATGGACGCTTTGCCACCTTGGACCAGTTTCACATGACCGTGACGAGTAGTGCGGAGCTGCCGCTGCCAGACTCGTCCTGCCAATATACACAGTACAGCGTCCACCACAAATCGGCATATCTATTCCACTCCGTTGCCCGTATCGTCATACTGTACCTGTCTGTGTACGACTTCTTCTTTCTCTTTAACCACATATCTGCAGCCATGATTCGATTCTCTCTACGTGTCGAGATTTACCTCAAAGCGGACTTCCCACGATCCCAAGTCGGCGCAATGCACACCATTCAGAGCTTATTCAATTGGCTGATCTGTTAGTCACTGTCGATGGAACCAACAGTTGGCTACATCATCTCCAGTACGATGTCATTCTCATTTACCTCTTCCACTTTGATTGCTCCTTCTGTTCAACTATACGATCTCATGTCCATGGAATTTTGATATGTAATAACAATGAGCGAGAAGACGGCCATTTTTCATCTCCCACAATTTCATATGTGCGATACTATAGTCTTTCCTACAGATGGAACTTCTATTTCTCATTTTCTCATCGATAACGGCCACCTCGCATTTATCGAGTAATTCGCATCAGATTTTGAGGTATTGCTTAGTACCGGTGGTGTACGACTTATTTCGTCGGATACGACTGCAATGGATGTTCCGAGGAATATTTACCATATCTGAGTCATTCGAGTTGTATTTCAAAAGCCGCACGAGCAGGATTAATAGTCAATACGATAAAATTGGCTATTGAAGTTTGATGGGATATATTTGTATTGTCATCTTTCCGGGCACATGTGGAACGAATGCAGGACACAGATTAATGATATGAGAAGATGGTGAAGGAAAAGTCAAAGTCGTCCAGAGGATTATCATCGTCTCAAGGAGCATTCAGAGTTGTGCAATTTCGGAATATCTGCTCCTGTCAGTGAAACATACTTCCCATCAGCCTTTACACTCCCATACCGCCTTTCAAGTTGCCAACTTTCACGCAACCACAACCAGATCATTCCGGAGGAAGATGTTTATGCGCTGGCATTTCCTTGTGGGAATTGAAGACAGAGGAAGGGGTTTTGGTTATGTCGATAATGAAAACCAATTGGAAGAGGCGACAAGGAAAGGTTGGCAATTTAATGTCAATAAGCTTGAAATGAAAAGGTTACAGCGTTTATTAGATACTGCCTCAGGATAATTGAGAAGAAATCTTGAAGATCAAACTCATTGTCGTTGATGTTCCAGGGATATGTCAAAGGAGTAAATATTCTCCAGGAGAGTTGCATTACTAGACGATAAGCCGTATTAACTTGCTCTTTTAACAATATTATTTCCTCAGACTTCTTCTCTGGGTCTGGTTTGCGTCAGGCTGCGTCGAATAAACCAGCCCAAGCCACCGACGTTGTAAACCTCCTTCAGGAGCTTCTCTACAGTTGCTAGTGTCACCTCGCAGTCTCCCATGGAACGTTTGATATTTCTCCAAAACTAGGCTTCGTGTTCGGTTTTTGTTTCAACGTTCACATCAGTGATGAGTGCATGCAAAGCTTGTTCTAATGAGTTGCAGGCTTGTTCGACAGTTCTTATTTTGGAGATATGACCACCATGGAGTCCGGCGCACTGAAGAGCAAGGCCAACCGATGCTGTTGCGATGGAAAATGGATTCATCGGGGCAAAGGTTGAGAAAGTGGAAAGAGTCGCCTTTTATGCCCTTTGTATTTTGGCCCGCAGTATCGCAAAAATGCCTTTTAACTATTTTAAGTTTTCGCAAGTCGGAACAATTGGGTTTAACTTTTTACTCCCACGGAAAGGCCAACGGCATTTCCGTACCGGGACAAATCCAAATCACCGCACTGCCTCGTCACACCGCCACTCGTCATAACTCGCAATTGCTCTCTTGTTCACCGAAAGGTCCTTCGTGAATCACCTCACCTATCATCAACATGAAGCAAATGACAAAGGTCAAAAGGTCACTCTTTGGACGGAGTTCGAAGCGTGATCGAGTGCCCAACCCCTTATCAGCCCCTGATGCGACCAATTCACCAACGCCAGTTCCTTCCCCCTCAGTCAACTCTGATGTGACATCCATCTTTCCAGAATCGTCAGGTATTGCAACGCAAGACATCCCGTCCGATTCTACTGGGACCAAATCGCCAAATGCGGGAAGTGCCGGCGATGCACCCAGTGAAACGTCTGCAGGCGTTTCTACGTCGTTGAAACAGCATCCAGGATTACACACGACACAGCAATTGTCGGAGCTTGACAAAGCGATTGACGAATTCGAAAAGAATTACAAACAATTCTCCAAGAAGTACATTTTGATTGACGATGACTTGGAGAATCTATTTCAGAGCGGAAACAAAGGCGACGACCTCAAACATATGGCAAAGATCTTTGGAGATAACGTTTCGACGACCATAAAAGCCGTTGAAAAGAAGCAGACTATCACGCAAGGCAAGTGGACAAATCAAGTTGGACAATTTTTGATCAAGTTGTATCCGGTTGCCAGTCTTGCATGTGGTTTGACTGCGGCAGCCGCTGAGGTATTTCCCGTGTGACGTCGGCATTTGACAACAGGGAGCAAACTTTATGCCATTGAAAGGAGCAGCTACGGGTCTTGGCCTTATTCTTCAGGTAGTATTCTTTTGCTTACTGTCTGAGTATACATAGATGCTTGGCGATGAAACTGGCCGTCGCGAGGATTTCCTTTATCATTTGAGACGTGTGGAATTCCAAGCTGCCCTTCTTGCCGACAATCCAAGCTACGATCTTGACCTTGAAACCACTCAAAGTCTTCTCAAAGACAAATCGACAGATCTCATGACGGCAGTGATCAACTTTTTGAATTCCGCACTTGTTTACTTGGGCGATGGGTTCCTTGGTAAGAATGTCCTAATCCTTTTCTTATACTAGTCAACCTGTCGAAAACTGCTTTGAAAGGTCCTAAGGTTTATGAAGAGGGAAAAGAGAAGCTGGAGATTGCTATTCGGGAGTACGATCAGTCAGTCATGCATCTTACCGCGCACGTTGTTTCAGGTATGTTCCTAGGAGGGATTGCTAATGATAGCCATGAAATATGAACTTCGAAAGCAGCACGACGAAGAATTCTTACAGTGGTTATCGCCGTCGTATTGGCTAGTCGAATCGCAGCTCTCCTCTTTTCGCCAACAGAGAAGCGAAGGAACATTACAATGGGCACGTACCATGCCCGAATTCCAAGCATGGCGTCTCTCCGAACTCCATGAGAATGCAGAGCGACGAATAACCTGGATAAATGGAACTCTGGGTATGGGAAAGTCCATTATGGCAGGGTACTTTATCGATCTCCTCAAAATCCAGTATCCCAACGCAATTGTGGCATATTTTTTCTGTCGGAGCAAGCAACCTGGTCTCACAAACGCTCGGGATATATTGCGTACCCTGTCATACCAGTGTATTGAGAAGGACAAGGATGCACGCGAAGTATTAAGAGCATTAAAGGCAAAGGGCTTTCAATTGACGGATAATCTCGGCATCAGGTATTTGTTTGAGAAACTCCTGCTCGATCCTCTGCGCAATTCCCCAGAGATCTTCATCGTTCTAGATGGACTCGATGAGGCCGATATGGCTGCCCAAGATCATACGGATCGCACAGGAACTCTAGAATTACATGTCCTCCTTACATGTCTCGCCAACCTTCCATCTGGCCGGTTGTTGTGCATCAGCAGACCAAGCGCAAAGATCTCCGACATCATTTACAACACGTTCTCTAAACGTATCGACAGCGACGACAACAGAGACGACATCGACTCATATGTGCGAAAGACCGTTTCTGGGTCGGAAATCTTGAAAGCACAGTTCAAAGCCTCGTACATAGATCCCATCAAATACTTTCGAGAGAAAGGGAACGGCGTTTTTCTCTGGGTAGTCCTCGTGTTACAACAACTTGCAAAATTAAAATCACGTCTCGACTTTCAGAAATGTCTAGATGGCTTCTCCGCGGCGTCCGGAAGCATGGACGATTTATATTCCACCATCCTCTGTAGAATTGCCGAAGAAGACAAAAAGTGGGTTAAAGAAATCCTCCGTTGGCTGGTTGCTACGCACTGCCCGTTGTCAGTAGAAAGCCTAAAATGTTCAGTGGAATGGTGCTTGCAAGATGAACTGCTAATCGACTTCCGCCAGTTTCTCGAGAAGGAATGCGGCTCCATTCTGCAGCTCCTTCCGAACATGATGGAGGGTGAAGGGGTCCGATTAATTCATGAAACATTTCGATCCTTTCTTGTAGATACTGAGACATGTCCGGAAGAATTCTACATTGAAATTGGCCAAACAAATGGCCATCTCGCTGTGAAATGCCTGCAGCGCCTCAAAAAAGGCTGTGGCACGAATGACACCCTTGAAGTCTATGCAGCTAAGTATTGGGTGGCTCATCTGTCAAAAGCGACGCCAGCCCAACCGGCAACCGAGTTGCTGGTGGCAGTGTATCACCTATTCACATCAGATGGACTTAAGTTATGGGTGAAACACCTGGCAAACGGTCGTCCTCCGGACCGCCTCAGCCTCAAGACCACAATGACATCACAGTCGATAGAGACAATTGACCTGTGGCTACGTTCTTGTGCAGCAGACGATAACCCCGACGTGGAGACTGAAGCCGCCATCGAATGGCGTGCTGAGGTTGTTCGGAACGCGTCCGTGCTCACGGAAGCTGTCGGGAAAGCAGCGGGAGCTGTTTGGTTGCATGAAAGGTGCCACGCCTGGGCCGTATTCAATTGTTTTTTGTTAGCCCTCAAGCAATACTGGAATCGAGTCAACAGATCTCGCAGCAATCTTGAAGAGTTCCAAGACCTGGTTGCTTCCAAGTTCCTCGGTATTTCAGAATGGGTGGCAGGGAATGACCAACAGCGCCCCATTATTCAAAGAAATATTGGTCTAGCATTTTTCCTATTTCTCAGATTCGACGACTGTATCCGTCATTGCACACTCGACGATGATGATGGCAGTGAAAATCGGGACATTTTTGAATACGTTTCCTATGCATTCTTCTACAAACGCGATTATGACGGCGCGATTGCAGTGTTAGAAAAGCACAATCCGAATTACTCGCACTTGCGCCTCTTGCAAGCCTACATTGCAAAAGGGGACTATGATGGCGCGATCCTTGCACTACAATCTCGGCTCGAACGAAACTGGTCTTGGTCCTGTTTAGAGTGTTTGTGGTCTGCACACGCAGCCAAAGGCGATCCCGATATGGCTAATCGGCTACTGGAGAATGCTTTGGATAATAATAAAGGTCCCGTGTCTGCAGTTCTGTGGTCTGGAATATTTAATACATGTAAAAGAACCGGGGATTACGCCGCAGCAATTGGCGCGTTTCAACTGGCGGTCGATATATACCCTACTGACTGGGATTCGTGGGACTGGCTTGCACTTGCCCTTCAGATGAGCGGGGATCACGACAGAGCCATTCAAGTCCTGCGGCTTGGCATCAATCAACACCCCAGTGCGCATCTTCTTTACACGCGGCTTGCAAGTATACACATCACCAAAGCCGATTACGATGACGCGATCAAAGTCATGACGACTTTGTTTGCAATTGACAGTCAGTACCTTTACGACGGCCTCCACTACTTTCGTACGGCGTATAAGGGTAAAGGTGACCAAGCTGGTTTAATGAAAGAGCTAGAGAATTTCATGGAAAAGAACCCCTGGACTGTATGGCGGCATCTAGCTGAAACACTCATGGAAAATGAGAATTATGATGGAACAATCAAGTTTCTGAATACTACCGCCAAACGTCTTAACTTCTCGAATTACCAACTCGTCGGGGCCCGTCAACATCGATTCGCCGCGTATAAAGCAAAAGGCGATTACCGCGAAGCAATAAGGATTTTTGAGAACACGGTCAAACGACTTGGTGAAATCAGGAAGACGGTCAAACCACCTGGTGAAGAAAATGTCTGGCATTTTGCTGATTGGACGAGCAGTCACGCGGACGACATTTACGAAGTGTATAAGGTTGCAGGAGATTTCAATGGCGCAGTGAAAGCCTTCGAGTCCATTGTACAGTACCCTAAAAGTGAAGGAAGCTGGGCATGGCCATATCTATTGAGAGCATGTGCTGCAAAGGGCGATCTGGCGGGAGCAATCCAAAAGTTCGAACAAGCGGTGAACCTTCCTGATGCAGTGTCGTCTTACGATGCAAGGTTGTCTTACACAGCGCTTGACATTTACCAGGCGAAAGACGATATTGACGGAGCTATTGAGAGGTTCAACAAGCTTGTTCAATACTATCCGCTGGAGGCATGGTCGTGGCATATCCTTGCAGAAGCGTACAAACTAAAGGGGGACTATTCCAAGGCAATTGAAGTATATCAATTGGCACTGCAATTCATCTCGATCGACTACTCATTTCATAAATGCCTCGTGGATTTATATGTAGCAACGTCCGACCATCGAAAGGCCCTCGAATATTATCATCGGACGAAAGCACTGGCTCCAGAGTCATTCTTATGGCTGTATATTCGTCTCCGTCCCCAAGACGTTGGTGCCAAGGTCGAGGTCGTGATCCATGAATCGTTACGCAACAACTTCCTCTGGAATGCGGTCGGCTTAGCCTACAGAGCGGTTGGAGATTATGACAAAGCAAACGAGATATACGACACAGTGATTGAGCAATATCGATCGGCCCTGAGAAAAGAGTCTAACGATCTCTTCATTGAACATACGGGATTGGACCCCTTCTCCGGAAAGTCGAACATCTTTCGAATCCAACGCAAGTTGCCGACTACGGCCCTTTGGTGTGCATTGGGAGAAGCCTACAAAGGAAAAGAGGATGTTAAGGGAGCTCTCGAAGCGTTTGAGAGCGCAATGGAGTTGGATCCAAAGAATGCATGGCTGCAGGACACGGTTGCTGATATGAAAACGAAATTAAACGGAATCCCTATACATATTCCAATCCTTTTTCTTTTGTAACTTGCTTTGTGTGTCTATTCTATTTTATTCTATTATATTCACGTGTACGTGTACGCATACGCGTATGCGTACATACCTGTCTATATCTGTCATTCTAATATATTCACATACATCACCATATACTACACACCTTCTATATCCCGTACATTATATTATACCCTGTCATTTTATATACTTCCCACATTCTACCACACTAAATCTATCACCGCCACATATCCAATATGAACGGAATACGGACCGAACCATATTATATTCCATCTCGCACATATATTCTCTTACCCCTTTATCTTCCATTTCAGAATATATCGTCTTCAAGCTGCAATCGTAGCACATCCGTAGCGTTCATACCTTCAT
>Ga0335072_10005085_pt1 | contig 19395 bp, 17 predicted proteins | sample Lox_Sample_21_FD_206725 | JGI IMG/M metagenome (GOLD analysis project Ga0335072, IMG submission 206725) | Soil microbial communities from Loxahatchee National Wildlife Refuge, Florida, United States - Lox_Sample_2.1 | ecosystem: Environmental > Terrestrial > Soil > Wetlands | place: USA...
ATCAGCGACCCGGTCTACTCGTCGAACAGCTACCTCACGCTGCGCAAGGCGGCACTGGCCGGCCGCGGGGTCGGCCTGCTGCCCGTCCGCGTGATCTCGGCGGAGCTCGCGGACGGCAGCCTGGTCGAGGTGGTCCCCGGCTGCGAGGTGCCGGACCGGCCGCTCTACGCGCTGCACGCCCCCGGCGGCCAGACCCTGGCCCGCGTGCGCCTGTTCCTCGACTTCGTCACCGACTGGTTCCGGCGGCAGGCCGCGGACCAGCGGCCCGGGCAGGCCAGGTCGGCCTGATCCGCAGGCGGGCGGGTTACCGCCCGTCCCGGCGAGACGGCGGCCGCCTGACTGATCCCCGTGGCGCGGGCCGATGCGCCCGCTTGACCCAGAGATCTCCCGCCATAACGGGACTTTGCAAGCCACCATGTGATAAGTATACTTCGTACTTTAGACAAGGAGACGCGAGATGGACGTGGGTGCATCGGAGCTCCAGACGCGTTAGGCAGGAGTTGGAGCCGGCAGATGACCTTGCCCCCGAGTCAGGTCGCGACGACGTACCTCAGCGCGCAAGAGGACGCGTATCGCAAGCTCCGCACCTGGATCGTGCACGGGCCGCTGCAGCCCGGTGAACTGCTGCGTGACGCCGACATCGCCGAGCTCCTCGGCGTCAGCCGGACACCGGTGCGCGAGGCCCTGATCCGCCTGACCCAGGAAGGGCTGGTCGAATCCGCCCGCGGGCGCGGGACCCGGATCGCGGATCTCAACCTCGAACGTGCGCCGCATCTGTACGCGACCGGGGCGGTGCTCGACGCCCACGCCGCCAGGGCCGCGGCGCCGCTGCTGACCGCCGAGGACCTCTCGGCGCTCGGCGGGCTCGTTGAGGAGATGGAGCGCACAACCGAGCCGCAGGCGCTGAGCACGGTCGATGCGCAACTGCACGCGGTCTACTACCGGCGCGCCGGAAACCCGGTGCTGGTCGAGCTGCTCCACGGCATCGACAGCGAGCTGGCCCGCATCGAGCGGCATGCGTGGGGATACCAGGCCGTGCGGCTCGAGGCGTGCGAAGAACACCGAACGATCATCGATGCACTGCGGGAGCGGGATGGCGAAGCGGCATCCCGCGCCGCCCGGCGGAACTGGCTCCGTTCATGGGAGCGCATCGCCGAGCGGCTGACGGAATCGAAGGCTGATCTCGACCACAACTAACTGCGGACCCAAAGAGGTACGACAATGGCAGAAAACTCGCGGCGGCCGGCTCTCAGACGTTCACGGCTGCGCACCGGCATGCTCCTGGCGTTCGCCATCCTGCCGCTGGCCGCGGCGGCCGCGGCGTGCGGCGGGTCCAGCGGAGGTTCTGGCACGGCGGCAACGCCGTCCACGCTGACGATCGGGCTGAACAACGCGCCGGTGAGCCTCAACCCGGCGCTGGACACCACCGAGTCGTACATGACGGTTCGGCCGCTGACGAATGCCGCGCTCATCCACGAGAACCAGAACGGCACGTTCAGCCCGGAACTCGCCACGTCCTGGGGTTACGTGGGATCCGGCGAGAAGACGTTCCAGTTCACGCTCCGGCACAATGCCCGGTTCTCGGACGGAACGCTCGTCACCGCGGCGGCGTACAAGACCTGGCTGACGTATTACAACAAGGTCGACGGCGGCCTTACCTTCGTGAACTTCGGCACCCATCCGATCTCCTCGATCACCACGAGCGGGAAATGGACGGTCGTCATCCACATGAGCTTCGCCAACCCGGGCGTCGTCTGGGCCCTGTCGGATGCCAACAACACGGCCGCCATCGAGTCGCCGGAACTCGTCGCGCACCCGTCGGAGATGTCCACCGAGACCGACGGGGCGGGCCCGTATGTGCTCGACGTGTCCGAGTCCGCCGCCGGGAGCGTCTACACCTACGTTCCGAACAAGTACTACTACGACAAGTCCGCGATCCGCTTCAAGAAAATCGTCGCGAAGGTGATCACCACGCCGTCGACGATGCTCGACGCGGTGCGGACCGGCCAGGTCCAGTTCGCGTACGGCGACGCGACGACGGCGAAGTCGGCGGCCGGGGTCAGCGGGGTCACGGTGGAGGCCGCGCCCACGCAGGCATACGTGCTGAACCTGGATAATGGGGGAACGATCAGCTCCCCGCTCGCGAACGTCAAGGTCCGCCAGGCCCTGAACTACGCCATCAACCGCAAGGCCCTCGCGGCCGGCCTCACGCTCGGCTACGGCGGGCCGTGGTCGGAGCCCGTGAGCTCGAACGGGCTGGTCACCAGCCTCGAGCACGCCTATCCGTACGACCTGGCGAAGGCGAAGTCGCTGATGGCCGCGGCCGGCTACGCCAAGGGCTTCACGGTGTCGGCCCTCGGTGAGGAAGGCACGCAGACGACGATGGAAGCGGTCGCCCAGCAGCTCAAGGCCATCAACGTCACGCTGAACCTGTCGTTCCCGAGCAGCTCGGCGCAGTGGGACAGCGAGATCGAGGCGAACAAGAGCTACGGCATCACGCTCGCCGGGATGAACTTCAGCAGGAACGCGTACGAGAACTACTTCACGTACTTTGCGCCGCAGTCGTTCTACGACATCACGACGAGCTGGAGCGACCCGGTGATGCAGGGGCTGGCGGCGCAGGGAGCGGCCAGCTCGAGCGCGAGTGCCTGGCAGCAGATAACGTCCCGCGTCGTGGCGCAGGCGTACATGGCCCCCATGTACACGACGGACGCGATCTATTACGTCAGCAAGCACCTGCAGGGCGTGGACCCGACCGACGTGAAGGAGTACCCGAATGCGCTCGACTGGACCTGGTCGTCGTAGCGGCAGCGACGGCAGGGCGTGACTGCGATCGACGGCCGCGACCGGGACGTACCCCTCACGTCCCGGTCGCGGCGCGGGCTCGCCGGCGCTGGCACGAGGGTGCTCCGGCAGCCTTTCCTCCAGGCGATCGTGCGGCGCGCGCTGCGGTCGGCGGTTCTGCTGCTCGTCGTGTCCGCGCTCACGTTCGTGCTCACGTCGCTGACGCCGGGCAACGCCGCCGAAGAGATGCTCGGCAGCAACGCGACGCCCTCCGCGCTGGCGCACGTGCGCACGGAACTGGGGCTGAACCTGCCGTTGTGGACGCAGTACTGGCACTGGCTTGACAAGGCTTTGCACGGAGACCTCGGCAACTCTCTGTTCATCGGGGGAAGCGTCTCCAGCCTTGTCGCCAGCCGCCTGCCGGTGACGCTGTCGCTGATGATCGGCGCGCTGATCGTCGCGGGGATTGCCGGTGTCGGGCTCGGCGTGCTCAGCGCCGTCGCCGGGCCGGTCCTGGGACGCGCGGTCGGCATCCTGTCGTGGCTGGGGTACTCCGTTCCCGCCTTCTGGCTCGCGGGCATCCTGATCGTCATCTTCGCCGTGAACATCCGGCTGTTTCCGGTGTCGGGCTACGTGTCGCTGGCCAGCGGGGTCGGGCCGTGGGCGCAGTCTCTCGTCCTGCCGGTCGCCGCGCTCGCGATCGGCGGGATCGCGGGCATCGCCAAGCAGACCCGCGAAGCGATGCTCGACGCGCTCAGCAGCGAGTACATCCGCATGGCCCGGGCGAACGGCATCGGCATGAGGTCGATCGTGCTGCGGCACGCGCTGAAGAACGCCGGCAGCCGGGTGGTGACGATGGTCGGCCTGCTGGCCGTCTCCCTGCTCGGCGGGACGGTTCTGGTGGAGACCGTGTTCGCCCTGCCCGGGCTCGGCTCGCTGCTGTTCACCGCGGTCCAGGAGCATGACCTGCCGGTCGTGCAGGGCGTCGTCATGTGCTTCATGATCTTCATCGTCATCATCAACTTCGGCGTGGACCTCGCGTACCAGTGGCTGAACCCGAAGGTCGGCCTGCGATGAGCTCCGCCGCCCCGGCCGCGGGCGCCGAGACGCCCGAGACACCGCAGGCCGCGCCCAGATTTGCGAGGCGGCTGCTGCGCCGGCCGGCGGCCCGCGTCTGCGTGGGCTACCTGGGCCTGCTCGTGTGCATCGCGATCATCGCCCCGGTCGTGCTGCCCGCCATCGCGACGCAGGACGCGGGCAGCCTCGCCGAGGAGTTCCAGGGCCCCAGCGCGCACCACCTGCTGGGGACCGACAGCGTCGGGCGTGACGTGCTCGAGCGGCTGCTGGTGGGCACCCGGCCCACCCTCGTCGCGGTTGCCGAGGCCGTCATCGTTGCGCTGGTGATCGGCGTCACCGCCGGCGTCGCCACCGGCTTCATGCGCGGCTGGCTCGACGAGGCCACGGGATGGCTCGCCGACCTGGCATTCTCGATGCCAGGCCTGGTCATCCTGCTCGTCGTGCTGGCGGTGTTCCCGCAGAACGTGACGGCGGCGATGGTCACCCTCGGCGTCCTGATGGCGCCCAGCCCAATGCGGGTGGTGCGGTCGGCCACGCTGGCGGTGCGGGAGGAACTGTACATCGACGCGGCGAAGGTCGCCGGGCTCTCCAGGCCGTACATCATCGCCCGGCACGTCCTGCCCCGCATCGTCGGTGTCGTGATCGTCCAGGCGGCGCTGCTCGGCTCGCTGGCGCTGCTGGTGCAGACCGGCCTTGCGTTCCTTGGGGTGCTCGACCCGGTCCCGCAGCCGAGCTGGGGCGGGATGGTCGCGGACGGGATGAACAACATCTCGACCGACTTCTGGCTGATCATTCCGCCGGGAGTCGTCATCTCGCTGACGATCCTCGCGCTCGGCGTGCTGGCGGACGCCGCCTACGACTCGGTGACCGAGACGTGGGCCCCCCGCAGGGTCTCGATCGCGCTTTTCCGCACGCGGCAGCGAACCCAGCCAGCGGCCGGCGAGCAGCCGGTGCCGCAGCAGGCCCTGCTCTCGGTCGCCGGCCTGACCGTGACGGCCGAGTCGGGAGCCCGGCGGGCGGCGATCATCGAGGGGATCGACCTGTCCCTGGCCGCTGGTGAGGCCCTGGGGATCGTCGGTGAGAGCGGATGCGGCAAGACCACGCTGGCCATGTCGATCCTGCGCGTGCAGCCGTCCGGCACGCGGATCGAGAGCGGGCATGTCTGGTTCGCTGGGCGCGACCTGACGTCGCTGCCCGAGTCTTCGCTGCGCGCCGTCCGCGGCGGGGAGATCGGGCTCGTGTCCCAGGATCCGACGCTCAGCCTGGATCCGTCCTTCCGCATCGGCTCGCAGCTCACCGAGGCCGTCCGGGCGCACCGCACGGTCGCCAGGGGGGAGGCCCGCGAGGTGGCCGCCGCGCTGCTGGAGCAGGTCAGGCTGCCGGACCCGGCCGCGGTCATGCGGCGTTACCCGCACGAGCTCTCGGGCGGCATGGCCCAGCGGGTGGCGATCGCGCGGGCACTCGCCGGAGAGCCGAGGCTTCTCATCGCCGACGAGCCGACGACGGCTCTCGACGTCACCGTTCAGGCAGAGATCCTGGACCTGCTGCACCTGCTGCGGGAAGAGCGCGCCATGGCCGTCCTGCTGGTGACGCACGACTGGGGTGTCGTCGCCGACATCTGCGACCGTGCCGTGGTGATGTACGCGGGCCAGGTGATCGAGGAGGGCGATGTCGGCGCCATCTTCCGCAGGCCGCTGCACCCATACACGCAGGCTCTGATGGCGACGAACCCCTACGGGCGCAGCAAGCGGGGCGAGGCCCTGCGCTCTATCCCGGGCACCGTCCCGTCCCCCGGGCGCTGGCCGGCCGGGTGCCACTTCTCGCCGCGCTGCACGTACGTGACCGACGCCTGCCGCGCCGCGCCGATCCCGCTGGTGACGATCGACGATGGCAGGCAGAGCCGCTGCATCCGCGTTGAGGCCGTCGCGGCCGGCGCCGCTCCCGCTGCGGTCGCCACCAATGCTCAGGCGGGTGAGCACCGTGACTGAAGCGAGCGTCGCGGCCGGCCCGCGGCTGCCGAACGCGTCGCCGTCGCCGCTGCTCGCGGTGCGTGATCTGACGGTCGAATATCAGACGCACCGGCGGCGGCCGCCGGTGCGTGCGCTCGGGCAGGTGAGCCTGGACATCCCGGCCGGCTCGACGGTCGGGCTCGTCGGAGAGTCGGGCTCGGGAAAGACGACCCTCGGCCGGGCGATCCTGGGTCTCGCCCGTGTCACGTCGGGAACGATCGCCTTCGACGGCCAGGAGATCACGCGCCTGTCCGACCGCGGCCGGCGCCGACTGAGCCGCGATCTGCAGGTGGTCTTCCAGGACCCGTACAGCTCGCTCAACCCGACGCTGTCCGTCGGTGCCACGCTGGCCGAGACGCTGCGAGCCGGCGGCGACGTGTCCCGGAGCCAGGCTCAGGCCGAGGTGCGCTCGATGCTGGAGCGCGTCGGGCTCGACGCCGACGCGGGACAGCGGTACCCGGTGGAGTTCTCCGGCGGGCAGCGGCAGCGAATCGCGATCGCACGGGCGGTCCTGACCTCGCCGCGCCTGGTCATCTGCGACGAGCCGACGAGCTCGCTGGACCTGTCGGTGCAGGCACAGGTGCTCAACCTCCTGCAGCGGCTGCAGGCAGAAATGGGGATCAGCTACCTGTTCATCTCGCACAACCTGTCCGTCGTCCACCACGTCTCGAGCTTCATCGTCGTCCTGTACGGCGGGCAGGTCATGGAGTACGGCGAGGCGGACGCCGTCTACGCCCGGCCGGAGCATCCGTACACGCAGGTCCTGCTGTCGGCTGAGCCCGTACCCGATCCCGCCATCCAGCGCACGCGACGGGCGGCCCGGCGCCGGGCCAGGGTCGAGCGCAGCCTCACGGTGACCGGCACCCGGGGATGCCCGTTCGTGGCCCGCTGCCCCTACGCGGCCGACATCTGCTCCGAGCTCCGGCCGGATCTCGAGACGACGCCCGGCGGATCGCTCGTCGCGTGCCACCGGTGGCAGGAGCTGCCGCAGCTCTCCGCCCGGCAGCCAGCCTGATGCCGGTCTCCCCGTACCGTCTCGGCGCGACGACGACCATCGCCCTGCAGCGCGACAAGCGCTTCTCCTACTGCCTGTACGTTCCTGGCGCCTACGCCGCCGCGGGCGGGCGGAGCCTGCCGGTGCTCGCGCTGGTGCACGGCAGCGACCGGCGGCCCCAGCAGCTGCGCGATGAGTTCGCGGCGTTCTGCGAGGAACACGGGTGCATCGCGGTGGCGCCGCTCTTCCCGGCCGGGATCGAGGCGCCCGAGGAATTCGACGGCTACAAGTACCTGGGCGGTGGTGACCTGCGCTACGACCACGTCCTGCTCGCGATGCTCGACGAGGTGCGGGCGGTTTACGGGGCGGACACCGGCCGCTTCCTGCTGTTCGGGTTTTCTGGCGGCGCCCACTTCGCGCACCGGTTTGCGCTCCTGCATCCCGCCCGGCTGCTGGCCGTCAGCGTTGCGGCCCCGGGCGCGGTCACGCTCCTGGACTCACGGCGCGACTGGCCGGCCGGCATTCGCGGCATGGATCACCTCTTCGGCGCGCAGCCGGACCTGTCGCAGATCGCCCGCGTGCCCGTGCAGCTCGTCGTCGGCAGCATGGACACGGACACCAGCGCCATCGCCGTCTCCCGGGACCACCCTGCGTGGATCGAAGGCGTCAACGACCAGGGGGTCAGCCGCGTACGGCGGCTCGAGGCGCTCCGGGACAGCCTGGCGTCGGCCGGGGTCTGGACGCAGTACGAGGTGGTGGCCGGCGGCCGCCACAGCCTGACCGATATCGCGGGGCCAGCCAAGCATTTCCTGGCCCGTGTCCTTGAAACGGGTGGTCAGGCTGAGGCCGGCGTGTAGCTGCTCAGCAGCTTGTCGATCCGGTCCCAGGAGCGCCGCCAGTTCTCCATCGCGGCGACGGCTGCCGCCTTGCCATCGCCACGCTCGAACGCGGCCATCAGCTGCCGGTGCTCGTCACAGGCGGTGGCCCAGATGTCGTCGTGCCCCCACGCGTGCCGCTCGATGCGCATGAGGTCGTTGGTGACCTGCTCGAGCATCTCGACCAGCACCTCGTTACCCGTTCGCAGGTAGTAGATCAGGTGGAAGTCCCGGTCGATCTCGGCCAGCGCCCTGGACTCGCGGGTGTCCTCCATCGTCTTCAGCACCACGCGAAGCTGCCGCAGGTCGTCCTCGGTCAGCCGGGGTGCCGCCACCTCTGCCGCGTAGGCGTCTAGCACCGCGCCAACCTCGAACAGGTGCGGCGCCTGCTCGATCTTCAGGTCGGTTACCCGCGTGCCCCGGCCCCGCGCGCTCTCTACCAGGCCGTCCTGGGCCAGCCGGATCAGGGCCTCGCGGACCGGCGTCCGGCTGATACCGAGGCGCTCGGCGATGTCGGTGTCGCGGAGCGGCTCCCCCGGGCGCAGCGGCCCGTGCAGGATCCAGTCCCGCACGGTGGCGTACGCCAGTCCCTGTGCGTTGACGAACTGCGCCGGCTGGGGCTTCTCAGGCAGGGGCATGCTCGCCCTCCGCTGCCTGGGCGCCAGTACCGTGGAGCTCGGGCGGCGGAAGGAAACGGCGGTCTATCCCCGTGTACACGCTCTTCCACCACTGCGGGACGCACTGGTTGATGGTGACGTTGGCCACGGCCCCCAGGAGCTCATACGCATCGACGGGAGCGAACCCATATTCGCCGCAGAGCCGGTTCTGGAGCTCAACCATGGCGGTCTCCAGGTTCGTCTCCAGGTCTGCGCCCTCGGTGCACCCTACCACGCCGATCGATTGCACAGAGTCCACGTGCGGCATGGTCAGCGGGTGCTCTGACCCGCGCATCAGGCGTACTTCCACGGACACGTCCGCGCTGGTCTCGAGGGCCGTTCCGGTGATCTCCGCGTCGCCCATCCGCGCGTGCACGTCGCCGATGAACAGCAGGCCTCCCGGCACGCCAACGGGGAGGTACACGACCGCACCCGCCCGGATCAGCGGGCAGTCCATGTTGCCGCCGATGCTCCTGGCGTACAGCACCGACGGCACGTCCTGGCCAGCCGGGGCGGTGCCGATCGTGCCCACCATCGGCTGGGCCGGCAGCCGCAGCGTGCGCCCGCCAACCGGAAACTCGACCACGCCGTCGCGCAGCGCGCAGATCCTGGTGCTGCCGCCGGCGGGCATGCCGCGGCAGTCGTGATTCACCACCCTGGACCCGGCGCCGAAGCTGTTGGTCACGGCGAACCGCCCGGCCGTGCCGGTCTCGATGCCGAGGATGCTGACCGCCAGCACGTCCCCTGGCTGTGCGCCCTCCACGTACACGGGGCCGGTTACCGGGTTGTAGGCGCCGATCAGCTCCATCAGCTCGGTCTCACTGGCGTAGCTCTGCTGATCGGACGTCAGCTGATTGGAGAAGCAGTCGAGCGTCTCGAACACCAGCCTGGTACCGGACGCGGCTCGCACCGGTGGCACCGCGGCGGCGCTGAAGCGGTAGTGGTGCGCGGCTCGCGGCACCCGGACGGGAACGTCAGCCGACACGTGCCGCACTCGTCACCACGGGCCTGCGGTATACCTCCGGCTTGCTCTCCCGCGGGCTGCCCAGCGCCGCCCGGCGGCTCGCCAGCACGTCGCCGGACAGCTCAGCCAGGACCAGCCCTTCGTCCTCGGCCGGATCGGCGCCGGCCAGAACCGTGCCCCACGGGCTCAGCGCCAGGCTGTGGCCGTGCGCGGCGAATCCGTCGGCGCCGGTGCCGCACTGCGCGGGCGCGAGCACGTAGCACAGGTTCTCGATCGCGCGGGCCTGCGCCAGCGGCTGCCAGTGGAATGGCCCGGTGTGCGCGGAGAAGTTCGCCGGGATGCACAAGACGTCGGCGCCCGCCCTGGCCAGCGCACAGTACATCTCGGGGAACCGCAGATCGTAGCAGACCGACAGGCCAAACCGCCAGTCTCTCCAGGTCGCCAGCACAAGTTCGCTGCCCGGCGTCGTCACCCTGGCTTCGTCCTCGGCCACCGGCGGCTCGTCCATCCGGAAGAGGTGGACCTTTTCGTAGCGCGCGGCCAGGTGCCCGGCCTCGTCAATCAGCAGGCTGGCGTTGTACGGCCGGTCAGCGTCGCCGGACTCGAGCCAGATCCCGCCCACCAGAATGGCCAGCCCCGTGCTGGCGGCCAGCTCGCGCAGCGAGGTGACCGATGGCCCGTCAGCATCCTCGACCGCGTCGCGGCGGAACGGGCCGCGGTAGGTGCAGGCCTCGGGCAGCAGCAGGAACTCGGCGCCCTGCGCGGCGCCCGCCTTGACCAGCGCGGTGATTCTGCTGAGGTTGGCGGTCCGGTCAGCCCCCGAGTTCAGCTGCACGAGGCCTACGCGCACGCGGCCCCTCCCTTCTGCCCGGCCGAGCCGCCGATCAGCGCAACTCTGCGCCTGCTCGCCAGTAAAGTACACAGTATATTTGGTATTTGATGCGGTCAAATGATGCTCCAGACGGACATCGTCTGCAACAAAAGGCTTCGCCACCTGACGGCTCAGCACACCTATGCTTCCAGCCAGTAAGGCATTTACCGAGGCGGTGGGCCCGGGGCGTTCTCCGGGCTGACAACGAGGAGTCCGCTCGGCCATGACGGTCATGCGCGTGGAACGGGTCGTGTACGGCGTTTCCGACCTGCAAGAGTGCGCGCGCTTCTTCGCCGACTTCGGCCTCGAGCGCGCCGACAGCGACGGCGATCCCGTGCGCTTCACGACCCGGACCGGCCAGATCGTCGAGCTCAGGGCCGCGGACGACCCCGGCCTCCCCCCGGCGGTCGAGGACGGGCCGACGCTGCGCGAGGTCGTCTGGGGCGTGGACACCGCCGAGGCGCTGGACGAGCTGGCAGCGGCCCTGGCCGCCGGCCGGGAGACGCGGCTGGCCGACGGCGAGGTGCACACCGTCGATGAGACCGGCTTCGGTGTCGGCCTCGCGGTCAGCGCCCCAGCGGCCGCCGCCGCCGAGTACCCGGGCGTCAACCGGACCGGAGCGGTGACGCGGTGGAATCAGCCGCTCCAGCCGCCGGGGCGGGTGCGGCCGCTGCGGCTGTGCCACGTGGCGGTCAACATTCAGAAGGCCGGGAGGGAGCGGGCCGCCGCGTTCTACACCGACCTGCTGGGCTTCGTGCCCACCGACCGGGTTCGGGACATGGGCGTGTTCATGCGCTGCCCGGGTGACACCGACCAGCACACCCTGCTGCTGTGCCACCGCCCGGACCGGGCCGGCGTCAACCACACCGCGTACGAGGTGGCCAACGTCGACGAGGTGATCGTCGGCGCCAACGACATGATCGACCGCGGATGGCACGAGGCGCGCCGGCTGGGCCGGCACACGGTCGGCTCCAACATCTTCCGCTTCATTCACGCGCCCTGCGGCGGGCGGGTGGAGTTCGCCGCCGACATGGACCGCGTCGACGACAGCTATGGCCCGAACGACCACGCGGAAACGCCGCCGCACCACATCTGGACGCTGAAGAGCTCACGGGAGACCTCCCCTCCCGAAGCCACCGAAGGGCCCGCGAGGGAGGCACTGACATGAGCACCACCGCCGTCACGGAGGCGGCCCGGCTGGCCGATTACCCCGACGTCGCGATGTACATCGACGGCGCGTGGGTCCGGGGCGCGGCAGGCCGCGGCGACGACGTCATCAACCCGGCCACCGGGCAGGTGCTCGGCCGCGTCCCGTTCGCCGAGCCCGAGGACGTGGACCGGGCCATCGAGGCGGCGCGCGTCGCGTTCGGTGTATGGCGCGACGCCGGCCCGGAGGCCCGGTCGGCCATCCTGCTTCGCGCCTCGGGCCTCATTCACCAGCGGGCCGCGGACATCGGCCGCGTGATGACGCTCGAGGAGGGCAAGCCGCTGCCCGAGGCCACCGGCGAGGTCCACCGCGCCGCCACCCTGCTGGCCTGGGACTGCGAGGAGGGGCGCCGGGCCTATGGACGGGTCATCCCTAGTTCCAGGGATGAAGTGCTCTCGGTCAGGCAGGTGCCGGTCGGCCCGGTGGGCGCGTTCGTGCCGTGGAACTTCCCGGCGGGCGGGCCGATGCGCAAGATCGCCGCGGCGCTCTCGGCGGGCTGCTCGATCGTGATCAAGCCGTCCGAGGAAGTTCCGGGCACCGTGTACCTGCTGGCCCGGGCGTTCGAGGAGGCCGGCCTGCCGCCCGGGGTGCTGAACCTGGTGTACGGGATCCCGGACGAGATCTCCCGCCGGGTCATCGCCTCGCCCGCGATCAGGTTCGTCGCGTTCACCGGCTCGGTGCCGGTCGGCAAGCACATCGCCGGGCTGGCCGCGGCCAGCATGAAGCCATCGATCATGGAACTGGGCGGCCACGCCCCCGTGATCGTCTGCGCCGACACCGACCCCGTGGCGGCAGCCAGGTCCGCTGTGCGGGCCAAGGTCGTCAACGCCGGGCAGGTGTGCACCTCGCCCAGCCGGTTCCTGGTCGACCGCCGGATCCTGCCCGCGTTCACCGACGCGTTCGTAACGGCGATGCAGGCGATCAGCGTCGGCAACGGGCTCGACGACGGCGTGCAGATGGGGCCGATGGTGAGCGAGCGCCGGCGGGCCGGGGTGCACCGCCTGGTGACCGACGCGGTCGAGCGCGGCGCGCGCGCCGTGCTCGGCGGCGAGCCCGCGCCGGGCCCCGGGTTCTTCTACCCGGCGACCGTGCTCACCGACGTGCCACCGGACGCGGCGCTGCTGCACGAGGAGCCGTTCGGCCCGGTCGCGCCGATCACCGGGTTCGGCGACATCGACGAGGCCCTGGACGTCGCCAACTCCCTGCCGTACGGCCTGGCCGCGTACGGGTTCACCGACTCCGCGGCAACGGCGGAGCGGCTGATCAGCGGCTTCGAGGCCGGGATCCTGTCCATCAACCACTGCGGCGGCTCGGTGCCGCAGGCCCCGTCCGGCGGCGTCAAGGACAGCGGCTACGGCCGCGAGGGCGGCCACGAGGGCCTGTCCGGCTACCTGGTCACCAAGCGCGTGTCGCACCGGCTTGCCCCATGATCTGGTGCCGCTTCGACGACGCCGGGCGCCCGCGCTACGGGCTGGTCGAGGGGGACACGGTCGTCCCGGTGACCGGCAGCCCGTTCACCAGGCACCGGCGGCTGAGCCGCCCGCCGCTCCGCCGGGCGGACGTGCGGCTGCTGCCGCCCGTCGCCCCGGACACCTTCTTCTGCGCCGGGCTGAACTACAGGGGCCACGCCGAGCGCGCCGTCGCCGCTGGCCACGGGCAGGCGGTGCCCACCCGGCCGGAGATCGGGTACCGAGCGAACAGCGCGCTGATCGGGCACGGTGAGCCGATCATCAGGCCCGCCGACTACCGCGAGCCGCTGGAGGCCGAGGGCGAGCTCGTCGCCGTCATCGGCACCACGGCCCGCCACTGCAGCAGGGCCGAGGCGGCCAGCGCCGTGCTGGGCTGGACGATCGGCAACGACGTCAGCGCGCGCACGTGGCAGCACTCCGACCGCACGTTCTGGCGCTCGAAGAACAGCGACACGTTCAAGCCGATGGGCCCGTACCTGGTCACCGGCGCGGACCCGCTGTCCGCGACCACCACCGTGCGCGTCGGCGGCGCGGTGGCGGCCTCGTTCGCCACCGGCGACATGCTCTTCGACCCGTACGACTACATCTGCGCGATGTCCCGCTACATCACCCTGCGGCCCGGCGACGTCGTGTGGCTGGGCACCGACGAGCCCGCCGTGATCGCCCCCGGCCAGGTCGTCGAGATAACGATCGACGGCCTCGGCACGCTCGCCAACCCGGTCACACAGGAGGAACTATGAGCAACCGGCCTGCCTACATCCACCACGTCAACTTCCCGACGACCGACCCGGAACGGACCAAGGAGTGGTACTCGAAGGTCTTCGGGCTGAAGTGGATCCCGGCCAAGAGCAACACCCGGGTCGTGCTCATGACGCGCGGCAACTTCGACCTGCACTTCACGCCCGTCGAGGAGATGGACCGGATGGCGCCCTACCACTTCGCGGTCGAGGTAGAGGACTGGGAAGGCTTCCTGGCGCACCTCGGCGAGCTGGGCATCCGGCACACCCGCCCGATCACCCGGCCGGAGAACAACTCGATGTTCTGCTACATCCACGACCCCGACCACACGATGATCGAGATCGTGTACCACCACCGGCGCCAGTTCCCGCCGCCGATGGACCACGACCCGGCCGAGAAGGCCGTTTCCACGGCGCCCGGCGCGAACTCAGCCGACCAGGCCAGGGAGGCACTCGCCGACGCCGGCCGGGGCACGCGATGAGCTGGGCTCCCACCCATCTCCCCGACCCCCTTCATGGCACCCGCCTCTATTACGAGGCGCACGGCAGCGGCCCCGGCGTGCTGTTCGTGCACGGGTCCGGCGGGCATCACGCCGCCTGGTGGCAGCAGGTCCCGGCGCTCCGCGACGACTACACGGTGATCACGATGGACCTGCGCGGGTTCGGCTGCTCGCGCTGGGACGGAGAGCACGACTCGGCCGCCTTCCCCGGGGACGTCATCGCGGTGCTGGACGCGGTCGCGGCGGCCGGGGGCCCCGACCGGGCCGTGCTCGTCGGCCAGTCGATCGGGGCGGCGGCCGCGCTGCGGGCCGCCCTGGACCGGCCGGACCGCGCGGCCGGGGTTGTGCTGGCCCACTCCCTGGGCGGGCTCCGGCACCCCGAGCTGACCGAGCTGGTCAAGGCCGATCGCGCGGCCGCGGTGAAGCTGCCGGTGCTGGACCGGCTGCTCACTCCGGAGTTCCGGGCGCAGCATCCCGACCGGGCGTTCCTGTTCCAGCAGATGGGGACGTTCAACACCGCGAAAATGGCCGACCTGCGCAACCTGGGCAGCGACGGCCCCACCGTCGCGGAGCTCGACGCCGCGCCGTTCCCGGTGCTGCTGCTGGCCGGGGAGCGCGACAGCGTGCTCAGCCCGGCCACCGTCCGCCGGGCCGGCGAGATCGTCACCCACGCCCGCGTCGAGATCGTGCCCGGCGCCCCGCACTCGATGTACTGGGAAACGCCGTCGCTGTTCAACGACGCGGTCAGCCGCTTCCTCGCCGACGTCACGGCGGCCGGCGTAAAGCGCGGCTAACCGCTCCCCCGGCGCCCGTCACCGGGCTCCGCCTCACGGCCAGCTGCGGTTTCAGCCGCGCCTCGCACTTTCGCCAGTCATAGCCGCTTCCCCAGCAGGCCGCGAGTTCCTGCATCAGCCCCAGCCGCACACCCTGCGAGTCGTCGGCGACCGTCTCACGGTCGGGCCACCGGGTCGCCGTGATCCGCCGCCGCAGGTCAGCGACCGCGTCCTCGGCCAAGGCGACACGAACGGACGGATACCGGCTTCGCTCGACATATCTCCTTACCCATTCATTTGGCTGGAGCGAAGAAGTCGGTGAGCAGCTGGGTGACGCGCTCGGCCTCGTCGTGATGAACCCAGTGCGACGCGTCCGGCAGCCGCTCGACGCGGTCGAGGTTGGGTACGTCGTCGTGGTCGGGCTCGGCCAGCTCCGGGCCGAGGAACCGATCGCGCTCTCCCCAGATGACCAGGGTGGGCGCGCTGACAGGCCGAAGCGCAGCTTCAGCCTTCTTCTGCGACTGCCGCACCGAGGAGCGGTAGTAGTTGATCATCCCGGTTGCCGCGCCCGGCTGTGACCACGCCTCGACGTACCGTTCGATCTCCTCCGGCGTGTAGGCCGGGTGGGCGTCGCGCAGGAAATGCCGGAAGAAATGCCAGTTGTCGGCGTGCACGACGGTTTCGGGCACCTCCGGCAGGTCGAAGAAGAAGAAGTACCAGGACTTGCGGAGCTGGGCGGGGTGGTGCAGTCCCTGCGAGAGCTTCCGCGGATGGGCCGCGTTGAGGATGGCCAGCCGCTCCACAACCTCCGGGTGCTTCATCGCTGTGGCCCAGGCGATGGATCCGCCCCAGTCATGACCGGCCAGTTGCGCGCTCTCGGCGCCGAGTTCGTGGACGAGTCCCCGGATGTCGCCGGCCAGCTTGTCGATGTCGTAGGCGGCGACGCCGTCCGGTTTCGATGACAGGTTGTAGCCGCGTGTGTCGGGTGCGACGACGCGGAATCCTGCCGCAGCGAGCGGCTGGATCTGCTCCCGCCAGCCGTACCAGAACTCGGGAAAGCCGTGCAGCAAGACGATCAGCGGCCCATCGCCGGCCTCCACGTAGTGCAACCGCTGGTCGCCGGTCTCGGCGTAGCCCTTACGAATTTCGCTGCTTGCGCGGTCCTCGCTTGCTTTCATTGCCGCCTCCCTGGGATTGGGTCAGGGATGAAGCTACGATCTCGGCCGCTGCATCACCCCGGGCAACGCCCGGCCGCGGATTTCTGTGAGGTCGCGGACGCCGCGAAATTATTTTCCGGGAATTACATTCCTAGGCCTATTGTGAGCACGTCTATTACTGTGACGTGGAGCAAGCGAGCTCCAAATCAATTTCGCTGAAGCCTAATAACATTGAAATCGAACTTATTCGTGCGGAGATGACAAGGAGGTCGCATGGAGATCACGTGAACGCGGCTGGCGCCGGTGCGTGATCGTGACCAGCCAGCCGTTAGACCAGCAGGTCGGCGATCGCCGCGATGCCCGGCTCGATGGCCCGGTCCGCGACGTTGCCGAAGCCGATGACCAGCTGTGGGGGGTCGGCCGCCTGCGAGGACCGCAGCGTGCTCATGCCGACCAGGCCCACCTGGCGGTCGCGGGCGGCGGCGACGATGCCCGGCTCGTCGGCACCGTCGGGCAGGTGGGCCACCGCGTGGAATCCCGCCGCCAGGCCGGTCAGCCGGACCGCCGGGGCGTGCCGCTCGAGCGCGGCGATGAGCAGGCCGCGGCGGTTGGCGTAGACCGATCGCATACGGCGCAGGTGCTTGTCGTAGCGGCCCGACTGGAGCAGGTCTGCGAGCGCAAGCTGGTCCAGCGTGGGCGAGCCGCGGTCGCTGATGAGCTTTTCTTCGGCGACCGCGTCGGCCAGGTCCGGCGGTGCGAGTATCCAGCCGAGCCGGACCGCCGGCGCCAGCGCCTTGCTGGCGGTGCCGACGGTGAAGACATGGCCGGGGGCGAGGCCCTGCAGCACGCCGATGGGTTCCCGGTCGTAGCGGAACTCTGAGTCGTAGTCGTCCTCGACGATGAACGACCCGGTGTCACGGGCCCAGTCGACGAGCGCGTGCCGTCGGCTCGCCGCGAGCACGACACCGGTTGGGGACTGATGGGCGGGCATGACCACGGCGACCCGGGCGCCGCTGGCATCGAGCGCCGCAACGTCGATGCCGCGGTCGTCGACGGGCACGTGTGCGACCCGCAGACCGTTCGGCCCAGCCGCCTGCAGGATCTCGCTGGTGTCCGGGCCGCCGTAGCCCGGATCCTCGAACGCGACGGACCGCAAGCCCACTCCGGCCAGCGCCCGCAGCACCAGGACGAGACCCTGTGCGTAACCGGTGCACGCGATCAGCCGGGCCGCGTCGGCGTCGGCCGCCCGGACCCGGCGCAGATAGCCGGCCAGCACCTCGCGGAGCACCAGGCTGCCGCGGGGGTCGCCGTAGTCCAGGTCGGCGTTCGCCGCGCTGGTGCAGGCGTCCCGGACGGCCCGGGCCCAGTCCCCGCGCGGGAAGCTCGCCAGGTCCGGCACACCCGGCTGGAAGTCCGCGATCAGCCGCGGAACGGGCGGCGGGACCGGGACCGGCTGTGGCTCCGCCGACTGCGCGCCGTCCGCGACCCTGGTCGCCGAGCCCGCATGGCTGGTCAGGTAGCCCTCGGACAGCAGCTGGGCGTAGCACTCCTGCACTAGCCCGCGGGAAACGCCGACTTCGCGGGCGAGCTCGCGGGAGGACGGCAGGCGCTCTCCGGCGGCGAGCCTGCCGGACCTGATCGCGTCGCGCAGGGCCGTCTCGAGCTGCGAGCGCAGCGGCCTGCCGCTGGCCCGGTCCATGATCAGCGAAAGCTCCGGGCTCAGACCGGACCACTGAATCGCCATGGAATTGGACCTTACCCGTGATCCAGTCCGGACCTAGCGTCGCAGTCATGAGCACTTCAGCACTCTCCCGCCCCCGCCACCCCCGCATCGCCGCCCGGCCGCGCAGCCGGCTCGTGAGCGGCTCCTTCGCGCTGGTTCTCGTGTCCGCGCTGTGCATGGAGGCCAGCTTCTTCCTGCTGATCTCCGTGACGCCGATGGCCGCCGCGGCCGGCGGCGCCGGCAGCGCGGGCGCTGGCCTGGTGACCGGCGTGCTGCTGCTCGGCACCGTCGCGGCCGAGCTCGCGTCCCCGGTCATCATGCAGCGCTGTGGCTACCGGGCCACGCTCGCCGCGGGCGCGCTGCTGATGGGGATTCCGCTGCTGGTGCTGCTCGCCCACGGCACGCTGATGGTCACGGTGATCGCCAGCCTGGCGCGCGGCTTTGGCTTCGGCCTGGGCGCAGTCGTCCTTGGCGCGCTGGTCCCGTTGCTGGTGCCCGCCGACCGCCGGGGCGAAGGAGTCGGCCTGTCCGGCGTCGTCGAGACGATTCCCGCCGTCGTCGCGCTGCCAGGCGGCGTGTGGCTGGCCGGGCACGCCGGCTTCACGCCAGTGATGACCGTGGCCGCCGTCACCGCCCTGGTGCCGGCGGCGGCGGCGGTCTGGCTGCCGCGCCGGGTCGGCGCGGACGACGCGGGCGCGGCAAGCGGCCAGGACCGGCCCATCGGGCTGCTGGCCGGCCTGCGCCAGTCCGGGCAGCGCCGGCCGGCTCTGATCTTCGCCGCCAGCACGGTCCCGGCCGGCGTGGTCGTCTCGTTCCTGCCGCTGGCCACCGGGCTGTCGCACAACATCGCCGCCGCAGGCCTGTTCGCCCAGGCGCTGACCGGCATGGCGGGCCGCTGGTGGGCCGGGCGGCTCGGCGACCGGCTCGGCCACGCCCGCCTGCTGCCCCCGGCCCTGGCGATCGCCGCGGCCGGCATGGTGGCCCTCTTCTGGCTCGGGTCGCCCGTCGCTGTGCTCGTGGGCATGGCCGTGTTCGGCCTCGGCTTCGGGGCCCTGCAGAACGCGACGTACGCGCTGATGATCGACCGGATGCCGGAATCGGGTTTCGGCACCGCCAGCGCGATCTGGAATCTGGCCTACGACGCCGGATACGGAGCCGGGCCCGCCGCCTTCGGCGTGTTCGTCGGCCACACCGGGTACCCGGCCGCGTTCGCCTTCTCCGCGCTGGTGATGATCATCGCCCTGCCGCTAGCCCGCGGCAAGCGCGGCAAGATGGTCATCCAGGACGGCGAGCGCCCACTTGGCGGGGGTGTGCCGGGGCGTCGTGAGGAGCTGCAGGCGCAGCCCGTCAAGTAGCAGCCGAAGGCGCGCCGCCTCCTGCTCGGCGTCCAGGTTCGCCGGCAACTCGCCGTCGCGCACCGCGTGCGCGATCCGCGCCGCGAGCGGCTCCTGGAGCCGCTGCGCGGCGCCTTCGGCTGCGTCGGCGAGCGCGGGCACGACGGCCGCCTGCGCCACGAAGGCCAGGTAGACCACCGAGTCCTCGCGACTCTCGGCGTCCAGCGGGAGCAGTTCGAAGGCGGCCGTCCGCAGGTCCTTCACG
>Ga0335072_10005086_pt1 | contig 19393 bp, 18 predicted proteins | sample Lox_Sample_21_FD_206725 | JGI IMG/M metagenome (GOLD analysis project Ga0335072, IMG submission 206725) | Soil microbial communities from Loxahatchee National Wildlife Refuge, Florida, United States - Lox_Sample_2.1 | ecosystem: Environmental > Terrestrial > Soil > Wetlands | place: USA...
CGGACATAGTCTAGGCCCGGCCAGTGCACCTCCAGCGCGGCCTCGATCTTTGCCACCGTGCCCATGGGGGACCCTCCCTTGCCATGAAGAAGCCAGACGGCGGGAAAGGGGAGGTGGGGTTCTATGATCTGGCTGGCGATGGTCATCTTTGAACCAAGGGTAGCCGTTGCTATGGAAAACCGGAGCCCGAGAGTTAGACGTGAGACTGGTCGACCAGGACTCCGGCTGACCACGGTGCCCTTCAGGCGAGGGCTAGTCGACTGCGCTCTACTTAGGAGATCCCCGGGACACATACGGCCCCGGGGCTGAGGCGCCTCGATCATCCCGTCCAGCTCACGTCCTCCGCTTCGGTCCAATCGTCTGCGTCTCCATCGAACTGGCAACCGGCACGAAGGTCCATCAGCACGTCTCTCGCGAAGGCGGGAATGGCCATCCAGTACTCCTCAGTCAGCGCGGACATTGAACGGTCGACCTGGAAGGAGTCGCCTACGACGAGGTGCCTGCGCAGCGTCCGGCCGTTACAAGATATCCAGATACAGATCTGATCGGCTAAGCCAAGCGTCATTTTCACGAAGGGCTTTGGAAGGGACGTCGCCTGAGCCAGCAAATCCGTGCTACGGCTATCGGCCAGCAAGGCGCCGAGCAGGACGATCCCGCAGTGCCCGAAGGTAGTGGCCGCAGTGTCGTACTCAACGGCTGGGGGAAACGCATCGCAAAACGCGGTAAGCCAGATACCCCAGGAAGCGAATACGGGGCAATCGCGAAACAGCCGGGCTGAGTAGTGCCTTAACTCCTCCCTGTCAATTTCGCTTATCCATTTCAAAATGCCTGGGTCGAGTTGGTTCGCACCGGTTTTTAGCCAGAGGTGAACCTCCTCTGGTGTTGCAAGCGTGCAGCGGGTCTTCTCGCCGCCGCAGGGACTGTGTTCTGAATTCTGCATTGTTAGCTGCTCCACCCCGACTGCCGCGGCGCGACCAGGGCCGTTGGTTGTTTATTTGTGGGCGGCGGCATGTCGCTGCCCAAGTCAATCCGGACTCCAGGATTTATCTGGCCCCTCCTGCCTGAGCGAACCCAGCGAGCCGCCGGTGAACTCGCTGGGCCACGCTTTGTGGTATTCGCATGGTGAAATACGAGCGCTTCAATCGCCTTCCGCAACGTCGGGACGGCTCCCCTAGCCTCAGGACGCCCTGCTCGGTCTGGAACAGACGACGAACCCTGGTTTCGCTGAGACCCCAGAGCGTGGCAATCTGCTTCGGGGTAAAGTGCGGTTCGCCGGCCAAGCCGTCGAGGAGGGGGGCACGCAGGTCGCATGACGACTCCTGCGATTCCGTCCTGACCTCCACCGGGTGCGCCGCGCTGAATCGCATGAGAGGTAATACCCACGAGAAGGAAACTTCAAGAATATGTTCTGAACTCTTCTTCTCAGGAGTCGCGGAGGCATTTGAAGAAGCCGCGAAGGACGAGACGCCCAGGAACAACCCCGCCCGGTACCGGCGACAGTCGGGGCCGCCTTGAACGCTGTGACAATGCCCGTTATCCGGAGCACACCCTGCTCCACCAGGAAGAGCCGGCGGACCTTTGTCTCGCTCAACCCCCAGAGCGTAGCGATCTGCTTCCGGGAGAAGCGCGGCTCCCCGGCCAGACCTTCGAGGACGGGCCCAGTCGGGTTGCAGGACGACTCCTGCGGCTCCGCACTGAACTCCACCGATCTGTCCGCCGCGCCGGACTGCATAGGAGGTAATACCCGGGCCGAGAGGAAGACTCCAAATAGAAAGTTCGTGACGATCCGCCTTGCTGGAGATGTGGGGAGCGTCGCTTGACCAGTACGGAAGCTAGGCCGGTCTCCGTACCGCATTCTCTGCCACGAGGATGGCAACCACGCTACGGAGAATAGACCGACAGACAGAGCCGCGAAGCCGTTCGCGGCTGCTAGGTAGAACGGTGGCTGCGGTGGACGACAGTCAGCTATCTCGACCGCGTAGCATCCATCGCCGCCACCGAGCCATGGCTCAGGAGCCCTTCTGCTGACGATCCGCCCGCCAATTCTCCATCCTGGCGGCCCCGGTGGATTCATCGAACCGGTGCCCGTAGATGCGAATCGTCGTGTTCACATTCCGGTGCCACAGCAGCTTCGAAACGGTTAGGAAATCTTCGGGATGGGTTCTGAGCCATTCAAACGCCACGATATCCCGATAGATGTGCGGGGTGGTGGGTACGCCCGCGTAGCGAGAAGCCAAACTCTTGACCAGGTGACGGATTTGCGAGATCGTTAAAGGCGTCCCGGACCCGTTCACGAAGAGCGTATCCGCCACTGCTTTGCCCTGCACAAGCACCGGCCGATGCTTTTCCAGATATTCCTCTAAAAGCGGAACCAATTCGAAAGGCAGGAACATCTGTACGCGGTGCTTGGTCTTGGTCTCATCAGGTGAAAACTGGACCTGCCAATAGGAGGAATCCGGCACTCGCTCCTCATTTTCGACAATCCAGTTCGGCTTCGTGGCAGTGGAATAGCTCTGAATCTGCGAGAAAAAGAGGTTGGGGCTGTCACCGGCGACACGCATTTCGCGGAGGTTCTTTTGCCTCCACGGCAAAATCACCAGCCAAAGCATCAGCAATTCGTTGCGTGCGTAGATGGCCTGTTTTTTGGCGCTGATGTTTTTGAACTTGGCGCACCGTTCGCGAATGCGCATGGGAATCTGCTCCGCAATCGCATACGGCATGTACTTCGGAGCCTTGCGGGCGTCCACCGTCGCTTGCGGATCAACAGAACTCGAGAGCTTATCGAGAAGGTTCTCAAACCACTCAAGGTCCAGCTTTTTGTGCTGGGGGTGATGACGCAGGGCGGCATAGACCATGCCGAGTCCGGTGGAGAGCGACTGGCTCTTTGCCTTGCGCGTATTCTTTGACCACGAGGTGAAGCTGGCGATGTTTGTGCGGGTGATAAGATCGCGCAAGCTCGTGACCTCGCCGTTTTCGGCAACATTCGCGACGTACCCAGTAATCTGGCTAAACATATTCTGAAGGCGTTTTGCGCTGATTGGCCGAATTTGCGCACCAGCCGGACGATCAAGCTCGAACTCGTTCTGCTTCCATGCGAGAATCTCCTGCACCTCCGCGCGAAGTGCAGGGTGCATCTTCTCAAGGGGTACCCCGTAACGCCGATCACGCTGCTTCACTAGGGGAAACCGCGATGCCATGCCTCCCCGGGCGATTGCCGCACGAAAGCGGGAGCATTCGATCTCAGCCACGGACAGGGACCTTCCTTCCTTGACGCGTTCCATCTTCCACGCCTTCAGGTCGTCGTCACTAAAAGTGGCTGGCGTCTTGCCATGCGCATGCGCGTACTTGACGATCCTTACCGCGGACGCCCTCGGCATCAGGTCGGCGATGACCTGCCACTCGGGAGACAGGGTAACGATTGGGGGTGCCCAGCCTGCTTCCTTAGCGCGATGAAGCAGGCGGTTCAGGTAGTTGCGGTAGCTCTTTACTGAGGCCGGCTTGTATTTCCCGTCCTTGAGCGAGGAAATGAATGACTCTTTCCGGTCATAGAATGTGTCGATGGTGACATCCTGAGGTGTGCTGTTCACGAACTCAAGGAAGCGTGCCGCCGCCGAGTGCATCATGCCCTCGGCGGTGCCGTTCTTGCGGTTGACATGCTGCAGGAGGTCGCCCAGCGTGCTGGGGATCGCCTTGCTCGAGGTTGCTGCGCTGTAAGCAACCAGAGGTCCGTCGTGAAGAAGAGTGCTCATTTTATAGGCCTTTTCGTGATTTAGAAGTGGTGATTATGAATTCCAATTCCGCCTATAAAATCAGCAGAAAACGGAACGATGACGAAGATCGCGGTACGAATTACGGGAACGCGATCGAACGCGGGATATAGAGCAGAAATGCGAACATTCCGGAAGCTAGTCACGCCGCTTCCGGGAGCTGTTCGCAAGGAACTGCTCAAGGTCTGAGGGGAGGAACTTCGCTCGGCCGGGGAGATCCCGTGAAGGCAGTTGGCCGGATGCGACGCGAGACTGAATCGCCCTCACGGTGACGCCGAAGAGCCTGGCGGCATCGCGAATCGTGAAGCTCGGCAGGAGCTTCATCTCGCGCAATGCCAGCATCTCCTCGAGCAGGGGATAGCGCTGTGTTGTGAACTGGTTCATCATGGTGCCTCTCAAACGCCGAGTGCGGCTTCCGAAATGCGGTCGGCGGTGCGATTGCCAGTCGCACATCGCATCTCGTTTGCCTGCTGGTTAATACCCGCGAGCGGGAAATCCTCGGAATATTTCGAGAAGCTTTGTTTCGTCGTCGAACGGAGGGAAACGGAAAAGCCCGGACTGGCGATGATGCGTGCTGAAGTGTCGTGGGTCTTTTTCCCGATCTGGTGGGGTGACGGGCGTTCGGGAGCAGTCGCTCTCCGGGAGCGGTACGCCGGGGCGGAGTCCCAGGCCATCGCCGTGACTGGGCGACGGACGTAGCCGACTTCGAGGGGCCCCTGAGAGATTTGAAGGATAGGGTAGACCCGAAGCCCCGAATTCATGGGGCCCCGGGCCGGATCGATGCACTTTCAGGGTTCCAGGTGCGTATCGTCGTCCTCGCCGTCGATCTCATCCATCACCGTCAGCTGATGGCGGAAGGCGTCATTGCCGAACTGCAGCTGCCTTTCGCGCTGCCTTGCCGACATGATCCGGAACCCCAGCCGACGAAGTTCAGCCAGGTTCGCGGGCCGAGGCATGAAGCTGCTGTGGCGGATGTAGAAGTCCTGGATGTCGTCCGCGACTAGCCTGCAGACCGACTTTGCTGGACCATGCTCATGAAGCATTTCCGCCGCGTCCTCGGGTCTTTTCGCAAGAACCAGTGCCCCGTCCTGTTGATCCTCGGACCCGAGCCAGTAGAGGCCGATTTTGTTCCCGTCGGGCATATCCGATTTCTCCTTAGTTGAGGGGCGGCCGTTGATCCGCCGGTGAAGGTTTGCCAGTTTCTCAGTTGCGACCGGGGATCCGCCGCGCGTCGGGGACGAAGAACTCCCCGTCGTGCTTGCATGTCCGATCCCGCACCAGTTCCACCTTCATCCGGCCCCCGGCCACCCTGATGTGCACTCGCGCGGTTAAAGCTATGGGCTTGGTATGGGGGTGATCGTCAGTAGGCAATCCGAAGTGATGTTCCATATCGATACACGCGCGAAAGGTTTCAGGGCGCTCACGGCTGAGGATGTTAGCGATCTGGAGGAGGTCGTCTTCCACGACGGCTTCGCCATGCGCGTCCATCTGCATGGCTGCCCCGTAATCAACCGCCACCGCGTAGATCGCATTCCGGAGCTTCATGAGCCGCTCGTTAACTCTCGGGTCGGGTTGGACAACCACCGCCGCCATGTTCAGAATCTCGTCCATGCGCTCCGCGAGCACCGAGGGCAGAGCATCTTCGAGCCACCGGCGATGAGCTATCAGCCAACGGCTGGCTTCCGCACGAGTAGGATCCTGGAAGTGCCGACGAACCCAAACGATGACATCGTGGGAGGTAATCGACACCGGAGGGTTAAGTCTCTTCTTTTTCATACATTTCCTTTCTGATATCGCGCCTGCGGATTATGCCCTGACTTCTCGGTGAACCGCCCAGCGCCCTTCATCCGTAACCTCCCGGCTCGGGCCACAAAATGTGGACTCGCCGGAGAACTTTTCCTGAATCTCCGCCTATCGGTGGATCCTGGCCTAGTAGACCGCGGGCAGGCGGAACAACGCCGCCCGAATGTCGAGGTCGGTGGCATTCGGCCGCCGCAGGTCCAGGGAGAGCGGCTCTCCGCCTACTGGCACCACAAACCAAGCCTGCCAATAACCGTCGAACCTTACATCGGCGCGGACATCGGGAAAGAACCTCAACTCGATGCCCTCTGGGGTCTGTACCAAGGCGCGGGTATCGGCGCGGTGCCGGCGATAAGTCTCCGGGCTGGCCGGGTGCCCGTCATTCCAATGAATTTCGAGCGGCTGATCATAGACGAGATCGCTATCGGCCCGAAATCGGACGACAAGTCTGCGCATATTTTCCTCCTTACGGAGGCGTGTTCCCGGCAGATGCCGTGACCCATCCTCCTGCTCCTAACCTCGGAGGTCGACGCGTCCGCGGTGGACTCGGGATGAGGAAAATTTTTCGAAGGTGGAAGATGGCGGCGTAAGGAGGGCTCGGTTTCAACCGTGTAGACGGACACGTCGTCCGTATCAGGTGGTGTCCTGCGCAAGTCGCTTTCCTGCCAGTCGGGCTCCCCGACATCTCGCCAAAAAGTCATCTCCGCGAGTCCACTTGGCGGCGCAGCTCCCTGAGGTTAAGGAGGTGGGAGGGCTCAAAGCCCTTCCAAATCTCAGATACGCGGAGGGCAGAATGCCCAGAAACAACATCCCGATGTCTCGTGCAATGGCAAAGGTCCTGAAGAAGCAACTGAAAGCCTTCAGGAGGAAGTTCCATCGTGACCCCGGACCGGAAGATCCGGTCTTCTTCGATCCCAGCGCCAACACTCCTCTGCCCATGTCCGAACCCGCCGCGAGCTCGATGTTGTCCAGCATTCTCGAAGCAGCGAGGGAGGCCAACATCCGGCCCGAGATCCTCTACGCCATGAAGAAGACCGGCCGGATTGTGACGGCGCAAAATGCGCAATATCTCACGCCCGAGGAACTGGCGGAGTGGGATGCTGCGATCGACGAATTCAGGACCCTCAACTAACCCGCCCCCGGGCCGCCGGTGAACTATTCGGCGCCGGGGGCTGGTTTTTCTTGCCGCAGGTGGAGGGTCGCCTTTCCAAGAAGAAGGGGCAGCCTGTGGAGAATACAAAGCGAACAACGAGCTAGACTGGCCGCGTGAGCGCCGAGCAGTTCTCCTCGGTCCGCATGAGGCCATTCGGCAATCACTGCGCGTTATGCCGGGCGCCCTTACCGCCACGGCGCGCCGCTGGAGAACAGCCTTGCATCCGCTGCGCTGCCCTTCGAAAGAGACCGCCACATCGCATCTATATGTATTTCCAATCCCAGAGCGGATGGCACTGCAAGTTTCTAGAAGAGGATCTGAAGACCAGCCCTGCCCGGAAGCTCAATCTCTTTAGCCAGGAGCGGCTTTTCGAAATCGCGGAGCGTGGCGGCTGCAACCTGAATCGTGCAGGGCGGCACGCCCTCCTGCGCGGAATCGATATGGGTCGAGGGGGATCTGGCTGGAGCTGACAGAGGAGCAATATCGGAAACTGAAAGGGGAGGAGTAGTACGGAGCCGCAGCCTCCGCCGCGGCTGAACCTTACGAAGATGGCACCGGAAAACCAGCCCCGTCTGCAATGGCTTCTGCTCGACCTGAACTCCTACTTCGCGTCTGTGGAACAGGAGCTGCTGCCTGAGCTGCGCGGGAGGCCGATCGCGGTGGTGCCGGTGATGGCAGAAACCACCTGCGCCATCGCCGCCAGCTATGAAGCCAAGGCCTTCGGGGTTCGCGCCGGGACACAGATTGGCGAGGCGAAGCGAAGGTGCCCGGGTCTCCTGCTGGTCGAGGCCCGGCATGAGGTCTACGTCGAGTACCACAATCGGATCGTTGAGGCGGTCGAAGGGTGCGTGCCGGTTTCGGCAGTTCTCTCCATCGATGAGATGGCCTCGCGTCTGATTGGCCGGGAACAACCTCTGTTCGCCGCCCTCGACCTGGCCAGGCGGATCAAGACCATGATTCGGGAAAACGTTGGCTCTACGCTGCGCTGCTCCATCGGGCTTGCGCCGAATCGGTATCTCGCCAAGATCGCCTCGGATATGGACAAGCCCGACGGCCTCGTAGCGCTGACCCCGGACCTGATCCAGACGGCTCTGCAACGGCTCAAGCTGCGCGACCTTCCCGGTGTGGGGGCTCGCATGGAGAAACGTCTGCATGAGCAAGGTATCCATACGATGCCCCAGTTGCTGGCGCTGGACCGCGAGGGGATGAACCGGGTATGGGGCGGGATTGGCGGAGAGAAGCTTTGGTACTGGTTGCGCGGCGAAGATTTCCTGGATCCCGAACTCGAACACCAAAAGTCCATCAGTCAGAGCCATGTGCTGCCGCCCGAGCTGCGCACTGAGGAGGGGTGTTACGCGGTAGCCCACAAGCTGCTGCACAAGGCAGCGATGCGGTTACGGGCGGCGCGGCTCTGGACTACCCACGTCTCCCTGACCATAAAGTATGTCGCAGCCAAAGGGGAAGCGCGGGGGCAGCACTCCTCAGGAATCAATCAAGCGGTCTGGTCACAGGGTCTGTCCGTCATCGAGTGCCAGGACAATCAGACGCTGATCGAGGCTCTGCAGAAGCTATGGGCGGCCCGCCCGCAGGACGCGAATCACCGGAAGCCTTTCTATATTGGCGTCTGGCTCGGCAACCTTGTCCCCGACCATCTGCACACGCTCAGCCTGTTTTCAGGTCTGGAAGTGGAGACGAAACGAACCCGGCTTACCACAACCATGGATTCGCTGAACCAGAAGTACGGTACCTCCACGCTATTCCCGGCCAGCATGCTGCTGGCACGGGCCGCGGCTCCCACGCGGATAGCGTTCACCAGCATCCCCGACCTGTTCTGATCACCCCGCCGGTCGCCAGAGAACAGTCCTTTCCTATTTCGCCGCTGCCTTCTGCTTTGCCCACCGCTTACGCTGCGCAGCCGCGATTTTCGCTCTGGCGGCCTTGCTCATAGGCTTGCGCTTGCGCACGCCGGTGTTCGAACCGAAGGCAAAGGAGGTCGCTTGGCCGGGTCGCCGGCTGCCGTCTTCAGACAGAAGTTGCTTCACCTGCTGCAGGCGGGAGATTTCTTCGTCGATAGCAGCGAGGATCTCGTGGGTCGTCATGACAAACAGTGTAGCTGGGGATCGGAAGTCGGACGTAGTAGATCATCGTGCGGGGAGCGCGCCCAGCGTTTGAATCCACTACCGAATTGCTCACTTGAACAGAGCTTCACAAACCCGGACGTGTCTGCTTCCCAAATTGCGTCTGTGCGCTGGATGTGCGCCTGAGTCGCAAACCTTGCCGGGGTGCCAGAAAGACGTCGGGGGCGGGATGTCTGAAACCGAGAAGAGGGGCCCAGAATCGTGAGTTATGGGCCCTGGCTTAACCGCCAGGTTCTCCCGGCCACCATAGCCGCAATAAAGCCAAATTTGTCCTGATGCCAGAGAACGGGCGTTTATACGGGGTCATCCGGAACTACGCGCCATCGGTCCTGCCAGCACACCACTCGCACACCGAATACGGCGAAGCCTAGCAAAAAAGCAGGACGACGAACATCCTGGCTGATGCCGGATCAGCATGCTAACTTAGGAGGATCGCCATTTCAGTTAGGTCTAAGCAACGACCTCTGCCGTGTCAATCAGCCCCAACCTCAATCTGTCGAATCTAAAGCGCACCAAGTGACGCGAATTGCGGCATCAGCCGCTTAGTCGGCTCCCAAAAGGACCAAAAGAAGTGCTCAACGGAAGAGGTCTAAGCCATTGGCGAGTCGACAAAAACCCTTATGAAATATGGCCCATTGGACTCCTAGTCCCATTCTTCGTAAAAATCAGGGTCCCGCATCAGAGCGTCAAGATCGCTCCGGACCGATGCAACATCGGCGCCTTTGCGTTGTGCCAGGTCACCCTGCATCGCACGTACATAGTTCTCTCCGTCGGGCTTGCGCAACAGCCTTTTGAATACCTTGCGCAGAATTCCCGCTCTACTGGCCGTGATAGCAAGGTCGCCGGGAGCCCAGACCCAATGGGACCTAAGAAACGAGTCGATCAGGCTAATCCGCAGATCTTTACCCTTATCCCAGTCGTAGGCAACAAACAGACTGGCCAGGAACGACGGCCGGCGTGCATTGTCTTTGATTGCTTCCAGATACACGTCAGGAAATGTTTCTGCAACGAGCACGCCAAGTGGAAGATGAACGTTGTCCAAACAAAAACGCACTATCTTTGCCGAGAGGACCTGCCTCAGCTCGTAACCCGGCAGTGAGCCTGCTCTGCGGACGATTTGAATCAACGAATATTGAGCATCGGCAGGATTATGTTGCCTTATGCGGGGCAATAGACTTTCGCACAAATCAGGAAGGACTGCAGGCCTTCTGGCGTAAAGAGCATTCGAAGCCTCCGCAATCCATTTCAATGCTCTGTCCACCGATGCTGCCCCATTGTTGCAACTTCGCGCGACGACAGCACCCAATTGACCGGCTGGAACGTTTTCGAGCCACTGCATCGAAATCGGGCCGGAGAGGAAATCGCGCATTGTCGAGGAGTTTCTGCCTTCAGCAATGTAAACGGCGATGGCACTTCTAGCGGCAGCATCGGAGAGCGTCCGGAAAATGGGCCTTCCCTTGAAGTCATAAATCGACGAGAGAAGCTCATCCGAACTGGCAAGGAAGAGTTCCGACGCCTCATTCAGCACTTTGAATAAGGCGCACTCGATGTCATCCAGACTTTCGCCTCTGTTCAATAACAGAATGCTCAGAAGCCTGGAATCGTGCGACATGAGTTCACGAAGCCAGTACGGGTCATTGGAGTCGTGAAAGCACAACATTGCGGCCAATACATCGGCCTGGCGAGAGCCCTTCAGTTCGGAGCCGCAAAGTATTTCGTCGAATCCCTGTTTGCTGCGGCCGTATGCGGAGGCAACGACAGCCGCCGTCCCGGCCGACCACAGCGGGGTATTCGAGCCCCAGGTTCTGACCGCTTGAGGATGAATGAGCGAAATTCGATCAGCCACGACAATTTGGATATCTCGATCGGAGAATCTATTGCTGCTCTTGGATAGGGCATCCAGTGTAGCCGTAGCCTCAGCATCGGTCACATCGCGCAGGATCGCGGGAAAAAGATCGGAGTCGTAAACTTTCAGCGTCGGGATGAGAGACCGTCGAACCTGCTGCAAAGTGTCCAAATTTATGTCTGTCGAAAGCCAGCTTGCCAGCACGCGCGAAGCACTTTCTCCACCGATCTCCAGGTATTGTGAAGCAAATCCCGGGTGGGTCCGTAGCAACTCGACAGCGATCGTCGGGTGGGACTGAAGAGCAGCCAATCTGTCCGGCGATGAATTCGCAGCGCTCGCCAACCCCTTGAGGAGACCATTGATGAGCGCATCCTTTGTCTCAATGAGCGTGTCGGGAAGCCAAGAAGGGCTTACTCGGATCGCTGTTTCTGGCTCGCGTAGTGCTATCTGAAAGGCGGCATCGCCGAGAGCTGAATAGGATTCGTTCGCGAGGCTTCGGAACGATTCCCTATGCAAACGGTCCTCAATGAGTTTCAGAGATGTCAGCCCGTCCTCGGCGGAGGTTGCGGCAATCGTCGCATTTATGGCATCTTTCACGATCAATTTCTTAAGGGGTACAGCCGCCGCTGCCTCGTATGCGAGCGACTCCACAACATCCATTGCTCCCACACCTGCCGTCGGCGATTGTGCGGCGCGTAGGCGCAGTTCGTGAACGAGCGACAATTTTCGGACCGCAGTCGGATCCTCGCTTAATTCTGACCATATCGGCAGTTCGCTTTCGTTGGTCGGAAGCCCAGGATCAGCAGAGAAAAGAGCGTTTGCCCAGTATTCTGACCAGGGTTCGCTCTCATTTCCCGTCGACTTTCGATCAGCGGTTGGTTCAATCAGCTGATCAGCGGAAAGCTTGGTGAAGCGAGCGTAAACAACGGAAGGCGCGAAAAGCAGATCGAACGGACGATCGTGCAGAACTCTTTGTTGGAGACTGAATGTGCAGGATGAGAAAGCGGTCCGCAGCCTGGGCCAGAGATGTTCGAGCAACCTCCACAGGTATTCTTCGGGATCCCTGGCATTGAACCAAACTATAGGCTTTAGTCCCTGGCCGAAGTATCGCGAGACAAACGCACGCGCGCGCGGAACGTCTACCTTTAACGTGTGAGTTTCGACTTTGCCCGGACGCATCCGCAGATCGATCGGCTCGGAAAAATCATAGCCTGAATCGTCATGTGGATCGTGGAACAGGCCGATTAAAGTTCGCACATCATGGAGCGTCGCCCATGTATCTGTGGGAATTAACAGCGTATGTGTCAGAACACATCCTGCGCGGGGGGCTTGCAGATCAGACCAGGTTCGGGCCACTGCAAAATACTGGCGACTTGGAAGCGGATACACAGTTAAATATGGGTCTATCTGCAGCCCGGAGGAGAGACTCCCGGATAGATCACTCAATCGCGTAATCAATTCTGAATCCCTGTCAGCCAGCTTGATGCTGGCAGCGATCTGTCCATGCCCGCTGCGGTAGCCATGAAGTAGCTGATGCACGATCGAAGTCACGACTTTGCTGCGCTCCCCGTCTCAGCTGATGTAGGAAGCCCCAACGCCCAAGCGACCGGCAATGTTACGTCGTGCCTTGTTTCGATGGAACCTGAAAGAGTGTGCGTGACCTCTCCTGCTTTACGGGGATCGCGCCGGATATATTCAGCTTTGAAATCGGGGTCCGCGTCGAAATCACCCTCAGTTACCGAAACTCCGAAGAATTGGGAATCGAAGTCGTCATCATTTGCAGAAACGAACTGTGACAAGAGGGGAAGATTGTCCTCGATCCATTTCGCCGGTCCCTTGCTCTTTTGGTCTTCGGGCGCGCGATCCCAAGCAGACACCACGATCCCGATTCGCGGCCTATACGCGCCGCCAACCTTTTGCGTGAACGCCTTGCGCAAAAACTGAAGCCAATCAACCAAAACTACCTGCGTCGGCGGCTTATCTTTGCCGTCCTCATCTTTCTCCGGTGCTGCAGCGGGCACGGCACCGCCGAAGTGACTCGCGGCCGTCATCCAGTCAAGAGGAGCGATAAGCTCTTTGGAATCCACTCTGATGAAAAGAAGGCAACCACAGCCATCCTTTATTTTGTTTTCCCAGTCTTCTGACCACTGGCGGCTCCGATATACAGAAACAATCTGCTCTCCGGGTAGATCCGGGACGATCAAAACTCCTTTGAAATTGCTCCCCGCCGTAGTGCTTTGCACGGGGATTTCGGTCTGATCATGTACTTCCCGCGATGTCCGTGGAGCAAACTCGCCTTTGAGAAGGTGGTTTACGCCGCCATTGAGATAGTCGAGATCGGCGGGCAGGCCGTCGCGAGCCAGCAGTCCTGTGCCCGCGTCGAGCATCAGCCACAGCCGGAACACGAAGTTGCTCTTGCCGGCGTCCTGTACGCCAATAAGAAGAACCGATCGAAGATGTGGTGGAATATTCATGCCCGCGATCGGAACCTCATGAAGGAGCGCCCTGTAGATGGCGCATGCGGCAGTGAATTGTTCGTGTTGATCGGGTTGCTCTTGATTAGAGTTTTAATGGCTTCAAAAACTCCCGTTCCGCTTTTGACGTCCTCCGGCTTTCTTGAAAAGGCGGCGGCGGACAGGGCTGCTGCTCTATAGCCCAGGCTCTCAAGATAGCTCTTCAGCTCCATCGCTCCTTCCGGCATCTGCATTGCAATTTCATCCGATTTGCTTACCAAGAGTACAAACGGCACATCGCGACCAATTCCAACGTCAGTTGAAAGTCGTTCAATGAACTGACGGATGCGCTGTACTTCGATAAATCGTTGATCGGAGACGAGCAATTTGCCATCGACGACGATGATGATGCCATCAGCACGGCGCAAGAAATCAAATGAGGAAGCATTGGCCGCGCGCAGAACGAGATTATCCGTCCACTCGCCAGGCAGATCGGTCAGCAGCAGATCAACCCTGCGGCGATCGGCTTCTTTCTCGCGGATTGCGAGATGCAACAGACTAGGCTGTCGCGGATGCGCCAGTATAGTGTGATCGACAAGTTGAGAAGGCAGAGCCCCCTTTTCCCATTCCCGCAACCCCCTCGCCCGGTCTTCAAAGGCCTGAAGCGTAAGGCTTCCCGCGAACTGATAATCCGCAGGTAAAGACCCTCCGGAAGCCATGAGATACAACGACGAAAGCAGGCAGGTTTTGCCCGCATCAGTCGATCCAAGAACGCCGATAAGATGCGTGTAGCGGGCTCGCATGATTTCGACGGCATCTTCGGAGCCGAGTTCAAACCCCTGATGAAATTTCCTGCCCACAGAGACGTAAGGGCGACCTTCATCTTCCGGCGTTTTTTCGATCGCCTCCGGGGCTTCCTGCTCTTCGGCAATTTCAACAACATCGCTTCCGGAACGAAAATGGGGGCAGTTCAGCGGGTCTGGATGAGATATCAGACATCTCCCCGTGGCGGCCACTGTGCAATCCGATTTTTGGCAGGCTCCTGTCATCACGATCGGCCTAGCTCTCCTTATCGTCTATGAGGAACCGCAACAGAATCGCCTCGCGGAACACCTGCGCACCCCATTCCGCTGGGGAAACGGAAACATCTGATGTAAGCCCCGTGAGGGCAAAATCCTTACCTAAGTCACCAACGTCTCGAAGCCGCCTGCACGCCCAGGACACCGGCAGCAAAGACGGGCAATGAGAAATGGCGGCATTTGCCTTTGCATCGGCAGGAAGGAATGAGTCTCGGGCCGAAGCTGTCCACTTTCCGGCGATATCCTGCAATGTGAGCGGAGCCAATGTGGCGGCTTTACGGCCTGATTCCACGATTTTCTGAATCATAGTTGTTGCCGCTTGCGACGGCGGTATCAGAGACCGCTGGGCCAACTCGCGCCCCGCGGCAAGTGCGGCTGCGTGAGGCTGCAATTTTGCAAACGGCTTCTGTTCTGTGTCAGAAAATTCGCCAAACATCCACCAGAGCGTCTCAAGCTCCTCCCGATCGATGACCGCCTGGGCCTTTGCCTCGTGAAGTGCGGCTTTCAATGCCGGCAATATCTCGGCTAACGCCGTTTCATCTGTGCCGGCATCCTCCGATAGTTCAAGCTCATCGAACTCCTCCAATGAGGGGGTCGCACGTTCCCGGCGTAGGTTGGCCTGTGAGACCAAGCCCTTAAGCGCAGACGAACGGAGCTCATCCTGCATCCAGTGGATATGCTTCTCGGTTGAGTCCGGGATCAATCCCGCCGCCGATACAGCCAGTGCGGCCTCCAGTGCCAGCGGAGCAGGAGACTGATTATGCAATGTCTTCAGTAGCTCTCCGACAGCGATACCGGCGACGGCTCTCAGTTCGAGGGCGTTTTCTTTGAGGTCGACCGGGAATGCTGTGTCCTCATCCTTGATTGCTTTCAGAACGGCTCTCACCACCGCCGAATCCTGGTTGAAAACTCCGTTATCGAAACCGGAGACGACGCCCTGGACTAGCGGCATTAGCTCTGCTGGCCCCGTATCCGTTGCGAGCCAGCTGATGAGACCCGAAGCGGACTTCACGCGCGATTTGACCTTCTCGCTGCTCGGTTGCGCGTCTGCAATGCGGAGAAATTCAAAACCTTTGTCTAACATGAAAGCCACCTAACTGTTCTTTGGTACAAACGGATTGGGACCACGTTTCGGCTCGGGAATGAGAGGCATTACGGCTTCCCATAATTCAAATAGCTTGCTGCCATCTTTCGCGGCGGTTTCCAATGCTATACGTTCCATCGTTTGAGGCAATGGTTCATCTGCAGTCTTGGGAAGAGCATCAACCTGCACAAGAACCTGTAGTCGTTGCCGCCAGTCCAAATATCGCCAGAAAAGATATCGAAGACGGTCGAATCCATTGTCGTTGCTCATGTTTACCCCGCTATCTACTTGCGCCACCGAGGCAGCCGGGGTCGACGCATTTTCTTCAGCTGCTGTGCCTGTGGACGTTGATCGTTGCTCCTCGGCAATGAAATATAGATGAGGACACGCGATCTCGATTGTGACGGAGTCGCCTGCGTCACCTAGACGCGCTCTATCAGCATCGAACTGGACTTTCTGTTGCACCCATATGCGCGGGAAAACTTCGACGACAAGATAGGGCTTCTGATCCTTCTCCGCACAGGAAAATTCCAGCCAGTTGTATTGGTAGCTGTATCCCTTGTCCGGCGGATTTGTTGCACCGGCATAGATGACAAGCCACTCCTTGCCGGAGAGGGCGTCCGACGTTTTCTGAATATTCAACAAATGCTCGTGGCCGACCATGATGATGCGGGCATTGTTGTGGAGATGATCCTGTGCCGCGTGCTTATCGATGAACCAGTTCAGAGGATGATGAACCAGAACGACATTGATGACGTTATCTTCTTCGGCAATCGTATATTGCCCATTGCCCAAGATGATGTTGCCCTCCCTATCGGTCAGGTCACTGACCTGAACACTGGTCAAGCCAATCAATTTCAGACGAACTCCGCGAGGCAGGTCGAAATATTTGACCCAGAAAGGCCGGTTGTGCGACTCAAAATCGCATCCGTAGCCGCGCGCGAATGTCCGATACTGTTGCAATTTGGGAAGAAAAGGATTTGCGGCCTCGCCATCCTGGTAAATTCCGTGAAGATCTGCCCGAACTTGCTCCGCATCGTTCGCGCGGAACTTTGCCTGAATCATTTTCGCCTGGTTCGAAATTGCAGCTAAGTCGCAATCGTGATTTCCAGGAATGGTGCTGACGTGTGTGTCGCCAAGACCGCATGCACTTGTGACTTTTTCCAGCCACGCCGTCGCCTGATCATATTGATCTGGTTTTCCGGAATACGCTACATCTCCTGTGACAATGACGCGCGATGCTGGCCCCCGGTGATTCGCCAGTTTTTTGGCGTCCTTCACGAGCTCGTCGCGGACGAACTCATGCGTTATCAACGTGCCATCTTTTTCCTGGCCGAAGTGAATGTCGGAGAGATGCAGAAAGCGGAGCACCATCAGGGTACATCCTGTGGAAGGTGAACAATCGTAATTCGTTCAGCATATCACGCAGAAATTACAGCAGATGTAGGACAGTCCCGGACCATAGCACGCCTGATTTTTGCAGGGCAACAGACCCTGTTTTGTCAACTTTCGCTCTACATCGCCGTTGCGATTGAATCGTGCTGAGATCAGTCAATTGTGCCGGATAGGGGCGGCGAATGATGTTTCGGATGCGGAATTCCCGGAGCTCGTGATTGTGCGCCAGACCGGCCATCGCACGGCGACTATTTTTCGAAGGTATGCATCCGTAGCGGGAACCTGTTCCGAGTGAGCAGAGCGTCGTAAATCGGTTTGAAATTTGGATCACGTGACGGAGGACGAAGTCCCTCAGAGGCAGACCAAGGTTCCGCACCACGCCCGGTTTCACTAATCAGAGGTGAGTAGAGACTGACCCAAGATTCAGCAACCCGCTGGCTGCCCCGCGCGTATTTCCCTGTTGTTTCGGCTTCTGGCCAATTCATCCCATCTACAAATTCCTTCCTTTCCATATTTACGATCTACTTCCGGCATCCCCGCCGCGACATAGCTTTCCGCCTCGTCCGTTCTCATCCGGAGTTTCCTCATGCAAGACAAACTCATCACCCTTTCTCATCCTTCGACCGGCCTCGAAGACTTGATCCAAAAGGCCAACGATCTCATCCGTGCAGCCAAGGCCCCGTCCACCCGCAAAGCATATCAATCCGATTTCCGGATCTTCGAATCCTGGTGCACCCAACACGGACTCGCTGCTCTTCCTGCCACCCCACAAACGATCGCTCTCTACATCACGTCCTGCGTCGTCGCCCGGCTAGCGCCCGCAACCATCGCCCGGCGCATAGCCTCGATCTCGAAAGCCCATCATGCGGCTGGTTTCGAGGACTCTCCCGCTTCGACCCAACATTTCGTAGTAGCCGAAGTCCTAAAAGGCGCTCGCCGCACCCTGGGTGTCGCGCAGAAGTGCAAAGACCCACTTCTGTTAAACGACATCTGCCGCCTTCTTGTCGCATGCCCGAAGAATCTGCTCGGCCTGCGCGATCGCGCCCTAATCCTCACCGGTTTCGCGGGCGCGTTTCGCCGCTCGGAACTCTGCGCAATGACCGTGGCTGATTTGTGCTTTTCCGCGTCTGGGCTTGTGATCACTTTGCCGCGTTCAAAGGCCGATCAGGAGCAAGCCGGCGAAAAGGTCGCGCTTGTTTTTGGCGAGCATAAGGACACCTGCCCGATCAGAACGCTTCGTCGGTGGCTCAAGGCTGCCAACGTCAAAGAAGGCGCCGTTTTTCGCGGAGTCGATCGCCACGGCAACGTATTATCGACTGGATTGCATCGCGACTCGATCGCGGCAATCTTCAAAACCGCGGCGACGATGGCAGGGATGAACGCAACCAACATCGCCGGCCATAGCGTCCGCGCTGGGATGGCCACGCAGGCTGCCTTGACGGATCGTCCGAGCGCGCCATTGCCAGGACCACGCGGCACCGTTCACGTCGCGTTTTGCGCCGTTACATCCGTTCGGGCGAAATGTTCCGCGAGAACGCAAGCGCGAGTCTCGGCTTCTAAGCCGATTTCGGGGCTTTGGGCAGTTTCCCCGGGATCACTTCTGGTCCCGGGAAATCGCCTCTTCTCAGACCTCACAGGTGCCAACTGGTAGTCGACGCACATCTACGCACAGTTCTGTAGGGCCCAGAAACGTACGTTCCCGGCCCTCCTCACGATCCAATTTCATCGCAGTGCTCCAGCGAACGTTCAGGCCCCGCCACTCCATTTACTGCTTCGGCCCCGAATTCGGCCCATGACCGGTACACCACGTTGGTGTAGAGATCACGTCCTATTGGCGAATTGTAACCAGCGGTCACCGGCGGTCACCGACCGAGGCGTTTCAGTGTCGGGAAATTGCAGAAGGCGGTGCGGACGCGATTTGGGGCATGGATGCACATCAGCGGCAATAGCCTGTGCTCCTCACGTGCACTGGCCGACGAACTCTGTTGCCAGCGCTGCGTACACTACACGTACACCCCGACTGCAAATCTGGCACATCTGGCTCATGCGTATCATTGCAATTGAGCAAGTTGCTGATTCTAAAGAGACAGTTAAGGTTTTCAGAATACCAAGTTTGGACGGATTTACTGCCAGATTTTCACAGGTATTTTGGCGTGGAAGTTGTTTTGTATCAGTATTCGTTACTTTAGATTGGGCGCAGGGGGCTTGACAGATTTTGCACAGAGGCAGCCGAAAAAGCAAAGCCGGAAGACTGCCAGACGATCGCAAAGCTCAGGAGGAGGAACTTCATGGAAACGACTCCCCCTGCAAAGGCGCGGCTATCAACACAGACGCTTATCCGATGAAAGGGCGGCGGGCAGCGGTCCGGAGTGGTCCTATCATCACCGCCATGCCGGCAGCTCGCATTCTTCCGCTTGCCCTGGCTTTTGGGCTCCTGGCCCATGCGCAGCGCGGAGTCACTTTCCCAACGGAGGATGGCGGCCATATCTGCGCGGATCTCTATGGACAGGGCAGCCATGCCGTGGTCCTTGCTCACGGCGGCCAATTCAAGAAGGAAAGCTGGCACGAGCAGGCACAGACCCTCACGTCGGCAGGGTTCCGGGTCCTGGCGATCGACTTCAGGGGATTTGGCTGTTCAACCGGACCGGGCCAGGAGGATTTCGACAGGGCTCCGTTCG
>Ga0335072_10005087_pt1 | contig 19392 bp, 12 predicted proteins | sample Lox_Sample_21_FD_206725 | JGI IMG/M metagenome (GOLD analysis project Ga0335072, IMG submission 206725) | Soil microbial communities from Loxahatchee National Wildlife Refuge, Florida, United States - Lox_Sample_2.1 | ecosystem: Environmental > Terrestrial > Soil > Wetlands | place: USA...
TCCCGCTTCAAGCGATGTAAGAATTGTGTCAAGGTTCACCGGCGCGCGGCGGAAAATTTCGTCGCCCAGCGCGTCGGAGAGCGCGTTCAAGATTGCGCCACATCCGCCACCAACCGGCGGCTCGCCGATTCCGCGCGCGCCTACAGGGGTTTCCGGGTCAGGAATATCGAGAGCGGCCCACTGCATGTTGACGGGCACATCCAAAATCGTGGGTGGTTTCGTGTGATAGAAGCGCAACGAAACCGTGTGTCCGTAGTGAGGATCGAGCACCCATTTCTGACCGATCGCATGTCCAATGCCTAACGTTGACCGCCCGAGGATCTGGCCAGAGAGGGACTTAGGATGAATGACGGTACCAACGTCAGCCACGGCTAGAAAATCAGTGATTTCGTATTTGCCGGTTTCCGTGTCGACCTCGACCTCGGCAAAACTAGCTACGTACGAAAATGTCTGGCCATCATGCGGATACTTATCTTTCGCCGCCGCGACGAGCCCCTGACCAGCCAAGGCAGCGACTGAAGCCTTGGTGAATTTGTTCACGTCTTCCGGTGGCTCATGGCCATCGTATTTGCCGCCGAGTTGAATGGCGCGCTGCGCGGCTTGCGCGAGCGTCATGCTTCTGCCGCCGCCTTTGTGAAAGACCCGCTCATTGGCCACTTCGTATTGCTCGGGCTTGCCGCCGAGAGTTTTGGCCGCGACCTCCTGCAGCTTCTGCTTGCCGTCCATGGCGGCGGCATACGCCGCGCGCGTCATGGCGTGCGTGGTCTGGCTGCCTCCGGAGACGCAGGTCCAGGGAAGATTCTTTGAAGTGTTGCCCCAAGTTATGTCGCATTTCTCCCAAGGCACGCCCAGAACTTCCGCAACGACGCGGTGCACGTCGAGGAGCGACTCGGTTCCTAAATTTCCGATTCCCGACTGGATCATGACGCGGCCATCCGGCTTGATGACGAACAGGCCGTCGTATCCGATCGATCCGCCGACAAAGCAGCTCGAGGAAACGCCGACGCCGCGAACTTTCGTTCCGCTGCGCTTCGGGCGTGCGATGCGTTCTTTCCATTGAAATTGCTCCGCGCCGCGATCGAATGCTTCTTTCAGAAATGCGCTAGTGGAGTGGACGCGCGTTCCGTTTCTGATCGGCCCGCACGGAGATTTTCCTTCCGGGCAGTTCGTCTTGCGAATCTCGACCTGATCGAGTCCGAGTTGACGCGCGGCTCTGGAAACGATCGTCTCCATGATCACGATTCCCTGCATTCCACCGGGAGAACTCTGCGCGCCGCGCGGCGGCGTGTTGGTCAGAACCGTTGTGCCGCGCCAGCGCATGGCCAGCGGCTGATAGAGCAAGGAAACGATGATCCCCGAAGTGTTCGCGTCGCCCACTTGGTCATAAGGGCCGTTGTTGCAGATGACGAACATATCGAGCGCGGTGATGCGTCCGTTTTTCGCGAAGCCGACTTTCATACGGCCTTGGAAGCCGGGCCGCGCACGTCCGATGAAGTGTTCCTCTTCGCGGCTGATGCGCATCATCACCGGCGCATTCGCCTTTTTCGCGAGCAATGCGGGAATGATCGCGAAGATATAACCCGTGGCTTTGCTGCCGAAACCGCCTCCGGTGTATTCACTGATGAGCACGATCTGGTCCTCGGGCATATTCAGCCATCGCGAGAGACTGGCCAGCGTTTGCACGGTGCTCTGCGTGCCCATGTGAACGAACACTTTTCCGTTTTGCCAATACGCCAGAGTGGTGCGCGGCTCAAGGGTCTCGTGGCTCGTGTCTGGAGTCACGAATGTTTCATCCAGAACTAAAGCCGCATCTTTGAATCCGGCCTCCAGATCGCCGACGGTCCACTCACCCTGGGCTTTGCCCATGGGCAAGCGGCCAAGCTTCACTTCCTCAAAGTCGGCCTCAGTCCACTTCAGTTCTCCGATCTGGGGCAAGGGCGGGCTAGGCGGTTTCTCTCCCGGTTTCGGCTGTGGCACTGGGGGATGCACCCAGACATTGCCACCGATACGCGGATTAGGCCCGCCAGGACGAAGCGTATCGAGCGGATCGATGGCGAAGGGAAGATCTTCAAATTCGATGTCGATGGCTTCGATGGCTTCGGCGGCTGTGTATTCGTCAACCGCCGCGACCGCCAGTACGGGCTCGCCGTGATAAAGCGGCTCGTTCGTCAACGCTTTTTCGCCAAGCGGATTGCCTTTGATCGTCACGCCGAGATCAGTCACAATGTCGGCGGGCGCAGGCAGATCCTCCTGCGTGAGGATTGCTTTGACACCAGGCATCGCCATAGCCCTGCTGATGTCTAAATGCTTGACGCGGCCGTGCGGCACCGGACTGAGCAGCAGCTTGCAGAACAACATGCCATCGACGCGGAAATCCTCAGCATATTTCGCTTTGCCCGTAACTTTCGCGTACAAGTCGGGCGTTGGGTAGTCCTTGCCAATGAGCTTGTATTTCGCTCCAAATTTCTGCTGATTGGGCTTCCATTCCGAACTAGACATGTTGCGCCTTCCTCATATTTTCTGCGCCGCGCATCATGGCGGTGAGGATTTTGTCGTAGTCCTGGCAACGGCAAAGATTTCCCGAGAGGCCGTATGCCATTTCCTGCCGGGTGGGACTCGGATTCTTCTTCAGGAATCCAACCGCGGACATCACGAACCCGGTCATGCAGAACGCGCACTGGAAGCCCTGTTCGTCGATCACGCCCTGCTGCACGGGATGCAGGGTACCATCCGGATTAGCCAAGCCTTCGATGGTCAGAACTTTTCTGCCGCGCACGGTGTGCGTCAGCACCGAGCACGAGTAATGCGGCACGTCATCGAGCAAGACTGTGCAGGCACCGCACTCGGCGCGGTCACAGCCCAACTTGGTTCCGGTGAGTCCGAGTTTGTAGCGCAAGGTCCAGGCCAGCGTTTCCTGCTTCATCACGTCGACGCGGCGCAACTGGCCATTGACGTTGAGGGTGATGAGCCGATCGCCTAATCCGGGCGGCTGCTGGCTGAACAGCGAGGGAGCTCGAAACAGATATGTCGCCGAGGAAGCCGCCACGCCGCCGGCGATGACTCCCTTGATGAAGTTGCGCCGCGAAACGCCCTTCATCGCCTGGTCTACGACTTGCAGGTTATCGTTCATGCCGGGTCACCTCTCGTGCCGTTCACGCCAGCCCCAACTCACAACCCACATTGGCATGCGGGATGCGAATCCCGAAAGAACCCCCAGAAATGATTGAGTAAAATTCTACTCTCAAGACAAGATGGAAGTCTCGTGTACGGTGTGAAAAACTTGAGCCGGGAGACGTTGTGGATCGTCCAGCTCTGCCGTCCAACACACTATGGCATCACCGGCAGCAGCAGATACGACGCCATACTCCCCGAACAATACACGCGCTGGGTCGCAGGGACGAAGTCCGACGCGGTCGCTTTGTAAATGCTGGGCACGAATTTCTGCGGGTTGCGATCGATGATCGGGAACCATGTCGACTGGACCTGCACCATGATGCGGTGCCCCTTCAAAAAGACATGATCGTGATCTCGGAGCGGGATCTTCCAGTCGATGGGCTTGTTCGGCACCAATGCATGCGGCTTTTCAAAGCTCTCCAGATAGCGGCCGCGTCGCACTTCCATCGCGATCGGTAATTCATAGCCGTTTAGGGATTGCGCATACTGCCCGGGTTTGGGCCCGACGTTAGGATCCCACTCGTCCTTCTGCGCGTCCTGCGGATAGACATCGATCAGCTTGACCACGAAATCGCTGTCGCTGCCGGAAGTCGAAGCGAAAAGATTCGCGGCCAGCGAGCCAGTCACGGTGATGTCGTGATCGAGCGGGGCGCTCACAAAGGTAAGCACGTCCGGTCGATTGTCGACGAACCGCTGATCGGCCACTTCCCACGTGCGCCAGTCGCCCCCGGGATATGTCGGTGAAATCGGACGCTGGCGATACGGAACCGGATTCGCCGGATCGGAAACGTATTCACGATATGGCTTCCCTTTTCCGGCCGTGTCCGGAGCCGTGAATGACAGCGTTCCATCCGCGTGCAGATAAAGTTTGGTCGGTTTTGCTTCTGCCGGAGGCCACACTGTGTAGGTATGCCACGTGTTCGATCCGCTCTCGAACGTACTCGCCTGCCAAGCCGGTTTTTCGCCGTCGCCGTGCAGGTAGTAACGGAAATAGGGAGCTTCAATCTGCTGGCGAAACTCTCGCGAGGTCTCATGTCCTCCGAAGGGAATAATGCCAATCGATTCGCCTTTCGGCGCCTGCCATTCGCCGTGGAACCACGGCCCGGCCACGATCAAGCTGGTGTGCTCCGGGTCGTTCTCCTCGGCATGACGGAAAATCTGCCACGGACCCCACGGATCTTCCTGATCCCAAAATCCCGCGACATTCAGATTGGGCACGGTCGAGGCGTGCAGTTGCCTCACCCAAGCTTCTTTTTTCCAGAAGTCGTCATAGTTTGGGTGCTCGATATTCGAATTCCAGTACGGAATCGAGCCGTGCAGATAATTCGCGTCCAGGTTCGCAACCGGCCCGACATTCAAATACCACTCGTAGGTGTCATAGATATCGAAGGAGAAATGCTTGTTCTCGTTCTTGTCGGATTGTTCCATCACGGCATATTCGAAGTTGTAGCTCTCGCGCAGCGCGCCGTAGCGATGGTCGTCATCGTTCATCCATTGATCGACGGGCGATGCCTGCTCGCTGATCGCTTTCAGCGCTGGATGAGGGTGCAGCAGTGTCAGAGCTGTTGTCAGGCCATCGTAGGAAACGCCATACATTCCGACCTTGCCATTGTTATTGGGAACGTTTTTCACCAGCCATTCGATCGAATCATAGGCATCGGTGGTCTCGTTCGTCGCTTTGGGATCTTTTAGATCGACCCAGGATGACAGATTGAATACTCCTTCCGATTTGAATCGCCCCCGGAGATTTTGGATGACGAAGATGTATCCGTCTTTCGCGAATTCCTTCCATGAAGATGGCATCTGCTCGGGCGGTTTCTCGGGAACTCCATAGGGAGTGCGGCGAAACAGGATGGGTAACGGCCCCTGCTGATCGACTGGACTGAGGATGACCGTCTGCAAATGCACGCCGTCGCGGACGGGAATCATGACTTCCTTCAATGTGAAGATTGGCTTTGACTGCTGTTGCGAATTCTCCTGTGCAGCAGCCAACCACAGAGCGATCGCACACAGCACAACCAGGATGACTGCCAGTCTCAAGACCCGCACGCGTACCTCCCTCAGTTGGCGCAGTATACCAGTGCCAATCGGATTCTCACGAAGATTCACCGACTGCGCGTGACACTACATGGTGCAGTCGTCGACCGATTTTTGGAAATACGTAGGCAGTGAGAAGATATGGCGCGGTTCCGTTTAGAAACTGATCTTTAGAATCTGGCCGTCGTTGCCAACGAACCATCCCGCTTGGGGATTGGCAAATCCCACCGCCCAGTAGCCGCTCACATTCGGCAACTGAAACCACGTATGTCCTTCATCCGGAGTCCATGCGGCCGCGCCTGAGTTGTAGTTCGGCTGCGTCTCGCTGGTGATTACGACGACTCGGCCGAAATCATGGTCGAAATAGGCCCCCTGCGGATAATCATCGTGATGCCGGCCACGCGCATACGCCAGGCAGAAAATCGCGCCCTGCACCGGAGGCTTCTTCGTCAGCGTCCATGTTCGGCCGCCATCGTTCGTCGTCGCCGCGTCCGCGGAATTGTTATTCGACAGATCTCCGCCACCAACGATGCCATTCCACGGATCACGAAACGCGATCGAAATCCCACCCGCGCCCGCATTGCTCACCAGCGGCGTGTCATAGGCATTCCAGGTATCGCCGCCGTCGCGGGTCGCCAAAACTCTCGCCGTGGTCGAACCACCGGTCGTGACCCACGCGTTTCGATCGCCCTGTACGTTGATGCACGTGCCGCTTGCCGCAAACGACGCTTCTCCCGGCAATGCCGGAGGCATGCTGGTGGCGATCGACTGCCACGTCAGGCCGTCCATCGTGCGAATGTCGGGAAATACGCCATTCACTGAATCGCTGTGCGTGATGCCGCGATCGGGCGTCCAGAAGGCAAAGCAGTCGTAGAACGCATTTGCCGTATGGTTCGTGAACTCAATTTTCCAGGTCGCGCCACCGTCGACGGTTTTGTAGATCTTGAAGTCCGTCGTGTTGCTTCCGATCGACATCAGATACGCGACCTTGTCGCTAACCGCGTACACGTCCCGAAATTGCAAACTCGCGGCACCGGGGACGACACCCGCTCTCCAGTGCTCGCCGCCATCGGTCGTGACCACGTAAGTGCCGCCGGTTCCCGCCGCCCAGACCACGTCCGAACCCACCGGGCTGACGGCTATCAGTAGCTGTGTCGTGCCGCTTTTCTGAGAAGTGAGTTTCGGTTGGTGAGACTTCCAATCTTGTGCGAACGTCAGGCTGACACAGACTGCGAGAAAAACAACGAGGGACACGTATTTCCGCATGCCATTTCCTCCGGAGACGGAAATTTGCAATGTGGAAAAGTATGAGACGGACAAAGAGTGCTGTCAAACGCCAGATCGCGTCACCATACGGGGAGTTCGTAAACCAGCTTGCGAGCTTTAGATTGGCCTTCCTGAACGGTCGTAGCTTTTTTCGTTGAATGGCTTACGCCTTCAAATGATACGGCATCGACGTCACGGTGATCCGCTGATTGCCGTTAAACAGCAGCAGCGCGCGGATCGCCTCCGGACGATTGTTGTGCAAAAAATAGTGCCACCAGTGGCTTTCAACCAGTTCCGGAACCAGCATGGTGATATTACGATCGGGATGCAGAATCTGCTGCTGGATGGCGTACTCGACAATCGGCTTCACGATGAAGCGATAGGGCGAATTGAGCACAACCAACTTCGGCAGCGGCAGTCCGGCTGCCGTTGCCGGCTCTTCGACCATCTTGGGCCACTTGCGGCACAGGCTTTCGGTCTCTTCTCCAAAATGCACGTGGAGCACATGAATTTCTTTGGAGAGTGTCCAGGCATAGCGGAGCGCCTTGTCCGCGACGAGGCTCCAGCGATCGAGGGGCAATAAAACGATCGGTTCGTGGAGGTTTGTGGTTTCAACCGGATTGGTGGTGTTGATCTCCAACCCGACAATCGCATAGTGCCGCCTGACTGAGCGCATCATCCAGATCAGCAGCGGAATAAGCAGAACCGTGATCCAGGCGCCATCGATAAACTTGGCGACTAAGACCACTGCTGTCGTGATGCCCGTCGCCAGCGCGCCGAGGCCGTTCACCAGCATGCTGCGGCGCGATCCCAATCCGCCGTGCCGCTTCCAGTGCATGACCATACCCGATTGGGAAAGCGTAAAGGCGAGGAACGCTCCGACGGCATAGAGTGGAATCAACCGGTCAGTCACGCCACGAAAAATAATCAGCAGAGCGCCGGTGAGCAGCGCCAGCGAGTAAATGCCCTGGGCGAATACCAGCCGTCGCCCGCGAAGAACAAAAGCATGCGGCAGAAATCCATTTTGCGCGATCGCGCGGGCCAGCCGCGGAAAATCGGCGAATGCCGTATTCGCAGAGAGCGACAGCACGATGAGAATCGATCCAATGCTGAGCCAGTAGAAAATTCCTCGCCCGGTCACTGCAGCGAGCAATTGCGAGAGAACACTGTCGTATCCCGGCTGACCCGGATCTGTGGCGGCAATACCATATGCCGGAACGAGAAACGCGATTCCGAGCAGCATCACGATCAGAATGCCAATGATGATCGTCAGCGTGCGCTTGGCATACTTGTCGGTCGGGTCGCGAAACGCCATCACGCCGTTGCTCACGGCTTCAACCCCAGTCATTGCGGTGCAACCGCTCGAAAACGTCCGCAGCAGAAGCCAGGCGCTCACGGCCTCGGTCGCGCCCGACAGCTTCGGCAACACGACCACTGGGACGGGATGGCCGCCAGCCGCCACGGTCTTGAACAATCCGACGGCGATCAGCCCCAGCAGGCAGGCGACAAAGATATAGGTCGGCAGGAGGAACACTCCACCCGTTTCCTGCACTCCGCGCAGATTGATGATCGTGATGAGAATCAGAATTGCCAGGCAGAGTTCGAGCGTGTGCGCCTGAAATGACGGCACGGCCGAAACCAGGGCGCCCACGCCCGCAGAAATTCCGACGGCCGCAGTCAAAACGTAATCGATCATCAGCGCCGCCGCCGCAAGCAATCCCGCACCTTCGCCCAGGTTCTCGGTGGCGACCGTGTACGATCCCCCGCCTTGTGGGTACGCTGCGATGGTCTGCCGATACGAGAAGTAAACAATGCCCAGCAGAATGACGATGCCGATCGTGATGGGCCAGACATAGCGCGATCCAGCCATGCCCAGCGGGATCAGCAGGGTTAAAGCCGCTTCCGGGCCGTACGCGGCCGAACTCAGCGCATCCAGCCCGAAGATTGGAATGCCTTTGAACCATCCGATGCGCTCGGCCTTTTCTTCCTCCGTAGCCAAAGGCCGGCCAAATAATGTGTCGACAATGTTCACGTGCAATCCCCGGATCAAAAGCGAATCAGAACTTTATGGAAGGTGCCAGATAGCATAACCGCGGTGGGGAAAAAATGCATGAGGCAGACGAAACGGCGGCGAGAAATTCAAGCGATCGGCAGACGGAATACCCACGCTTCGAAAATCGCGAAGCGTGGGGCAGCCAGTGCATAAACAATCGCTTATTTCTGTGCTGCCGCAGTTTCCTTTACGTAGCCCGTGCTGAGCGTGCCTTTTGCCTTGGCCAGCGGCAGCAGCGTGGGATAGAACTGCACGAACGTGGTATCGACCGCGCCGTGTTCCGCGTGGCAGCTATAACAGGCCATGTCGGTGGGGACCATCTTGGCGGTCTTCGCATTATCAAAGATAAAGAACGCCCACTTGCCTGGAAAGCGGGCCTCGTCCTTCACGTGGACCTCAAGCCCCATGATGTCGGTCCCCTGAAAATTGCCCCGCCGATTGATTGATCCCTTCCCTTCCGCCATACGCTGTTCGAGAACCAGCACAGACTTGTCGGGCCAAGTTCCGTTGGCCAAAAAAGCGCTGTACGCTTCAGGATTCACGAAGACGTTGTCGAACATGTGATGGTCCATCTGCACGGCATTCGGGCTATAGCTCATGTCGAAGCCGGTGGTCAGGTACGTCCACCGGCGGTAGTTTTCCGGTAGTTTCAGCTCGCCCGCGCCAGTGTATTCCGGCGCAGAGGGTAGCGGCGCAGCTTTGAGCAATAATCCCGCCGGGATGAGAAGAATAACCGCAGCCAGTACAGCAGACTTCATCTTCGACATGGTCATGACCTCGTTTTTACCCGGCTCGGATCCTAACTTGGACGAATTTCTAGCCAGTTCGTCAGCACAGCGGCGAAGCGATTCTGATAACCATCCAACCAAACTACGCCACGCCCTTCTCCCCCGCCTAGCTTGCTTCCCTGCCATCCGCGACAATATACTCGGAAACGTTTGCCCCATTTCCCAATGAGTCGGCCCACCGGCGACTGTATCTGACCTGCCATCATTCTGGAGAGACCTTTTCTATGACGACCATGACAACGGCTCCGCAAGTGGATAAAGAAGCGAATCCGTGGGAATCGCAGCGCGCCCGCTTTGATCTGGCCGCGCAAAAACTGAATCTCGACGAGGGCCTGTGGCGCGTGTTGCGCTATCCCAATCGCGAGATTACGGTCTACATACCTGTCCAGATGGATGACGGGCATCTCGAAGTCTTCACCGGCTTCCGCGTGCAGCATTCGATCGCTCGTGGTCCGGCCAAGGGCGGCATTCGTTACTCGCCCGACGTCACGCTCGACGAAGTCCGCGCCCTCGCCAGCTGGATGACCTGGAAGTGTGCCGTGGTCAACATTCCCTTCGGCGGCGCTAAGGGCGGCGTTATCTGCGATCCGCACAAAATGTCGATGGGTGAAGTCGAGCGCATGACGCGGCGCTACACCGCCGAAATGATTGAATTCCTTGGCCCGGAGAAAGATGTCCCCGCTCCCGACGTCAACACCAACGAACAAGTCATGGCCTGGATGATGGACACTTACTCCATGCACATGCGGCAGACCGTGACCGCGGTGGTGACGGGCAAGCCGATCAATATTGGTGGATCGCGTGGCCGCCGCGAAGCCACTGGTCGTGGAGTCATGATTGTCTGCGATGAGGCTTGCCGCAAGCTGGGCATCGACCCGCAACGCGCGCGCATCATCGTGCAGGGATTCGGCAACGTAGGCTCCAATACGGCTCTGCTGATGTACGAAACCGGATACAAGATCGTCGGCATCGCCGAAGTTGGCGGCGGTCTCTATAACAAGAACGGCATCGATCTCAAGGCTCTGGTCGAATTCCGCCAGAAGAACGGCACGGTTCAGGGCTTCCCCGGCGCTGAGCCTTACGACTCCAGTGAACTGCTGGTGACCGACTGCGAAATTCTGATTCCCGCCGCGACCGAAAACGTCATCACCAGCCGCAACGTCGATAACGTGAAATGCCGTATTCTCGCCGAAGGCGCAAACGGGCCGACAACTTCTGCTGCCGACGACGTTCTCAGCGAAAAGGGTGTCTTCGTCATTCCCGATATCCTGGCCAATGCCGGCGGCGTCACAACTTCCTACTTCGAATGGGTGCAGGATCGCCAGGGATATTTCTGGAAGGAATCGGTCGTCAACGAACAGCTCGAGACGATTATGAAATCGTCGTTCGAGGATGTTGTGCGCTACGCCGAAACCCATCGCGTGAACAACCGCATCGCGGCCTACATGCTGGCAATCGATCGCGTGGCGTACACGATCCGCCAACGCGGGATTTACGCGTAAGGGAGGAGATCATGCGGAGATTTTGGATGTTGCTCGCCACCGTGGTGCTCAGCGCACAGTTCGCAATTATTTCGACTCGATGGGCTTTCGCGCAGTACACACGGGAGACCGGGACTGTTCCTGAAATGAACGCGCCTCAGTCTTCGAAACCTGCCGGCGAGAAGCTCGACCTCAACACCGCAACTAAGGATCAGCTCAAAGCCTTGCCCGGTATTGGCGATGCTCTTTCGCAGAAAATCATCGACGGCCGGCCGTATCGCGCCAAGAATCAGCTCGTGCAGAAGAAGATCATCCCACAAGCCACCTACGACAAAATCAAGGATCTGATCATCGCCAAGCAGCCGAAGACAAAGGTGGGGACTTCCAAGTAGCCGGCGAGAAACTCTGATCCCGTTGGATCACCAAAAGAGCTGGTCCCTCGACTCCGCGCAATTGCCGATAAAAAACGGAAATCCTACTCCGCTCGGGATGAGGCAGTTAAAAATTGATCAGAATCCTGGATCCCGAGGAGCTTGTGTGAGACTTGAGCTACTCGACCTTGCTCCACGTGCTGTCAGGAGCGCTGATCTGCTTTGCCAACTCGTCCGTCTTCGGTCCGAGGTCTTTTTCATACGCGACCCCATCCTGCGGCACGAAAAAAGTCTTGACCCCGGAAGAACGATACTCAGCCGGGAAGGCCAGCACGGCAAATTCGCCGCCATTTCCCGATGAATTCGCCTCCAACACGATGCGGTAGTAGTAGCCGTAGTACGGCTCACGCGTAGCACTGCTCCCGCTCACGCCTGCATTCGCCAGGTACGAGCCGATTGGGCTCTTCTCTTCATTCGCGCTCGCCTTCCAATACAAGCCGTCGTGCGAATCAGCGTCGCTGATGAACTTCGCGGTGTACTTGTGCGCGCCGGCGTAGTAGTCCTTCTCTGCATCGATCAGCGCATTGCAGACTTCCAGAGCATGCATCTCATTTCTGCCGATCTGCCGATAAAGTATCTCTTGCCGGCCAACGCTGGTGTCGAAATACCACTTTCCCTCGTACTCAACAATTGGAATCGGCACGGGCCAGTTTTCCGCTCCCACGTAAAGAGCGACGGTATCATCCGGCTCTTTGACCAGACGGTGCATCTGATCGTACTTAACGGCAAACATTTTGCGCTCTTCAGCTCTCTCATTGGGATCGTCAGTCCAACTCACGAGTTTCTTAGCACCCGGACCGAGAATCACCAGAAGCTCGCTCTCGTCATTGCGGCGAGCGGCAGCATAGAGAGCTGCGGCGGCAGCAGCCGGTGTCCGGAATGCCTTGCCCTCAGGTTGTTCCGTCACCGGAGATGAGTTCGTGCTGGGCGCTTTTTGCTGAGCAAGCGCCATCTGAGCTGTCAGAGCAATACTGCCCACACAGATAAGAGTAGTGATCGCCAAGAGTTTGACTTTTGAAACTCGGGTTGGATTTCCTGGCATGGTGGAACCTTTCTGAAAAGTTTATTTACATCGATCATCGGCGCCCGCCGCCACCGTGGAATCCACCCCCGCGGAATCCGCCACCATGGAATCCTCCAAAGCTGCTCTGACCGCGGGCAGAAAATCCTCGCGCCACTCCACCGCCGCGGCCGACGCCGGTGAATGGACCGGAGCGCAGCCCGTGGTTATTTCCCGGTGCTTGGAATCCGCGATAGGCATTCCTTGGCCCCATAAATCCTCGATACTGGCCAGGGCGCGCGAATCCGGGATGTCCCCCGTAATACCCCCTACGATCAAAGAATGCCGGGCCATGCGCGTAGTACGGCGCGTGATGATAGAACGCTCCGCCCCAGTGATGCCAGTCCATGCCCCATGCCGGCCATCCCCACCCGAAACCGAAGAATGGAGCGATCGGGAATCCGAAGCCGAAGTAAAGCCCCGGCCCGCCCCACCACACACCCGGCACATCGACCCAGTAAGGCCATGGCGCGATGGGATATCCGTACACCGCCCAGGGATCGTATTGCGGAACATACACGATCTGAGGATTCGTGGGTTCAATGGTGACGTCATCATCCTGCTCCTGCACATTTTCCTGCGGAGTCGAGTGCAGATTTCCAGCCTTTTTGGCTTTCTTTCGCATCTCCTGGACAGCCTTCTGCACGTCCTGCGGCTGGTTGTAATAGGCGTCGCCGAGTTCAGAGGTCCATCCCAGGTTGGAAGCAAGATTCTCCAGCACTGACGGATACTGAGTGAGGGCCTTCACAGACGGATCCCAAGACTGACTGTTCACCTGATTAGCAAGATCATCGGCACTAAGGCCGGGATGTGCCTTCATCCAGTTCTCGGCATCGACGATTTCCGACGGGAACGTCGAGGCTGTGAGAACTTGAGCTACGAGCGCATCGGGATACAGCGCGATTGGAGCGACTAAACGATCGAGTTGATCTTTGGAAAGCTTGGCGTAGGGCGCTTGATCCGCCGGCGCACCCGACTGATCTTCTGGAGGAGCTTCCTGCTGATCGGGCGGCGCTGCCTGGTCATTAGACGGAGCAGATTGCTCCTGCGCCGACGCCGCTGCCGGTGAAATCGAGATCGGGCCGATGACCAGCGCGGCCATCAACATGAGCATAATCGCTAAATGCCTTTTGATGGGACGAATGACGCACCTCCCACGCTTCTACTCGATAGATTCTACAAAGACGGGAAAGGTTTCATCGGAGCATTGGCCGACGCGGCTACCAAAGATCAAACCCTGACTTCAAAGCCAAAAATCGGTTCTGAAACCGGGTGCTTCCAGCTTTGCTCCTGCTCATGCCGCAAAAACATGCCGGCTTTTGCCCTTAGGGAAAGTAGCTTCTCGTTTCTTGGATTACTACAAAATGGCTTACTTGTAAATCAGGTACTTTTCGCGTACCTTTTCAAATTTCTCCAGACCCTCTTGCCAGTCCTGCGCAATGCGCCGCGGATCCTCGCCCGCAACCAGCGCGTCGTAGACACTCTGATTGGCCAGCAGCTGCATCATCTTCTCAATCTTGAAATCCGTCGCGTAGAGCTTGTGCAGTGCTGCGGCCAACTCGATCCCCAGTTCCGGCGCATCGAATCCATTGCGATCGGTGAGGATGATGTTGACTCCCTGGCATTCTTGCCCCTTATACATGCTGCTGGTCGGCGAAAATGTTACAGGAACCAAGCGCAGGCCAGCCATCCCACGCGCGTTCAGATAAGCCGCAAATTCCCTGCTCTTGATCCAAGGCGCGCCGACGAGTTCGAAGGGCGTGTCAGTTCCGCGTCCAACGGAAACGTTTGTACCCTCAATCAGCCCCACACCGGGATAGAGCGCAGCCTCGGTCACGCTGCGCAGATTCGGCGATGGATTCACCCATGCCAGACCGGTTGAGTCGAACCAATCGCCCCGCTCCCATCCTTCCATTGGCACAACGGTCAGCTTGGCATTGATGTTGCGCTCCGTGTTGAACATCTCGGCAAGTTCGCCGAGGGTCATCCCATGCCGGACCGGGACTGTCCAATAATTCGTGAAGCTCTCGCGGCCGGCATCGGTCATGAAACCTTGCACAAACGATCCGGTCACGGGATCGGGCCGATCGAGGACAATGATATCGATTCCGGCTTTCGCGGCTGCTTCCAGAAAATATCCCAGCGTCGTTTCATACGTATAAAAGCGCACGCCGGAATCCTGCACATCGAACACGATTGCGTCCAAGTTTTTCAGCACATCTTGTGACGGATGCCGCGCTGCGTCGGTGGCGCCATACACGCTATAGACCGGCACGCCCGTACCCGCGTCTTTCGAATTGCTGATGTCTGTCGTGTCGAGGACTCCGGCAACTCCATGCTCCGGACTAAAGATCGCGTCGAGTTCAACCCCAGGGGCTTGCGCAAGGACGTCAATCGTCCGCTTGCCGTTAGAATCAACTCCAGTCTGATTCGTGACCAAGCCGAGTCGCGTCTTGCCCTCCTCCCGCTTTAAAACGTCGAATCCGTGCTGTTCCAGCACATCGATCCCGGTCTTTACGGTGCCATTGCGCGCGGTCATGCGGCGTTCGGCGCTCTCGGCCTCGTTGTAGCCGGTAATACTCTCCCCCCGAAGCTCGTCTTTTTCGCTTGGGTTCAAATTCAGTGACGCCGCAATTTCGGTCGCGACTTTCACTCGCAGCCCAATGGCATTTCCCTTCCCCCGCGGATGCACCGCATTGGTCAACAGAATCACGTAGGTCTCGGTGGTCGGATCGATCCAGATCGATGTTCCCGTGAATCCCGTATGTCCGAAAGAACCGACCGGAAACAGATCGCCGCGATTCGAAGAAAATGGGGAGTCGATATCCCACCCAAACCCGCGCAAAACAGGCGCCTGCGGAGGCTGTTCCGGTTGCGTCATCTTCTGGACCATAAGTGGCGAAAGGATTCCGGCGCCTCCATTCAGCAGAGCCTGCGCAAATTTCGCCAGATCGTCGGCGGTCGAAAACACGCCAGCATGCCCAGCCACGCCCCCCATCCGCCGAGACGTTGGGTCGTGCACGACCCCGCGCAGCATGTGCTCGTTCTCGTCATACTGGGTGGGCGCAATCTTCGATTGCCATGACTTTGGAGGCAAGAACCGCGTGTGAGTCATTTTCAGCGGAGAAAAAATATGTTTCTCGGCGTAGGAATCGAGCGTTTCGCCCGAAACTTTCTCGACCAGAGCGCCCAGCATAATGAAGTTGATGTCGCTGTAGACCCAGCCCGAGCCCGGCGTTATCTCCGGAGGCATAACAAACGCCAGTTGATAGGCCGTCTGCTTACCCTCCCATGGAGTGGTCAAATCGAGATCGGGCGCGAGCCCGGAGTAATGCGTCAACAACTGCCGGATTGTGATGTCTTCTTTCCCGTTCTGCGCGAACTCCGGCAGATATTTCGCCACCGGATCGTTGAAACGAATCTTCCCCTGCTCGGCCAACTGCATCACCGCAGTCGTCGTGGCAATCACCTTGGTCAGCGATGCGAGATCGAAAATCGTGTCAACGGTCATCGTCTCGCGCCATGGTTCGAGCGAACGCTGCCCATACGCCTTGCGGTAAATAACTTTCCCGTCATGGCCTACGAGCAAAACGGCGCCGGGAATGTTTCCGTCGGCAATCGCCTGCTCGATGATCGAATCCACCGCGCCCAAGCGCACTGGATTTGAGGCTGCGTGGCTTGTAAGAGCAGAGAGACTGAGGGAACATCCAAAAAGCACGAAGAGAACTTGAAGAGCGTAATCTGCGGCCATTCGACGCATGCATTGATTCGACATTTGGGATTTATGATCTTTTCGATTTCGTGCAGCCGCCCCGGCCTCGGCGAACGTTGTCGGCTTCAGCTGCGGATTGGTCCCGGATGAAGGAATGCTTTGACTCTACACAACCTTGCCCTCGCGACTCAAGACACTCTGGTAAGCTCTCGCCAGCTCGGCGGCAAGCGCGGAGACACGCTCGTTGCTACCATGAATCCGTGACAAACTCTCCACACGCCGACTACGACCTGCAAGACGAACGCTTCTCGCCGGCATTTGCCATTTTGCGCGAGGCGATGGCCAAACGTGTATTCCCAGGCGCTTCGGTCGCGGTGACATACCAAGGACGTCTGATCGCGCTGAAGGACTTCGGCAAGTTTGTCTTTGATACGGACATCGCGTGTGCACAACCGTTGTCAGGGTCTGGGCGACGGGACGGGGATTCTGAAATTAAGCCGTCCACTCTCTTTGATCTCGCCTCCCTAACCAAAGTCATCGCAACCACAACGATGGCGGCAATCATTTACGAGCGTGGTTTGCTCGATCTCGAGGCTCCGGTGGTGAGCGCGATTCCCGAATTTCTGGCTGACTCCAGTGGCACGCTCGATCCCCGTCGAAGACAAGTCACCTTCCGCATGCTCCTGGCGCACTCCTCGGGGCTTCCGGCCTACGAAAAATTATTCCTGCGCTGCCGTTCGCGCGAAGAACTGCTTCACGCTGCATTCACTACTCCTCTGACCGCTGATCCCGGATCCCGCGCCGAATACAGCGACATCGGGTTCATCGTGCTTGGTACAGCACTGGAGCGCATGGCCGGGGAGTCCCTCGATGTCTTTTGCCAGCGCGAAATCTTCGGACCACTCGGGATGTCGCACACCACTTTCAATCCGCCAGCGGAGCTTCGCCTGAAAATTCCGCCCACCGCGGATGAACGAGTGTCTGTCGCGGACAGGTGTGGCGCGGACACTCCCTTCGACAAGCTCACGACCGGCTCTCTCGGCGAAAAGCGTACTTCTTCCGACCTGCCAAGCGGCAGCCATTCGGATACCCGCAGTACCTTCCGCAACCGCATCATTCAAGGCGAAGTGCAGGACGAAAACGCTTTCGTCCTCGGCGGTGTCGCAGGGCATGCGGGCCTGTTCTCAACCGCGGAAGATGTTGTACTCTTCGCCCATGCCGTTCTCAAGGGAGGTGATCCGATTCTTCGCGCCGAAACCATCGCGCGATTCACCCAGCGCCAATCTTCGCCCGCAAACATGTCGCGCGCTCTCGGGTGGGACACTCCCTCGCAACCTTCGCAATCGGGAAAATATTTCGGGCCGCGATCATACGGGCATCTCGGTTATACCGGCACTTCGCTCTGGATCGATCCCGACCGCCAGCTTTCGATCACCCTGCTAACCAATCGCACGTGGCCGGATTGTTCCAATCAGGCAATCAAACAGGTCCGGCCCAACTTTCACGATGCGGTGATGGAAGCGCTCTAACTACGTGCACCTTCGTGTGCTTTCTGGTCTATTCGGGCTCTATTGTGTTTTGCTCTGCGCCGCAACCAAATTAGAATTGTCGTCCAAAACCGAAGTGACAAATCATTCGCTTAACCCCAGGGACGTGCACGCTTGAACAACCGCCAATCGTACGAACTCCGATCCTTGCCCACGGAACAAATTCTTCCCTCCACTTATGATCTCGACTGCATGTCGGCGCTCGAAATCGTTCGCCTGATCAATCAGGAAGATGCGACTGTAGCGTCGGCTGTTGGGCGCGCTCTGCCTCAGATTGCGCGCGCCGTCGATGCGGTTGCCGACGCGCTGGCTGCCGGCGGACGCCTGATCTACGTCGGCGCTGGAACCAGCGGCCGCCTCGGCGCCCTCGATGCATCGGAAATTCCGCCCACGTTCAACATCGACCCTCGCCGCATCCAGTTCATAATGGCGGGAGGTTCCAGAGCTCTCGGCAATTCCACTGAAGCCAGCGAAGACGACACCCGCCCGGCCGTGGCTGAAATGAAAAAACGCAAACCGGGCAAAAACGATGTCGTGATCGGGATCGCGTCCAGTGGCCGAACTCCCTTCACGATCGCGGCTGTCGAATACGCCCGCCAGCGCGGCGCTCGCACCATCGCTGTCACCTGCAACCGAAATTCTCCACTGGAGCGCGCTGCCGATTTTGCCATCGTCACCGAAGTGGGCGCGGAAGTGCTCGCCGGCTCTTCACGTATGAAAGCCGGCACGGCTCACAAAATGGTTCTCAACATGATTTCAACCGGTGCGATGGCGCGCCTTGGCTACGTTTACGGCAATCTGATGGTGAATGTCTGGACAAAGAACGAAAAACTTACCGACCGCGCCGTGCGCATCGTCGAACAAGCCACGGGCAAAGATCACGAGTCCGCCGCCCGCGCGCTCAAAACCAGTGGGAATCGCACACCCGTGGCCGTGGTGATGCTGGCAGCGGGCGTGAGTCGCTCCCAAGCCGTAGCGGCCCTGAAAAGGTCTAAGGGCCACGTGCGCAACTCGATCGCGTTGGCGAAATCGTAGAGCGTCTCTCGAACCTTGGTCATTCCAAACACGTGAGCACAGCGCGTCGGAATGACAAAGAACAGTGAAGTTCCTCCAACCGGCCCTGTCCCGTCGTGCCCTTCCAGTCAACCACGCGGCCACATCGATCCCATTACAATCGACCTTTAGGACTCATTCATGGATAAATTCGTAATTCGCGGTGGAGAGCCGCTGCTCGGCACCGTCCGCGTCAGCGGAGCGAAAAACGCTGCGTTGCCCTGCATGGCCGCAGCGTTGCTCACCGATCAGCCGGTGATTCTCGAAAACATTCCACAGGTGCGCGACATTCAGACCACGCGCAACTTGCTCACAGCCATGGGCGCCGAAGTCGAACTCGGCTACGGACGTGCCCATCACCGCACTACGATTCATTGCGCGAATCTGACGACACCTGAGGCTTCTTACGAACTGGTCAAGACCATGCGTGCCTCCACGCTCGTACTTGGCCCGCTGGTCGCTCGCTGCGGACGAGCTCACGTTTCCCTTCCCGGAGGATGCGCCATCGGCGCGCGTCCCATTGATTTGCATATCAAAGGACTCGAACAGCTCGGCGCGAAAATCACCCAGGAACATGGTTACGTCGAAGCCGCAGCCGCTCGCCTCAAAGGCGGCCACATCGTTTTTGACAAAATTACCGTGACCGGAACCGAAGATCTTCTGATGGCCGCGACTCTCGCCGAAGGCGAAACGGTTTTGGAGAATTGCGCACGCGAGCCTGAAGTCGCCGATCTTGCCGCCCTGCTCAACAAAATGGGGGCGAAGATCGAAGGCGCGGGCACTTCGACGA
>Ga0335072_10005089_pt1 | contig 19390 bp, 21 predicted proteins | sample Lox_Sample_21_FD_206725 | JGI IMG/M metagenome (GOLD analysis project Ga0335072, IMG submission 206725) | Soil microbial communities from Loxahatchee National Wildlife Refuge, Florida, United States - Lox_Sample_2.1 | ecosystem: Environmental > Terrestrial > Soil > Wetlands | place: USA...
CGCCGGTTGCGCAGTACGGGCTAGACGCCCAGCGGACGGTTGTCTGGTTCGCCGCATCCTGCAATCCGCAGGCCAGGGCGCTGGCGGCGCGGTGGTGGCGGCTGTTGCGGCACCAGCGCGCCGCACGTGCGCTCGCGCTGCACCTGAACGGCGACATCTTGACCGCGACACACGCGCCACTGCCGCTGGTGGCCGCCGCTGCCGCGGCGAGTGCGGCCGACCAGGTCGAGGCCGCCCAGCAATTGCTGAGAGATGCCGCGGCACAGCAGCGGCACTACCCGACCTACTACGGCGGAGCGTGGTCCGCCCTCGGCCAGGCGCTGCTGACCAGTGACGCGCTAGACCCGTGCTCAGCGGGCCTTGACTACCCCAGCTGGGGAGGTGGTGGCTGGACCCCGGCTGGGTAGCAGACTCCGCTCGCTCGCCCCCGCCCGCAGAGCTGACGACCGGGTCTTCACATCGGAACGACCTCCGCTTGATCGATCTTGTTGTGTCGACGTTCCTCAGAAGATGATTGATAGCCGGGATGTGGCCTGCCGCAGCGCCAGGTAGGAATGTATGCCTGTCGCTGTTCGCTCGGCGGCCGCCGCACGACCGTGGCCAACGACTGAGAGCCGAGGTACCGATAAGACCGATACGGAAACACGGAGCGAGCCATGAGCTTGAAAGCTAGCGAGCAGATTGTCCTGGATGCAATCGAGCACTATCTGCGGACCGCGGATCCGGAACTCACTATCGCGTTCGAGTCCTTTGCAACCGTGACGGCAAACATGGCGTTGCCTGAGTCCGAGCAGCTAGGCGCATCCCAGATGCCAGCGGTCAAGCCCGATAATCAGATGGCAGAGCGGACCAAAGTCACTTTCACGATGTGGCTCGCCATCCTCTTCCTGGTCGGCATGGTGCTAGCAGGCACGGTACTGGCACTGTTCTCCGGCGGGCGCCAGAGCGGCTGCCCTGGAGCGACAGGGCCAGGGCTATCCCAGGCCAGAGCTGCAAACGGGTTGGTGCACGGCCGGTACGGGCAGTCCTGCGCCGGAATCTCGCGTGGGCGGTGAGGGCGGGCCAGGCAAGGTCGGGCCGGGCGGGCGCGGGCCAGCAGGGTGTCACTGATGGGACTGAGGCAGCGGGTCAGGTGGCTCGGGCGTACTGCGTCGCCAGCGCTTGCGGGAAGCCGAGGTCTGCAGCCATCACCCCGGCTGACAGTGCGGTGGTGAGTTCTCTCAGCCGGGCGCAGCCGTCCTCGCCGATTGCCTCGTACGGGCGCACGGCCAGCTGATCGGTGCGGTCTTCGATGGACTGACGCCGGCGTTGTCCTGCCTCGCTGAGCGCGAGTTCCGGTCCGTCGGTAAGCCAGCCCTCATCCCGGAGGCGCTCCACGCCCTCCGCCCACTCCTGCTCGTTCCAGGCCCGGCTGGTCCGCAATGTCTCGGCGGCGATGGCGCCTGTGGCGGCATGCGTGATCAACGCGCCGAGCCCGTCGAGTCCCTCAGTGAGCAGCAGCGCGACATGCCCGTCACCGCGGTACTCGCGAAGTAGCGTCAGGGCGTGCCACAGGACCAGGTGCGGCGCGTCAGGCCAGGACAGGCTCGCGTGCGCGGCGAACAGCGGCCGGCCCTGCGGCTGTGTGGCTGCCCGTTCGGCCGCCCGGCGCGCGAGGCCGGCAGCTTCGCAGATCTGCGGACTCGCGATGTCGGCTGGCCATGCCTCGCGCAGCGATCGGTCCACCGCATCCAGCCGCGCCGCCAGCACCTGAGGAGGGCTGGCAACGTCCCACGCTGCCGGGATTGCCCGGCGGATGATCGCGGGGCTGAAGTTGAAAAAGGTCGCGATGACCGTCTCGGCCGACACCGGGCCCAGGGCGGCCGAGCGCGAGGCGAAATAGGACATGCGCTGATGAGTAATGCCGACCTGGGCATACGCCGCGACCCGGTGCGGGGTGAAATAGATCATGCCGTGGATCGGCTCCGCCGCGCGGAAGGTAAGCCGCGCGGTGCCGGGCCTGACGCTACTGGCGGAATCTTGCATGGTGTCCCCTTCCGGCACTTTCCGGCGCTAGGCCAGCCTTCACCGGAAGGCAGCAGTCGCCCGCCTCCATCTCATCAGTTGTCGGCCGTACTGCGCTAGCTAGCCGATTCCGGCAGGCCGACGTCGACAGCCACGTCGGTCTTCGGGTAGTACTGAGCAACCTGGTCGCGACCGTAGGCTGCGCGGAACTTGTCGACCACCTCTCGCACCCGGCCGGGATCAGTGATCGGCTTAGCCGTGGCGGTGACGCTTGCCCCGTCCGCGGTTAGCCGCAGCCGCGGCGTCTTGAGCATGTTCTTGTACCAGTCGCTATCTGACCCTCGGACGGGCAGCAGGTAAAACTTTCCATTTTCCTTCACAAACCAGACTGGAAAGGAGATCTCGCGCCCGGTGACCCTGCCGGTCACCGTTAGCTCGACCTGGTCTGTCTGCTGCAGTGCATTCGCGAACTTACCGGACATCTGTAAATTCCCCTTTCCCTGCCAGGTCCTTTCCGAGTACACGGCCGATCTACGCGAGGAATGCCGATTCAGGCAGGTTAATACTCCAGGCCGGCGGGGTCGCAGGCCGGCCGGCTCGCAGCCGCCCGCGACCCGAGCGCAAATCCATCGCTTAACTACTTGGCCGAGGGATGCGCACCGTCTCGCCGTGGCGGCATCGTTGCTGGGAACTGCGGAGCGAAAGTACCCGGCGGATGTGCTGTGCCGGTCACTGGGACTGCGCCGGTCAGCTGGGATTGTGCCGCTCAGGTGGGATGGGGGAGACATACCGTGAAAGCGCTTGTATATAACGGCCCGCGGGACGTGTCGGTGTCGCAGGTGCCCGATCCGGGGATTGACCGGCCCGGCGATGCGATCATCCAGATCACCCGGACCAACATCTGTGGCTCGGACCTGCACATGTACGAAGGCCGCACCGACATCGAACCCGGCCGGGTGCTTGGCCACGAGAACATGGGCCAGGTCGTGGAGACCGGCCCCGCGGTCGAGCAAGTGCGCCCCGGCGACATGGTCGCCGTCCCGTTCAACGTCTCTTGCGGGCACTGCCGCAACTGCGAAAGCGGCCTGACCAGCTACTGCCTGATCGCCAACCCCGATCCCGCCATCGCCGGCGCCGCCTACGGGTTCGCCGACATGGGCCCATGGAACGGCGGCCAGGCGGAATACCTGCAAGTCCCCTGGGCCGACTTCAACCTCCTGCCGCTGCCCGAGGACGCCGAGGAGAAGCAAAACGACTACGTCATGCTCTCGGATATCTTCCCCACCGGCTACCACGCCACCCAGATGGCGAACGTCGGCCCCGGCGACACTGTCGTTATCTACGGCGCTGGCCCGGTCGGCCTGCTGGCCGCCTACTCAGCCATTATCAAAGGCGCCGCCAAAGTGATGGTCGTCGACCGCCACCCCGACCGGCTAGCCCTGGCGCAGAAGATCGGCGCCATCCCGATCGACGACTCCAAAGCCAGCCCCGTCGACCAGGTCCTCGACCACACCAGTGGCCAGGGCGCCGACGCCGGCTGCGAATGCGTCGGCTACCAAGCCCACGACCCGGCCGGCCACGAACACCCCAACCAGACCCTCAACGAACTCGTCGCCTCCGTCAAATTCACCGGCAACATCGGCGTCGTCGGCGTCTACGTCCCCGCCGATCCCGGCGGCCCTGACGAACTCGCCCGGCACGGCGAAGTCGCCTTCGACTACGGCAAATTCTGGTTCAAAGGCCAGACCATGGGCACGGGCCAATGCCCCGTCAAGGCCTACAACCAGCACCTGCGCGACCTCATCCACATCGGCAAAGCCGCCCCCTCTTTTATCGTCTCTCACCAACTCCCGCTCGACCAAGCACCCCAGGGCTACCAGCACTTCGACAACCGCGACAACGGCTGGACCAAAGTCACCCTCTCCCCCACCGGCTAACCGCAAGCACGGGCCCACCGGCTAACCACAACCACGGGAGTAACCATGACCCGAGACCTGGGCGGCATGTCCGTCGCGATCGTGGCTACCGATGGAGTCGAGCGGATCGAGCTTGAAGAGCCGCGTGGCGCGTTGTACGGCGCCGGCGCGAATTGCGACCTGCTGTCAATCCATCCCGGTGAGATCCAGGCCCGGCAGTTCGACCTGGTGCCAGCGGGTACGGTCGCGGTAGACCGGCAGGTCAGCGATGCATCTCCGCTGGACTATGACGCGCTGCTACTGCCAGGCGGGACAGTCAATCCCGATCTGCTCCGCGTCAATGCCAATGCTGTCGGGTTCATCAGGGCCTTCGCGCAGACCGGGAAGCCGATCGGGGCAATCTGCCACGGCCCGTGGACGCTGATCGAGGCCGATGTCGTGCGCGGCCGCCGGCTCACCTCCTGGCCAAGCCTGTGGACCGACCTGCGTCTGGCCGGCGCCGAAGCCGTCGATCAGGAGGTCGTCGTCGACGGCCAGTTCACTACCAGCCGCTCCCCTGCTGACCTGCCAGCCTTCTGCCCGGCGATCGTCGAGCAGTTCTCAGGCAGCCGGGTGCCCGGCTGACGACCTGCTGCGGCCAGAAGGCCAGACCGGCCGCACAGCGCTCGGCCGACCAGACGTAGGCTGACCCGGTGACCAGCGCAACTACGCCACACGTTCCGTCCTCGCACCGCGACCTGCTCGACGGTCAGTTCGCTACCCTCGGCACGGTCGGCCCCGATGGCCGTCCGCAGCTGTCGGAAGTCTGGTTTCTCGCAGACGGCGAGACGATCGGAATCTCTCTGAACAACGCGCGGCAGAAGACGAAGAACCTGATGGCCAACCCGGTCGTGAACGCGCTGCTTCTCGACCTGGCTAATCCGTATCGCTACCTGGAGATCCGCGGCAACGCCGAGATAACGCCAGATGCGGACTACTCGTTCGCTGACCGGGTCGGAGCGAAGTACGGCGCGAATCTCCGCGACCACGATCAGCCAGGCGAGGAACGTGTCGTGGTCAGGATCCGCCCGGTCCGGGTGAACGCCGTCGACATGGGCGGCTGATTGCGCAGATCCTCCTGTAGATTGGTCAACCTTCCGGCATCCGGGTGAACCCGCCCAGGTGGTGCGGGTAAATATTCAGCGGAACGCCCGAACCCGCGAGCTGATCGAGCATTCGGAGGATGTTTCCAGTCGGCATTCCGAACACCTGGAGACGCGTCGTGGCCTCAAGCGTCTGCGCGTATGCGTCCCTGATGCGATCACTGATGCGACTCATGTGGTATTCCAGTGAGGCCGCGTCGGGATGAACCTGGACGACTGCTACCTCGCTGAGGAGCTCATTCACGTACTCGTTGAACGCGATGAGCTGCGGCTCGTTCTCTTCGATGAAGCGTGATAGCTCCGGCACGCGCTCTTGCTCGGCCCCGAACCTGCCTGGCCTGAGCCGGTTGGTAGCGATGAAGATGAGCGGTCCTGGCATCTGGCTCCCTCGTTGCCGCGTTGCGCATGGCTCCCGCAGTTCCGTTATTCCCCTGCTTCCGGGAACGGGCACGGTCTAGCCACCTCGATTGGGCAGCGACCCGCCCTGGACGCGCGAAAGCCGCACCGTTCTAGGATCGACTTATGGCCGTCACCGTGGGGCTAGCCGGCGCCGGGCATCGCGCCACGGACGTCTACGCACCTGCACTGGCCTCATGCCCTGGGACCCGGTTTGCCGGTATCTGGGCGCCTAGGCCGCAGGCAGCGGGGCCGCTCGCCGAAATGTACGGTGTCACCGCTTACGAGCGCTTCGAACAGCTTCTTGACCAGTGCGATGCGGTGGCCTTCGCGGTACCGCCCGCAGCTCAGCCCGACCTGGCGGGGGCGGCGGCCCGGCGCGGCAAGGCTGTGCTACTTGAGGTTCCGATCGCCGCCGACCTTGCCGGGGCTGAAGAACTGGCCGAGTCAGCCACCGCTGCGCGCGCCGTCACTCAGGTCGCGCTGACCTGGCGTTATGCATCGGCGGTCCGGACCTTTTTGAGCAACTCTGTGCCGCGGATCTGGCCGATGGGCGCCAGCGCGCGGCTGATCTCGGCTGACCTCGCGCCAGGGTCGGGGGTCCGCCCGTGGCGGGCAGAGATGGGCGTTCTGCTCAGTCTCGGCCCGCACCTGCTAGACCTGCTGGACGCCGCGCTGGGCCGGATCGGAGAGGTCCGCGCGCACGGGGATCCGCGCGGCTGGGTGGGCATGCTGCTGGAGCACAGCGACGGGCGCTTCAGCGAGGTATCGCTGACCGCCGCAGCCAACGTGGAGACTCCGCGAGCCGACGTGGAAGTCTTCGGCAGCGGGGGCGAGGCGGCGATCGAGTGTGAGGCGGCTGCCAGGCACGACGCAGTCGAGACGATGGTCCGCGAGTTCGTGCAGGCCGCAGAGGCGGACCGGTCGCCCGAGCTAGACGTGAACCGGGGGCTGCATTTGCAGCGGATCGTCGAGGAAGCCGGCACCAGCTTGCTGCGCACGGCGTGAGCACCTCGCCCTCAACGGCTGCAGCTCCGAATGGCGCGAAGGCAACCCGCATCATCCGGTGGGCTCAGGCGGCAGCGGGAACCGGATCGACGCGGCAGTTAGCGGCTCAGCCAGCCGGTCATCGCCCGTAATGTGCTTGACCGAACCGCCCTCTGCTATCACTTCCTGGGCCAGCTCGTCGATGATGTCCGGGGTTGGCCTGGTCGGATTGCCGCAAAGCGGGCAGCTATCGCCAGAAAGTGCCAGCCAGCCCGACTTGTCGCACACCACACCGGGGACGACAGCGCCGTCAAGCGCGAGCAAGGTATCCACTGCGGCAATCGATCCCGCCCACAGGCAGCGGTCCAGGCCGACGACGGCAAGCCCGCCGGACGCCAGCCTCCCGAAGATGTCGGTGACGAACTGCTGCTCCTCTGCATGCTCATAGCTCTGCAGGATGGCGTCAGCATTTGCGCGAACCTCGGCAAGGACCGGCTCGGTCGGGTCAACGCTGAAGGTGCCTGCGACGAGCGAGCGCATTTCCTTCGGCAGGAAGTCCATGAACGCTGGCACTTCGTACTCGTGACCGCCGATGATCAGCAGGTCGAAGCCTTCCGCGCGGAACAGCTGGTCGAGTAGCTGTACCACGTTCCGGTAGTGCCGTTTGGTTAGTTCGTCCGCCTTGTTGCGCACCCGCTCCTCGACCCGTCCGGCACTGTAGTTGGGCTTGCGCAGCGCACGGTCGCGGACCTTGCCAACTTCGCGCAGATCGTCCTGATAGATCTCCCAGAGCCGGGCAGACGCCTTGTCCACGACCGCGACGCAGGTGCGGTGGTACTCGTCCAGGATCGTCAGCATCGGCCGGATGTGGGGCGTAGCGTCGACTGCTACCTCGTCACGGACTCCGCGCGGCAGCGGGACCTCCTCATACAAATCGCGCCCGCTGCAGGCGAAGATGGCAATCGCTCCTGGCTTCCAGCGCTCCTCCGCGAGCGAGATCTTGATGCGGTCTATGTCGCCCCGTATCGACAGGCGCGCCTGATGCTCGACAGCTTCGTTCTTGGCCAGCGGGTTGACCTCGTCCAGCAGGCTGGTCACGCGCGCGTGCAAATCCTCGCGGAGACTTGGATCAGCGTCGATGCGCGCATACACGGAGCTCACCGGGAGGCCGCGCCCGTCGAACCGGACAATCCGATCAACCGTCTCCGCTGTCAGCATCTACTTGGTGTACCCATGGCAGCCATCCGCCCATGCGCGGGCGTTACCTTCGCCGGAAGTCTGGGTCGCCGACGGGCAGCGTCGCGGGCATGTACCAGCGCCGGCGTGCAGCGCTGTCACGCCTTCCTGGCGGAACTGGAGACCAGGCCGTACTCCTCGACCGCACGAATCACGCATCCGGTCGCCGCCACCGTCCGGGCGCGGACCGCCGCTGCAACGCTCCGTGTCGCCGCCAGCGCTTCGGAGTTCCGCCAGAGAGCCTCGCTGATCGCGTGGCCCGTCTGATCGTCGACCAGAAGCAGCGTGCGGCAGAAACCCTCGGTGTCGGCCAGCCACGGGACCGCCGTGTCCCCGTAGGCTTCGACCGCATCCTCGACCGCGGCTGGCTCGAAGTCCATCCGCGTGAGCCGTAGCCCAGCTCCCCCGCGCACCGGCGCCTCCAGCTCGAACACCGGCACCTGGTAGCGCTCCACCGAGACGGTGCCGGCAGCCCGTTCCACCGCAGCGCGGCGGGTCGGCCCGAGATGGTGCTCGCTCGCTGCCATCGCATCTTCAGACGCCCAGAACGACTCCAGTATCGCCAGGCCAGGTCCGGGGTTGGTGTACAGCGCCGTCCCGAGGCTGCCGGGCTGACTGTCGACCTGCGGGCGAACCTCAGTCTCGATGAACTTGACCGAGTCGCCGAGCTTCTGCGGATCTGCAGTGATCATATTGAGTCTCATGTGCAACACGACTGCCCCCTGCGCCGGCTGATGCCCCTTGCGCCGGCTTACCGGCCGTGACACAGTCCACGCTGCCGGGCGGCCACAGCGGAGTCAAGCCGCACGATCGGGTAGTTTCCGGCCGAAGCGGCAGGCCGCGTCATGCCGGCAGGCCTCGTTATGCCGGTCTTCACGTCCTGACGGTGTTCACGTCCTGACGGTGTTCACGTCCTGACGGTGTTCACGTCCTGATGGGGGGTATGTCAGGGCGCGTAGACACCGGGCACGTCGGGCGCGTCGACGGGGGTTAGCGCGATGAATGCTCGCCGCTGGGCTGAGTCATGGCCGGTATACCGCCAGCTTTTCGGCCGCGACAAGCTCGGCCTCGGCGCGGCTGTCAAGAGCAAGCGCTCCGCCCACCTGACGCCCCGCGTGGCCACGGCTGACAAGGTGGTCAAATCCGTTTGCCCGTATTGCGCGGTTGGCTGCGGTCAGCAGGTGTACGTGAGCGACGGCCAGGTAACCCAGATCGAGGGCGACCCGGACTCGCCAGTCAGCCGCGGTCGGCTGTGTCCTAAGGGGTCAGCGAGCCTGCAGCTGACCACGGGCAGCGCGCGCGAGTACAAGGTCCGGTACCGGCGGCCGCACGGCATTGACTGGGAGGACCTGGATCTCGACACGGCTATGGACATGATCGCCGACCGGGTCATCGCCGCGCGGCAGGCCGGCTGGCAGGACCAGGTAGACGGCGCGAAGACGCGCCGGACGCTCGGCGTTGCCAGCCTGGGCGGCGCCACCCTGGACAACGAGGAAAACTACCTGATCAAAAAGCTGTTCACCGCGCTCGGCGCCATCCAGATCGAGAACCAGGCCCGGATATGACACTCCGCTACCGTCCCCGGTCTGGGGACTAGCTTCGGGCGCGGCGGGGCCACCAATCCCCCGCGGGACCTGGTCAACTCCGACTGCATCCTGATCGAAGGCTCGAATATGGCCGAATGCCATCCGGTGGCCTTCCAGTGGGTGATGGAGGCCAAGGCCCGCGGCGCCACCGTGATCCATGTCGATCCGCGGTTCACCCGGACCAGCGCTGTGTCGGACGTCTACGTGCCGATCAGGGCGGGAGCCGACATCGCATTCGTCGGCGGCCTGATCAACTACGTGCTGCAGAACGAGAAGTACTTCCGTGACTACATGGTGGCCTATACGAACGCGGCCACGATCCTGACGGAAGACTTCGCCGATACCGAAGATCTCGACGGGGTGTTCTCCGGGCTGAATACCGAGCACCGGTACTACGACTTCGATAGCTGGCGTTACCAGGGCGCGGACGTCCAGCCTGCCAGTGGCGAGCACCTCGATCCCGACGCTGAGCACGAGGACGGCGAGCGCCGCCGCCGGGTGATCCGCGGGAACCTGCGGCAGGCGGCACGCGGCGAGGCACACGGCGCTGGCGGTGCCGCCGCATGTCCGCAGGCCGACACCGACGAGACACTGCAGCATCCGCGTTGCGTGTTCCAGGTGCTCAAGCGGCATTTCGCCCGGTACACGCCGGAACTAGTCCAGCAAGTCGCAGGGATACCCGAAGCCCAGTTCGCGACGGTATGCCGGCTGATTACGGAGAATTCCGGCCGGGACAAGACCACGGCTTTCGTCTACAGCCTCGGCTGGACGCAGCACACCGTCGGCGTCCAGTACATCCGCACCGCCGCGATCCTGCAGGCGCTGCTCGGCAACATCGGCCGGCCCGGCGGCGGCATCCTCGCCCTGCGCGGGCACGCGTCGATCCAGGGCTCCACCGACATCCCGACACTGTTCGATCTGCTACCCGGCTACCTCCCGATGCCGTATGCCGACGGGAACGAGAGCCTGGACGACTACGTCGCCGCCGAGTCCGTGCAGAACGGCTTCTGGGCCAGCACCAGGGAGTACCTGGTCAGCCTGCTCAAGGCCTGGTGGGGCGACGCCGCCACCGCGGACAACGACTTCTGCTACGACTACCTGCCTCGCCTGACCGGCAGCCACAGCACGTACGAAACGGTGGTCAGCCAGATCAACGGCATCTGCAAGGGCTATTTCCTGTACGGCCAGAACCCTGCCGTCGGGTCGGCCAACGCACGGATGCAGCGCCTCGGCATGGCGAACCTTGACTGGCTGGTCGTCAGGGACCTGGTCATGATCGAAAGCGCGACCTGGTGGAAGGACGGCCCGGAAATCCAGACAGGCGAGATGCGCACGCAGGACATCGGCACCGAGGTGTTCTTTATGCCGGTCGCCGCGCACACCGAGAAATCCGGCAGCTTCACGAACACCCAGCGACTGCTGCAATGGCACCACCAGGCCGTCGAGCCAGCCGGCGATGCCCGCAGCGACCTGCAGTTCACCTACGAGCTCGGCCGCCGGATCCGGGCAAAGCTGGCCGCCTCCGCTAGCGACATAGACCGGCCGGTTCTCGACCTGACCTGGGACTATCCCACCATCGGCGAGCTGGGGGAACCAGACGCCGACGCCGTCCTCGCCGAGATCAACGGCCGGGGGCCGGACGGGCAGCCGCTGTCGTCGTACACCCAGCTGACCGCGGACGGATCAACCGCGTGCGGCTGCTGGATCTACTGCGGCGTCCGGGCAAACGGGGTCAATCAGGCCGCGCGGCGCACGCCGTGGCCGCAGCAAACCTGGGTCGCGCCGGACTGGGGCTGGGCCTGGCCCGCGAACCGCCGGGTGCTGTACAACCGCGCGTCCGCCGATCCGGCCGGCCAGCCGTGGAGCGACCGCAAGGCGCTCGTCTGGTGGGACGCGGAGCAGGGCAGATGGACCGGGCCGGACGTGCCGGACTTCGTCGCGGACCGGCCGCCGACGTACCGGCCGCCCGACGGAGCGACCGGCGTCGCGGCGATATCCGGCTGCGATCCGTTCATCATGCAGGCGGACGGCAAGGCCTGGCTGTTCGCCCCGGCCGGGCTGGTCGATGGTCCGCTGCCGGCGCACTATGAGCCCCAGGAATCCCCCGTCCCTAACGTCGTCTACGGCCAGCAGCACAACCCGGTCCGGCAGATCATCCGGCACCCGGAGGACAGGTTCCAGCCGAGCGGTAACCAGCCGGGATCCAGCGTTTTCCCGTTCGTGACCACGACCTACCGCCTCACCGAGCATCACACCGCGGGCGGCATGTCCCGTTTCCTTCCTTACCTGTCTGAACTGCAGCCCGCGTTGTTCTGCGAGGTCTCGCCGCAGCTCGCCGCTGAGCGCGGTCTCGAGCACCTGGGCTGGGCGACGATCATCACCGCGCGTGCGGCCATCGAGGCCCGGGTGCTGGTCACCGAGCGCATCAAGCCGCTGCAAGTGCAGGGCCACACGTTGCACCAGGTGGGACTGCCCTGGCACTGGGGCCCGAACGGCTACACGACAGGGGATGCCGCCAACGAGTTGTGTCACCTGGCGCTTGATCCGAACGTGCACATCCAGGAGGACAAAGCCATGGCCTGCGACGTCCGGCCCGGCCGGCGACCGCGCGGGCCTGAGCTTCGCGACCTCATCAGGAGCTACCAGCAGCGAGCCGGGATCACTGACACAACCGGAACGGAGATGTGAGATGCCGCCATCCGACAGTGACACATCATCCGAAGCCATAACGAACCCAATAGAGCCGGGAACGGCGCTATCCGGCCATCCCGGCCTCGACCCGGCCGCGGCAGCCGGGTACTCCGATCACCCGCCGCGGCTGGGATTCTTCACCGATACCTCGGTATGCATCGGCTGCAAGGCCTGTGAGGTCGCCTGCAAGGAATGGAACGCGGTGCCGGAGGACGGGCTGGTGCTGACCGGCATGTCGTACGACAACACCGCGGACCTGAGCGCGTCTACCTGGCGGCACGTGGCCTTCATCGAGCAGTCCGACGGCGACGGCGACCTGCGCTGGCTGATGGCCAGCAATGTGTGCAAGCACTGCAGCGAGGCGGCCTGCCTGGACGTCTGCCCGACCGGTGCGCTGATGCGCACCGAGTTCGGCACCGTGGTGGTGCAGGACGACATCTGCAACGGCTGCGGCTACTGCGTATCCGCTTGCCCGTTCGGGGTGATCGGCAGGAGCGAGATCGACGGCGGGGCGCACAAGTGCACCCTGTGCTATGACCGGCTGGGCGACGGTCTTATGCCGGCCTGCGCGAAAGCATGCCCGACGGAGTCTATTCAGTTCGGGCCGCTTGACGAACTCCGCGAGCGGGCCCAGCAGCGGGTCGACGACCTCCACGCGGCCGGGCAATCGCGTGCCCAGTTGTACGGCGCGGATCCTGCTGACGGCATCGGCGGTGCCGGCGCCATGTTCCTCTTGCTCGACGAGCCGGAGGTCTACGGACTGCCACCAGACCCGGTAGTCACGACTCGCGACCTGCCTCGCATGTGGCGGCGCGCGGCCGCGGCCGCTGTCAGCCTTATCGCGGCGGCGGCCGTGGCATGCGCGACGGGCCGGCAATGAGCGGCGAGACCGGCCACGGTGGTCCTGACAGTCCTCACGGGCACGGTTCTGGCGCCGGTGATAGTGACCGCCGTGGCCGTGACGGCCGTGACAGCCGTGGTTCTGGCGGCAAACACCACGGCGGCGAGAAACAACTCGTGCCCGAGGCCGAGTTCCGCTCCTACTACGGGCGTCCGGTCGTCAAGGAGACCGTATGGGGCCCGGACATCCCGAGTTACCTCTTCCTCGGCGGGCTCGCTGGCGCTTCGTCGACACTTGCTGCAGGCGCGCAGCTCACCGACCGGCCGGAGCTTTCCCGCGCGCTGAAATGCGGAGCCGCCGGGGCGATCAGCCTGTCGATGGTGGCACTGGTTCACGACCTCGGCCGGCGGACCAGGTTCGTCAACATGCTCCGGGTTCTCAAAGTGACGTCGCCCATGAGTATCGGCACCTGGATCCTGTCGGGCTACACACCGCTCGCACTCGCGGCCGCCGCTTCCGCGGTCACGCGCAAGATGCCGCGAGGAGGACTGGCCGCGACCATCGCGACGGGCCTGCTCGGCCCTGCCGTGGCGTCGTATACCGCGGTGCTGCTTGGTGATACCGCGGCACCGGCCTGGCACGAAGCGCATCGCGAACTGCCCTTCTTGTTTGCCGGATCGGCCGCGACCGCCGCCGGGGGCCTCGGAATGCTGACCGTCCGGCCAGGCCGCGCTGGCCAGGCCATCAGGTTCGCGGTTCTCGGCGCGGCCGGCGAGATCGCCGCTAAGAGCCTGCTGCTCCAGCGCCTGGGCCCGGCGGCCGAGCCATATCAGACCGGCCGGGCAGGCCAGCTCATGGACATCTCCGAAGTGCTGACATCGGCAGGGCTCGCGGTCGCGGTGCTCGCCGGGCGGAGCAGGGTGGGCGCGCCGCTGGCCGGCCTGGTGCTCATGGCCGCCTCAGCACTGACGCGGTTCGGCGTCTTCGAGGCAGGGCGGGCATCCGCTCGTGACCCTAAGTACACCGTCGTCCCGCAACGCGAGCGCCTGACGGACATCAGACCGGAATCGTGATGACGGCGTCCTGAGCATCTCGGATGGTGGCAGTTTCGTCGTCAAACCAGATTCCGCCCTCAGCGAGGTACCGAAACCGCAGCGTGGCGCCGGCCGGCATGGTCACCACAGCGCTGCGGACGCCGTTGCTCCGCTTGCGCAACGGGTGAGCGTACGGATTCCAGCCGTTGAAATCACCTACCACGGACACAGCTCCCGCCGGGTCGGTCGCTGGCAGCACGAATGTGACGCGAACTGAACCCGTACTCGTGGGCTTGGCTATCTTGATCAAATCCGCGCTCCCGTCCCAGAGAACTTCGCGCCAGGAAGGCCAGCAGGGACCCCGCCCGGATACCGCGGCATCAGGATCGAGCAGGGCCGTGTCGCAGGCGTATCCAGCGTGCAACACCTGCGTGAACGCCAGCTACGTCAGGGGCGGTTGACGCTACCGAGCGGAGTGGCGGACCTCACCCGCGTTCAATGCTTCGCAGCCCCCGCTCGCGCGTCCACCACTCGACCACGAGCATTGTGGCCTGCTCGTTGAGGTGGGTGTGCACGACCTCGCCGATGTCGGCGCGAAAGCGGTCGCCGTCCGGCCCGTCGCTGATCGGTCCGGCAAAGACGGCCGGACCGGAGACCTTCGCTTCGCCCGGCCACTGCGCCTCCGAACCCTCGACCGGGTCGACCGTGGCGCTATGCAGGGCCAACCGGGGATCCCGGCGCAGATCCGTGCGCTTGCGCGCGTTTGGCATCGAGCCGAAGACGAGTTCGCCATCCTCGAAGGCCGCCTCGATCCCGGAGATTCGCGGTGAGCCGTCGGCTCGCACGGTAGCAACTGTCTTGTGCCTGTGAGCGTCGAACAGCGCCTGCCTACCGGCTGCCCGGCGCCAGCTTCCGGCCGCACGAGATCGGCGGCTACTGGGTTAGCACGGACCTAGTGGAGGCTACCGGCCAGATTGTCGTCGATGACCTGATCGGCCGTCATGCTCGCGCCCGGATCGAGCTTCGGATCACGCCGTCAATCTGGCCATTCTGGCGGCGAGTTACGAAGTCGACCGTGGAGTTCAGCGGCTGCCGGCTCCGCAACGCCGCCCAGCACCCTGATCAGCTGTGTTAACGGTGGCCGACAACTACCAGGGTCATGCACGGGACAGACAGGGCAGGGAAGGCGCCTCATGGTTCGCTGTTGACCGGTCCCTGGAAGGTGTAGGTGTATGCGACGTCAGCATCAATCCAGGCCAGGAGCTGACCGTTGGCCGGGTCGATCACCAGCGTCTCTTCGCCGAGCGTGAGGGCGGTACCCCTCCGCCCGAGCGAGTCGGTGTAGTCGCCGTTGACCGCGACACCGGGAATGTTCGCCGCCACGTCGTAAAGCGCCTCACGCAGCGCGGGAGATGCCGGGGTCTCGACCAGCAGGCCGAGCACTGTCGACCAGAGGCTCTTCGCCAGGCTGCCATAAGCGAGGCCCCGGCTGTAGCGCGTCAGGAGCGGTGCGAGCTTGGCCGGATCGGTTGGCAGTGCGTAGATCTCGCCCCAGGTCAGCCACCCCGGTTTGGTGCCGAGAAAGCCGAAACCGGAGCCAGGGGGACTGACCTTCTGGGGGCCAGGCGGTAGCTGCAGGCCCGAGTCCTCAAGGACTGCGTCGCCGTTGTGGGCGATCCAGATGTCGCGATGGTAGGTTTTGCCGGCCCGGACCTCGATCGAATCGGCCTGCCAGTAAGCGGCGTGCGGCCAGCCTCGCTGGTGCGCGTCGGCGGCCTTGGCGGCCTTGGCGGCCTCGCGGAAGACGAAGGCCGCGGTGACTGCCGTGCTTTGTGCCGGGTACGGGTACCCGCCTGCAGGACGCCGGCTTGAGAGCCCGGGGACCACGGTCATCGCCACGGCGGCCACTGCCGCGGCCGTGCACGCAACGATGATCTTTCCGCGCAGGCTTGCGGATCGCAGAGCCGCAGCTGGTCGTTCCGGTGCCGGCGCCTGCTGGGTGCGGGCATCGTGGATCGTGGATTCGAGGGCCGCGCGGCCGTTACGCAGGCCGTCCGGTGTGATGTCCTCGACCCGGCCAGTCGAGGCGAGCAGCTCGTCGAGGGCGTTCATGCTGGCATTTCCCTACCCGTCACTGTGGTCACCTCGACTGGTGGCCTGTCGGGGGCGCTGCGGTCAAGCGCCTGGAGTGCTCGCCGCCTGGCACGGTGGAGTCGGCTTCGGGCCGCTACCTTGCCGATGCCGAGGACCTCGGCGGCCTCCGCGGGCGTCAGCCCTTCCCATGCCACGAGCAGGAGCAGTTCGCGATCGCCCTCAGAAAGGACCGTCAAGGCCGAACGGAGTTGCCCGCGCTTCGCCTCGGCGTCGAGCCGGGCATCGACGGCATCCCAGTCCATCCCCGGATCCTCCGCCGCGACCCACTGCGCCGCTCCCTGCCGGAAGTGCTGCCGCAGGACGTTCATCGCGATGCCGTAAAGCCAGGGCAGCGCGCTGCCGCTGTCATGGGCCACGAACCTCGTCCGGCCATGGAGGGCGGCGATGAAGACCTCGGAGAGCAGGTCCTCCGCCGCCGATGGGCCAGCGCGCCTGGCCAGATATCGGAACACTGCGGGGGCGTGTCGCTCATACAACACGCCCACCGGCTCCAGCTCGCCGGGCAGGCTGGCGAGAATCTCGCTGTCCGGCCGGTGGGGTCCTGTCACACCCCTCCTATGTCAACGGGACAGAAAGCGTTGCACCAACGGGCCCGCTTCCGTGGAGACCGGGCCACAAGATCGGGCCAAGAACGGGTCTTTTCTCAGTCACCGGCGACATGCGAGCGGGTGGCTCGCCTTGCCGCGGGTACGTTCGGCCACCAGAGCCAGTACAGCAAGACCAGTACAGCAAAGCGACTGCATGGCCCCAGCGCGCCATGGCTTACCGGAAGCGGATGGACCGATTCCGCAGTCGCGTGTTTGGAGGGCACAATGCAGCCTGAAGTGATCGACAACCTGGCAGCCCATGCGGCTTTCGATTCCCGAACCCTCGCGCATGTAATGGACGCTCTGTCCGGGTGCGAGGAGGCCGTCACCGCGTGCGCAGCCGGCATGGTCGCCGCGCAGGACATCGACCGGATGCGCACATCCGTGCTGCGCGACATGGACTGTAGCGAAGTCGTCGCGACCACCCGTCGGATGCTCATGCGGGCGACGGCGGACGACAGCACACTGATCACCGCGCAACTTGAGGCTTGCCTTATCGCATGCCAGCGCAGTGAGCAGCAGTGCGAGATGACCGCGGCCGAGCACGAACACTGCCGACTGTGCACGGCGGCGACTCATCAGGCCGCCGAGGCCTGCCGCCAGGCACTGGAAGTCCTGCGCGGCTGAGGCGCCCGACACTAGCTTGCTGACCAGGCTGCCCTCATCCGGGCAGTTATCGTGTCATTGACACGCCAGCGGGCCGCAGCGGCTAACTGCCGTCTCGGCAGTCGCCGTCTCGGCAGTCGCCGTGTCGGGCTTTGTCGTCTTGGCCGGATCGCCGTGGCGCTCGTGCTGATCGTCGCGGGCACTGCCGCGTGCGCTTCCACTTCAAAGCCTGGGCGATTCGGCCAGGCCAGCGTCTACTTTCAGACCCTGCCTCCCGGCGCGACGCTGCCCAGCGGTGCGTATTGCGCCAACCTGGTCAACTCCTCGGCCGAGCCGGAGAACAGGTCCGCCAACAAGCCGTACAACAGCAGGAAAGGCCGTCACGTCGGCTCGAAGTTCCTCGCCGAGGAGGGCCCGCTGACGCGGCAACTGGCCAGGCGGATCAACGGCGACTTCACTGGCACCACAATCGACATACTCCGGTGGGCGGCCTGTAAGTGGGGTATCAACCAGGACATCGTGTTCGCCCAGGCGGCCGTGGAGAGCTGGTGGCAGCAGGACACGCTCGGCGGCTGGACCACGGACTCAGCCGATTGCCCGCCGCGCAACAAGCTCGGCCAGGACGGCAAGCCCGGCGAGTGCCCGGTGACCTGGGGGATCCTGCAGAACACCTACGGGCACGGCGGCTGGCCGGCCGTCGCCAGGTCCACTGCGATGAATGCCGACGCCGCCTACGCCGTCTGGCGCTCGTGCTATGACGGCGACGAGACCTCGCTGAACACCATGCCCAGAGACGGTCAGTACCACAAGGGCGACGTGTGGGGCTGCGTCGGAGCCTGGTTCTCGGGCCACTGGCTGGACCCGCCCGCACTCGGCTACATCGCGCAGGTGAAGGCCTACATGCGCGAGAAGATCTGGCTCAAGCCGGAGTTCCGCTGGTGATCTGACGGCGCAAAACTGCGCTCAGCGCTGCCTGCGACTGCCTTGGCGATACCATGCCGCCAAGCCAGGAAAAGCTGGCTATACCGGGCGTACCCCTGGGAGCGCTGATGCCAGAGCCAGCCGTGACGCTGAAGGACGTCGCGCGCAAGGCTGGCGTGCACCCGGCGACGGCGTCCAGGGCGCTGAATCCTGAGACCCGCCTGCTGGTCAGCGAGAACACGGCCGGCCGGGTGCTGGCCGCGGCCGCGGAGCTTGGTTACCGGCCCAACGCGGTAGCCCGGAGCCTGCGTACCAGGCGCTCCCACACCGTGGGCGTGCTGATCCCCGACCTCAACAACCCGCTCTTCCCCCCGATCGTCCGCGGACTTGAGGACCGGCTCGAGGCCGACGGCTACGTCGCCCTGATCGGCAATACCGACGGCGACGATACTCGCGAGCGCCGCGTGTTCGAGCAGATGCGCGCCCGGCACGTGGACGGTTACGTGCTGGCGACCGCCCGCCTCCGCAATCCGCTGCTGGCCGACGCTGTCCGGACCGGGGTACCGGTCGTCCTCATGAACCGGATCGCCGAGGATTACAGCTTTCCGGCGGTCACAGTCGACAACGAGCGCGGCGTGAAGATGGCCGTTAGCCACCTCGTCACACTGGGCCATCGCGCCATCGCGTGCATTGCCGGGCCCCAGGACGTCTCCACCGGGCTGACCCGGTATCGCGGCTTCCAGGCCGCGATGGCCGGAGCGCGCCTGGAGGTACCGCCCGGTCGCGTTGCGTTCGCACGATCGTTTTCTATCGACGAGGGGTACCGCTGCGCCAACGAGATCCTGGCAGCGGGCGGTACCTGCACGGCAGTGGCGGCCGGCAACGACATGCTCGCAGTCGGCTGCTATCTCGCACTGGACGAGGCAGGTCTTCGCTGCCCTGCCGACATGTCCGTAGTCGGTTTCAACGACATGCCATTCATCGACATGCTCCGCCCGCCGCTCACCACTGTGGCGTTCCCGCACTATCAGGTCGGCACCGAGGCCGCGCAGTTGCTGCTGGATCGCCTGAACGGCAACAACGACCTCGTGAAGGTCCTGTACCTGGCACCTGAGCTGATCATCAGGGGCTCGACCGCTAGCCCCGGCGGGGTTGGCGGCAACTCAAGATGAGCCCAGTTTCGCCGTTACAACTTATGGCCATTGACAACTTATGGGACGTTGCGCCACTCTGGTGCAACGTCTCGTGCAAACGATTGTGGCAAACGATTGTAACCATCGTCATCGAGC
>Ga0335072_10005090_pt1 | contig 19389 bp, 12 predicted proteins | sample Lox_Sample_21_FD_206725 | JGI IMG/M metagenome (GOLD analysis project Ga0335072, IMG submission 206725) | Soil microbial communities from Loxahatchee National Wildlife Refuge, Florida, United States - Lox_Sample_2.1 | ecosystem: Environmental > Terrestrial > Soil > Wetlands | place: USA...
GACCGCAGCCTGTCAGCGCAGTTCGAACATATGGTGGGCGTGACGGAGGCCGGGGTGGAGATCTTTACGCTGTCTCCTGCCGGGCTGGAGAAGCCGCCGTATCGCGGGTGATCGCGGGCGGATTTGTTGGCGGTTGGCGTTGCGGGTTCGGAGGCGGTGGCGACGGCGGAGGCACACCGTCGACGACTTCGTAGCACGCAGCAAGGAAAGTCGTGGATGGCCGCGACAAGCGCGGCCATGACACGTACACCACGCGCCGGCAATGACACGTACGCCCTGCGCCCGCCATGACGCGATACGCATGGTCTCCGCCGCAATGCGGCGTTTGTTTCGCCGCGGGCGCTAATTGCTGGCGAGGGCGGCCCAGCAGCCACCGCCGGCGGCGGCGACCCGATCACAGAACGCCCTGGCGTCGTCGAGACTGTTGAACCCGTCGGTTCGCAACCGCCAGTACGGCCGGCCGCCGATGTCGGCCTGCACGATAATCGGGGCGTGCCCGGCGAGGATGTCGGGCATGCGCGCCTGCAATATCGACCAGGTTGCGCGGGCGGATTCCTCGGAATCCAGGGACGCGACTTGCGCGACGGGCACGGTGAACGATGCGTCCGGGCCACGACCCGGCGTCACGGTTGCGGCCGGCTCGCCAAGCCGGCCGTTGGCGGTGGCTTCGAGTGCGTCGAGGGTGGCCGGCGGCACGGCAGCAATCGTCAGGCCCGCGTCCGGGATTCCCGCGATCGTCGCCAGCGGCGTCAGTTCCGTTGGCGGGACGGCAGGTGGCGCCGATGCGCCTGGCTTGCCGCGCGGACCCGGCGTCATTTCAAAGGGCCACGCATCGTGGGGGCGAACGCCGCGCCGATCCGGGAGCGCCAGGGCCTCGGCGATCTCGTCGGGAGGCAGAACGCCGGACCAGGCGGAGGTGTATCGTGTGGGTGCCGGCGGGATCGGCGCGGCGACGTACTCAGCCAGTGCGCGGGCGCGCGCCGGATCTTGCTCGATCGTGGCCAACGGATACGGCCAGGGCAGCAGGACCGATACGACTGGCTCGGCGGACGACCTGTCTTGCTCTGGCCGAAGTTCGGTGCCGACGGTGGCCAGCGCACCGATCGAGGCGGTGGCAATGACCGATGCCTCGGGCATGACGGGCGTCCAGGGGGTTTGTGCGGTCCCGCCGCAGGCGCCGGCGATGGGCCAGCCTGCGAGGCTGGGCGGAGATGCGGAACTGGGCGCGGACGCCGATTGCCCGCTCGCCTCGGCGGGCCAGGCGAGCGGACATCCGGCTTCCGCCGCCGCCAGCGCCGCGGCAAGTTCAGGCACGGCATGAGGCTGGACGGGGAAGACCCTGGCCGAGCCGATGGCGGCGGCCGGCGTGGCGGATGCATAGCGTGGTCCTGGCAGGGGGCTGACTGTCCCGGCCGATTGCGACGCCACGGTCTGCCGCGCACTGGTCGAGCCGGCGGGGCTGGCGGGTTGCACGCGCGGACCCGCCGCCAAAGCGGTTGGCATCGCCGGGGCGGGTGCGGCGGTTGCAGCGGCGGGTGCCCGGGCCGATTGCTCTGCCGTGGCGATGGTTGGCGTTTGCACGGGAGCAGGGGCCGGTTGGGATGGCGGCGGCGTGGCGCCCACGATCACCACGGGCTGCTGTGCGACTTCTGGACGGTCCGCGGCGACAGCGCCAGGGCTGGCGGGACGCGGTGCCGGCAGCGCCGCTTCGGCCACCATCGCCCGACCGCTGCCGGGCGGGGCAGTTTCCCCGCTCCGCGCCGCGAATGCGCGGGGTGTCTCCGCCGGTTCCCCGGACAGGCTTTTGGCCAGGGCCAGGTCATTTCGGATACGATCCGGTGCTCCCGGCGTATCGGCCAGCGGCTGCAGTACGCCGACCGCATCGGCGGCGTGTCCGGACAATGCCAGCGACAGTCCGAGATTGACCTGTGCGGCGATATTGCCGGGGGCGATACCCAATGCCTTGCGATAGGCATCCTGCGCGTCGGCGTGGCGGCCTTCCAGATCGCGCGCCACGCCGAGATCGCTCAATGCGGCGAGGTTGCGCGGGTCACGTTGCAGGACGCGCAGGAATGTCGCCTCCGCCTCGGTGGGATTGGACTGAAGCTGTACCCGCCCGATACCGGTCATGGCGCGGACCGAGTTCGGGTCGATCGCCAGCAGCGTGCGATAGACTTGCTCCGCGCCGACGACGTTGCCCGTGCCGAGCAATGCATCGCCCTTGGCCGCCAATGCTCCCGGATCACGGGGATAGCGCGCCAGGATGGCGTTGCTGACGTTGAGGGCGAGATCGTACAGGCCGGCTGACAGCGCGGCGTTGGCCACGTTCACGGTAGACGGCGCGACGCCGCCGTTGTCCCACTGGCTGCCGCAGGCCGTGACGGTCAGGCTGGCGGCCAGCATCAGGCGCCACGGCAATTTCTGGCGACGCAAAGGCGCGGCCGCGGGCCGTGGTTCCGTCGGCCGGCTGGTGTCTCTGGCGCCGGCAGCGGCCCCGCTCCGCGAAATCATGCAGCCACTTTCATCCTGTCGTGCTGGGCAATAGGAAACGCGATTGCGCGCAATCGACCGCAACATCGGGGTCGGAGTCGTGTCAATCACGCGTTACCGGTGTCTTGCGCGGCGGCTGGGCGGGGGCGCATGGTTCGATGTGAAGGCGGCTTTTGTGGAGGAGGAACGCCCATGGACATCGAACAAATGACGGTCGCGGTGGCGAGTGCGGAAAATCCGAACTACCTGGCCGGGCGCCGCGCCTTCTTCAAATATCGCGACCTGGGGGTCACAGCGGCGACGCACCGGCGAATGCGCGCGCAGGTGACGTCGGCGGAGCAAGGGATGTCGCAGCCGACCGGCTGGCACGTGCATAAATGCGAAATGCAGCTTGTCTACATGCTGAGCGGCTGGATCGACCTGGAATTCCCCGACCGCAAGGTGCGGCTGAAGGCGGGCGACTCGATCATGATTCCGGGCGACACGCCGCATAACGAAACCGGCACGTCCGATGCGTTCGAACTGCTTGAGGTGTCGGTACCGGCGGACATGGGCACCGAACCCTGCGCCGCGCCGGTCTGAATCTTTTTCCCGCGTGCGCGCGGGGTTTGAACGGCGGAGCAAGGCGACGGCGTGGAGCAAAGCGGCGCGGGCGAGGGCCTGGGCGGGCGATTGCTCTGGCGAGCATGGCGAGACGCGGAACGGCTTGTCCAGGCGTGATCGCCGGGCCGTTGCCGGTGGGGCGCATCGCGCGATCGCTGTGCGCGCACGCAAGAAAGAAAGTTTCAGTTTACCACAGATTTCACAGATTAGACAGAGTAAGTCTCGAATAATATTAAGGTGTACCAGGTAATATGGTGTGCAGATTCGTGATACTACAAATAAAGCACCTAGAGTTTATCTGTGCAATCTGTGAAATCTTTGGTTGACTGACTTTCTTTGCTGCACGTCGACCTCCGCAGCGCGCTTGCCATTGACCATTCGGCTGGATTGCCGGGCGGCGGCAAGTGCTTCGAGGCGTCCGGCCGCGGGGCGGAGGGGTTTTCGGGTTTGTTAACCTCTCCCTGATATCGTGGCCGCATGAAGCGGCACTCCCCTGCTGCCCTCGCGGACACCGCCGACCTGCTGGCGCCGCTCTCGCCCGACACGGTCGCCAGCATCGCCGGGGTCGAAGGACATCGGGATCGCATGCGCGCCCGGTTGCTCAAGGCCGGTCCGGACGCGCTGGCGGATCACGAGATGCTGGAAATGGTGTTGTTCCTCGCGCTGCCGCGCCGCGATACCAAGCCGCTCGCCCGCGCCTTGCTCGACCGCTTTCGCAGCTTCGCAGGTGTCATTGCCGCGCCGATTCCGGAGATGCTGGCGATAGACGGCATGGGCGAGGCCGCGGCCGCCGCATTGAAAACGGTACAGGCTGCTGCGCTCCGGCTGGTGCGTTCCGAGCTTTCGAACGAACCGGTGCTGGCGAACTGGCAGAAGCTGATCGAGTACCTCACCGCCGCGCTGGGTCATGAACAAGTCGAGCAAGTCCGCGTGCTGTATCTGGACGGGCGCAACCGGTTGCTTGCCGATGAGATGCAGGGCCGCGGGACGGTGAACCACACGCCGATCTATCCGCGCGAGGTGGTCAAGCGCGCGTTGGAGCTGCATGCCACGGCGCTGGTGCTGTCGCACAATCATCCGAGCGGGGATCCGACGCCCTCGCGCGAGGACATCGCGATGACCCGCGAAATCAAGGCGGCGGCGGACGCCTTGCGGATCTCGCTGCACGATCATGTCGTGATCGCGGGATCGCGCTGGCTGAGCTTCCGGCAGGAGGGGCTGCTGTGATTGCGCGGTGGGCGATCACGCCGTCCAGCGCAGCCAGTCCTTCACGCCCTGGCCCATCACTTGCTCCAGGTCATGACCCTTCAGCCAGGGCAGTTCCTCGGTGAACATTGTCACGCATTGGCGGTAGCTGCATGGCATGCGGGTGATGTCGGTGCCCCAGAAGAAGCGGTTCGGGCCGTAGGCGTCGAAGATGCGGTGCAGTCCGTCGTGGATATTGCGGAAGGGATAGGGCGCGGTCGAGTACCCGGGCGCGCCGGTCGCCTTGACGGCGACGTTCGGCAGCGCGGCCAGTGCCAGCAGCGCGTCCAGATCGGCAAACGCCGCCGCGTCCTTCGCGCCGCGTACCAGGCCCAGATGGTCGATCAGCAGCCGCAGGTTGGGATGCGCTTCGGCGATGCGCCGGAACAATGGCAGGAAGCGCCAGGCCATGGTCGCGACCGGCGTGCCGGCTTGCTCTGCGGCCGGCCAAAGCCAGTCCATGGTGCCGTCCCCGTGCCAGGTCTGTTGCTCTGGCCGCGTCAGCGCCCAGCGCAGGCCCAGCATGCCTGGACGCTGCTTCCAGCCGGGAAGCAGTGCGCGGCTCTCCGGCCGGTCCAGCGGAAACCAGCCGAGAATGCAGAATTTGTCGGGATATTTCCGCGCGGCTTCGACCGCGAGTTCGTTGGAGCCCGGATCCCAGCTTGGCGGGTGCAGTACCGCGCCGTGGACGCCGGCGGCATTCATTTCCGTAATCAGTTCCTCGGCGGTGAATGACGAGGTCTGGCGATGATGCGCGCTGGGCGTGCCGCTGCCCCAGATGTGGACCTGGGCGTCGATGACCTGCATGGGCGGTCCCCTCCGGATGGTTGGCGCGCATGCTGGGCGTGTGGGCCGGCGCGCGCAACCGGGTCTGGACGGCGGGGGTGCAAGCCGCCAAACAGGGTAGACCCTTGTTTGGAGCGTGGCCTGTGCTGGACCGGATCCTGTTGACCAACGACGACGGCATCGACGCGCCGGGCCTCGCGGTGCTGGAGGAGATCGCGGCGCAACTGGCGCATGAGGTCTGGGTGGTTGCGCCAGAGCATGACCAGAGCGGCGTGTCGCACGCGATCAGCCTGCATCATCCGCTGCGTGTCAGCCATCAGGGGGCGCGCCGTTTCGGCATCACCGGCACGCCGGGCGACTGTGCCGTGATGGGCGTGTGCCATTTCATGAAGGATGCGCCGCCGCAACTGATCCTGTCCGGTGTGAACCGCGGTTTGAATTTGGGAATGGAGACGGTGTTCTCGGGCACGGTCGGCGGGGCGATGACAGGGATGATGTTGGGGATTCCGTCGATCGGATTGAGCCAGGCATTCAAGGACCGCAACAACGTGCCGTGGGATACCGCGCGCACGCTGGGCGCTTCGGTGGTGCGCGAGTTGCTGGCGGTCGGCTGGAGCGAGGATGCGTGCCTGAACGTGAATTTTCCTCCCGTTCCGGTGGCCGAGGCGGGGCCGATCACGCTAGCGCGGCAGGGCGTGGGCATGATCGCAGGCATGCATGTGGAGACGCGCACCGATCCGCGCGGTGTGGCGTATCATTGGCTGAATTTTCGGCGCGGCGAGCGGGTGCAGGGGCCGGAGAGCGATTACGACGCGATGCGCGCGGGCAAGATCGTGGTGACGCCGCTGCGCTACGACCGCACGGACGACGACGCGTACCGGGCGCTGGCGGAGAAGCTGCCGCGGTTTGGCAGGGACTGAGGCGCGGGCGTGCGCGCCCGGTCAGTGCGATGTTTGGTCTGTGTTGCTATCCGGGTCCCTGTCTGGGTCGTGGAGGTGGAGAAGAACCATCGGACTGAGAGTGCAGTTCGGAAAACAGCGTGCCGGCCCGATCACCCTCACCCTCGGCGCTCAGGCGCCTCGACCTCTCCCCGCTTCGCGGGCGAGGTTTTTTGATCCCGGTTCGCGGGCGAGGTTTTTTGATCCCGGTTCGCGGGCGAGGTTTTTTGGCTGCGATGGCGGCGTGACGTCAGAAGCCGCTGGGGTCGCCGTACGGGACGTGGAGCACGCGGTCGACGAAGATGCCGGGCGTCACCACGTGATCGGGATTGATCTCGCCCAGTTCCCGCACGTGCTGTGTCTGCACGATGGTGAGCGTCGCGGCCATCGCGATCACCGGATTGAAGTTACGGCCCGACTCGCGGAAGGTGAGGTTGCCCCAGCGGTCCGCTTCCCAGGCTTCGACCAGCGCCACGTCGCCGGGCAATGATTGCTCCAGGATGTAGGTGCGGCCTGCGATTTCGCGATGCTCCTTGCCCACTGCCATCTTGGTGCCGACGCCGGTGGCGGTGAAGAATGCCGGCACGCCGGCGCCGGCGGCACGCATGCGCTCGGCCAGCGTGCCCTGCGGCACGATCTCCAATTCGATCTTTCCGGCGCGATACAGCGTTTCGAACACCACCGGATCGGAGGACCGCGGGAACGAGCAAATGATCTTGCGGACCCGTCCGAGTTCCATCAGCCGCGCAAGGCCGGCATGTCCGACGCCCGCGTTGTTGGCGGCAACCGTGAGGTCTTTCGCGCCCTGGTGGATCAGGCCGTCGATCAGCGCATTGGGCTGGCCGACGGCGCCGAAACCGCCGATCAGCACGGTGGAACCGTCCTTGATGCCCGCCATGGCGTCGGCCATGTCCTGGACGATTTTGTTGATCATGCTGCTGCTGCCCCGCCGCGTTTCCTGGATCGCTCCGGGGCAGATTTAGTCCTGCCGCAACCGCTCCGCCAGACGGCCGAGGGCCGCGGCAGTCCGCCGGCATGCGAGCGGGCGCAGGCGTTGGCCTCGGTATCGGGCCCCGCCTACGCCTGACCGCGGGCCGGCGCGTCAGACTGACACGACATGGCCGGTCAGCGCGCTGACGCTGGCGACGTCTGCGAAGGTGATGGTGGTATCGTCCGACAGCGTCAAAGTCACCGAGCCATTGTGCGTACTGGCAGACGACAATGCTGCGGCCGCCGCGCTCGAACCATATCCGGCGAGCAATACCTCGTCGTTCACGGTAAAATTCTGCACTGCGTCCTGCGGCGCGCCGGCGTCGTTCGCGCGGAAGAACACGAATATGTCGTGGCTGCTTAGATCGGTGTTGCCGACCAGTGTGTCGTTGCCGGATCCGGCGGACATCGTGTCATTGGCCTGGCCTGAGCCCTGGCCGCCGATGATCGAATCGGCACCGCTGCCGCCGAACATGGCGTTGGCGGTGGTGGATTTGCTGGCATCCAGGGTCTCGTTGCCGCTGCCGGCGGCATAGTACAATTGGCCGGAGCTGCCGCTGTAATGCACGGTACCGTTGGCGTCGCCGAACACGGTGACGCCGCCACTGCCGCCGGTGATCGATACAGTGCCGGAGCCGGCCACGATGGTGGCCCCGTGCGAGCCGCCGGTGAACGCCATCGAGCCGGAGCTGCCGAACACGAACAGGCCGCTGCCGCTTGATGTTGTCGCGAGCGGCCCGGTACCGGCACTGATGGTGTCGGATGTGCCGCTGTCGACGACGGCGACGCTGGCGCTTCCCGCGAAGAACTCGGCGTCGTGGCCGGCGAGGGAGACGGTGGTCGTGCCGGTGCCGGCGGCCAGCGTGTCGGCGGTGCCATTGTCTGACAGGGTGAGCGGTGCGCTGCCGCCGACTGCGAGGCCGTCGGTTGCGCCGACGGCGAAGCGTACGGTCGATTGGCCGGAACCGCCGACAAGCGTATCGCCATGGCCGCTGGCGGAGATGCTCGCGCTGCCGTCTCCGGCAAAGAACACAGCGTCGGCGCCGGAGATCGTTGCGTTGGTGCTGAGGCTTGATCCGACCACGGTGTCGCCGGTGCCGGCGTCCGACACGGACAATGCCGCGGACCCGCCGAATGCGACGGCGTCGGCCGCGCCGGACATGAATTTGTAGCTTGTCGTATTGGATCCGCCGCCCAGCGTGTCGCCGTGGCCGCTGACCGAGACGCTGGTGGTGCCTTTATCAGCGATGAAGGTTGCGAGGGAGCCGGAGATCGAGACGCTCGTAACGGCAGAGGAGCCAAGCATGGTGTCGTTACTGCCGGCGTCGGTGATGGCGACGGCGGTGGTACCGCCGAACGCAATGTCATCCGTCGCGCCCGACGAGAGCAGGAGGGTCGGGTTGCTGCCGCCGGCGACAAGCGTGTCCTGAGCGCCGCTGGCACGGACGGTGGCGGCGCCGCTGCCGATGAAGAACAAGGCATTGGCGCCGGTCACGGTCGCCGCGGTTGGACCCGCGGAGCCGAGCATTGTGTCGTGGCTGCCGGCATCCGAGATCGTCACGTTATTGAAGCCGCCGAACATGACGCCGTCGGTGGCGCTATTGGTGAACTGCAACGCCGTGCTGCCGGAACCGCCGACGAGCGTATCGCCCTGGCCGCTGGCCTGGACGGTGGTGGCGCCGGACTGGCCAAAGAACACTCCGTCGGTGCCGGACACCGTTGCCTGTGTCGTGCCGCTGGAGCCGAGCATTGTGTCGTGGCTGCCGGCATCCGACATGTTCACGCCGTCCGGCGTGGCGAAGGCGATGCCGCCGGATGCCCCGGCGAGGAACTGCATGGTCGAGCCGGCGCCGGCCCCCAGCAGGGTATCGCCGGCGGCGTTCGAGGAGATGGTGTCGACGCCGGCATTGCCCGCGAGCAATGCGTTGCCGCCGCTACCCGAGGTGTCGGTCAGGGTGGCATTGTTCGAGCCGCCGAGGAACTCGGCCTGGTAGCCGGTGGGGAGCGCGTAGGTGCCATTCGAGGCGACGTTGAGCACCACTGCTTCGTTGGTATCGCTGTCGTTGGCTTCGGCGAAGCTGCCGCTGACCGGGTTGACGGACAGCGCGAGATTTTGCGGGTTGACCGCGCCGAGGCCGAGCACTTGGCGAACCTCCGCGAGGTTGGTGCTGCCGGCGATGCTGCCGCCGGGTCCGTTGACGTCGATGGTGAAGCCCGCGGTGCCGAACCAGCTTGTCGAGGCCACCGAACCCGATGGTGTGAAGGTCAGCGCATCGATATCGGTGGTCACCTGCGAGGGCGAGCCGCTTACGCTGAACACGCCGGTCGTGGGATTGAAACTGCCGTCGCCGGAGGTTGACAACGTCCCCGCCGCAGGGCTGGAGAGTGCGACGGTCACGGTGTCGTTCGCGTCGGGGCTGCTGTCGGTGATGGCGACGCCGGTGAACGGCGTTGCCGTCGTAGCGGCTGGAATGCCCTGATAGGGTGTCAGATTGGTGATTTCGGGCGGCACGGGTTGTGCACCGTTCTCGCCGTAGACCAGGGTGCCGCCGGTGCCGTCGTAGACCGTCTGCCAAGTGATGCCGGTGTAGTTGCTGCTGGGGCCGGCGAGCGCCAGCGTCGTCGTTTCGATGCCGTCGCCGGTGACGGTCAGCGTGCTGCCGCCGCCGGCGGAGCTGAAGGTGACGGTCGCGTCTTGGCCGGTGTCGCCGAGGTTGGTCAGATCGATGCGGTCATGGAGTCCGGTGAAGCCGGCGATCGTCTTGGCGAATTCCTGGTAGAAGCCGACAACCAGCGTGGCATGGGCGCCGGCACCTGGCGCGAAGGCGATGGTCTGGAAGTTGATCAGGCCAAGGCTGGCATAGGTGGCGGTGAGGGGAGTCGTGCTGCTGCCCTGCAGTTCCAGTGTGTTGTAGCTGCCCTTGGCCTGCACGGGACCGCTGAGGGCGTATCCCGGCTGCAGCACCAGGAGGGCGCCGCCTTCGCCGAAATAGATGGCGTTGCCGCCGTTGCCGCCGCTGATCCTGCCGGCATCGATGACCGTGCCGCCGTCATTCAGTGCGACGCCGACGCTGCCGCTGGCGATGGTGCCGAAATTGGTAATCGAGGCGGGGGCGCCATTGACGATGACGCCATCGCTGGCGCCGTAGATGGAGGCTTGCGCATTGTTGGGTGCGCCGTTGACGACGCTGCCGCCATCCGCGAGTTCGACGGCGCGGCCATAACCGTGTGTGGCCAGGATGGTGGCATAGTTCGCCACCGTGCCGGGACTGTCTTTCACGTAGACGCCCCATGATCCGTACAGCAGTGCCGTGGTGGCTCCGTTTGCGCCGTTGACGACGCTGCCGCCATCGCCCAGTACTACGCCGTAATAATGGCCGTCGCCGACGCCTCCTTGCAGGCCCTGGATGGTTCCGGCGTTGGTGACGCTGCCGACACCGCCGATTGTGACGCCCACGTAGCCCTGGATCAGCGATGCGCCGGTCAGGTTGGCGACGTTGCCGTTGTTGGTAATGCTCACCGCGGCATATCCGGCCGAGTCGAGCGCGAGCACAGTGCCCGCGTTGGTGATTGTGCCGCTGGCACCGATGGCGATGCCGCCCTCGTAGCCCTCGATCAGCGCTGCCGGGCCGGTGTTGGCGACATTGCCGTTGGCCTGGATGATGACGCCGATGGTGCCGGCGTGTCCGTAATTGGCGGATGCGATGGTGCCGGCATTGCTGACGGTGCCGTTGAGCGCGATGGAAATGCCGCTGTTGCCCTGGATGAGCGACGCCGCGCCGGTATTGGTAATGGAGCCGGTGCCCTCGATCAGGATGCCGTAGCTGCCCTGATCGCCGCTGGTGGCGCCGATCGTGGCGGAGTTGAAGACCACCGCGGTGTAGCTACCGAAGCTAGCGATGCCGTCGAGATAGCCTTGGATGAGTGCCTGCGTGGCGCCGCCGGCGCCGCTGGTTATGGTGCCGCCGCCGCTGAGTTCGATGCCCTCGGCGCCGTCGGGCTGCCCTGCGATGGTGCCATAGTTGGTAATGGTTCCCGCTTTATCGGCGCCGACGAGGATGCCTCCGTTGCCGAGCAGCAGCGCGGTGCTGGCGCCGGCCGTGGGGCTGCCGTTGATGATCCTGCCGCCCTCGGCCAGGTCCACGGCATTGCCGATACCGCCGGTGGTGACGATCGAGCCCAGGTTGGTCAGCGTGTCACCGGCGCCGAGCAATTGGACACCGTAGAAGCTGCTGATAAATCCGGTCGGGCCGTCGCTGATGCCGCCGGGGCCGTTGAGGACGACGGCATAGCCCGCGTTGCCGGTGATTCTGCCCGCATTGTTAATAAAACTGGTGCCGGTCAGGCTGACGGCGCCGGTGGTTTCGTCGTTCTGGGCAATGGTGCCCTGGTTGATCAGCGTACCCGTGCCGGTGATTGCGTAGGCGGGGCCGTCGTAGCTGACATAGCCCGTGGGCAGGATGGTCAGTGGCGAGGCGTAACCGCCGGGCCCCAGGGTCAAGCCATTGATAACCGTCGTGCTGATCGTCGACATCCGGTCCCCCCGGCGCCCCGACGGCTGTCCTTGTGCCTGCCGCGACGTGTCTGGCGCCGGCCGCAGTTCATACAACCGTAGGTAGCGCACGTTGCGCCAAGCCCGGTTTGCGGGCCCAAGCATGCCAGCGAGGGAGAGAGCATTCCGGTAGGACAGGACTATCGGAGCGCCGGGTTACTCATTTCCTAACGGGGCACGCGTAAAAATCTGCTATCGGCACAATTGGTCAGAACGAATTGGGAACCAACGCATGGTTGCAATTGCATGGGTTCGCGGCGGGTGAAATACTCGCTGGTAGGAGCGCAGCCTTGGCAGAAGGTCCGTTCCTTGGAACCGATCCGGCCTCGGGGTTGCCTCCGCCAACAACAGAACGGAGACGGTCCATGACTCGCGCCTACAACGTGATCGACGCGGACGGCCACATCCTGGAACCGCTTAATCTGTGGGTCGACTATATCGACCCGAAATATCGCGACAGCGCGCCGCGGTTGGTACGCGACGCCGATGGCAAGCAGCGGCTGCAGGTGGGCGGCCAAATGCTCGGCAGCAAGAAGGGGTTGGGGGCGCTGGGCGCGGTGGGCGCGCGCGACGGCACGGTGGTGGACGACACCATGGAGTATGAACAAGGCCGCAAGGGCGGGTTCGATCCGCATGCGCGGATTCCCGACATGGACCTGGACGGGATCGACGCGGCGTTTTTGTATCCGTCGATCGGATTGTTCGCCGGCGCAGTGCAGGACCCGCCGACGGCCGCGGCGATGGCGCGGGCATACAATCGCTGGCTCGCCGATTACTGCAAGCCGTATCCTGACCGGTTGTTCGGCGTTGCCATGATCCCGATGCAGTCGGTGGAGCTTGCCATCGAGGAGATGCGGTTTGCGCGGGAGAAGCTGGGGTTCCGCGGCGTGTTCCTGCGGCCCAACCCGTACAATGGCAAGATGATCCACCACCCCGATTACGAGCCCTTCTGGACCATGGCGGAGGAACTCGACATGTCGGTGGGGTTCCATGAAGGCGGCAGCAGCGGGATGATGCAGGTCGGCATGGACCGCTTCGAGGAACGCGGTGCGCGGCACATCATCACCCATACGATGGAGATGATGCTGGCCTGCATGGCGGTGATCTGGGGTGGCGTGTGCGAGCGTCATCCGAAGGTGCGGGTGGCGTTTTTAGAGTCGGGCGGCGGTTGGATCGCGCCGTGGCTGGACCGGATGGACCGGCATTTCGACGACGTGGGCTTCAATGATTCCGGGCTGACGACGCGGCCTTCCGAATTGTTCCAGCGCAACTGCTGGATTGCGTTCGAGCCGGTGGAGGGCTGCCTGGGCGCGCTGGTCGATTACGTGGGACCCGACAAGATCCTGTGGGCGACGGACTATCCGCATCCCGACGGGTTTTTCCCCGGTGCTCCCGCGAAGGTGCGGGGGCTGCTTGGGAATGCACCGGCGGCAACGGTGGCTAGCGTGATGGCCGGCGGGGCGAAGGGATTCTATGGGTTGAACTGAGGCGTTTCCGGGCGGAACGGCCGGGGGTAGGACGGTCGTCCGCCCCCGGGTTCTGGAAGCTCGCACCACACGTCACTGACTATGAGCGTCCGGTTCCGACGCTTGATTACCAGGCGGTGCAACCTGCGTTGCCGCCGCTTTGCGGATTGCATCAACGTCCGCGATATCCTGCGTTCGCCCCGCTCCCAGCCTGGCCGCAATAAGGTCCTCCGAGGCGATGAAATTCGCCGCCAGGCCAGTCGCCGGGTCGATGATCGTTTTGACCCGTCGCTCCCATGCTGCGTCGAAATCGACGCCCCGGAATCGGCGGGGGCGCCCATCATCAGGTCCTCGCCCTGCTGGTCGAATGGTGTCATCCGCGCGTCATTCGCAACGCAGGTGAATTTTCGGTAGGCCGCATCGCTGTCGCAATGTTAAGGTGCCGCCGCGGTGCAGGGTCCGCTGCGACAGTCTGCGAATAAATTTGGTACATGTATAAACAGGGGGGACGATGGCCTCGGTTCCGTACGAGTTCGAATGCGACGAACAAGCCGGTTTCCTGGCGGATCCGAATGAGCACAAGTGCATCGGCTACGTGACCTCGTTCGGCGGTCTCTCCAAGGACCTGACGGTGTCGCTGAGCTTTTTCCAGGGTTTCACGCCCACCTATACCGGCATTCCGTCGAAAGCCAGCTCGACCAAGGTCGTCGGCGTGATCGACAAGTTCAGTTGGGCGGGCGGCGTCGGCAGTCCGATCCAGATCGATTTCTACGTGTCGCAGCAGAACGCGACGCAGATCAAGACGGCGCAGCAGTCCTCGCTGACGACAAAGGTCAGCTCGCTCGGCTGGTGGATTGTCGACTACGACCAGGAATCCAGGCAATGGTATGAGGCGTCCTACCCGATGAGCGCGGCGACGATCAACGGGCTCATCCAGGCGAAGAGCATGCTGAACGTGGACCTCACGCCGGTTCCCGCGAAGGACGGCATCGTTGTGAACGTCTGCAGGATTACGCTCAGCGTCGCGCCGGGTGGGAACACGTCATATGCGCTGCGCTTCGCCAACTCGCCCACCAAGCCGGTGGTCAAGTCCTGGGGCCTCGTTGTCGGGACACTGGCGTCGGCTGCGATATGAGCGCCTTTGCGCGCCGGGCGGCCGTGCTCTCAGCCTCCGCCGGTCCGCGCTTTCGGGGGTAGATCGAGCCGCAGCGACAGCTCCTTGAGCCGCGCCGGCGGCACTTCGGCGGGCGCGCCCATCATCAGGTCCTCGCCCTGCTGGTTCAACGGGAACAGGATGACCTCGCGGATGTTGGGCTCGTCGGCGAGCAACATGACGATGCGGTCGATGCCCGGAGCGGCGCCACCGTGTGGGGGAGCACCGTAGTGGAACGCGTTCCACAGGCCGCCGAAGCGCTTTTCCACTTCCTCGGGCGGATGGCCGGCGATGGCGAAGGCGCGGACCATGATGTCCGGACGGTGGTTGCGGATCGCGCCTGAGCAAAGTTCGGCGCCGTTGCAGACGATGTCGTACTGGAACGCCTTGATGGTCAGAGGATCCTGCGTGTTAAGCGCCTCGAGGCCGCCTTGCGGCATGCTGAACGGGTTATGGCTGAAGTCGATCTGGCGGGTTTCCTCGTTCAGTTCGTACATCGGGAAATCGGTGATCCAGCAGAAGCGGAATGCGCCCCTCTCGATCTGCCCCAGTTCTTCGCCGAGCCGGGTGCGCACCGCGCCGGCGAATTTCGGGGCCGTATCTTTTTTGCCTGCGGCGAAGAACACGGCATCGCCGGGCTGCAATCCACAGGTGGTGCGCACGGCTTCGGCGCGGTCGGGTTCCAGGTTGCGTGCGATCGGTCCCTTGGGGCCATCCGCGTCGAATACGATGTAGCCCAGGCCGCCGGCGCCTTCGGCCTTCGCCCAATCGTTCAGCTTGTCGAAGAAGCTGCGCGGCTGCGATGCGGCGCCCGGTGCCGGGATCGCGCGCACCACGCCGCCGGACGCGGCAATGCGGGCGAACAAGCCGAAGCCGGAGCCAGAGAAAAGTTGGGTTACGTCGCGGATCACCAGCCTGTTGCGCAGGTCGGGCTTGTCGCTGCCGTAGTCCAGCATCGCCGTGTCGTAGGGAATGCGCGGCCAGGGCGCGGGGGTCACGCCGCGGCCCTCGGCGAATTCCTCGAACACGCCGGCGATCACCGGTTCGATGGTTTGAAAGACGTCTTCCTGGGTGACGTAGCTCATTTCGAAATCGAGCTGGTAGAATTCGCCGGGAGAACGGTCCGCGCGGCTGGCCTCATCACGAAAGCAGGGCGCGATCTGGAAATAGCGGTCGAAGCCGGCGATCATGCAGAGCTGTTTGAATTGCTGTGGTGCCTGGGGCAGGGCGTAGAATGTGCCGGGGTGCATCCGTGCGGGGACGAGGAAGGCGCGCGCGCCTTCGGGGCTGTCGGCGGTCAGGATCGGGGTTTGGAATTCGGTGAAGCCGGCGTCGATCATGCGGCGGCGGATCGAGGCGATGACGCCGGCGCGCAGCATGATGTTGCGATGCAGCTTGTCGCGGCGCAGATCGAGGAAGCGATATTTCAGCCGCAATTCCTCGGGGAAGCGTTCCTCGCCGGCGACCTGGATGGGCAGCACCTCGGCGGAGGACTGCACCGCGAGGTCATTCACGCGGAGCTCGACTTCGCCGGTGGGGAGTTTTGGGTTCACCGTGCCGGCCTCGCGGGGCACGACATGGCCGGTGACGGTGATGACGCTCTCCGGGCGGACGTTGTCCGCCGCGGCGAAGGCGGGCGAGCCGGCGGGGAAGACGCATTGCGTGATGCCGTAATGATCGCGCAGGTCGATGAACAACAGGCCGCCATGGTCGCGCTTGGCGTGCACCCAACCGGAGAGGCGGGCCTCGATGCCCGCGTCGGCGGCGCGCAGCGCGCCACAGGTATGGGTGCGATAGGCGTGCATGATCGGGGTCCTGGTGCCGAAAGTGTGAGTGCCCCGGGGTCGGGGGCGGCGACACAAGCCCCGGCGGTTCCGGCGAGTCAAGCCGGTCGGGCGTCCCGGCCCCGCCAGCAAAGCCGCCATCCGCGCGGCGGGCCGCCATGTCAGGGAATCCCGTACAGGCGGGCCGACATTGACACGTCCCGCCGCAAGCGAGACGATGGCTGCCAAATCGACTCAGCGAGAGTGAGATGAACTTACGTTAAGGGAGAGTCCTGACATGCCGGAACGGGTGCGATACGACGAAAACATAGAACCACTGGTGCAATTCGTCGAGGATACGCCACGCGATCAGATCCTCGATCGTACGCTGGAGAAGCTGCGTGGCGGCGTGCCGATCAAGACCATGCTGACGGCCTCGGCACTGGCGGTGACCCGCTCGGCTGATCTTCCTCCCGGCCATCATGGCGGCCCGCTGCATCCTCTGGCCGGCCTCTATGCGATTTCGAAACTGGTCGATCGGCTGGAAGGCGAGGACAAGTTCCTGCCTGTGCTGCAGCACGTGGCGCTGTCCAACAAGCACATCCATGACCCCGTTACGTCGCCGTTCCAGTTGCTGGAATTCGCCCCGCTGGATGCGACCTCCGGCATGAACAGGCTGCAGGACATGGCGTATGACGGCTCCGGTGACGTGGTCACTGCCGAGGGCGTCGAAGCGGCCAAGGCTGCGTTCTTCCGGGCGTGCGAGCGCGGCGAGAGCAACAAGGCCGATCACTTGTTCCAATGGCTCTGGCAGCATGTTCCGCCGATCGAGGCGTACGACCTGCTGATGACCGTCGCCATTCCGAAGAACGCGCTGGACGACCACTATTTCCTGTTCCCCGCCTATCTGTGGCGCGGGATGGATCAGTACCTGGGCTGGGAGCATCTGTCGGTGCTGATGCGCCCGGCGGTGCGGTATGTCGCGCGCTTCCCGCAGCAGCGCATGGTGCCCGAAGCCGAGGCGCTGATCGAGAAGCACAATCTGCTGGGCCGCATTTTGCGCCAGCGTACCGGCGACGATGAAACCGCTGCGATCGGTGTGTTGGGCGAGGGCATCCGCGACGTCTCCACCTATAGCGAGATCCCGGCGCTGACCGCCGAGGCGCTGGCGAATGGGCTGTCGCTGGAAGGCGCGGGCGAGGCGTTGTCGATCGGAGCGGCGGGATTGTTCCTGCGCTCGCTGACCGGCAATCCGATGGACGTGCATCTGCACACCAGCGCAAATGTGCGCCGTTGGCTGCTGAAGCTGGACGGGCTCAGCCTGAAGAACAAGCTGCTGGTGCTGCTGACGTGGCACACCGGGCCGGAAGTGAAGTCGACGCAGCACCGCATGGAGGCGTCGCCGCAGCCCGATCCGGGGGCGGTGGCTGCGCTGCCGCAGCGGACGCAGGAAGAGCTGCTGGAGGCGATCACCCAGAGCATCTACACGCAGCCGCCGACGGATTGGTCAACCGTGACAAACCTGGGCCGCATGCGCGCGGTGCCGGAGGTGAAGCACACGGTGAACCTGGCGCAGCAATACGTGAACCTGCGCTATGATCCGGAAGTGCTGATCAAGCGTCTGGCTGACATCGTGTGCCACGACAGCTTCACCGAGATGCACGCGTTCAAGCATCACCAGGCGGTGGTGGAGGAGTATCGCAACACCCGCGAGCCGTGGCGGTGGATGCACCTGGTGTGCGGCTGCCAGGCGGCGGCGATTTCGTTCGGCAAGAACATGGAAGTGTTCGAGGAAGTGCTGGACCTGCTGCACGCGGCGTAGCGGGCGGGTGGCCGGGGGCGGTGGCCCCCGGTACGGCCTTGGGGTTTGGGCGGCGTTTCGCGGTGCGCCGGCGCTGCATGCCGCGCTGGCGTGCGAAAGCGCGCGCGGTGTGGCCGCTTGGGTGCGGTTGATGGCCGGGACCGGGAACCGGCATCCCCAATTGAGTTCGGCGCCGCCGCATCGTTGCCATCGTTGAATATCGGCGGGTGAATATCTACTGGTGAACGTTTGCCGGCGGCTATTTGCCGGTGGGCGTTTGCCGGTGGGCGTTTGCCAAGGTGATTGTCGCGCCGCGTACCGCGCCAAGCCGCCAGTCCGGCGAAATCCATTTATCAAGTCGCAATTTTATGGTTCAATTCGGAAGGGGGATATTCAATGGCGACATTGACACCTTTCGATCAGGCCACGCTTTTGACCGGCGTGACCGACCCGGTGCTGCGTGGCGGGATTTGTGTGGCGCTGAGCGACCGCTGGCTCGCGTTCATGAAGGACAACACCTATCGAAATCCACGGGAACGGCTGGCCGCGCTCACTGCCCAACGCGATGCGGCACTGCTGTACCAGGAAGCCTACGCGTTCCTGCGTGACGTCAAGGGGCGGGAAGACGCACGCACTGAACTGGGGCGAAGCGTTGGCCATGAGTACGAGCACCAGACGACGGTGATGCGGCTGCACATCGGGATGAAAGGCGTGCGCGAACGCATGATGGCCGACCTCGGCGAAATTGGCGCGGCAGTGACCTGGACCATGGCGATTCCCGGCTTGGGACGTCACGCCATTGCCGGTTATCGCGGGCTGGTCAGCATCATGAACAATATGCACAAAGCCTCGCTGCACATCTTCGATCCGAACGTGGGGGAATACGTTGGCGAACTGGCGCAACTCGACGGAATATTGCGTGACCTTTTCCGCCGGGTGCCGGCATATCAGGGCATCATGGAGTTGACCCGCACCACGACATAGCCGGAACGGCAACCCGGCCGCCCGCGTGCCCGCGTGCCCGCCGGCGCCGGGAGGGGCGCGGCGGCTGCCACTTGTGGAGCGGTGCCCCCGGCGCGATCCTCGGCCCAACGCAGCAGCGCACGGAGGAAACGCGCATGTCCGTCTTCGTCATCGGTGGGGCCGGCTTCATCGGCATCCGCCTGATCCCGCTATTGCTCGCGCGCGGCGAGCAAGTGACCTGCATGGACATCAACCCGAACGCGCCCGTGCTGACGGCGCTCGGCGAGCGGGTGAAGCTGCTGCGCGGCGACGTGACGCAGTTCGACGACGTGATGGCGGCGATGACCGCCGCGCGGCCCGAGCGTGTGATCAACCTCTCCTACATGCTGGGCAGCGAGCATGCGCCGCATGTTGCGCTGAAGCTCAATATCGTCGGCATGGACAACTGCTTCGAAGCGGCCCGGCTGGTGGGCGCGAGGCATGTGGTCTATGCCAGCTCGCTGGCGGTGAACGGCGAGCAATTCCATTATGGCGAGCGTGCGATTACGGAAGAGGATTTCCGTCATGGCCATGTGCAATACGCGATGCACAAGATCTTCAACGAATTCCAGGCGCAGGATTACCGCGAAAAATTCGGCA
>Ga0335072_10005091_pt1 | contig 19388 bp, 21 predicted proteins | sample Lox_Sample_21_FD_206725 | JGI IMG/M metagenome (GOLD analysis project Ga0335072, IMG submission 206725) | Soil microbial communities from Loxahatchee National Wildlife Refuge, Florida, United States - Lox_Sample_2.1 | ecosystem: Environmental > Terrestrial > Soil > Wetlands | place: USA...
GCTCTCGTCCACCGCCGGCTTCGTCGCCTACGAGGGCGGCGGCGGCTACGTCGCCGCCAAGCACGCCGAGCACGCGATCGCGGCCACGCTGCGCCTCGAACTGTCCGGGCAGCCGGTCCGGGTCATCGAGATCGCGCCCGGCATGGTGAAGACCGGGGAGTTCGCGCTCAACCGCTATCGCGGCGACGCTGATAAGGCGGCCGCCGTCTACGCCGGCGTGGCCGAGCCGCTGACCGACGAGGACGTCGCGGACGCGATTGCCTGGACAGTGACCAGGCCGCAGCACGTCAACATCGACCTGGTGGTCATGCGCCCGATCGCGCAGGCCGCGCAGCACAAGGTGCACAGAGTACTCTGAGCCGCTGACCGGCTGCACAGGCAGGTCCGAGCTGGAAAGCACGGTGAACGGCGGAAGCTTGATCTGCCGCAATTATTATATTTCCAGTTGAGTTTATAGAATTTGACGGCACGATATCCCTGTGAGTTCCGGCCCCGCCCCGCTGATCCGCACCCAGCACAGCGAGGCGGGAGGCTGCTGATGAGCCTGCGGTTCCACTGGTTCCTGCCCACGTCTGGCGATGGCCGGGCGATCATCGGTCGCGGTCACAGCCTGCCGTTGGGCAGCTCGGCCGGGGCCCTGGCCACGGCCGCCGAAACCCACGGCGCACGGGTGACCGGGGCGGCGATGGCGGACCGCCCGCCGAGCCTCGAGTACCTCGGCCAGATCGCCAGATCCGCCGGGCAGCTGGGGTTCGAGGCCGTGCTCACTCCGACCGGCACCTGGTGCGAAGACGCGTGGCTGGTGACCGCGGCGCTGACCAGCCAGACCGAGCGGCTGACGTTCCTGGTGGCGTTCCGGCCCGGGCTGGGCCTACCGGTTCGGCGAGGGCGTCCTGCCCGTGCTACGGGCACGTGGTGTAGCCGCCTCGCCCATTGACCGCACCCGCGAGCCCGCCCGTGCCTGACGCACGGCCACCCGCCGCGCCCACGCCGGCGAGCGCCCGGCCTGCCACACGAGGAACCTTGTCGCTTGTCACCGTCGTCGGGAGCCCCAAGCCTGCGTCGCGGACGCTGGCCGTGGCCACGGAACCATGGGCCGGGTGGCCCGCGAGCTCCACGGTGGCGGCGCACCCGCGCTCGCCTCCCTGGCGCCGCTCGCTCAGGCCGTCTGAGTGACCTTGCTCAGGCCGCGCGGGTGGTCGGGGTCGAGCCCGAGCCTGCGCGCCAGCGCCTCCGTGAGCAGCTGGCCCGGCACGATCAGCCCGAGCGGCGCCAGCCACTCCGGCAGCGCCGGGCCGGCCAGCGCGCGGGTGCACGCGGCGGCGAGGCGCCCGCCGCCGATCCCGTAGGCCCGGGCCCCGACCCCGGTGACCCGGCGGGCAAGGTCGACCGTGCCGTCCAGCGTCCGGCCGGAGTCCGCCGCGAGCAGAATCGCCGGTGTCCGCGCGTCGACCACGGCGATCGGCCCGTGCAGCAGGTCGGCGTAGGAAATGCCCATCGCGTGCAGGTAGCACGCCTCCTTCAGCTTCAGCGCCAGCTCGAGCGCTGCCGCGTAGGCGAACCCGCGCCCGGACACAACCACCCCGCGGTCCTCGGCGAGCTCGGAAAGGATCGGCTCCAGCTCAGGCTGCGGCGCGGCCAGGATCGCCTCCACCTGATCCGGGACGCCGCGCAGCTCTCCGGGGTCAAGGCTGGCCCCGAGGCCGATGGCGAGCACGGCGAGCGCGGCGAGCTGCGTGGTGAACGTCTTCGTCGCCGGGACCGCGCGCTCCGTCCCCGCCCGGGTGACGAACGCGACATCGGCGGTCTCGGCGAGCGGGGAGCCCTCGCCGTTGGTGATGGCCAGCGTGGCGGCGCCGCAGTCGCGAGCCCATATCAGCGTCTCGACGATCTCCTCGGTCCGCCCGGACTGGGAGAGCGCCACGGCGAGCACGCCGCCGAGGTCGACCCGGCTGTGGTACGTGGTGGCGATCGAGGGCGAGGCCAGGGTGGCGAGACGGCCGGCGTGCGCCTGGATCAGGTAGCTGCCGTAAACCGCCGCGTTGTCCGAGGTCCCCCGGGCGATGAACAGAACCTGCCGGGTGCCGGAGGCCAGCGCCGCCGCCTCGGCCGCCCGGGGCAGCAGCGCGTCGATCGTGGCCCGGATCGCCGCGGGCTGCTCGCCTATCTCGGTCCACATGTGCGTGGGCTGCTGTGCGCTCACCCGGGGCCTCCGTCCAGTCCGTCCTGCACAAACACGGGCTCGCCGCCGATCCAGGTTGCCCGCGTCCGCATGTCGTCGCCGAGCCAGGCAAGGTCGGCGGCTGCGCCCGGCGCGATCCGGCCGATGTCGGGCCGGCCGATCAGGTCGGCGGGAACACGGGTGGCGGCGCGGACGGCCTCGGACAGCCCGACCCCCGCTGTCACCAGGCTCCCCACGGCGGCATCCATCCGCAGGCCCGAGCCGGCCAGGGTGCCGTCGGCGCGCACCGGCGGCTCGCCATCCCCCGGCGGCAGCTCGATGGGCTCGCCGCCGAGCTTGTAGCTGCCCGGCGGCATCCCGGCGCAGGCGGCCGCGTCGGTGACCGCACAGATCCGCCCGGGCGCCGCGCGGAAGGCCAGAACGCAGACCTGCGGGCTTACATGGTGCATATCGGCGATCAGGCCACTGGTGATCCGCTGGTCGGTGAGTGCCTGGCCGACCACGCCCGGCTCCCGGTGGTGCATCGGGCGCTGGGCGTTGAACAGGTGCGTCACCATCCGGGCGCCGCGGTCGGCGGCCTCGGCGACCTGCCGTGCGGTCGCGTCGCTGTGGCCGACGCTGACGAGCACACCCGCCTCGGTCAGCGCGGTGACGGCCGCCATGCCGCCGCGGCGTTCGGGGGCCAGCGTGACCAGCCTGAGCACGCCACGTCCGGCGTCGAGCAGTTCGTCCACGGCGCCGGCGGTCGGCTCGGTGATCCAGGCCTCGTTGTGCGCGCCCTTCCATGCGGGCGAGATGAACGGTCCCTCCACGTGCACGCCGAGCACCCGCGCCCCGGCAGGAAGCGCCGGGATCACCGCCGAGGCGGCCCGCAGCCCCGCGGCGAGCACGCCGGGAGGAGCAGTCACGAACGTGGGCAGGAACGCGGTGGTGCCGGTCTGCGGCAGGCGCATGGTGACCCTGGCCCATCCGTCCGCGCCCGAGGTCAGGAATTCCTCGCCGAAGTACCCGTTGACCTGGAGGTCCACGAAACCGGGCAGCAGCATGCCGTCCGGCAGCGCAACGTCGGGGGTGCGTGGCGGGGCGCCCTGGCCCACGGTCGTGATCACTCCCCCGGCCGTCGCGACGTAGCCGGGAGCGACGATCGGGCTTTCAGCGGCGGTGATCAGCCGGGGCGCGGAGATCAGCATCTCTGTCGTGGTCAGCGTGGTACCCGTTCTACCCGGAGGCCCGGGCCGGGCGCCGGGCCGCGGCCAAGAGGTCCCGCATCTGGATGGCGACGAGGCCGGGCCGCTCCATCATCGCGACGTGGCCCGTGCGCGAGAGCACCACCACCCGCGCGCCGCGGAACGAGCGTGCCGCGAGCGCCGCCATGGCGGGCCTGACCAGCCGGTCATGGCTGCCGTAAATCACCAGTGCCGGCGCCTTCACCCTGGCCGCGTCGTGCCACAGCGAGCGCGGCCCGCGGCGCATGTACTCGCCGACGAGGCCGCGCGCCGCGGCCAGCAGCACGGCGTCCGCGTACCCGAGCCCGTCCCGGCGGGTCAGCTCGGCGGCCTCCTCGGCCACGCGCGCGGGGTGCACCAGGCTCATGTCCGCATACACGTCCCTGGCCATCATCAGGGCCCTCTTCTGCGCCGGAACCCGCTCCGCCAGCCGGCTCAGCGCCCAGGGACCCACGCCGGGCGCGCACAGCAGGGTCAGCCGCATCGGCAGCAGACGGGGCCGCAGATCGGGCAGGGCCGGGGAGATCAGGGTGAGGGTCCGCACCAGATCGGGCCGCCTGGCCGCCAGCCGCACGCAGACGGCGCCGCCCAGTGAGTTGCCTGCCAGGTGCACCGGCCAGTTCCCGCGCGCGTCGATCAGGTCGCCGACGGCGGTCGCCATCGCGTCGATGGAGTAGTCGCCGCTCGGCGGGACCGGCGAGAATCCGAACCCGGGGAGGTCGACGGCCTCGCAAGCCAGCGCGGGCTCATCCGGGCGGTCGGCCGGCGGCTTGCGCAGCAAGTCCATCAGGTCGGTCCAGTTGGTCGCCGACCCTCCAAGCCCGTGGACGAAAAGCGCCGGCTCGGCGCCCTCGGACGCCGGCGCGCTGCGCACAAACAGCTGGCCGGCGCCTGCCGGGATGAGCTCCCCTGGCCACGCGGCGACCGGATCAGTCATGGACAAAACATACTCCCGGCCAGGGCTGTCGCCGCGATGCACGCCTGCGCTGCCGGTCAGCTGGCCCGGCGCCTGGTCCTTGTTCCCTTCGCTGCGGCGTCACCCTTCGCCGCGGGCTGGCCGTCCTCGCTGGCGGCTTCCTTCGAGCTTGCGCCACGGGTCCGGCTGGCGCTGGTCGGTCGCCGCCGCGATCCGCTCTCTTCGGCCCCGTCCTCGCTCTCCTTGGCGCCGCCAGCGCCGGTCCCGCTGCCGCGCGCCGCGGCGAGGCTGGCCTTCAAGGCATCGGCGAGGCTCGTCGGCTCCGCAGCCTCAGCCGGGCTCTCCGGCTGGACCACCTCGCGCCCCTCGACCTTCGCGTTCACGAGTTCCTGGAGCGCCTCGCGGTAGTTGTCGTGGAACTCATCGGGGTCGAAGTCCACGGTCATCGACTCGATCAGCGACGCCGCCATCTTCAGCTCCTGCGACCGCACCTCAATGTCGTCCTCAAGGAACGGGAAATCGGGCGTGCGGACCTCGTCGGGCCACAGCAGCGTCTCGAGCACGAGCAGCCCGTCCCTGGTGCGCAGCGTCGCCAGCGACTCCCGCTGCCTGAGCGCGACGAGGGCCAGCGCCACCTTGCCGGAGCGCTCGAGTGAATCGCGCAGCAGCACGTACGCCCTGGACCCGGCCGCCTCCGGTTCCACGAAGTAGCTGCGGTTGAGCAGAATCGGGTCCAGCTGCTCCGCGGGCAGGAAGTGCAGGACCTCGATGCTCCGGGTCGTCGGGAGGGGGAGCTCGGCCAGGTCTTCGTCGGTGAGCACGACCATCTCGCCGGTCGGCAGCTCGTAGCCCTTGGCCACGTCCTCGTACGGAACTTCCTGACCGTCAATCGAGCACACCCTGCGGAACCGGATCCGGCCGCCGTCTTCGCGATGCACCTGCCGGAACGCAATATCCTTCTGTTCCGTCGCAGCGTAGAGTTTTATCGGGATCATGACCAGGCCGAAGGAAATCGCGCCCTTCCACATGCTGCGCATGGTGTCTCCCTACCCCGTTAGCTCGGGTACTGATACCACAGTGTGTCCTGAATCTTCTTATCGGCACTACGTTCGATGCATCGATTGGATGAGGAGGCTTGCATGAGCGAGATGGGCCTTGAGCAGCCTGTGGACGATTCCGTCGAGCAGGATCAGGATGCCATCCCTGACGGAGAGGAACTGGACGAGGTCGATCTGTCATACGAGGTGCCGCTCGAGGTAGATGAGGCCGACGCGGCAGAACAGGAGCGCGAGCTTAGCCTCGACGAGGACGACTACCGCTGACACGTAAGATTGCATAAGCGTCATCTTGATGTGACAGCAGATACCCGGAGACACTCGTGACCGCATCGCCGCAGGCCAGATCGCATGGATCGGCCGGTACCCGGCTGCCGCGGCCGGCCCGGCGCAGGCAGCTGCTCGGCGCGGCCCAGGAGGTTTTCGTCGCCCACGGGTACCACGCGGCCGCCATGGACGAGATCGCCGAACGGGCCGGCGTCAGCAAGCCCGTGCTCTACCAGCATTTCCCCGGCAAGCTCGAGCTGTATCTCGCGCTGCTGGACGAGAGCATCGAAGAGCTGGTGGGGATCGTGCAGGGGGCGCTGTCCTCGACCACCGAGAATAAGCAGCGCGTGCCAGCGACCTTCCAGGCCTTCTTCGATTTCGTCAGCAGCTCGGGCGAGGCGTTCCGTCTGGTTTTCGAGTCCGATCTGAGCAACGAGCCCGCCGTGCGCGAGCGCCTGGACCGCACCATGCGCGCCTGCGCCGACATGATTAGCCAGTTCATTCGCGAGGACGCCGGCCTGTCCGATGACGAGGCGCACCTGCTGGGCATGGCCCTGGTCGGTATGGCCCAGGTCAGCTCCAGGTACTGGCTGAGCACCGGGCGTGCGATTCCGAAGGACGCCGCCGAGCAGCTGCTGGCACGGCTCGCCTGGCGCGGCATCAGCGGCTGGCCCCGCACCACCTGAACCATCCGGATCCGGGCTAGCCTCGGCTGCGGAGAGGAGCGCTGTGGAAATCAAGATCGGCATTCAGTCCGTGCCGCGAGAGCTCGTCATAGAGACCAAGTCCTCCTTTGAGGACGTGCAGCGCGCCCTTGCCGCGGCGGTCGCCGACGGCGGCGTGTTCACGCTCGGGGACGAGAGAGGCGGCAGGGTCCTGATTCCCGCCGATAAGATTGCCTATCTCGAAGTCAGCGGCAGCGAGCCCCGCCGTATTGGCTTCGGCAACACCCTTTGAGCCTGCACCCGTTAGCCCTGCGGTAAAGGGGCTAATCGCCGAGGCCGAGCGCCGCCATTCGCTGCGCGTGGGCATCCGTCAGCGTCGCAAACATCCGGCCGATCGTGCCCAGCTGAGTCTCTTCATCGCCCGCGAGAAGTGCCGCCAGGTCCTCTCGCTCCGCGGCAACCCGCTGCGCCTGCCCCAGGGCCTCGCCCACCAGCCGCCGGGCCCACAACGCCAGCCGTCCGGCTACCGCGGGGTCGGCCTCGATGGCCTGTCGCACCCGGGCCACCGCGAATGCGGCGTGCCCGGTGTCCTTCTGAACCTCAGCGACCAGTTCTGCCGTATGCGGGTCGAGCAATTCGGCCACGGTCCGGTAGAAATCAACCGCTATGCCGTCCCCGACATACGCCTTTACGAGGCTTTCCAGCCAGTCGGAAGGCGCGGTCCTGGCGTGGAATTCGTCGACCGCGGCGACGAAAGGCTGCATCGCCTCGTCGGGATCTACTCGCAGTTCCTCCAGCCGGCCGCGAATCAGCTTGAAATTGCCGAACTCGGCAGCCGCCATCTCAGCGAGCGCCGCCTTGTCGGCGAGTGATTCGGCGAGCGCGGCATCTTCGGCGAGCCGGAAAAAAGCCACAAGCAGGGCGTAAGCCAGCACGCCGAGGAGGTCGACCGCGCCCCGGATCCCGCGGCGATCCGGCTCCGAATCCGCGGGCCCGGTGGACCCGGTGGCGCCTTCCGCGGCAGCGCCGTGCGGGTCATTCTGCGTCACGAGCGCAGCGTAACAAGTCCCCACGCGCCGCGACCGGCATGCCTGACACCGCCGGAGCAGTCGATGTTGCTAGACTGTTGCACAATCCGCATGTGGAATGCGGTAACCCCCACTCGTCGTTACACGAAGCGTAAGGCGCGGCGATTGCGAGGGAGCGGCGACCGCCTCCTCAAACACCGCGCTGATTTCCTCCGTGAGCGTGTGGCTATGTGCCTTGCATGATGGCACTGAGCTCCCACTGGAGGGTTCGGTTACAGCCCGCGACGTCGGCCTGGGACGCGAGAGCGCTCCGCGGACCGCGGGCCTTGATGGAGGCGGAAGCCCTGACAACAGATACATGCGGCATGCAGACCGCGCCGGACGAAGAGCGCGCCATGCCCGATACGAACAACGACAACCAGGCGCAGGCTGAGAGTGACGGCCACCTGGCCGACTCCGGCAACAGCGCCATGACATTTCGCGACCTCGGCGTTGCCGAGCCGATCTGCGCCGCGCTCGAGGCGGCGGGGATCACGCGAGCGTTCCCGATCCAGGCACTGACCCTGCCGATCGCGCTTGGCGGGCAGGACCTCATCGGGCAGGCGCGGACGGGCACCGGGAAGACGCTGGCGTTCGGCGTCCCGCTGCTGCAGCGGCTGGACGAGAGCCCGGGAGGCAAGCCCTCGGCGCCCCGTGCCCTCGTCGTCGTGCCCACCAGGGAACTGGCCATCCAGGTAGCCGACGACCTGCGCATCGCGGGTTCCGTGCTCGGCAGCCGGGTGGTCACGCTGTACGGCGGCCGCGCTTACGAGCCGCAGATCGAGGCGCTGGCGAACGTGGACATCGTGGTCGGCACGCCCGGCCGGCTGCTCGACCTGGTCCGGCAGCGCCATCTCGACCTGTCACAGGTCTCCGCGCTCGTGCTCGACGAGGCCGACAAGATGCTCGATCTGGGGTTCCTCCCGGACGTGGAGAAGATCCTCAAGTACACCCCGGCGCACCGGCAGACGATGCTGTTCTCCGCCACCATGCCCGGCGAGGTCGTCACGCTGGCCCGCCGCCATCTCACCCGGCCAACGCACATACGCGCCGAGCACCACGACGAGCCGACGCACGTGCCAAGCACCGAGCAGCACGTATTCCGCGCGCACCAGATGGACAAGATCGAGGTCCTGGCCCGGGTGCTGCAGGCCGAGGGCCGTGGGCTGACGATCGTGTTCTGCCGGACGAAGCGGGCCTGCGACCAGGTCGCGGCCGCGCTGACGACGCGGGGCTTCGCCGCCGCGGCCGTCCACGGCGACCTCGGCCAGGGACAGCGCGAGCGGGCGATGCGGGCGTTCCGGAGCGGGAAGGTCGACGTGCTGGTCGCGACCGACGTCGCCGCGCGCGGCCTGGATGTCGACGACGTCACGCACGTGGTCAACTACGAGTGCCCCGAGGACGACAAGACCTACCTGCACCGCACCGGGCGGACCGGCCGGGCCGGGCGCACGGGTGTGGCCGTGACCTTCGTTGACTGGCGTGACCTGCAGCGCTGGAAGCTCATCGACGAGGCGCTCGGCCTCGGCCAGCCCGAGCCCGAGGAGACCTACTCGACGTCCGCACACCTGCGCAGCGCGCTGCGGATCCCGGAGGGCGCCACCGGCACGCTGCCGACGGCCAAGCGCGGCCGCCTCGGCCTTGAGGCCGAGGATCTGGAGGACATCGGGGAAACCGGGCGTATTCGCTCGCGCACGCCGCGCGAGGCGAACGACACCGGCGCCCGGCGCGGCGGCCGTGCCGAGCTCACCAGGGCCCGCGAGGGCGGGCAGATCAGGAAGCGCGTCCGGCGCAGGACCAGGGCCGGGACGGCCGTCGGTGAGGCCGGCAAGCCTGGTACCGCCCCGGCTGCAGCGCAGTCCAAGGCGGCACCGGCGGACGAGGCAGGGCAGGCGCGGTCTCAGCCCGCCCGCAGGCGGCGCAGGCCAGCGCGCCGTCGCAGTGGTGGCCGGGCGGGCGCGGTCGGCCAGGCCAGCGGCACCGGTGCGGCTGAGTCGTCGGGTGGCGAGGCCTGACCGGCAGGCACCCAGGCCTCGGCCCCCGCCCACGGCCCCCGGCCTTGGCCCAGTCGACTAACGAAGCCGACACGCCACCGTCATCTCGCTGCAAAGCGGCCGGGCTAGATTCTGACGCGACCGGGATGCAACCAACACTGGGTTAGGCTGCCAGGCCGTGAGCACACCTAAGACACTTGAGCTGCCCGAACGGGTCCGGCCGGTGACGATCGAGAGCCGCCGCGGGCGTTTCGCGGCGCTTGAGGCCGAGCCGACCATGGGCGTGTGCGAGAGAAGGCCGGCGCTGCTCATCCCGGGCTTCACCGGCAGCAAGGAAGACTTCATCCCGGTCCTGCAGCCGCTGGCATCGGCGGGCCGGCGGGTGGTCGCCATCGACATGCGCGGGCAGTACCAGAGCCCGGGCGCGCCAGACGCCGGCGGCTACGCGCCGGGCGCGCTTGCGGCCGACATCGCCGCGGTCGCCGAGACCATCGCCGACGGCCAGGGCCTGCACCTGGTCGGTCACTCCCTTGGCGGGCTGATCGCCAGGGAGACGGCGCTGACGCAGACCGCACGGATCATCTCGCTGACCCTGCTCAGCTCGGGGCCCGGCCGCATCACCGGCCAGCGTGCCGAGATGCTGAGCGGCATGCTGGCGATGATGGACTCCGCCGGCGAGCCGGGGCTGCACGCCACGGTCGCGCAGATATGGCAGGAGCACCTGGCGCCCGAAGCCCGGGCCGAAGGCGTGCCGGACCATGTGATCGCCTTCCTGCACGAGCGCATGATGGGCAACAGCCCGGTCGGCCTGGTGGCCATGGGCCGTTTTCTGCTCGCCTGCCCGGACCGTACGGCGGAGCTCGCGGACCTGGGCGGGCCGCCGGTCCTGGTGCTGTACGGGGAGAACGACGACGCGTGGCTTCCGGCCGTCCAGGAACGGATGGCCACGCGGCTTGGCGCCCGCCGGGTCTGCATACCGGGTGCCGGGCACTCGCCCCCCGTTGAGGCACCGGAGACCACGGCCAGCGCGCTCACGGCCTTCTGGCGCCAGGCAGAGGACGGCGAGCGCCGGCGAGCGAGCCAGCGCGCGGGAGCAGGCGAGTCGCGGCGTGCAGGCGAGCGGGCGGCGGGCCGTGATCAGTCCGGCACAGCGGCGTGGGCGGGCGCCCCGCGATCCGCCGGGGAGGCGTCGGCCTGAGCGCCGCCGGGCGCAGAGCCGACGGCTTCGGCGTGCAGGGCGTCCCATGGCCGGCGCGGCTCGGACGCAGCGCTGCCCTCCGGGCAGCATGCCCGGTAGTCGCACCATCCGCACCACGAGCCCGGGCGTGGCGGAAAGACGTCCGGCAGCTCGAGCGGCTGCCCGCCGTCTTTGACCGCGCCGTCCTTGACCCCGCCGTCCTTGGCAGCGCCGTCCTTGACCCCGCCGTCTTTGACCCCGCCGTCCTTGGCAGCGCCGTCCTTTTCCAGGGCGTCCTTCTCCGCGCGGAACCGCTCGTCCGCGGCCGCGCATTCCGCGGCGATGTCCTCGGCCCGGCTCAGCTGCCGGGCCAGCGACTCGGCCGTGTGCTCCCACGCCAGCACCCGGCCGGTCGGCAGATGATGCAGCTCGACCCGGCGGCAGGACCGGCGCATCACCCGCTCGGCGGCGAGCGCGTACAGCGCGAGGGGCAGCGACGTCCGCGCGTCATCGACGGTGAGCAGGTGGCGGCCGGTCTTGTAGTCCACCACGACGAGCTCGCCGCGGCCATCCGGCCCGCGACGGTCGTCGAGCCGGTCGATCCGGCCGGACACCGCGATCAGCTCGGTACGGGTCGCGACCGTGCGCTCGACGCCGATCGGCTCGCTGGCCGGGTCCAGGCCGGTCACGTACGCCTCGACCAGGCCCCTGGCCCAGTGCCGATACCGAGCCGACTGCAGCGAGTCGGCAAAGCCTTCCCCGATCCAGCCCTGATCGAGCAGGTCACCGGCGGCGGCCACGCTCCGCCGGTGACGCGGCAGCCGCCACCACCCGGCCAGCGCGTTGTGCACGCTGGCGCCGAGGCTGTTGTGCGCCCACGGCGGGCCCTTGGCCGGCGCCGGGCGGTCCAGGTAGGTCATCCGGTACCGGCGCGGGCAGTCCAGCCAGGTGCCCAGCCTGGTTGGCGTGCACGCGTACAGCCTCTTCGGCATGCCCTCGAAGCCAAGCTGCTGCACGCATCACATCCTGGCATGGCCCGCCGACATTACCGGGCATCCACGTTCCTCGGGCCGCCCAGTCCACGCCGGCCGCCTGGCCGTACGCGCCAGCGAGCGGCGCTCCCGGCTAGGGCTCGCCCGGATCGCCGGCCAGCGAGCTGGGCCCCGCGGTCACCCAGGAATCAAACCGCTTCTCGGCCTGCGCGACCGTGAACTCATCGCCGTGCCCGGGGAGGATCCGGGTCTCTCCCGGCAGCGTCAGCACATGCGCGCCGATCGAGCTGAGCTGCCTGGCGAAGTCGGGGAACTCCTTCTCGTGGGGGACCGGGCCGGTTGCGGACACAACGTCGCCGGCGAACAGCGCGCCGAGGTCCTCGCTGTAGACGCAGACCGAGCCCGGGCTGTGCCCCGGCGCGTGCAGCACCTCCAGCGAGACGTCGGCGACCTCGAAGATGCCGCCGTCCTCCATGTCGATCTCGGGGTTTTCCTTTGGATGCGCCTCCCGCCAGTACACGCGGTCCGCGTGGTGCAGCGCCACCGGTGCCTCGTCCCTGGCCGCCACCTCGATGGCGGCCGCGCTGTGGGCCGCGTGCCCGTGCGTGCAGATGACCGCGAGCACCTCACGGTCGCCCACGGCGGACAGCACCGCGGCCGCGTCGTCGCCAGAGTCGATGACGATGACTTCCTGGTCGTCCCCGACAATCCAGGTGTTGACGGTGGTTCCAGCCCGCTCGATCCGCGCCTCCATGGCGACCTGCCTTCCTCTCGGTCACAGCGACAATAGCGAGCCTGCTCCCATGGCGCCCCGTCGTCCCAGCCGGCCCGGCGAAACGAGCTCACCGCCCCCGCACCGGGGCGGCGCCGGTGGCCTGTGACAGCAGTCGCTGGTACTCCTCGGGCGCGATCGTCTCGCAGCCGATCCGGTAGCCGGTCAGCGCCCCGTGGTCGTCGCTCCCGCCGCTAGCGACCAGGCCGAGCTCCACGGCCAGCGCGGTCAGGAGCGCCCGCTGCTCCTGACCCTGGTCCGGATGCCACACCTCGATCCCGTGCAGGCCGGCCGCGGCCAGGTCGGCGATCGCGTCGTCCGGCATCATCCATCCCCGCGCCCCGGCGCGGGGATGCGCAAGCACGGCAACACCTCCGGCCGCGCTGATCAGCCCGATCGCGCGCGCCGGGTCGAGCGCGTACCTGGTGACGTGCGCCCGCCCGCCGGTGCCGATCCAGTCTGGCCCGAACGCCTCGTCCGGCGACGAGATCACCCCGGCGTCGACCATCGCCCTCGCGATGTGCGGCCGGCCGACCACGCCGTCCCCGGCAAGCGCGCTGACCTGCTCCCAGGTGACCGGGGCACCGAGCTCCGCTAGCCGGTCGACCATCGCCCTCGCCCGGTCCAGCCGACTTTCCCTGATCCGGGCGGACTCGGCGGCCAGCTCCGCGTCGGCGGGATCGAACAGGTATCCGAGCAGGTGCACGCTGTGGCCGTCCAGGCGGCAGGACAGCTCCATGCCCGGCACCAGCGTCAGCCCGGGCGGCAGCGCCTCCGCCGCGGCGCGGTGCCCGGCCACCGTGTCATGGTCCGTCAGCGCGATCGCGTCGAGCCCGGCTGCGCTGGCCCGCCGCATGACCTCCGCGGGCGAGCTGGTGCCGTCCGAGGCCGTGCTGTGGCTGTGCATGTCCGCGCGCATGGCTCGCAAGGCTAGGGCAGGCGCGGCGACGGCGCACCAAACGGCAGATCAAGGTCCTGGCCCGGATCGCGGAGGTCCCGCAGTTCCAGCGGGTCCATCAGCAGCATGCCCGCGGTGTCCGGCCAGAGGATCAGCCAGAGCCAGTTGCCCATCATCTCGCCCGCGAAGGCCGCGCGGCCTGGGGACTCCACGTGCCACAGCGGGAACTCGTGGTTGCCGAACCGGACCAGCGCGTGCGACGGCCCGGAGGCGAAGCCACTGCCCGGGTCCGGCCCGTCCAGGCCGGCGAACCTGGCGCCAAGGCCGACGCCGAGCTCCTCGGAGACCAGCAGCATCTCGCCGGGCCCGCCAACCGGGCCGGGGCCGGACAGCGCGACCACGCAGCCCCTGGTGCCGGTGCGTTCATCACCGGCGCCCGCGAACCCGGTGACCAGCCACGCCGTGGGCAGCGGCCAGGGCAGCCACACCGGGACCGCCGCACCGCGCAGTACTCCCTCGAGTCCGCCGGCGGTGGGACTGTGCGCCGATCGCAGCGGGTGCACCTGCCCGTGCACCTCGCAGTGCCAGGCGCTCGACCACGCGCTGGGCTCGCGTACCGGGCCGCCGCAACGCGGGCAGGTAGGCGCAGTCTTCATGACTACTGACCGTTACTCGGTCAGCCGCGAACGTCAAGTACCGCGCGGGCGGGGCGCGATAATGCAGGGCCGGCCCGGGGCCGGGATACTGAGCAGGTGACCATGAGGCGAATCCCGGGGCCGGGATACTGAGCAGGTGACCATCAGGCGAATCCCGGCCGTCGGCGCGGTGATCAAGGATCCGGCCGGCCGCCTGCTGCTCATCAAGCGAGGTCACGAGCCCGGCGCCGGCCTGTGGTCGCTGCCGGGCGGGCGGATCGAGCCGGGTGAGACCCACGAGCAGGCGCTGGCCAGAGAGGTCCGCGAGGAGACCAACCTGCGGGTGGAGTGCCGGCACCTGCTCGGCACCGCCGAGCTGCCGGGAGCGGACGGGGCCGTCATCGACGTCAGCGACTACCTGGCGGTCGTCACCGGAGGTGAGCTTGCGCCCGGCGATGACGCCGCCGACGCCCGCTGGGTCACGGCCGCTGACATGGACGGCCTGCCGCTTACCAGTGGCCTGGGCGGGTATCTCACCGCCTGGGGCGTATACCCCAGGTGAGCTGCCGAGGCTGAGCGGGCCTCGGCCGTGGATATCATTCCTGAGCAAAGGTGGACTCGCCAGGCGGGCGTGGGCGTTGGTCCAGGTACCACTCGCCGGGCGGATGGAGGCCGGTTTCCCCATGAGCAGGAGGCATCTGATCGGCCTCGTCGCGGTCGTCGCCGCGCTCCTGATCGTGGGGATCGATGTCCTGGCCGTGCATCACTTCGGCAAAAACGCGGCCACCAAGACCTACCCCGACAACTACCTGAACGCGGTCGCCTGCCCGAGCGCCGCGCAGTGCTGGGCCGTCGGCCAGACCGGGAGCGCGCCGGGCGGGAACACGTTGTATGAGCCCCGTCACCCGCTGCTGAAGCACGAGACCGCCGGGCACTGGAGCACCGTGGTCCTGAAGGCTCCCGGCCCCAGGGCCGCGCTCGAGGCGATTGCGTGCCCCGGAGCCTCGGACTGCTGGGCGGTGGGCGGCAGCGCATCGAGCGGCCCCGCGTTCATCGAGCACTGGACCGGCGGAGCCTGGCAGCTCGCCCCGTCCCCGGTTGTCAGGGACGGCCAGCTCGACGCGGTCGCCTGCGCGTCGCCGAGCGCGTGCTGGGCGACCGGCGGCACGCAGACACACCCCGGCGTGACCGGCGGCCTGCTCGAGCACTGGAACGGATCGGCGTGGTCCGTGGTCACCTCGGTGGCCGGCGGCCTGCGCCCGCAGCAGATCTCCTGCCCGGTGCGCGGCTACTGCCTCGCGCTTGGCCTGCGCGGCGGGGCCACCGCCGCGGCCGCGTACGCCGCGGGCCAGTGGACCGCGGTTACCCCGCCAGCCCCGCCGTCCGGTGGGGCGGGCCGGGCGGGCAGTAAGGTCCCCTCGCTGTTCGGCTGCGCCGGGCCGGCCATGTGCCTGGCGGCCTACGACGGAACCACGCTGGTCACCGACGTCTGGAACGGCAGCACCTGGACGCCGGCCAGTTCCGCCGCGCTGAGCTACCCGGTCGGCCTGACCTGTTCCGGCAGCAAGGGGTGCTGGCTGCTGGGCATGACCAGCAAGTACCACCCGCTGGCGCTGCGCTGGCAGGGCAGCGGCTGGGCCCCCGTGAGCGTTCCGCCGGTACGCCACAGCGGGTACCTCAGCGGCCTGGCCTGCGGCAGCGACTGCTGGGCCGTGGGTGGCGAGGGCGGCAGCCGCCGCAACGGAGACCCCTACACCCGCCCGCTGATAGCTCCGCTGGCTTAGTCCGGCGGCTCGAACCTCGAGGTCCGTTCCAGCCCCGCGGCGCGGCCCCGCGCCGCGGCGGTCAGGGCCAGCTTGCGCGAGGCCTCATCGATCATCTCGCCGTCCAGCGAGACCGCGCCGCGCCTGCGCACGGACGTGTAGTACTCGTACGCCTCAAGGATCAGCTCGGCGCGGTCATACTCGGACTGGGCGGGCGAGAACGCCTCGTTCACGGTCTCGATCTGGCCCGGGTGGATCACCCACTTGCCGTCGTACCCGAGCGCAGCCGCCGACGTGGCGGACCGGCGCAGGCCGTCGGTGTCGCCGATCGCCGCGAACGGGCCGTCGATCGCCTGCAGCCCGTGCGCCCGCGCGGCCACCAGGATCCGCAGGTGCGGGTAGTGGAACGCGTCGCCGCCCGCGTACCCGGCCGGCTGCGCGCCGATCTCCAGCGACCGCATACCCAGACTGGCCATGAAGTCGGCCGGCCCGAACACCAGCGCCTCGAGCCGGGGCGAGCACCCGGCGATCTGCTCCACCCCGGCCAGCCCGGCCGCGTCCTCGATCTGGGCCTCGATCCCGATCCCGCCCTCCGGCAGGCCGGCCGCCTGCTCCACCTGACCGAGCAGCAGGTCCAGCCAGGCGACGTGGTCGGGGCGGCTCACCTTCGGCAGGATGATCGTGTCCAGGTGCTGCCCGGCGCGCTCGACGACGTCGGCCACGTCGCGGTAGGCCCACTGGGTGGTGGCGCCGTTCACGCGCACGGACCGGACCTTGCCGCTCCAGTCCCCGGTCTGCAGCGCGGCAGCCACGCTGGCCCGCGCCCCGTCTTTCGCACCCGGCGCGACCGAGTCTTCCAGGTCGAGCAGGACCTGGTCAGCGTTCAGGCCCATGGCCTTATCCAGGAACCTCTGACTGCTGCCGGGCACCGAAATGCAGGACCGCCTGGGCCGGGTCATCCGCCTCCCCATCCGTTCATCTGCGCCCTCGCCTCGTACAGCAGCACCGCCGCGGATACCGCGACGTTGAGCGAGTCCGCGGAGCCCAGCATAGGAATCCCGATCCGGCGGAAGCCGGCCGCCTGCCACGGTGGCGAGATCCCGTACCGCTCGCTGCCGACGACCAGCGCCGTGCGCCCGGTGTAGCTGCAGCCGCGGTAGTTCTCGCTGTCGTCGGTGTCGGCCAGGTACACCGTGAAGCCATGCCCCTCCAGCCAGGCGATGGCGTCGGGCACCTCGTCGAACTCGATCGCGGGCGCCCTGATGCTCATCCCCTGACTGCTGCGGAGCACCTTGGGGTGGGTCAGCCTGGTCCGCCGGTTGGTCAGCACCAGGCAGTCGGCGGCGCAGGCGTCGGCGGTCCGGATCAGCGTGCCGAGGTTTCCGGGTATCTCGATCCCGTCGATGACCAGGACCAGGGCACTGGGCCCGAACGCGACGTCATCCGGGTCGATGTCGGGAAGCCGGGCGATCGAGATCAGGCCGTCCGGGTTGGGCCGCTCGGCCAGGTAAGCGAGGGTCTTCTCGGAGATCCGGTAAGCGCGGCGAGCCCGCGCGGCAAGCTGCGCGCTGCGGGTCTTGGCCTCGTCGGAGTACGCGGCCTCGGGGCACCACAGGAATGTGTCGATGGTCACACCAGCCTCAAGAACCACATTGTTCTCAAACAGGCCCTCGGCGACGAACGTGCGCCGCGGAATCCCGGTGCGGTTGCGCTGGATGTCCCGGACCAGCTCCGCGGCCGGGTGCCTGAGGCCGACCTGCTGCAACTCCGCCATGCACGGCATCATCTCGCCTGCCCTGCCGCCCGGCAGTGCCCACCCCCAGGGCGTTTCCGTACCGCGAGCACCGGCGTTCATTTCGACGGGCGGGGGGCTGCTCAATAGCATGGATCCCATGCCTACCCCGCCGGCGCTGTCGTCGCCGCCCACGATAGATCAGATCACGCAGGCGCTTGCGGGCGTCAACGACCCAGAAATTCACCGTCCGATCACCGAACTCGGCATGGTCAAGGACGTGGCCGTCGCGCGGGACGGGGCGGTACGCGTCGACGTCTGGCTGACGGTGGCCGGCTGCCCGCTGCGCGGCACGATCACCAAAGACGTCACGGCCGCCGTGAGCAAGCTGGACGGGGTGTCCCGGGTACAGGTGGAACTCGACGTGATGAGCGAGGAGCAGCGGGCTAACCTGCAGGCCAAGCTCAGGGGCGGCGCTCCGGCGCGCGTCATCCCGTTCGCCAAGCCGGACTCGCTGACCAAGGTCTTCGCGATCGCCAGCGGCAAGGGCGGCGTCGGCAAGTCGTCAGTCACGGTCAACCTCGCCGCGGCCATGGCAGCCGCAGGGCAGAAGGTGGGCCTGCTCGACGCGGACATCTACGGGCACTCGGTGCCCCGGATGCTCGGCGTGACCGGGCGGCCGACCAAGGTCGAGCAGATGATCATGCCGCCGGAGGCGAACGGCGTGCGCGCGATCTCGGCCGGCATGATGAAGCACGGCAACGAGCCGCTGCCGATGCGCGGGCCGATCCTGCACCGGCTGCTCGAGCAGTTTCTCGCCGACGTGTGGTGGGGCGACCTTGACGTGCTGCTGATGGACCTGCCGCCGGGCACCGGAGACGTCGCCATCTCGGCCGGCCAGCTGATCCCCGGCTCCGAGATGATCGTCGTCACCACGCCGCAGCTCGCGTCGGCCGAGGTGGCGGAGCGAGCGGGCTCCCTGGCGAATCAGCTGCACCAGCGGGTTGTCGGCGTGATCGAGAACATGTCATTCCTGCCGTGCCCGCACTGCGGCGAGCGCGTGGACGTGTTCGGCTCAGGTGGCGGCGACGCCGTGGCCGAAACGCTTACCCGGATCGTCGGCGCCCGGGTTCCCGTGCTCGGCCAGGTGCCGATCGACGTCCGGCTCCGGGAGGCGGGCGACGAAGGAAAGCCGCTCGTGCTGTCCTACCCGCACTCACCGGCCGCGCTGGAGCTCATGAAGATCGCCGAAAGCCTGGCCGGCAAGTCCCGTGGCCTGGCGGGGCGCCCGCTCGGCCTGACACCGGTATAACCGCTCGCTCAGGTGGCCTCGGAGTCGTACGGCGGGGGCTCGCTGGGCGACATCGAGGCTCCATTGGCCGCGGAGAACGCGGCGGTTTCGTCCGAAGTGGTCCCGGAGGTGCCGTCCCCGTTTCCGTTGCCGATCCCGTGCCCGTTCCCCTCGAACTCGTCCCAAAGGTGCTTGCGAACGAAGTTCTTGGGGTGCAGTTCGGTGATGTCGAAGTCGCGGAACTCCGGACCGAGGTTCTCCTGCAGGTCCGCCTTTGCGCTCTCGGCTATGCGGCGCAGGTCACGCAGCGCCCGCCCGGCCTGGCCAGCGATCTTCGGCAGCTGGTCGGGACCGAAGATGATCAGCGCCAGCACAACGAGAACCAGGATCTTCTCGATGGACAGGTCGAACACGAGACTGCTCCAGCGTCTTGGAGAACTCACGGTGGGGTCCGCTGCCTCCCAATGTAGACCGTCGGAGCACCTGCCATGAAGCCCGCGTCAAGCCTGCGGCTGCTTTACCACCGTGTTCTGCCGAGCCACCTCGGCTCCGCCTCCGCGCTGACCTCTGCCACGCCTCCAGCGCCTGAGTCCACATTTACTTCGACTCGTAGCCGCAAATCAGAACATAATGCCCATGATCATGACTGAGCCGAAGTAAAAGTTGCGCGAGGTGGGATAGAAGTCGCGCGAGGCGGGATCGTCGTCACGTTGCGGTCATCTGTAACGACTCGGCGGAGCCTAGGGTCAGGTCTGC
>Ga0335072_10005092_pt1 | contig 19386 bp, 15 predicted proteins | sample Lox_Sample_21_FD_206725 | JGI IMG/M metagenome (GOLD analysis project Ga0335072, IMG submission 206725) | Soil microbial communities from Loxahatchee National Wildlife Refuge, Florida, United States - Lox_Sample_2.1 | ecosystem: Environmental > Terrestrial > Soil > Wetlands | place: USA...
TCGCTTAGGCACGGCAGCACGCGCTAACTGACCGGCGCAGCAAGTTGCATCGCAGTTCGGCCTTGAACTGCAGCTGCACCGGATCGAAACCAGGAGTTGCCACACAGACTCTTTAGCTCCGACATAACCGCTCTGCTTGCAATGGGCTTTAGCCCCTGAGGAATTGCTTTTTGACTTTTTCCGCAAGCTGTTCAGCCTGTCCGCCGCCTTTTTACCTGAGCCTCGCGAAGGGCCGTGGCGGCCCGTTCGTTTTCCTAATCCCTCAAAAAATCACCAAACGAATTCCGAAACTACGCCTTCTCCATCTTTACTTGCCTATCCAACGCCGCCAAAATCCAACTCTGCAGCACATTCCGGCAATGCGGCTTGATATCTCCAAACACCACGCCCACCCCCGTGGCCCTCGCATAAATGACCTTCGCCGAAGCTTCAAAAAATTGCTCTTCGTGCCAAATTCTCACTTGCAGACGCAGCACTTCGCTCGACAACCCCGAAATCTCCAAAAAGCATCCGCGAAAACTCAATTCCGTCACCCGCGCCGGTATCTTCTCGCTCCCGCCTTCCAACACCACCTCGGCGCGCGCTTCGAACGCAAACCGCAGTCCTCGTGGCTCCTGGCTCATGCTGCGAGCATAACATCCGCACCGCCGCCCTCTGCATGCCCTCCGTCCATCTGCGTTCGCTCCTAGTTACCTGTCCCTCGCTCGTCCTTCCCTCCACCGCACTCAACCAATACCTGCGTGAACCCCGCTCCACCGCTAGCCCTTGCGCCTAGCGGAAAACGTGAGACAATCCATCGTCACCGGTTGCACAATAGCCTCAACGCGCTATGCCTCCCGATCAAAGGATTCCCGCTCGCCGCTACTTCTTGCTTTTCTCCATCGCTCTCCTCGCCTTCACTCTCCTTCTCATTTGGCTCGTTTTCGCTGTGTTTCAGCCCACCCCTCCCCGCTCCGTTACCATGGCCATCGACCCGGAAGGCAGCTTCAACGCCCAAGTCGCTCGCCGCTACCAAGCATTGCTCGCTCGTGACGGTATCGAACTAAAGCTCGCTCCTTCCAAAGGTGCCGTGGAAAGCGTGGCCCTGCTCCGCGACCCCAAGTCCCGCGTCAGCATCGCCATCATCCCCAGCGGCATCACCAACCCGCAGGAATCGCCCCAACTCATTTCCCTGGGCACTCTCTATTACGAGCCCCTTTGGGCCTTTACCCGGGGCCCAGCCGCCCTGCACACTCATGAGCAGCTAACCGGCATGCGCATCTCCATCGGCCCGGAAGGCAGCGCCTCTCACGCCCTGGCGCAAGAATTTCTTGCACGGGTTGGCATTATTAACCAGAAGACCGCAACGCTGCTCTCGCTCCCCCTCCAGGAAACTGCCGACAAGCTCGAGAGCGGTGAGATTGACGCCGCCGCCCTGCTCGAAGCCTGGGAAACTCCCGTGGTCCACGAACTTCTCAACGCCAAAGACATCGACCTCGACTCTATTCCCAGGGCCGATGCCTTCGTCGCCCTCTATCCCTTCCTGCAAAAGCTCGTCCTGCCTGCCGGTGTTGGCAACATGCAACAGAATCGCCCGCCCAATGATGTGGTCCTGCTCGCCACCAAAGCCAGTTTGGTCGTGCGCTCCGATCTTCATCCCGCCATCCAATACGGTTTACTCGAAGCCGCTACCAAGCTTCATTCGGCCCCCGGTTTGTTTCACGCCGCGGGCCAGTTCCCCGCTCCAGAAACTTTTGATCTCCCCCTCGGCGCCCACGCCCGCCAGTTCTACAAAACCGGACCTCCCTTTTTGCAGCGCCATCTTCCCTTCTGGTTGGCTGTCCTCGTCCAGCAACTTCTGGTACTGCTCATTCCCGTTGTTGGCGTTGTGTACCCGCTTCTGCGCTTCTCTCCCGTACTCTATAGCTGGTTCCAGAATCAGCGCATCTACAAACTTTATTCCGAACTCATGCGCCTCGAGGATCAGATGGCCTCGTCCTCTTCGCAGCAAACCTCCGGCGTCATCGAACGCTTGGACGACCTCGAACAACGCGCCAGCCATCTTTCCCTGCCTCTTCCGTTTCAGCCCATGATCTATGCGCTGCGCACGCATATCGGTGTGGTCCGCCAAAAAATCGAAAAACGCGCGGCACAAGAAATGCCCCAGCCCCATTAGCTCGCTTCTTGTTTGAGTCAGTCCAAGTGGCAAAAGCTGCTGCACCGCTTGCGGATTATGCGCTTGGCAGCGGGGGCCGGAACTTTAGAGTCTGTCTGGCATCCGCGCGAGGAATCTCTCTTCGATCCCGAAAAAATGTCTCGGCCACCAGGGGGGCCGACTCTTACGCCATCGGCTCCATGTGGCGACTCCCCTCAAACAGCCGCATCACCGATTCGCGCCCCAGCACCATAAACGTCAGCACTCCCAGCACCGTCCCATACGGAATCTCCAGGCAACTAATTCCCGCCACCACCATACACAGCGTTCGCGACTTCCGCCGTTTCAGCCACATCGCCGTCTGCAACTTCGCCGCCGCCAACACAATCGTAAACAAAAATATCGCTCCTCCGATTACCGCAAAAAACCACCCCAAAAAAGCCGGCGGAGCCTGCCCCGGCCTGCTGGCCATCGCCACCGCTTCGCTTGGATGCGAAGCAACGCTACTGAGAAAAATCCCCATCACCACGTACATCAATCCAAACAGCGAGAAAAACGCCGTCGTTGCTGCGGATATCAGATATCCCAGCGACAGCAGCTTCAAATGCTCTTCATCGACGATCGCCTGGCGGCTGATTTCATCCGTCATAAATAACTCCGGTCAACTACGCTGATTATGACGCCGCCTTCACCGCCCTCACAATCCTGTGTCGTCTCATCGGTATCGCATACGCCACCGCCAGCACGAAACGCGTCTGCTGCCGCGCTCGTCGCCAGCATCGTCATCACGAAACCCGACTGGCCTCGGCGCCGCGAGAATGGCTCGCCCTACCGCTCGGCAATCCCCGTTTTTTCTGCATACCCCTTGCAAAATCGTTTCTCCACGCCGTCGCCCTTCGTCTGCTCCCCCCAATATCGTAGAATTGCTTTATCGCTCTCGGGGTGAGCCACGCTTTTTCTTCTAACAAACCGCACTAAACAGCTTGTTACATTTTGCCTGCGCCTCGCCATTCCCTTGCTGCTCTGCCCGAATTTATGGGCCGCAACCAGCTGGTCCGGTATCGCCACCACCGACGCTGGTTTACCCGTTGCCAATGCCACTGTCACTCTTCACTCCAGCTCCCCACTACCCGACTATCACGCCACAAGCTCCCCAAATGGTACTTTCACCTTTGCCGACATCCAACCAGGCAGCTATCTCCTTACGGTCGACGTCAACGGAACAGTTTGGACCGCCGCGGTACTGTTCGTCGTTCCCGACAACGCCCAGCTCTCCCTCAATCTTCAGCTTTCTTCCCAAGACCACTCCCTGAAGTTCTTCACCCCATCCACTCAAGCATCCACCGAAGCCACCGGCGCCTTTCGCCTCTCCAGCAAACAAGTTTCGAACCTGCCCCTTAATGAGCGTGACTTCAGCAAACTACTTCTCCTCGCCGCCGGCACCATGACCGACACCAACGGCGCCGCCAACTTCACCCAGCAATTCTCCATCAACGGTCAGCGCGGCGTTACCGCGGTCTTCGCCACCGATGCCACCGACTCCAGCGATCCCGAACTCGGCGGCGCCACTTTCCCCAATTTCAACGTCGATGCCATCCAGGAAGTGCAATCCAGTTCGGGCGTCATGCCTGCGGAAATCGGCGAAGGAGCCGCCGGCTTCACCAACGTCATCACCAAGTCTGGCACCGACGATTACCACGGCAGCTTGTTCGAATTCGTGCGCAACGCCGCCTTCGATGCGCGCAATTTTTTCGATTACAGCAACGGTGTCGACACCCGCCGCATCCCGCCCTTTATTCGCAACGAGTTTGGCGGCACCCTCGGCGGCCCCTTAGTTCTGCCCAAACTCTACGATGGCCACCACAAAACTTTTTTCTTCCTCGAATATCAAGGCTTTCGCCAAGTCCTCGGCACCACCCAGGTCTTTGCCGTCCCCACCGCCGCCGAACGCCAAGGCATCGACACCACTACTTATCCCGGCGATACCTTATATGTCCCCGTCAATCCCGCCATCGCTCCGCTCCTCAGTCGCTATCCCCTGCCCAACGATCCTCAAGGCGCATTCGGCCCTCGCACTTACGCCACTTATTCCAAGGTCGACACCGACACCGATCAATTCTCCATTCGCGTCGACCAGAAATTCTCCGACAAGTCCTCTCTCTTCGGCCGCTTCAGCCTCAATCAGATCAGCGGCCCCACGACCAATCCCGATCAGACCGCCATCGATCCCGCCTTCGGCGTAAACTTCTACGATCACCAGCGCATCGCCACCCTCGCCTATGCCCGCAACATCACTTCCCGTCTCACCCTTAACGCCGCCTTCGGCTACGTCCGCAGCACTCCCATTTTTCCCACGCATGACTCCACCGATCCCGCCTTGGCCTTCGGCGATGGCCTCTACGACGGCTTCAACTCCGCCGACGGTTCGATTTTCGGTTCCTATGGAAACGTCTATCAAGCCAAGCTTGATCTCGTTTGGACCCGCGGCGCTCACACCTTCAAGTACGGCCTCGACATTCGCCTCAACAAAGACGCCACCGTTTTTGGCACCAACCCGAACGGCCTATATACCTTCGGTGGCGGCACCGCCTATTCCCCCGTGCAGATTCTTTCCGCCAGCGGCCTGCACAATATTCAACCCGGCCAACCTCTACCCGATGCCCTCACCGGCCTGCTCACCGCTACTCCTTATTCCTACACCATCACCACCGCCGCCAACGTCACTCCCCAAGGCAATAAGTTTGATGAAGCCGCCGTTCGCCGCAATGCCTATGACTTCTACTTCCAGGATGCCTGGAAAATTTCTCCCCGCTGGCTCTTCACCTACGGCCTACGCTACGAGCTCAACTCGCCCATCCGCGAAGCTCACCATCGCACTTCCGTCGGCTTCCCCGTCGACGCCCAGGGAAATCCCACCAGCTTTTTCGCTCCCGGCGCGCAACAGATTTACACCTTCAATCCTCAGCCCATTTATCCCACGGACTGGCGCGGCTTCGGACCGCGCCTCGCCCTTGATTTCGCCGCCACAAAGCACACCACCTTCCACGCTGGCGCCGCCATTACCACTCTTCTTCCCAATCTTTGGCAAACCAATTTCGTTACCGGCGGATTCCCGCTGGACTTCCAGCCCCTCATCACCGCCTCTCCCGGCACTCCGGTTCCCTTTCACAACACCGCGGTCCCTTTGCAACTTCCCACCGTCTACACCTCCGCCGGCCAACCGCTCTTCCCCAACGGCGACAGCACCAACGTTCCTCCCAACACCCCTATCGATGTGCAGCGCTATCAGACCGATGTGCAAGCCCTCACTCCTGGTGACCAAACCCAACTCATCAACGCCTCCTTCATGGAACGCAACTTTCGCAACGGCTACATCGCCACTTACTCCTTAGGTTTCGATCACGAGTTTCCCGGCGCCATCCTCCTCACTGCCTCTTACGTCGGCACCGCGGGAGTCCACTTGCCCAGCGTCTTTTCCCCAAACGGCTACGCTGGCGCGGATCCTTCCTTCGCTCCCTTCACTCAATTCAATGCCGCTGGACAAGCCATTTCCGGTTACGGCCCCGAATGGGTTCTACAGTCCGCTTCCCACTCCTCCTATAACGGCCTCCAAACCAGCCTCACCAAAAACAGTCCCCGCTACGGCCTCGGTTTTCAGGCCAGTTACACCTATTCCAAATCCCTCGACGACACCAGCACCGTACTCGGCGGCATTCCCGCGAACGCCGGTGTCATCCTTCAAGCTCTGCCGCAGAATCCCCGCGATCCCGGCGCAGAAAAAGGTCCGTCAACTTTCGATATCACTCAAGCGTTTTCCTTGAGCCTCATCTGGGCCATACCGTTCGATCGCGTCGGCTTCCTGCAACCCCTGGGCACAAAAGTTATCTACGGCTGGCAAGTCCTAAACGTCACTTCCATCATGACCGGCCCGCCCTTCACTGTTTATTCCGGAATTCAACAAACCGGTGCCGGCGCTGGCGGCACCGACCGCCCCAATTTGCTCACCATGCCGGACTTGTCCACCAGTCGCACCATTCGCGAGGATTACTTCGGGCGCGGCGCTAACAACAGTTCCTTCTTTTCCATTCCCATCAATCTTCCCGGCGGCACCGGCCCCAATCAAGGCTACTTTGGCACCCTCGGCCGCGACACCTTTCGCGGGCCTGGCTTTCAGCAATACGATATCGCTTTGATCAAAAACACTCCCATCGGCTGCGGCGGCGCCGAATGGGCCGTCCTGCAATTCCGCGCCGAATTCTTCAACCTCTTCAACATCGTGAATTTCGGTCTGCCCTCCAACACACTTCTCGGCACCGGCTTCGGCATCATCAGCAAAACCGCCGGCCCCTCCCGCCAAATTCAATTCTCCCTCCGTCTAGCCTTCTAACCTTGGAGTGCGGCCCGCACCTCCCTGCCCAGTAGCACACGCCGGGTGCCGCACCCTTCGCTTTTCAGGGTGCGGATTTTCTCTTGGGCCTTCCACGCGTCCCAACATGCCTACTTGGCCAGTGGGGTTCTTCTTAATTCCCCCTCAAGAAAATGTCATTCCGAGCGCAGCGAGGAATCTCTCTTCGATCACTGGGTCTTGCCTACCACTTCCGTCCCTCCTCACCTTTCCAGCCTCCCAACCAGAAAAAACCCGCCATCTCCAAAAACGGCGGGCTTTCTCCTCGCGCAACTGTTCGCAATTACTCGCTGATCGCCACTCCGTTAAACGCCGCAACTCCCACCGTCGGTGACGTCGCAGCCCACGTCAGGTCTCCATAGCTGTCGATCGCATACACCGCCACGTACGCTTCTCCGCCCGCCGTGTAAATAACGGCTAACCATTTCTTATCCGCAGACACCGTAATGTCCGTAGGCGAACCCGGCAGTCCCACCGACTTGTAGAACACTCCTCCTTGCCCGTCCGTAAAGAAAATGGAAATCACGTCTCCCGGCGAATTCCCCGTGTACCACACACTGCGCGGCCCCTTGGCCACCCAGCAAGGCGCATTCGTCGGATAGGCCGGCGCAGGTCCGGGCATCGGCGATACATTCCGATTCTCATCCACTAGCGCGAAGCTGTCGGCGCTGTGTGCCGGTGTGAATCCCAGTAGGTTGCCCCAAAATGCTTCTCCCAGCGGGGTATTGTTCGCATCGCTCGGCAACGTTATCGTCGTGCTCGTTCCCGCCAACCCGCCATTCTCCCCCGTCAGAGGCAATTGCAACACCGAGCCCGACGTCAGCGTCACCGCCGCCCAAGTTTTTCCTACCGCAATTTGCGCCGCAGACGCGTCCGTCAGGTTCACCACGCTCCCATCGACATTGCCGCTCGGCCATGCGTGGCTCTCCGCACAGTTACTCCCCACCACGAAAAGCTGCCATCCGCTCAATGCCACCGAATCCGGCTGCACACAATCCTTTGCCAGACTGATGGTGCGTCCCAGTCCAATGTAATTTCCGTACCGCACCAGCTGGGTAACGCTGTTTGACCCATAATTCGCCACTGCGCCCAGGTCGTCTTGAAACTGTAGGATTCCCGCATTCCCACTGGCGCCGCCCTTCTCCCCAGTGCTCAGCGTCTTCGCCAGCGACAATAACGGTGTCGCCCCACCATCCAGCCGGAACACTTCCACCTGATTGTTGCTGGCGCTGTTCGTACTCGTCAGTACAAACACGCTGCGATCCTGCCCGGCCACCACCGATGCCGAGCCCAATAGCACGGCCCCCAGCGTCGCCACCCCGGCAAGCCGGGTCCACCTCTCGAACCTTTTTACACTCATTGCTGTCTCCTTGACTTACTTCTGCATGCGCTCCTCAGGCGAGCGGCTGCGCTCACACCCGAACGAGCCCCTTCACGCTGGTTATTCGTCGCGGAACAACCAAAAGTTACGCGGCTGCCCTGCAAAAAACGTCGTTTCGTGACCCTTCGGTCAAACTCGTGCGGTTGGGCCTCCCGCACGCCGCCGTGCGAAAAATCTCTCAGCGTTCAAAAAGTCCGTAACTTTTTCCCGCTTTCCAGCGAATTCATCTAGATGGGCTCAGTCCAATCGTCTGGAACCAGAGGCGCAGATTCGTTTGCAACCATACTCCCAGCTGAATAAGGATTGTTCGGCGGCTCGCCCTCTTATGCATGCGGACAGCGAACTGGAACGCCTGATGGCCCGTTATCAAGCCGGCGATTTCGCCGCCGCTACCGCTCTCATCCATCGCGTCAGTCCGCAACTGCATCGTTTTTTCCTCGCGCAGTTCGCCAGCCGCTCCGATGCCGACGACTTGCTCCAGGAAACCTGGTTGCGTATTCATAAGGTCCGCCATACCTATCGTCCCAGTGAACCTTTGCTCCCGTGGGCTTACGCCATTGCCCGCCACGTTCGTGTCGACCATTACCGCAAGTCTCTCCGCGCCAGCGCTCGCGAACAGCGGCTCGAAGAAATCTGCAGCGCGCCCTTCGTCACCTCCAACGCTGCGTCCGGTCCACCCGGTGACGAGCTGGCAGCACTTTTGGCTCCGCTTTCCGAAAGCCAGCGCGAACTCCTCGCCATGCTCAAGGTCGCCGGAATGTCCCTCGAGGAAGTTGCTCGCGCTACCTCCTCCACGGTGGGATCCGTCAAGCAAAAGGTCCACCGCGCTTACAAAAAACTCCGGGAAGAGTTGGGTTCCCTCAACCTCAAGAAAGGAGGAAGCACACACCAGCCGTGAACGATAAAGACATCGACGAAGTTCTGCACCAAGCCGCGCAAACCTCCGATGCTCTGGAGCCCGCGCTGCTCCAACGCGTCGCAGCCTCCCTGCAGCCTCTTGAACCCGTGCGTCCTCTGCCGCGCACTTGGGTCCTGGCCACGGCTCTGCTTTTCCTCGGCGCCGCCATTGCCCTTGTCGCTGCGTTCCACGCCGGTTTCTACGGCTTTGCCAAAATGGATTTGCTCGAGCGCCTACTCATCTTTTCCACGCTCGCTTGCTTCGCCTGTGTGGCAGCCGCGGAGTTCGTCCATTCCATGATTCCCGGCAGCCGCCGCCTCTTCACCCCAGAAAATTTGTTGCTTCTCGCCAGCATCCTCTTACTCGCTATCTTTGCCCTGCTCTTCCACGATTACCACACCGATCATTTTCTCTCCGCGGGTATCCTCTGCCTCGTCACGGGAGTGGCTCACGCTATTCCTGTGGGCCTGCTCGGCTGGCTACTGTTACGTCGTGGATTGGCGCTCAACCGCGTCGCCGCCGGGCTGCTCGGTGGTGCATTCGCCGGTCTCGCCGGCATCACTCTTCTCGAACTCCATTGCCCAAACTTCCAGGCCTTCCACATCCTCGTCTGGCACACCGCCGTCCTCCCCGTGAGTGCGGCCCTAGGCGCCCTCCTCGGTTATCTCCTGAACCACCACCTCCGCCGAACCGCCAGCGTTGGTCCCGAAGGCACACGCCCCAGCCACTAACCTGCATTTCTCACAGTCGTGCACAAATCTCAGACCTGTCATCCTGAGCGAAGCGAAGGATCTCAACCGATCCACACTGGGCTCACCGCGAGAAAGCCGGGTGCCGCACCCTTCGCTTTTCAAGGGTGCGGATTTTCTCTTGGCCCTTCCACACCACCCCATTCGTTTTTTGCTGGAAATTTCCCGCCGATTTCCCGCAAAGTGGAATTCTTGCAATCCAACGGAAACCATATCGGGATGAACGCTCACGCATCACCAATGCGGTTTCTACGAACCTGGTCCACTTCGCTTTCCCAGGACCTCCGCATCGCCCTCCGCATATTACGCAAATCCCCCGGATTCGCCATCACCTCTATCCTCACTCTTTCTTTGGGCATCGCCGCCGCGCTCTCCATCTTCGCCTTCGTCGACTCCGCGCTGATCCGGCCCCTGCCTTACCCCAATCCTTCCCGCCTAGTCGGCCTCTTCGAAACCACCGAGCTAGGCGATCCCTACGCCGGTTATTCCTATCCCAATTTCCTCGACATGGCCCGCGCCAGCACCAGTTTCTCCGCGATCGCTGCCTACACTGGCAATGATGCCTTCACTCTCTTCAACGCCACCGGCACAGAACTCGTCAGCGGCAGTGCCGTCTCCAGCGATTTCTTCCGCATTCTCGGCGTCACTCCCATCCTTGGCCAAGACTTCGATCCCCTTCCTCCCAGTGGCGATTTGCTCGCCGCTCCTTCCACCGTCATCCTCAGCTACGCCGCATGGCAGAACCGCTTCGGCGGCAGAACCGACGTGCTCGGGCAAACCGTCCGGTTGGCCGGCGGATCCTACACTGTCATCGGCGTCCTCCCCCGCAGCTTTCAGTTCGCACCTACCGGTCCCGCTGATTTCTGGACCACCCTGCATTCCTACGCCGGCAACGACTGCTTTCAAAGCCGCGGCTGCTTGGCCCTGGGTGTGATTGCTCGCCTCAAAGACCGCGTCACTGTGCCACAAGCATTGTCCGATGTCCGCGCCGTTGCCTCGCGCGAAGCACAGGAACATCCCGACCCCGATCGAAAGCGCAGCGCGAACGTCGCTCTGCTCAGCCAACACATCCTGGGCGACACCAAGCCAGTGCTCCTCGCTCTCCTCGGCGGCGCGGGTCTCCTCCTTCTGATTGCCTACATCAACGTCGCCGGTCTTCTTCTGGTTCGCTCCGACAATCGCCGCCGCGAATTTGCCATGCGTGGTGTGCTCGGCGCCAGTCGTGCTCGCCTGACCCAGCAGTTCGTCGTCGAAGGTCTTCTCGTCGCCATCGTAACCTCCGCCCTCGGCCTCCTCGCTGCCATCCTCACCCGCCAACTCCTCCTCAAACTAATTCCGCAAGACATGCTCGACTCCATGCCCTATCTCCACGGCACTTTTTGGAACTGGCATCTCACCACTTTCGCCGCTGCCTTGGTCCTCATCGCCCTGCTTCTATTTGCCGCCACTCCGGCACTCCGTCTTCCTTTCTCGAACCTGCGCTCCAGCTTGGCCATGGGTGCTCCCGGCACGGTCGGCACTTCCTGGCGAAATTTCGGTGCGAAGCTCGTCATCCTCGAAATCGCCACCACCATGGTGCTGCTCTCTGGCGCAGGCCTACTCGGCAAAAGCCTTTACCAACTACTCCGCGTGCCCATGGGCTTCGTTCCCGATCATGTCGCCGCTCTTTGGATGTTTGATCCAGGATCGCATTCCTCGTACTCCAGCAGCGATCAGGCCCTCGCCATGGGGAAGGAGATAATCTCTCGGCTGCAAAGCGTACCCGGCGTCGTCGCGGTGGCAACAACACGGAGCCTCCCTCTCACCGATGTACCCAGCACGCAGATCGGTTTTGCCAGCAAGCCCTCTCTCGCCGACACCAACGAAGTGGGCCACCAAGTCATCAGCCCCGATTACTTCTCCGTTCTTCAAGCCCGCTTGCTCCAGGGTCGCGCCTTCAACGATCACGACGACAACAACTCTCCCTGGGTCGCCATCATCAATCAAACCATGGCCCGCCGCTATTTCCCCGGCGAGAATCCCCTCGGCCAAATAATCTATTACCACTCCCATGGCAGTGCGCCCTTCTCCAGTGGGCCTTCACATCCGCTGCAGATCGTCGGCGTGGTCGCTGACATCAAAGATCGCGACTTGAATGCCGACGAAAATGCCGTCGTCTATTCGCCTTTCGACCAAGGCGCAGCCCCCGAGTTTTACCTCCTCGTTCGCACCTCGCAGGACGCCGCCACCGCTTTGCCCTCGCTCATCTCCACCATTCACTCCGTCGATTCACGCATCGTCATTGATCGTCCCACCACCATCTCCGAAATGATCCACGGTTCGCCCGCAGCAAATCTCACGCGCTCCACCGCCTCTCTTGCCGCCGGCTTCGCTCTAGCCGCGCTCCTGCTCAGCGCCGTCGGCCTCTACGGCGTCATCGCCTACTCCGTCAGCCGTAGAACCTACGAAATCGGCTTGCGCATGGCCCTAGGCGCCACGCCCCAATCCGTCTACCGCCTCATCTTGACCGAAGCTTCCCGTCTGATCGTCCTCGGTTTGCTGATTGGTGTCGCCGGCTCCATCGCCGCAGGCACATTGCTCCGCAGCCTTCTCTTCGCCGTCCATTCCTGGGAAATTTCCATCCTAGCCGGCGTAGCCGCGGTGCTCCTCGTATCCACGCTCATCGCTGTGTTTATTCCCGCCCGCCGCGCCTCCCGCGTAGATCCCCTAGTCGCCCTCCGCTACGAATAGTCGCCACCCCGTAGCACAGGCTTCAGCCTGTGCTCTTCGCCCAACCGAAGAAAAACTCAAGTTCCTCGTCAAAGAACAGCTGCAGAGTCCGTGTGGACAACCCATGTTTTTCGTCATGGCACGGCTTCAGCCGTGCCGTAACCAGACCCAAATCACTTCGGCTTTAGCCGCTGAGGCACTGCACCCTTTACCGGGTGCCCCAGGTTCGGTTTGCGAACCTGGGTCTACTGTAGCTCACGCCTTCAGGCGTGAGTCCTTTCCGATCACCCGCCACCACCTCAACGCATAAACTTGGTGTACATTGTCATCCAGCGGAGGCGCGGCTCTCATGGGCTTTCTCGTCAATCATCCGATTCTGACGTTCGTAATCACTATTATCATTCTTTGGCTTTCATCCCTACTCGGTGTCGCGTTTCGTAAATACCGCGTCCAACTGACTGAGCCCGAGCGCGCAGACTACAGCGTCATCCTCGCGGCCATCCTCACTCTTCTCGGCTTGATTATCGGCTTCACTTTTTCTATGGCCAGCACCCGTTACGACCAGCGCAAAAATTTGGAGGAGGAAGAGGCCAATGCCATCGGCACCGAATACCTTCGCGCCGATTTGCTCCCCGCTTCCGACGCACAACACCTCCGCGAACTTCTCCGCAGCTATCTCGATCAACGCATCCTGTTCTACACTTCCCCCAGCGACCAGCTGCAGCGCGTCAATGCCACCACCGCCAAACTTCAAGCCGACCTGTGGGACGGGGTAAAAACTCCGGCGGCCGCCGATCGCACCTCCGTCCGGGCCCTCACCATCGCAGGCATGAACGATGTTCTGAACTCTCAGGGTTACACCCAAGCCGCTTGGTGGAATCGCATCCCCCTCGCCGCCTGGGGGCTCATGTGGGCCATCGGCATTTGTTGCAACCTCATGGTTGGCTTCTACGTTTCCCCAGATGACCACAATGGCGTCCGTTTCATCTTGCCCATCGTCATCGCCGTGGCCTTTTTCCTCATCTCCGACATCGACAGTCCCCGCCGCGGCATCATCCGTGTCCGCCCCCAAAACCTCATCAGCCTAGCCAACTCCCTCCCTCCCCACTAATTCTCCTCCCCAGCCCGTTGCGTCGCGCCCCCGTAGCAGCGGCTTTACGCCGCTGGCCGATTCTCGTAGGGGCGCTGGACTCCTGCGCCCTATGTCCACACAATCATCGATTCTCGATGCAGGCCTGCGTGCGAACCCATGTTTTTCGTCACGGCACGGCTTCACACGCTGCCGAAAATTGCGTTTTTTAGGAGATGGCGGCTTCAGCCCCCACGTAAGACATACTGGATGAATAGGGCTTTAGCCCCTGAAGATTCCACGGTCAACTTTTTCTACACACTCTTCAGCCGGGCCGTGTTTGTGAATTCTCACTCAAACTCTGCAGCCCCACCCAGCTGCAAAAATACTCGCCGCTACCGAATATCCCTCGCCGCAGCCAGCATTTCCTTCGCCCGCGGCCGCACCCGCACGTCTTCCGTGAAATTCTCCCACCGCACCACGCCCCCGCGATCCACCAGAAACTCCGCCGGTCTCGAAATGTCGTGGCCATCCGGTCCACCAGCTACATGCACCAGATCGTAGCGCCGGATCACCTCTAGATTCGGATCGGAAAGAAACGTGAAGCTGAGTGCTGCCGTGCGCCGCAATTTCGCGGAAACTTCCGGCGCATCCACGCTGATCGCCACCGGCCGTACTCCCGCAGCTTGAAATTCCGCAAGCTGCTCCTGAATTCCCCGTAACTCGAGGATGCAAAATGGTCACCAGTATCCTCGATAGAAAACCAACAGCACTGCCTTTGGCTGCGCGCCACCCGCCGACGCCGTTAACAACTGCCCCAACGTCGTCGCCTGCCCGCTGCTGTCCGGCAACGTAAATTCCCCCAAGTGCTGTCCCACCTGCGGCGCTCCTGCCGACTTGGGCACATCTCTGGTGTGACGGAACAGCACCACGTTTCCCACAAACAACACCAGCGCCATCACCGTAACCACCGATCCCCAAATTTTTCCTCGGTACACCGCCGCCTGGCCAAACGCCCGCGCCAATCCCAACACCAGATACAGCAAACCAATCGCCGGCACCAAAAGATTGACCCAAGGCAGAAGCCGGTTAATCCCCGGCGGCAACCGCAAAAAATAGAACAAGTCCGTGGCCATGCCCAACAACGTGATCAGCAAGCCATACCACAGCGCCGTATTTCCCCGTCGCTCCGTCACTCCTGGCTGAACCGTGTCTGCCATTGCCACCCAGTCTACCACCTTGAAGCACGCCAACCGGGTGCCCCACGCTCGCTTTTCGAGCGTCACACCTTGGCCCAGTGCGCCATCACTGGCTCTCGACTCTCCCACACCCGAGCGCCGTCGGTGCGCCACCTCGAATCCCGCATCCCATTCTCCGCGCTGGTCACCTCCCTGTGTGATATCTGACACTGAGTTCTTCTCCAAAACGGCCCAGAGTCTGGTAGTAACATCGGCCTTTGCGTGCATCTGAGTCTGCGGGCCCTTCTCTGCGCGCTTTCACAACCGGACCCCCGCGGTTCGCCCGCTTCCGCGAACCTTTTGATAACTCGACAACTTAGGCGGAGGAGCACATGCTGCATCTCGACACCGGCAACACCGGTTTCATGATCTTGTGCACAAGCTTGGTCATGCTCATGACCCCGGGCTTGGCATTCTTTTACGGTGGCCTTGTGGGACGCAAGAACGTCCTGGCCATCATGATTCAAAGCTTTGTCTCCATGGGTTGGACCACTGTCATTTGGTATCTCTACGGCTACTCTCTCTGCTTCAGCGGCGACTGGCATGGTGTCATCGGCAATCTCCACAACGTCTGCCTGCGTGGCATCGGTCTCACCACCGCCGCCGCTCCCAACGACACTATCCCCGCCTTCGTCTTCATCGCCTATCAGATGATGTTCGCCATCATCACTCCAGCCCTGATCTCCGGCGCCTTCACCAACCGCGTCACCTTCAAGGCCTACATGTTGTTCCTCACCGCTTGGCTCACCTTCGTCTACTTCCCCTTCGTCCACATGGTTTGGGGCGGCGGCTTCCTCCAGCAATGGGGCGTCAAAGACTTCGCCGGCGGCATTGTCGTGCACAACATCGCCGGTATGGCCGCCTTAGCCTCGGTCCTCTATGTCGGTAAACGGCGCGTCGCGGATCGCGGGCCGCACAGTATTCCCTTGGTCGCCCTCGGCACCGGCCTACTCTGGTTTGGATGGTACGGCTTCAATGCCGGTAGCGAAATGCGCGTCGACTCCGTGACCGCCACCGCCTTCCTCAACACCGACGTGGCCGCCTCCTTCGCCGCCATCGCCTGGATGCTGGTGGCCTGGTTCAACGAGAAGAAACCCAAATTCCTCGGCTTGCTCACCGGCGCCGTCGCCGGTCTCGCCACCATCACCCCCGCTGCTGGCTACGTGTCCCCCACCACTGCGGTCATCATCGGCATTGTTTCCGGCGTCGTTTGTTACTACGCCGTCGAAATGAAGAACCAACTCCATTGGGACGATGCTCTCGATGTCTGGGGCGTTCATGGTGTGGGCGGATTCCTGGGCATCATCATGCTCGGCATCTTTGCCAATAAGCAGTTCAACCCTGAAGGCGCCAACGGTTTGCTTTACGGCGATCCCCTGTTCCTTCTCAAACAGGTCACCGCGGTCGTGTTCTCTTCCGTCTGGGCCTTCATCTTCACTTACGCCATGCTTCGCGTCATCGATGGTTTCACCACCGTCAAGGTCACCGATATGTCCCAAGAGATCGGGCTCGATGAATCCCTTCACGGCGAACACGCCTACGAAGAGCAACCAGCCGAGGATCTGGTCCACGCCGGCCATTAGCCTCGTCCGCGTATGCGCTTCCAGCGCCATCCGCCTCGTGGTTTTTTCGGTCCGGAGGCCCTCCTCATGGGGGTGATGCTTGCGATGCTTGCATCACCCCTATTTTTATCCGCGCAGAACCCCGATCCTCCTCCCGCACCTTCGCCGAATCCGCCCCCCTCCGAACACACTTCCTGGTGGAACGGCATCAACTACGACGGCCTCGCTTCCTTTTCCTACACCTACAACACCAACGATCCCATCCCGCCTGTCAATCAATTTCGCGTCTTCCAATTCAACGACAATCAGCCGCAAATCGATGTCGCGCAACTCGTCCTTCAGCATCCCGTCAGCGCTTCCGGCCAGTTTGGCTTCCGCGTCAATTTCATCGCTGGCCAGGCCGTCCCCCAACTCACCGCTTCCTACGGCTTGTTCCGCAATAATCAAACCGGCCAGGGTCAGCCCTACGATCTTCTCGAGTTCTACGTCAGCTACATTGTCCCCGCTGGCAAGGGCCTCCATCTCGACTTCGGCAAGTTCGCCACTCCTCTCGGTTATGAAGTCATCGGCGGTTATGACGGTTACAACGTTAATTTCAGCCGCAGTTTCATTTTCGGCTACGGCCTTCCTTTCACTCAGACCGGTTTGAAAGCCAGCTATGCTCTCACCGAAAAACTCTCCGCTTCGGTCCTGCTCACCAACGGCTGCGACGCCGTAACAAATCTGAATGGCTCTCTCACCTTCGCCGGGCAATTCGTCTTCACCAACTCCAGCAACACCACCATCACCGTCAACTATCTGCATGGCCCGCAACAACCTCACAATAACTACGACCAGACCTCCATGTACGAAGTCGTTGGCACTTGGACTCCCGTTTCTCCCTTGCAACTGGCCCTCGACGGCCTCTACGCCGACCAGGACCATGCCGCGCCAAACGGCAGCGATGCCATCTGGAAGGGCCTCGCCGGTTATGCGGTCTATTCCTTCACCAAGAACTTCTCCCTTGCCTTTCGCGGCGAAGTGTTCGCCGACCCCAGCGGCATCCGCACCGGAGTCCCGCAAACTCTCCTGGGATTCACGCTCACTCCCCAGTACGTCGCTCCCGCTAATTTCTCCCACTGGAAATCCGAACTGAAACATTTCGACGGCCACTTCGTCATCCGCCCCGAATTCCGCAAAGATTTCTCCGACGTCAACTCCTTCCGCCAATCCACCGGCTACACCAACCACCAGTTCACCGCCGCCCTAAACCTTCTCTACGCCTTCTAAGCCGGGTGCCCCACGTTCGCTTTTCGAGCGTGGCTCTTGGGGTGCACTAACACATCACTCACGCCTTGCGGAACAACATGAATTTGTCATCCTGAGCGCAGCGAAGGATCTCACCGTCCACGCATCGCTCGCCGCTTGGCTAGCCGGGTGCCCCACGCTCGCTTTTGGCAACTATTGCTTGAAGATCAATGCCGGCCCGCTCACCCGGTCGGCGATCAGGTTCACGGTCACTTCCACGCGGTCGGCAATCTTGATGAACGGAATCCCGCTATTCATCCCGTAATCCTTACGGTCAAACGCCATCGTTCCGGTTATCTCGCCGTGCCCGCTGCCTCTGGTGCCAGCCACCGTCAACTTCAGCGTTTCCGCCTTCGACACTCCCCGAATCGTGAAGGTCCCCGGAATATCGAACGTATTGGTTCCCGTCTGCACAATCTTCGACGATTTAAACGTGATGTACGGGTCTTTCGAGGCGTCGAAGAAATCCTTGCCTTTCAGCTTGTCGTTCTTCATCCCGCTCCCCGTATCCACGCTCGCCGCCTGAATCTTTATATCCAACACCCCGTCCTCGACGTGCGCCGAGGTGTACGTCAGCGTGGCATCCCATTTATCAAACGTTCCCTCGATCGGCACGGAAGCCTTTACCGCAAACCGGATTGTGCTCTTTACCGGCGTAATCTTGAAAACCGGTATATCTGCAGGTGCCTGGGCCATTGCCGTGGATACAAACAAAACTGACGCAAGAAAAATAGGGGTTCTCATGATGCCGCGAAGTCTGATACTTCTCTCTCCACTTGTCAATATCCATCGATTCCTGATACCACATTACTCGCATGCTCGGTTTTAGTACGCCACACTCGCGGTAACCTTGGATTCACTAAAATGGTCATGCTTGTCCCCATTCTCCCGGACCGGGTCATGAGCCTCTTTCGTGGCTTCTTGCTTGCCTCTTTTCTCTCCTTCCTTCCCTTATCTCTCTGCGCGCAAGACCTGTCACCTCGCGCCTATGTCATCACTCCCACTGGCTTTAATTCCGTCACTCTCACCTGGTCTTATTTCAATGGTGGCGTGAACTTCAATGGCGCCGTCCCCATCACCGGCGCCACCGGCATCTATAATGTCTCGAATTTCACCTACTACCATTCCTTCAGCTTCTTCGGCAGGTCCGCCAATATTGCCGCGTATCTTCCGTATGCCGTCGGTAATTTCCATGGCACCTTAGAACAACAGCAACGTTCGGTCTACCGCTCCGGCCTCCTCGATTTTGGCGCCCGTTTCTCAGTGAACCTGTTGGGCGGCCCTGCCATGGCCCCCGAGAAGTTCGCCCGCTGGAAACAGAAGCGCCTTCTCGGCTTCAGTCTCAGGATCATCGCTCCCACCGGCCAATACGATCCCACCAAGCTCGTCAATTGGGGCATCAATCGCTGGGCTTTTAAGCCCGAGTTCGGTTATTCCCAGCAATGGGGTGACTGGTTGGCCGACGCCTACATCGGCGCCTGGCTCTACACCACCAATCCTTCCTCCTACGATCTTCCCGTTCCTCAACCGCAATCCGAGCAGCCCATCGGCTCCTTAGAAGGTCATTTCAGCCGTAATTTCAGACCCGGCACTTGGGCTTCCCTCGATGCCAATTTCTGGTGGGGCGGCGTCAGCAGCCTCAGCGGCATTCAGAATCTCTCCACCAAACAAACCGGCTCGCGTATCGGCGCCACCGCCGCCTGGCGCTTCTCCCGTCACCAGTCTCTCAAGATCAGCTACAGCGACGGCACCTACATCCGCTTCGGCGGCAACTACCAAACCCTCCAACTCGCCTGGCAATACTCCTGGATCGGCTGGCGCCCCTAACCCACTTTCGAAGTCCGCGCTTCTTCGAAGGGCTGCGCCCCAGCTTGGCAACACCCCGCGCCCTGTCTCCATCCCACTCCTCGCCTTTGTAGCGGCCGCCTTCCGAGGCGGGCCGCTTCCTTCAGCG
>Ga0335072_10005093_pt1 | contig 19384 bp, 20 predicted proteins | sample Lox_Sample_21_FD_206725 | JGI IMG/M metagenome (GOLD analysis project Ga0335072, IMG submission 206725) | Soil microbial communities from Loxahatchee National Wildlife Refuge, Florida, United States - Lox_Sample_2.1 | ecosystem: Environmental > Terrestrial > Soil > Wetlands | place: USA...
ATCGAGAAGCGGGCTGCCGCGCGAGCCCGCCGACGGGCAGGGTAAGAACGGGCAGGGTAAGAATTGCAGACGTAGTCATGGGCTAGGGGATCCTGGAAAGCACACGGGATACCTACGTCAACTCGGGAGGTCGACCGTGAGCGAGATGGACATCGAGACGCCGGGCGAGGACGGCGCCGAGCAGGACCGCGAAGTGGCCGAGGAGACCGACGAAGAACTGCAGGAGGTCCCGTTCGACGTGAACGAGGCCGACGCGGCCGAGCAGACGCGCGATGTTGGCTACGGCGACGAGGATTACCGCTAGGAGCGAAGGGAACCGCGGTTAACCGCTGGCGCCCCTCGTAGCCTGGCCTACCATGAGTCGAATGCGACGGAACTCTCCGCCGCACGTGAAATCCGGTAACGGATCCGAGACCCGGAGAACATCTTGACCGCGACATCAGCCGCCCGGCCACGGGGGACGCGGCTGCCACGGCAGGCACGCCGCCGCCAGCTGCTCGAAGCCGCGCTCGAGGTCTTTGTCGCCCACGGCTACCACGCGGCGGCGATGGACGAGATCGCGGAGCGCGCGGGCGTCAGCAAGCCCGTCCTTTATCAGCACTTCCCGGGCAAGCAGGAACTCTACCTAGCGCTCCTGGACGAGAGCGTCGAGGAGCTCATCGAGACCGTGCGCACGGCGCTGCAGTCCACGGATGACAACCGGCAGCGGGTCTTTGCGACAATTCGGGCATACTTTGAGTTCGTCGCGGCGCAAAGCGGGACGTTCCGCCTGGTGTTCGAGTCCGACTTCACCAATGAGCCCGCGGTCCGCGAGCGGGTGGAGCGCGCCGATCGCAAGTGCGCGGAAATGGTCAGCGAGGTCATCAAGTCCGACGCGGGCCTCGGCGACCAGGAGGCCCACCTGCTGGGCATCGCGCTGGTGGGCATGGCACAGGTCAGCGCCAGGTACTGGCTCGGTACGATGGGCTCGATTCCCAGGGATGCCGCCGAGCAGCTTGTCGCCCGGCTGTCGTGGCGTGGCATCAGCGGGTGGCCCCGCACGGGCGACACTCCGCCGGGCGAAGCCGCCGCGAGCTGACCTACGCCCCCCACAACGCGAGGAGCACCGTGGAAGTAAAGATCGGAATTCAGTCAATTCCCAGAGAATTGGTGGTTGACACCGATACCCCGGTGGAAGAGATCGAGCGTGCCCTGGCCGAGGCGCTCAGCGGGTCGGGCAGCCCGCCGGTGTTCGCGCTCGACACGCTGAAAGGCGGCCGGCTGCTCATCCCGGCGGACAAGATCGCGTTCATCGAATTCAGCCCGGATCAGGCACGCCGGGTCGGCTTCGGGAACATCGTCTGATCCTCCTGGTACCGTAGGCAACGGCTGGTACACAACCTGGAATGTTGTAATCCCAGTTCGCGTTGACTAAGAGGCTGCTGTCCGCAGGCTGACCTGCGCCCGAACGAGGCGCGAGCCGCGGGCTCGCAGTGCACGGAGGAACCCCTGACATCCCAAGAAGCAGAAGCGCTACCTGCTGGATCCACGCCGACGCGGCCGGACGCCGTCCCCTTTCGCGACCTAGGGGTCGCCGAAGTCATCTGCACCTCCCTCGAGGCTTCCGGCATCGTTACCACCTTCCCTATCCAGGCGCTCACTCTGCCGCTCGCCATGGGCGGGCACGACATCATCGGGCAGGCGCGCACCGGAACCGGTAAGACCCTTGCCTTTGGCGTCCCGATCCTGCACCGGCTCGCGGCCGACCTCGCGCCGGGCACGGACGGCGCGCAGGACGCGAGGGCAAGCGGCCGCAAGGGACCGTTCGCCCTGATCGTGCTGCCCACCCGCGAGCTGGCGATCCAGGTCGCCGCCGAGCTTAACCAGGCGGGCAAGTCGCTGGGCGCCCGCGTGCTCACCGTCTACGGCGGGCGCGCCTACGAGCCGCAGATCGACGCGCTTAAGGCCGGCACTGACGTCGTGGTGGGCACTCCGGGGCGACTGCTCGACCTCGCCGACCGCAAGAACCTTGACCTGAGCCAGGTCCGCGCCCTCGTCCTCGACGAGGCGGACAAGATGCTCGACCTTGGCTTCCTCCCCGACGTGGAGAAGATCCTGCGGCTCACCCCGGACGACCGGCAGACGATGCTGTTCTCGGCCACCATGCCGGGCGAGGTCGTGACGCTGGCGCGTCGGCACATGCGACGGCCGACCAACATCCGCGCCGAGGGCGCCGACGAGGTCGCCCAGATCCCGCCGCTGACGACCCAGCACGTGTACCGCACCCACCACCTGGACAAGATCGAGGTGGTCGCCCGCGTCCTGCAGGCCAAGGACCGCGGCCTGGCCATGGTGTTCTGCCAGACCAAGCGCGCGGTCGACCAGGTAACCGCGGCGCTCGACGACCGCGGCTTCGCGACCGCCGCGGTGCACGGTGACCTGGGCCAGGGCCAGCGCGAGCGGGCGCTGCGCGCGTTCCGCTCGGGCAAGGTTGACGTGCTCGTCGCCACCGACGTGGCGGCCCGCGGCATCGACGTGGACGACGTCACCCACGTGATCAACTACGAGTGCCCTGACGACGAGAAGACCTACGTGCACCGCATCGGCCGCACCGGCCGGGCCGGCCGCGAGGGCGTCGCTGTCACCTTCGTCGACTGGGCCGACATGCAGCGCTGGAAGCTCATCAACGCCGCACTCGGGCTTGACTTCCCCGAGCCCGCCGAGACGTACTCGACCTCCGAGCACCTCTACAGCGAACTGGCGATCCCGCCGGGTGTCACGGGCAAGCTGCCGGTCGGGCAGCGCGCCCGGGCCGGGCTGGCCGCTGAGGAAGAAGAGGACCTCGGCGAGACGGGGCGCGTCCGCAGCAAGCGAAGCCGTTCCGGTCGCGAGGACCGTGATGGTGGCAAGAGCGGTAGCCGGGCCAGGCGCCGCGGCAGCCTGCGGGACTCCGACGGTCCCGGCCCCGTCGGCTCCGAGGCCGGAGCGGACGACCACAAGGAAGCCGACAGCGACACGGCTCCGGCGCGTAGCCGCCGACGTCGGCGGCTACGTGGCGGCCAGGAAGTCAGCGAGGAAGTCAGCCAGGAGGCGGGCGAGGCCGCTGACCAGGAACTGGCGGGAGGCGGCGGCGACGACTCGGACCGGCGCAGCGAGGACTTCGTCACCGGCGACTTCGACCACGACAGTGACGACTCTGACCGTCGCGGTGACGACTTCGATAGCGGCGACGACTTCGATAGCGGCGACGACTTCGACGATTCTCTCCTGAACAGGCCGATCGTCGCTTCCGATCCCATCACCATGCCCGCGGCACCGGGTGTCCCCGCGGTGATCTTCAGGGCGCCCGTGTAGTCGTGTCGACACCACTCTCCCTCGACCTGCCGGCCGGGGTGCGGCGGACAACGGTGCCTTGTGCCCGCGGCACCTTCGCGGTCCTTGAGGCGTTTCCCGCGGCTGGTGCCTGCGAGCTTGGCACCGCCATGCTCGTCCCCGGCTACACCGGCAGCAAGGAAGACTTTCTCTCGATTCTCGGTGAGCTTGCCGACGGTGGACGCCGGGTGCTCGCCATTGACCAGCGCGGCCAGTACCAGACGCCGGGTCCTGATGACCCGGCCGCCTACGACCTGTCCGAGCTGGGCAAGGACCTCATCGCCCTGATGGACGCGACGGGGGCGGTCCACCTGCTCGGCCACTCGCTCGGTGGCCTGGTGGCCCGCGAGGCGGTGCTCGCGGCCAAGGAGCCGCCGACGTCGTTCACCCTCATGAGCTCGGGGCCTGGCGCCCTGCCCGGCGACCGGGCCGGGTCCCTGCGCTCGTTCCTCAGCGCGGTCGACGACGCCAGCACGGCCCAGGAGCTGACGGCTAGGGTCGCCCAGATATGGCACGCGTCCCTCAAGCCGCAGGCGATCGCGCGCGGTGCGGCCGCGCCGGTCGTGGACTTCCTGCAGGACCGGATGCTCAGCAACAGCGCCGTCGCCCTGGTGGCGATGGCTCGCGCGCTGCTGGCGGCCGAGGACCGGACCGACGACCTCGCCAAGGCGGACGTCCCCGTCTTCGTGCTGTACGGCGAGAACGATGACGCCTGGCCAACCGACGTCCAGGAGGACATGGCCGCGCTGCTCGGCGCCCGCCGCGAGTGCATCCCAGGGGCGGCGCACTCCCCCGCCGTCGAGGCGCCCGCGACCACGGCGCACGCCCTGACGGACTTCTGGGACGCGGCCGAGATGACCGTGCTGCGCGCGCCTGGATACTAAGGCAGGGCGGCGAGCCCGTCCCAGGGCCGCCTGGTGATGGCGGCGACCCGGCCCTGCTCGCAGTGACGAAGGAAGTCACACCAGCCACAGGATGGACTGGGCCGAGGCGGGAACACCTCATCCCAGCGCGGCCTGGGCAGCCCGGCCCGCATCGCGTCATCCGCCGCGGCGCACTCGCCCGCCAGGTCCTCGGCCCGCCGCAGGTGCCTGGCCAGCGACTCGCTGGTGTGCCGCCACGAGATCACCTGGCCGGTGGGCAGGTGATGAAGCTCAACCTGGGTGCAGTCACGGCGCAGCGACCGCGACGCGGCCAGCGCGTACAGCGCGAGCGCCATCGAGCTGCGGGCGCCGTCCGTGGTCAGCACGTGCCGCCCGGTCTTGTAGTCAACGACAACGAGCTCGGTGTCGCCAGCAGGAGACGGCCGCACGTCCAGGCGGTCGATGCGCCCGGAAACGGCGATCAGCTCCGTGCGGGTGGCGACCGTCCGCTCCACGCCCATCGGCTCGTCCGCTGGGTCCAGGGTGGCAACGTACGCCTCGACCATCCCCCTGGCCCACTGCAGGTACTGGCCCGACTGCTCGTCGCCGGAGAAGCCCTCAGCGATCCACCCTCGGGCCAGCAGCGTCCCCGCGGCCTGCGCGGTGCGACCGTCGAGGGGAAGGCGCCACCAGGCGGCGAGGGCGTTATGAATGGAGGCTCCGAGGCTGTTGTGCGCCCAGGGTGGTCCCTTCGGCGGGGCCGGCCGGTCAAGGTAGCTCAGCCGATACCGGCGCGGGCAGTCCAGCCAGGTGCTCAGCCGCGTCGGGGTACAGGGGTAAAGCCGGCGTGGCATCCCATCGAAGGCGAGCTGCTCCATCAGCGTTACCCGACAATCACTGTTCCCGCTCGCCAGGACCCGCGGTCACCCAGCCGTCGAACCGCTTGCTCGCGGCGGCGATGGTGATCTCTTCCCCGTGACCTGGCAGCACCCGGGTCTCCCCGGGAAGGTCGAGCAGGTGCTCGCCGATCGAGTTGAGCTGCCTGGGGAAATCGGGGAAGTCGCCATCGTGGGCGGCCGGGCCGCTGGCGAGCAGGGCATCGCCGGTGAAGACAACCTCGAGCTCCGAGCAGTAGAGGCTGACCGAGCCATGGGAGTGCCCGGGCGTGTGGATAACCTCGATCGACACGTCAGCGACTTCGAAGGTGCCGCCGTGGTCCATGTCGATCTCGGGCTCCTCGTCGTGGGCCATGCGCCAGGCCACCCGGTCAGACCGGTGCAATGCCACCGGGGCCTCGTCCCGCTCCGCGACCTCGAACGCGGCGGCGACGTGGGCGGCGTGCCCGTGCGTGCAGATCACCGCGAGTACCTCGCGGTCACCCACGACGGCCATGACGGCGGACGCGTCCTCCCCCGGATCGATCACGATGACTTCCTCATCGTCGCCAATGATCCATGCGTTGGCGTCCTCGGCCATGACGTCGTCGCCCTCCTCGACGGCAGGCGGGCAAACTCGTTCAATCCGAGCATCCAATGTATATGTCCTTTATGGGGGGGTGGGGGATTGTCTTCGGCAGAGCCGGCACTTCGGCCAGGATACTCATCAAATGGGCTCGCCATTGCGGCCTAATGGCAGTGCGGAGACCGGACTGTCGCCGGTGGCGAGGTCGAGGATGCGCTCGTAGGACTGCGGCGGGGTGGCCTGGCTGCCGAGGCCTGAGTCGTTGAACGTGCCGTGGTCGTCGCTGCCTCCGGTCGCCACCAGGCCGAGGGAGGCGGCCAGGGACAGCAGGCGTGCCCGCTGGGGCTCGTCGTGGTCGGGGTGGTACACCTCAAGGCCAGCCAGGCCGGCGGCGGCCAGTCGCGTGATGTCCTCATCGCCGACCTCGTAGCCCGGCGAGCGTGGATGGGCGAGGACAGGCACACCGCCGGCCGCGCGGACCAGGGCAATGGCCAGGTCCACGGGAACGGCGTACCTATCGACGAAGGCACGCCCACCGTCGTCGATCCATGCCGGGGTGAACGCGTCCTTCGGCTGGTCGACCACCCCGGACTCCGCCATGGCGCGGGCGATGTGCGGGCGGCCAACGACCGCGTCACCCGCGATCCGGGTGACCTGGTCCCAGGTGACGTCCGCGCCAAGCTCCCGCAGCTTGGCCACCATGCCCTTGGCCCGGTAGACCCGGTCGTCACGGACGCGCTCAGTCTCGCGGGCCAGCGCCGGGTCGTCAGGGTCAAACAAGAAGGCGAGCAGGTGGACGCTGCGGTGCTGCCCAGGCCGCGGTTCGATCGTGCAGGACAGTTCCATGGCGGGGACGAGCGTGAGGCCAGCGGGCAGCGCGGCGCGGGCCTCGGCGATGCCGGCCTGCGTGTCATGGTCGCTCAGCGTGAGGATGTCAACTCCGGCCTCGGCGGCCCGCCGCATCACCTGGGCGGGGGCGTCGGTGCCATCGGAGGCACTGCTGTGGGCGTGCAGGTCGATGCGCACGTCGTCATGCTACGACTCTTACCCTTGGGGGCATGGACAGCCGGGTGATTCCCTGCGTTGGAGCCGTCATCAAGGACAGCGGCGGGCGGCTGCTGCTCATCAAGCGGGGGCACGAGCCAGGCAAGGGCCGCTGGTCGGTCCCTGGCGGGCGCATCGAGCCCGGCGAGACCGACCAGGAGGCGCTGGTCCGGGAGACCCGCGAGGAGACCGGGCTGATCGTGGCGCCCGGATCGCTGATTGGCGCGGTGCGCCGGCCAGCCGGGCCGCCCGGCGCCGAGCTGGACATCCGTGACTACGCCGCCGCCATCGTCGGTGGCGAGCTCGCGGCCGGGGATGACGCCGACGCCGTGATGTGGGCCGGCCCTCGTGAGCTCGGCTCGCTGCCGATGGCCGACGGCCTGCTTGACGCGCTGCGCGAGTGGGGCGCGATCTGACGGCGCCCGCTTAACCCAGGCCCGCGGCCTGGCCGAGGGCGGCCACCCGGAGCGCCATCTTCCTTGAGGCCTCGTCGATCATCTCGTCGCCAAGCATCACCGCGCCGCGAGCGTTCTGCGAGGTGGCCTTCTCGTAGGCCGCGAGGATCTCGACCGCCCGCTGGTAGTCAGCCGGGGCAGGCGAGAAGACCTCGTTGACGACGTCCACCTGGCCGGGGTGCAGGACCCACTTGCCATCGAATCCCAGGGCGGCGACCGAGCGGGCCGTCTCGCGCAGCCCCTCGATGTCCCTGATCCGCCCGTAGGGGCCGTCGATGGCCTGCAGTCCCGCCGCCCGCGCCGCCACCAGGATCCGCATCCGCGTGTAGTGGTGCGCGTCGTGGGGGTACCCGGCGGGATGACCGCCCACGTCCAGGGAGCGCATGCCCACGCTGGCCATGAAGTCCCCGGGCCCGAAGACGAGCGCGGCCAGCCGGGTGGACGCCGACGCGATCGCCTCTACCGACGCCAGGCCCGCGGCGTCCTCGATCTGGGCCTCGATCCCGGTCCGCCCGACCGGGACCCCGCTGGCCTGCTCCACCTGCCCGAGCAGGAGGTCCAGCCACGCGACCTGCGCGGCCGAGGAGACCTTCGGCAGGACCAGCGTGTCGACGACGCACGGCGCGCTCTCGATGGCGGCGATCACGTCCCGGTAGGCCCACGGCGTGGTGGCGCCGTTAACCCGGACGGCCAGCAGCGCGCCGCCCCACCCGCCGGCCCGCAGCGCCCCGGCCACCAGGTCGCGGGCCTGGTCCTTGGCCGCGGGCGCGACGGAGTCCTCCAGGTCGAGCATGACCTCGTCAACGGCCACCTCGCGGGCCTTGGCGATGAACCGCTCGCTGCTGGCCGGGACCGACATAATCGTCCGACGCGGCCGGTAAGCGCCGGTAGTGCCGCTAGTGTCCATCGCAGCACGGTACCAAGCCGGGGGCCCGCACCTGGCTCCCGGCCGGGCGCCCTGGGCCAGCGGTGCGAACGCAGCATTATGCGCAGGTGAATGTTTGGCGCAGCGGCATATCTGGGCTAAACCACCAGTTCGGGGGCGCCCTATGCTTGCTTGCGGCCTGACGTTCTCGATCGCAACCCCCAGGAAAGGCCATGCGGACCAGACAGCTGCTTGCCAGGACCGCAAGCACGATAGCGAGCGCCACGCTGGTGGCGGCGGTGGCGGCCTGCGGGGCCAGCGGCAGTAGCCGGCCCTCGAACATGATCACCGTCAGCGACAGCCAGTGCGGCAGCACCTGGCACGTCGCGAAGCCAGGCTGGAACACGTTCCAGATCAACAACCAGGGCGTCAATGGCGCCGAGGTCGACCTCACCGACCCGGCTAACGGCGCGATCTACGCCGAGGTCGAGAACATCGGCCCGGGCACGGTTACCCCGATGAGCCTCGACGTCGGGTCGGGCAAGTACGAGTTCCTTTGCCTGTTCTCCGACTCCAGCCCGATGACCGGGCCAGCGGTCACGGTGGCCGGCGACGTGAAGGGCACCCCGGCCATCGCCCCGATCACCTATAACGAGCTGATCCCGCTGGCCAAGGAATACCAGGCCGACCTGGAGGCGGGCATCAAGGTCCTGGCCAGCGAGACCGACACCCTGAAAGCGGCGGTCGCAAGCGGCAACCTGACCGCGGCGAAGAGCGACTGGCTGACCGCCCACCTGCAGTACGAGACGCTGGGCGACGCGTACGGCGCGTTCGGGAACTACGACACGGAGATCGACGGGCGGGCGGACGCCGTCGGGGTCACCAGCGCCCAGTGGACCGGCTTCTACCGGCTGGAGTACGGGCTCTGGCACGGCCAGTCCGCCGCCGAGCTCACCGCGGTGGCGCGGACGCTCGACAGCGACGTGCACGCTTTGCTCGCCTGGTGGCCGTCGCAGCAGATAACGCTGAGCGACCTCGGACGGCGCGCCCACGAGCAAATCGAGAACGCCCTGGAGTTCCAGCTCACCGGGCACGACGACTACGGCAGCGGCACCACGCTGGCGAGCACGGTGGCCAGCATCCAGGCCTCCAGGACCTTGCTTAACCTGCTCCACCCGCTGCTCGCCGCACGCTACTCCGGGCTGCAGCAGGTCTACACCGACCTAGACAACCTGCAGGCCCGGCTGGAGAAGGAACACCTTCCCAGCGGATGGTGGGTGCCTGTCTCCAGCCTCCCCACGCAGACACGTGAGCAGATCGACGCGGCCTGCGACCAGGCCCTTACGGACCTCGCACCGGTCGCCTCGATCACCGAGCCTAGGAACGCCGCCCATGACTTCTGAGTCGCCATCGCCGCAGCCCGCTCCGGGCCGGCGTTCCTTCCTGCGTGGCGTCGCCGGCGGCGTCGCGGGTGGCGTGGTCGCCGGTGGCGCGGCGGGCGCGGCGGCCGGATATGCCGCGCACAGGCCGACCGCGAACCCGGAGGCCGAGGCTAACGCGGCGATCGTGACCGGGACGGCCCCGGCGGTTCCTTTCCACGGCAAGTACCAGGCGGGCATCCTCCCCCACCCGCAGCGGGCGACCGCGGTGGTGTCGTTCACCGCCACCGCGGCCAGCCGGGCCGAGCTGACCGACTTGTTCCAGACCGTGACCGACCGGTCCCGGTTCCTGACAGCGGGCGGGACGCCACCAGCGGTCGGCATCGGCGGCCCCCCAGCGGACTCGGGCGTGCTCGGCCCGACCGTAGTGCCAGACGGGCTCACGGTGACGTTCGGCGTTGGCGCCACGTTGTTCGATGACCGGTACGGCCTGGCCGCGCTCAAGCCGGCGCACCTGACGCCGATGAAGCCGTTCCCCAACGACGACCTCGACCCGGCGCAGACCGACGGTGACCTCATCCTTCAGCTGAGCGCCGGGAACGCCGACACCGTGCTGCACGGGCTGCGCGACATCGCCAAGAACACCCGGGGCGGCATGCAGGCGAACTGGCGGATAGACGGCTTCGCGTCGCCGGCCCGGCCGACCGGGACCGTGCCCCGCAACCTCATGGGGTTCATGGACGGCATCTCCAACCCGTCGGTCACCAGCGCGGCGGAGATGGACAGCCTGGTCTGGGTTCAGCCGGGTGCGGCCGGCGAGCCGGCCTGGACCGCGGGCGGCAGCTACCTCGTGGTGCGGCTGATCAGGATGCTGGTGGAGTTCTGGGACCGGGTGGACATCGGCGAGCAGGAGACCATGTTCGGGCGGCGTAAGGACAGCGGCTACCCGCTTGACGCGACGGGCATCTACGCCACCCCTGACTACTCGGCCGACCCCACCGGCGACATCATCCCGCTGACCGCGCACATGCGGCTGGCGAACCCGCGGACGGCGCAGAGCACGAGCAGTCGCATCCTGCGCCGGGCCTACAACTACGACCGCGGCCTTGACGAGGTCGGCGACCTCGACATGGGCCTCGTCTTCACCTGCTTCCAGCAGAACATCAAGCGCCAGTTCGAGGCCGTGCAGACGCGCCTCATCGACGAGCCCCTGGTGGATTACATCAGCCCGTTCGGCGGCGGGTACTTCCTCGCGCTGCCTGGGGTGACCGGCCCGAGTGACTACTTTGGCCGCGGGCTGCTTGCCTGAGAAAATTCTCAAGAAAAGCCGATAGGCCGCTCAATGACATGTGCGACGCTTGTTCATATAAGCAACCTATGAGGTCTCGCTAGGCTTCTCCTACGCTCAGTTGCCATCCCCCGTTTGCCTGCTGGTCAATTACCTCCCGCTGCCATGTCATTAACTGATGAAAAGTTTGTCGCCTGGACGCACGCCCGCGCGTGCCCTAGGCCTGCGGGGGCGCCGACCAGATATCGTTTCAATCTACTCAGGAGGGTGACAATGGGCGAAGGCCCAATTGCACGGAGTCGCCGCAAACGGCTTCGGCCCTACATCGCTGCCGCGACAGTGGTCGCGTTGGGAACTGGTGCCGCCATCGGTGTCTCGGCGGCGACCGCGACCGGCGCGAAGGCGAACGGGCTGGCCGGCTACACGGTCCCCAAGACCGTTTCGACGACCCTGTACCGCGCGCCGAACACCACGACGCCGATCAAGCACCTCGTGGTGATCTTCCCCGAGAACGAGTCGTTTGACCACTACTTCGGCACCTACCCCTACGCGGCCAACACGGACGGCACCCCGTTCGTGGCCAAGCCGGGGACGCCGACGGTGAACGGCCTGTACACCAAGATCACCAGCAGCGGTCCGACCGGCCCGCTGCTGACGAGCAACGCCAACGAGTACAACCCGCAGCGGCTGACTCACTCGGAGGCGCTCACCTCGGACCAGAACCACTCCTACACCCCGGAGCAGGAGGCCGAGGACAACGGGAAGATGGACAAGTTCGTCCAGGACACCGAGTCCTCGACCCCGTCCAATGGCTGTGGTGCCGAGTACTGCCCGCCCGGTATCGTCATGGACTACTTCGACGGCAACACGACCACAGGGCTGTGGAACTACGCCCAGTACTACTCCATGGGCGACAACGACTGGGACCCGGCCTTCGGGCCGTCCACCCCAGGCGCGGTCAACCTCACCTCGGGTGACACCGCCGGGGCCGAGGCTGTCGACCCGCTCGACAGCGCCACCCCGGGCGCGCCGACGACCTCAAGCTCGATCGTGGACGCGAACCCGACCACCCACCTGGGCACCATGTACGGCGACATTGACCCGTACTACGACCAGTGCTCGGACAGCAACCACACCACCACCGGTGCGACTGGCATCCTGACCGGCCAGAACATCGGTGACCTGCTCAACGACTCGCACATCACCTGGGGCTGGTTCCAGGGCGGCTTCGCGCCGACCTCGACCAACGCCGGCGGCGCGGTCTGCGGCAGCGAGCACGAGAACATCGGCGCCGCCGAGGTGCAGGACTACGTCCCGCACCACGACCCGTTCCAGTACTACGCCTCGACCGCCAACCCGGAGCACCTGGCGCCGAGCTCGCTGTCTGAGATCGGGTACACCGACCAGGCCAACCACCAGTACGACACCTCGGACTTCACGGACGCTCTGGCCGGCACCGGTGGCGCTCAGCTCCCGGCCGTCAGCTTCGTCAAGCCCCCGGCGTACGAGAACGCCCACCCGGGCAACTCCGACCCGCTCGACGAGCAGACCTTCCTGGTCAACACGATCAACCAGATCGAGAAGTCCAAGTACTGGTCGTCGACCGCGATCGTCATTACCTACGACGACTCGGACGGCTGGTACGACCACCAGGCGCCGAAGATCACCAACGGCTCCAACGACCCGTCGATCGACACGGCTGAGTGCACCTCGGTGCCGATCAGCGTGGGGACCGAGGAGGCCCGCTGCGGTGAGAGCCAGCGGCTGCCGTTCGTGGTCATCTCGCCGTACTCGCGGCAGAACTACGTCAGCAGCACCAACACCGACACCAGCTCGGTGCTGAAGTTCGTCGAGCAGAACTGGCTGCACAGCGAGTCCATCCCGGGCTCCTACGACGCGTCCGCGGGCAGCATCGACGGCCCCGGCGGCGAGCTGAACTTCAACCAGTTCCCGCACCTCCAGCCGGTCATCCTCAACCCGACCACTGGCGCCGTCGTCAGCGGCGGGACCTGGTACGGCAACGAGGGCAAGCTGAAGCCGTAAGGCTTCGTCATGGAGGCCCCTGGTGGGCCGGACGGCCATACCTGGCCGCCCGGCCGCCGGGGGCCTCGCGCTTTCCAGGGCCGCTGCCGCGCGCGTCCCGCGTCCGCGGGGGACGTAGCATTGCTTGCATGATATCCCCGCTGCCCACAGCCGAGCAGGTCAGCGCCGCGCTCAGCCGCGTCGAGGACCCCGAGATCCGCCGCCCGATCACCGAGCTCGACATGGTGAAGTCCGTGACGATCGGGCCGGACGGCCGGGTCGAGGTGGGCGTCTACCTGACGGTCTCCGGCTGCCCGATGCGCGACACCATCACCGCCCGGGTGACCGAGGCGGTCGCTGCCGTGCCGGGCGTGACTGGCGTCCGGGTCGCCCTTGACGTGATGAACGAGGATCAGCGAGCCGCCCTGCAGACCAAGCTGCGCGGCGACAGGCCGGAGCCGGTGATCCCGTTCTCCCAGCCGTCGTCGCTGACCACGGTGTACGCGGTCGCCAGCGGCAAGGGCGGCGTGGGCAAGTCGTCGGTCACGGTGAACCTCGCGGCCGCGCTGGCCGCCGCTGGGCACAAGGTGGGCGTCGTGGACGCCGACATCTACGGTCACTCCGTGCCCCGGATGCTGGGCATCACCGGCCGCCACCAGAAGGTGGCGGACATGATCATGCCGCTGGCCGGGCACGACGTGAAGGTCGCCTCGATCGGCAACATCAAGCCAGACGGCAACCCGCCGGTGGTGTGGCGCGGCCCCATGCTGCACCGGGCCCTGCAGCAGTTCCTGGCCGACTTCTTCTGGGGCGACCTGGACTACCTGCTGCTCGATCTCCCGCCGGGGACCGGCGACGTGGCCATCTCCGTCGCCCAGCTGCTGCCGAACGCCGAGATCCTCGTCGTGACCACGCCACAGCAGGCGGCGGCCGAGGTGGCCGAGCGGGCCGGGTCGATCGCGCAGCAGACCCGCCAGCGCATCGCGGGCGTGATCGAGAACATGTCGTACATGCTCTGCCCGCACTGCGGCGAGACCATGGAGATCTTCGGCTCGGGTGGCGGCGAGGAGGTCGCGCTCAGGCTGACTCAGCTGACCGGGGCCAAGGTGCCACTGCTTGGCCAGGTGCCGCTGGACACCCGGCTACGCGAGGGTGGCGACAATGGCACGCCCCTCGTGCTTTCCGACCCGGGCTCCCCCGCCGCCACGGAGCTGGCGAAGATCGCCGATGGCCTCTCCGGCAAGGGCCGCGGCCTAGCGGGCCGCATGCTCACCCTGACGCCCAGGTAGCAATCAGGTCGCCTCGAAGTCGAACGGCGGGCGGTCGTCCACCTCGACGTCCACGGTCGCCGCGCTGCCGCCAAGGCCCGGCTCGGCAGCCGTCCCCGCCCCGGCTGAGGTGCCATCGGCGGCTTCGCCTGCCGCCCCTGCCGCCCCGACGGTCGCGGGCTGCGGGGCATTCGTCGGCGCGGTTACGGCCGTGTCCTCCCCGGCTGCCTCAGGCTCGGGCTCCTCGAACAGGTGCTTTTGCACGAAACGGCGCGGGTTCAGGTCCTCGAAGTCGAAATCCTGGAACTCAGGCCCGAGTCCCTCGCGCAAGTCCGCCTTGGCGCCCTCGGCTATCTGGCGCAGGTCACGCAGCGCGCGCCCGGCTTGCCTCGCGAGCCGCGGCAGCTCGTTCGGCCCGAAGATGACGAGTGCGATCACGGCGAGCACCAGCAGCTTGGTGATAGACAAGTCAAACACGCTTAGCTCTCCGTCATCGTTTGATCACGCATGGCTGGCAACCCAGCCGTCATACCCACTTTAATCGGTCTCCCCCGGTCGGGGCGAGTGGCCCGGCACCCGGCGCGCCTGGGACCAACCCGAATTTCCGGTTTCGCCGCCTGGCGTTCACGGCCGGTGCCGCAATGTGGCCAGTTGTGGGTAGGCACTACGATCGCTGGGGTCGGCAGGACAAGAGCGGAGGTGGGCACGTGAGTGAGCGGAAGATCAGGGTCGCCGTCGTATTCGGCGGGCGCAGCACGGAGCACGCGGTATCGTGCGCGAGCGCCGGGCTGGTGCTGGGCGCAATCGACCGCGACCGCTACGATGTCGTCCCGATCGGGATCGCCCGCGACGGACGGTGGGTGCTGGCCTCCGACGACCCGAAGCGGCTCACGATGGCCAGCGGCGCGCTCCCTGACGTCGACGCCATCGCGGAGCCGGGCGTGTCCGTCATGCCGCGGACCGGCCCGGGCACGGGAGCGCTCATCCTGACAGGCCCCGCGTCCCTCCCGCCGGGCCTCGGCGACATTGACGTGGTGATTCCCCTGCTGCACGGGACGTACGGCGAGGACGGGACGATCCAGGGGCTGCTTGAGATGGCCGGGATCCGGTACGCCGGGGCCGGCGTGCTCGCTAGCGCCGTCGGCATGGACAAGGAGTACATGAAGCTGCTGTTCGCGGCGCGTGGCCTGCCGATCGGGCCGTACGTGGTCGTGAAGGATCGCGAGTGGACGTCGGTCATGCGCAAGCGAGTCCTTGACGAGATCGCCGAGCTTGGCTACCCGGTGTTCGTCAAGCCGGCCAGGGGCGGGTCTTCCATCGGGACCTCGCGGGTGGACAGCAGGGAAGGCCTTGAGGAGGCCATCGAACGGGCCAGGGAGCACGACCGCAAGGTGCTCGTCGAGACGGCCATCAACGGCCCCGAGGTGGAGTGCGCGGTGCTCGAGGGCATCGACGGCGGCCCCACGGAGGCGAGCCTGCCCGGTCAGGTCATCGTGGACCCCCAGGCGACCTGGTACGACTTCGAGACCAAGTACCTCGATGACGGGACCGGGATGGAGATCCCCGCCCCCCTGCCGCCGTCGGCTATCGAGCGAATCCGCCAGCTCGCCTGCCAGGCCTTCGACGCGATTGATTGCGAGGGCCTGGCCCGGGTGGACTTCTTCTACACGCCTGCGGGCGAGATCCTCGTCAACGAGATCAACACGATGCCGGGGATGACTCCCGCCTCGGGTTTCCCCAAGATGTGGGAGGCCACCGGGCTGCCACTGCCGCGGCTCATAGACCGGATCATTTCCACGGCGCTGGCGAAGCGGTAAAGACGACGAGCGGCGGCATCGGGAATCGGAAACTCCCGTGCCGCCGCCCGTCGAATATGGGTTACTTCTTCCTGGCCGACTTAGCCTTCGCGGCAGGCTTGCCCGCCTCGTTGACGAGCGCCTTGAAGTCCGCGCCGGGGCGGAACTTGGGCACCGAGGATGCCGCCACCTCGATCGGATCACCGGTCGCGGGGTTGCGAGCCGTCCGGGCCGGCCGCTCGCTCTTCTCGAAGACGCCAAAGCCGGTGATGGCTACCTTGTCACCACTGGCCACGGCCGCCTGAATGGTCTCGAGGACGGCATTGAGGGCCTCGGTCGCCGACTTCTTGTCCCCCAGTCGGCCCGAGATCGCGTCGATCAGATCACGCTTGTTCATAACTCTCTCCTGCGTTCCCCCAGGGAGGCCGACTACCGCCTAGGTCTCGACCCCTTACTTGCCCGAAATTAGGCGATCGGGCTCTGCTACACAATAACCCTGGCACAGATTAACGCCCGTGTCGGCCCAGTTCAGAGGCCCCGCCAGCCGAAAAATCGAACATAACACCACAAACCGTGACAGGGAGCCAGCTCGGGCGGGCGCCCTCGAAGGCGGAGATGGCGTCCTCGTGACGCAGCGTGAGGCCGATGTCGTCCAGGCCCGCCATCAGCCGCCACCGGGTGTAGTCGTCGATCTCGAATGACGCCACCAGGTCACCGGAGATCCTGACCTCACGGGCGTCGAGGTCCACGGTGATTGGCGGCGCCGGGTCGGCCTCGGCGGCGTCCTGCAGCGCGGCCACCGCGTCGGCGGGCAGCAGCACCGGCAGCAGGCCGGCCTTCGTCGCGTTGTTACGGAAGATGTCGCCGAACCGCGGCGCGATCACCGCCTTGAACCCATAGTCCATGAGCGCCCAGACGGCGTGCTCGCGGGACGAGCCGGTGGCGAAGTCCCAGCCGGCTACCAGGATCGTGGCCCCGTCGTACTTGGACTGGTTGAGCACGAACGACGGGTCCTCCCGCCAGGCGGCGAACAGGCCGTCGCCGAATCCCTCGCGGCTGACCCGCTTGAGGTAGGAGGCCGGGATGATCTGATCGGTGTCCACGTTGGTACGGCGCAGTGGGACGGCGCGACCCGTGTGCGTGACGAACGGCTGCATAGAAGTAGGTCTCCCTCTGGCGTTATAGGTCGGCCGGCGCGGACAGGCGGCCGGTGACGGCGGTGGCGGCGGCCACGGCCGGCGAGACCAGGTGGGTACGGCCGCCCTTGCCCTGGCGGCCCTCGAAGTTCCTGTTTGAGGTGGACGCGCTGCGCTCGCCCGGGTTGAGCGTGTCAGGGTTCATGCCCAGGCACATCGAGCAGCCGGCCGACCGCCACTGCGCGCCGGCCGCGGTGAACACCGTGTCAAGGCCCTCGGCCTCGGCCAGCTTGCGGACCTCCATCGAGCCGGGCACGACCAGCATCCGGACCCCGTCGGCAACCCGCCGCCCGCGCAGCACCTCGGCCGCGACGCGCAGGTCAGACAGCCGGCCGTTGGTGCACGAGCCGACGAAGACCGTGTCGACCCTAATGTCGCGCAGCGGCTGGCCTGCCGCGAGGCCCATGTACCTGATGGCCCGCTCGGCGGTGGACGCCTCGCCCGAGTCGGCGATCGCCGCCGGGTCAGGCACCGACGCCGACAGCGGCAGGGCCTGGCCCGGGTTGGTGCCCCAGGTCACGTACGGGGTCAGCGCCGAGGCGTCGATCGTGACCTCCCGGTCGAAGGTCGCACCCTCGTCGGTCACCAGGGTCTTCCAGTGGGCCACCGCCGCGTCCCAGTCATGGCCGGCCGGCGCGTGCTCGCGGCCGGCCACGTACTCGAAGGTGACCTCATCCGGGGCGATCAGCCCGGCACGCGCGCCGAACTCGATCGACATGTTGCAGACGGTGAGGCGGCCCTCCATGGACAGTGACCTGATCGCCTCGCCGCGGTACTCCACGATGTAGCCCTGGCCGCCACCGGTGCCGACCTGCCCGATGATCGCGAGGATGAGGTCCTTGGCCCCGACGCCGCCGGGCAGCGCCCCGGTGACGTTGACCGCCATCGTCTTCGGCCTGACCTGCGGCAGCGTCTGCGTCGCCAGCACGTGCTCGACCTCGGACGTCCCGATGCCGAAGGCCAGCGCGCCAAGCGCGCCGTGCGTGGAGGTGTGCGAGTCACCACAGACGATCGTCAGGCCCGGCTGGGTAAGCCCAGACTCCGGGCCGATGACGTGCACGATGCCCTGCCCGGCCGCGCCCATCGGGTGCAGCCTGATGCCGAACTCGTCGGCGTTCTTCCGCAGCGTGGCGACCTGCGTGCGGGAGACCGGGTCGGTGATTGGCGACTCCGGGCCAAAAATCGGGACGTCGGGGCCAGTTACCCCGGTCGTCGGCACGTTGTGGTCCTCGGTGGCGATCGTCAGGTCGGGCCGCCGGACCTTACGTCCGGCCGCGCGGAGGCCGTCGAACGCCTGCGGGCTGGTGACCTCGTGGATCAGGTGCAGGTCGATGTAGAGCAGGTCGGGCTCGCCTGCGGCGCTGCGCACCACATGGGCGTCCCAGATCTTCTCCGCGAGCGTGCGAGGCGCGCTGCTCATCGGTCATCTCCTTTGATTGCCGGTCTGCGATCGGCCCGGTTCCGACTTGCATCTCAAATACTGAGACGGCAGTATCATTACATGAACAACTCTAGCGGAGTCGGCGTACTAGACAAAGCCGTTAGCGTCCTGGCCGCGGCGGAAAGCGGCCCGGCCACGCTGGCGCAACTGGTCCAGGCCACCGGGCTGGCCCGGCCCACTACCCACCGTATTGCCGTCGCCCTGGAGCGCCATCGCCTGCTCACTCGGGACATCCAGGGCCGGTTCATCCTCGGGCCGCGGATCACCGAGCTCGCCTCGGCCGCCGGGGAGGACAGGCTGCTGGCCGTCGCCCAGCCGGTCCTCAGCCAGTTGCGCGACGTGACCGGGGAGAGCGCGCAACTCTACCGGCGGCAGGCCGAGGTCCGGGTGTGCGTTGCTGCCGCCGAGCGCGCCAGTGGGCTGCGGGATACCGTGCCGGTCGGCACGGCGCTGCCGATGACCGCGGGGTCCGCCGCGCAGGTGCTGCTGGCCTGGGAGGAGGCAGAGCGGATGCTCCGGGGGCTGCGCGGCGCCAAGTTCACCGCCGGGACCCTGGCCACGGTGCGCAGGAGAGGCTGGGCCGCCAGTGCGGCCGAGCGCGAGGCCGGCGTGGCCTCGGTTTCCGCCCCAGTCCGCGGCCCGGGCGGCCGGGTGCTCGCCGCTATCTCCGTTTCCGGCCCGATCGAGCGCCTCGGCCGGTCTCCCGGCCGCCTGCACGCGGCCGCGGTGGTGGCCGCCGGCGAGAAGATCAGTGACTTGTTGCGGGCCGACAACCGGGCCTGACGCCGTCGGTCACGGGGACTAGTGATCAAGGCGGCCCACATTAGTCCTACCGCTCAGGCACCCTCGCGGCTTACTGTCGAAATAACGGCACAGTGATGCAAGCCAGCCAGAAGGGGCGCCTGCGATGAAATGGTCGCGGCAATGAAGGTAGCCGTCGTCAAGGAGAGCGCGC
>Ga0335072_10005095_pt1 | contig 19383 bp, 14 predicted proteins | sample Lox_Sample_21_FD_206725 | JGI IMG/M metagenome (GOLD analysis project Ga0335072, IMG submission 206725) | Soil microbial communities from Loxahatchee National Wildlife Refuge, Florida, United States - Lox_Sample_2.1 | ecosystem: Environmental > Terrestrial > Soil > Wetlands | place: USA...
GTCGGCGAAATTAGATGCCTGTGAAAAGCTGTTAAAGACACCTAATGCGGCATTTGCAAAGCCAAAACCGCTGTCAAAGGGATTGTTTGGGTTATCGCCATAGTCATAGGCCCCATCGTATGTAGCTCCCGAGGGCTGTACTTTCCAGTTGTGATCAAAGTATATGCCGAACTTCAGGAAGTGGGAGCGTATGGTTTTGCTGAAGTTATCGAAGACCTCTATATTCGTATTGGCATTATAGAAATACAAGCTGCCACTCAAGTTTGGCGCATTGCCGATCTTCGTTCCAGCGAAGTTAAAGCCCGGCAGAAAATCTTCATAAGGAGCATATAGGGTTGGCAGAGTGACACCCGTTCCTGTCATGGTCCAATCACTAGATCCATGACGGGTGCCGTTGTATTGGGAATCGTGCCCCTGCACAAAGCTGACTTCATTCACGGCTGTTGGACTTATCACCGTGGTAGCACTCAGAACGTAGTGATATCCGGGGATGCTGTATTGAAAGGTATAGAGCGGAACATTGCTGTAGCCCCATATCCCATAGGGTGTCGCCTCGTTGTCAGTCGCCTTCAGAAAGCTGCCGTAAAATCGCCAGGTTTGATTCGGGTCGTAGTCGATTCTGAAATTGTCTTCACGCCTTGGGTGCTGCGTGGAAACCTGCGAGACATAGTTGTAATTTGGATGGGCAGAGCTGATGGAATTCGGCTCAGGAAGAAGCTTGAGCAGTTCCTGGCCAGGGCCATACAGCAAGCCCGATGGGATTACATTTCCAGGAAATGGTTGCCCTGTAGAAGGATTTACGATAGTAACGGGATTGCCATTTTGATCGACAGACTGAGAAAAGTCTCCGGCTCGTTCTAGATCCGTTGGCACCGTCACCTGCTGCTGACTGGTAGGTACAAGCTGATGCTGCCATATCTCATCGACAAAGAAAAATAGCTTGTTTCGGCTTTTGTTGAATCCGGGGAAAATGACCGGGCCACCGATATTGAATCCGGCATCGTTATAGTGATATGCGCTTTTCGGAAGATCTACCCGGTTATTCGTCCAGCTGTTCGCGTTCATGCTCCTGTCGCGGTAATACTCGAATCCCGAACCATGAAATTCGGAGGTTCCACTCTTGGTCACGATGCTTATCTGGGCCCCGCCGGCGCGTCCATATTCTGCTTCATAGCTGTTGGTCAGAATCTTGACCTCTTGCACCGCGTCCAGACTGACGGGAGCCATCCAGCCGCTATTTCCTCCCGTATCTTCGTTCAATCCGCCATTGACAGTCACATGGATCTGGTTACCAGTACCGCCGTTTACAGTGCAACAATTATATTGTTGACTGTTTTCCGCATTTCCGGTCGTCGGGGCGACTCCAGGGGTCAGGCCCAGAAAATACAGCGGCGACTGGCCGTTTACCTGAATGTTTTGGATTTGCTCCCCTACGATGCTGTCGCCGCGCGCCGCTGTATCTGCATCCAGCTCTTGTCTTTGCGACTGGACCTGAACCGTTTGCGACGCTCCTCCCACCTCGAGCCGTATCTGGTCAACTGTGAGCACAGAGTTTGCGTTCAGTACGATTCCCGTGCGCTGAAATGACCTAAACCCGGGAGCTTCAACAGTAATCGTGTAATTGCCAGGAAGAAGGAGCGGAAATACGAAGTGCCCTTGAGCGTCGGTAGTGGCGCGATTGAGCGTTCCTTGCCCTTCATTGCGGGCCGTGACGGAAGCGTTGGGGACAAGCGCATTCTGCGGATCGACCACCGTCCCTGCAACGCTTCCTGCCGTTGTCTGGGCATGCGCGACAGGAAAAAGGAAGAGAAATGCGGCAAAGCTGATCAGGCAGATCAAGCCCCTGAACCGTGTGGGATCGCAACATAAGACTTGGCCAGGGAATATGAGACTAGAGATTGCAGCTCGCATGGGAGTGGCCTCCGTAACCCTCAAAATTAATTGATATTTCAATTACTGAGTATATTGGGAGCCGGAATTCAGGAAGTCAAGCATTAAATTTCCAATTTATATGGGGAATAAGTCTATGCATGGGACTTCGCACGGAGAGCTTTCAGTTTACTTGTGAAATTGCAGATAGTTTGCCCACGAACTGGCTTTTTGAGAGCACAAATGGAGGGGGGCGAACCACCCGGCGTGGAAAATGAGTACAGTGTTTGCGGTCAGTACGATCCCTATGCATGGGGAATGATCAATTCTGGCCTCCAGGATTGAGTGGTGCCGAGAAGAAGAACCGGAAGTACTCAGATGGCCGGAAGTGCAATCGATTGGTTCTCGCCTGTAGGTTTTGTGCTGTGAGGCAAACTCTGAAGGCAACTCGATCCCAAGAAGGGCGCCTTTTAAGACATTGGGGGAGTCTTACTTAATCAATTGCTTTTGCAGACGAAACAGGAACGCTTCGGCTAGCGCATCAAGCGAACCGGACGCAAAGACCGAAATAGAGAACAGCGTGAGAGGGGAAGCGAGCATTGTCAGGGATTTTATATGAAATGTCAGTATCATAGGTCAGGGCACTGGATTGTCAATAAAGAATTGGTTGTTTCTATCCATAATTTGCAAAAAAACAGTGAAGTATTAAGGGCAGGACATGCTTTGCTGGCATGGGCGAGATGGATGTAATTGACATTTCAAAATAAACACAGTCAAATGCCAGAGTGGCCATGAAAACAAGTCCATTCGAAGCAGCTTCACGTTCTTCACTATCCAGTAAGGCATATTTTCTGATTCGCGAGCGCATTCTTCGCGGTCAACTGCGCCCCGGCGACGTCTTATCAGGCCGGCTTCTGGCGGAAGAGTTCGCAATGAGCCACTTGCCGGTTTCCCAGGCACTGCGTCAACTGGAAAACGATAAGCTCATGGAGAGCCGCCCCCGGGCAGGCACCCGCGTTCGCATTCCAACCGCCGAAGAAGTGCGGGGGCGATGCATTGTGCGTGAAGCCCTCGAAGCTCAGTCTGCCCGGCTCTGCTGCATGCGGGCAGCTATGAAGGAGCGCCTGGATCTGCTCCGGATGGCAGAACAACTCGATACCCTATATGACCGTTTCGGGCGCGACAATGACTCGGAGCTTCAGTTCGTAGTGCACACCCATCACCTTGAATTACACATGCGCATCGCCGAGCATGCGCGTTGCCCTGAGCTTAAAGAAGCCCTCGAGATGAATCAGGTCCTCATTTACAACTGGTTCTTCGATGTTGCGGCTGAACGCCGTTCACTGCCTCAAGGCTTTCACGTCCAGCTGCTACAGGCAATTACCGGCTCAGATCCGCATGCCGCAGACGAGGCCATGCGATTCCATGTGCAGTACGGCGTTGAGGCAACGCTCCAGCACATTGTTCCGCAGTCCGCAAATGACTGGCGCCTGCGTCGCTCACAAGACCGTCACAGTACAGAAAAGAATGTCGAGTCGCCGGAGCCTCTATCCGGCGAAGTGTAAAGAACCGCGGGTAACGGGTTAGATTGAACGGTCGATTCCTCGGGGGCTAAAGCCCCGCTCATCTATTGCCAGTTACGGTACGACTGAAGTCGTGCCCCTTCAAAACAAACCCAAACTGACCCATTACCCAACTGCGCACTCTAGGATCACTATTCCGACCGGAGTGCTTCCGCCGCGTTCACCCTGGCGGCGCGCGCTGCGGGCACAGCCGACGCGATCACCGCCGCGGCCAGAATGACGAATGCCGACACAACAAAAGACAGCATTCCGGGCAAATGCACTCCCGCCACGTACCTGCCGATGCCGCGCGCGAAGGCAATGCCGAGCGCCACGCCCGCGCCTACGCCGATTCCGGCAATGGTCAGGCCCTGCAGCAGCACATCGGTCAGAATGTTGCGCGGCAGCGCGCCGAGCGCCATTCGAATGCCGAACTCGCGCGTGCGCCCGCTCACCGAAAACGCAAGCACACCCGCCACGCCTACCACGGAAATCAGGAGTGCCACCGCCGCGAATCCCCCGAACACAACAGCGTTCAGCCGGTCCGGCGTGAGCACCTCCGCGCGAATGTCCTTCAGCGTGCTCGCCCGCTCCACCGGCTGCTCTGCTGAAATATCGTGAATGGTGCGTGTGATTGCCGGAGCCAGTGTGTACGGGTCCTGCTCCGTGCGTACAAAGAGGCGACCCTGCCATCCCTCCTGATCGGTCGGCTGATACACCGTCATGGCCGGCGACGGGATGATGTTCTCGTCATCCAGATCGGGCACTACGCCGACGATCCGCCGCGGCTCCATGCTGATGCCGATAAACTTCATCACTCCGTCCGTCCATCGCAAATCGCGGTTCAGCGCGTTTTGTCCGGGAAACAGCGTTTGTGCCAGGCTCTGGCTGACGATCACCACGCGTTCCGAGCCGTCCTTGTCCGTGTCCCTGAAATCGCGTCCCTCCAGAATCGGCAGCCCCAGGGTTTCGAAATATCCCGGCGACACCGACCGGAATTTCGCGCGCCAGTCGTCCAGCCCGTTCTTGCGCGCCGCGCCTTGTGCGGCAAACGCGAAGCTGATGTCCAGTGCCTGATCGTCGCGCCAGGGAACGCTGAAGCCTGTGGATACGTGGGCAACTCCGGGCAGCGCGCTTACTCGGCGCTGCACCTCGTGGTAAAAGTCCTGGACCTGCTCCGGTGTTCGCCCATACGACATCACCGGTAAATTCACGGCCAGGACGCGGGCGGTGTCAAACGGCGGCTGCGTCTCCTCGAGCGTATAGAGCGTCCGCATCAGCACAGCCGCTCCGGTCAGCAACAGGAAAGAGGCCGTGATCTGCATAACGGCGAAAACGTGCAGCCGCCGGTTGCTGCCTCCCGTACTGCTGCGCGTTCCGCCGCTGGTGAGCCCCGCGCCAAGTGGCGCGTTTCCCGTGGGCAGCCGCGGAATCAGCGCCAGAAACACCGCCGCCGTCAGCGCCAGCGCAATGCCGAACCATACCAGGCTGAAGTCGAGCGTCAGCCCCTCGGCGCGCACCGAGAACCGCGCCGCATAGCGCCCCAGCACCGCTACCATCGGCCACGCGAGGAGCAACGCCGCCAGCACTCCGCTCCCGCACAGCACCAGGCTTTCCGCCAGCAGCGAACGCCGCAGCGTCGCCGTTCCGGCTCCCAGCGCTGCGCGCACGGCCAGCTCCACTTCGCGGCGAACCGTTCGAGCCAGCACCAGATTGGCCACATTTGAGCATGCAATCACAAACAGCAGCCCCGAGGCAGCAAACAGCACCCACAAGATTGTGTTGGCGCGCGAATTGATCTGGTCGTGCATCCGCGTCACATCGATCCGGTAGTGGTCCGCGGGCTTGTAAACCTCCGGATGTGCAGCCATGATCGCCGAGTACCGCGTCCGCAGCTCCGATCGCGCAGCTTCGAGGGTCGCTCCCGGTGCAAGCCGGGCGAAGACCTCCGTCATGCGATGCTCCCGGCCGGTCACCATCGTGGCGGATAGATGGTGCGGGCTGGTTACCACGTTGGCGATAATCTCTGTTGCCACCGGATACGGCACCGATGGTTCCAAAACCCCCACGATCGTCGCCATCCGCGCCCCGCTGAAGCTCTCCAGCCGCACCGTCTTTCCAATCACGCTCGGGTCTGCGTGCAGCGACGCGTTCCAGAATCGATACGTCAGCACGATCGCGCCCGCCGCATTGGGCCCATCGTCGGAGGGCGTCAGCAGGCGTCCCAGGACCGGGCGTAGTCCCATGACCTCGAAGTAATGGCCATCCACCACCCCCGCGGGAATCTCGCGCGGCGTGCCGAGACCCACGATCGTGAAGTCGATCGTCGAAAACGTTCCCAGCTCCGTGATGGTCTTCAGCCCCTTGCCCAGGTCATCGATCTCAGGTATCGAGAACGTCGCGTTTTCGACGCCGATCCCCGGAGCGCTCTGTCGCAGGTAGAGCAGGCGGTCTTCGTCCCGGTTCGCGAGCGGACGCAGCAGCACGTCGCGTACCACGCTGAAGATGGCGGCATTGGCGCCGATACCCAGGGCCAGTGTCAGGGCAACAGTGATCCACAGCGCACGAACGCGCCACAGTGATCGCACCGCGATCTTCAAATCACGAAGGAATGACATAGCGGCCCTCCACTGGCTGCCCGCAATCTCCGGTCACCGCACGGGTGGCTTGACAATGGTACGTTGATATCAACATAGTGGAGTGGATGTCAAGGGCCAAGTCAGTTCCTTTTAAAACTACTCTGCGCGTTCGCGACTGCTGTCTGTGTCTGCATGTGCAGCGGGCGGCGCGTGCCCTGGCTCGCCGCTTCGATGAGGCGCTGCGCCCTATCGGCCTGACCAACGGCCAGTTTTCCCTCATGATGTCGCTCAATCGCCCTGAACCGCCGGGTATGGCATCCGTTGCAGCTCTCCTTGCCATGGATCGTACCACCCTCACAGCCGCGCTCAAACCGCTTGAGCGGCGCGGCCTGGTTATAGTCTCCAAAGATCCCTCCGACCGACGTAGCCGGCGGCTGAGCCTGACTACGGAGGGCAGGAAGCTGCTTGCCTCGGCGGTGCCGGTCTGGGAGCAAACCCACCGCGAGGTTGAAGCTCTGCTCAAAGATGTCGACCCCGATCGCCTCCGCAGCAGCCTGCACGCTCTATCCTGATGCGCACCTGTGCACGATTTCTCCTGGCGGCCTGCGACCCGGGAATGATTCTATGCGCGAAGAGAGTACAATTTTCCTGTTTTCGTGAGCTGCGGAAACTTCGCTCACAACAGTTGTCACCGTCCACAGCGTCTTGCAATTGATTTGCACCGCTCTATCCATCCACTGTTCAACCGTTCTTGGAGGATATCGTGAGGATGCCCTTCCTGCTTGCTTTGTTGTTGCTTGCGACTTTCCCCGCACGCGCACAGCACCCTGGACCGCACATTATGGTGCCTCGCGCCAATCAGGGACATATTCCGCCTCCGCCGCCTATGCCCAGCACACATCGAGTTGAGCACTTCGAGGGCGGAGCCATTAACAGCACGCCGCACGTCAATCACAATATTTGGTACGGCCATGACGTACCCGGCGACACGCGCTTCCATCTCGATCATCCTTTCCCGCACGGTCACTTTCCGCACCCCGGCCCGGGCTTCCGCTACAGCATTGTCCGGATCGACCCAGTCCATCACTGGTTTTGGCTTCCGGGCGGCTTCTATTTCGAGGTCGCGCCCTGGGATTGGCCTATCTGCGCCGATTGGTGCTGGGACTGCGGCGATGACTTTGTCGTCTACGAAGACCCCGATCACATCGGCTGGTATCTGCTCTACAACGTCCACACTGGACTCTATGTCCACGTCCAGTACTTAGGGCTATAGCCTAAACTCGGCGCAACGGGCCGCAGGATTTTTGCTCGTAGCTTGGCTGCGGCCTCTTCCAGCCCATTCTTCGCCAGATCCCGTTACGAGTGGACGGATTGAAGACGATCGTAGAGTCTTTCGCTACCGGCGGGACACACGCTTTGCGGCACTCAGACTTTCTTGAGCCCCCTCATTGCATGGTCGAAAATTTCATCGATATAGGCGTCCGACAAAGGCCCGGTACCCATCTGCAGGCGGTAATAGATGGGAGCGTACAGTACGTCGATCATTGCGTTTGGGTCCACATCCGCACGCAGAAATCCTTTCTTCATGCCTTCCTGAAAGTAGGCAATCGCCATTCTGCGCCGCGGCATTGTCCATCGTTCATGAAGAGCCACAGCGAGCTCGGGATCAAATTGCGCCTCGGCGAGCAACGCTCGGATAAGCACGCCGTCCTTGCCGCGGAACGCCTTTGCCATGGTGCGCATCTGCAGCCGAATGCTTTCCGTATAGGTCCTGGCGGGCAGGAACAGAGTACCCGGGTCCACGCGAGCTACAAACGCATCCATAATGATCGCAGCCTTGTTGGGCCAACGGCGGTAGATTGTCATGCGCCCGACACCGGCCTTTGCGGCAATCGCGTCTATGCTCAGCGCTTTGAATCCGCTTTCAAGTACCAGATCGGCAGCGGCTTTCAGGATTGCCCGCTGAATCCGCGGGCTTCTTGGCCGGCCCCCTCTCACGGCATGCACCTCCAGTTGCCTCTCTTTAAGTTCCATAGCGCTCCTAAAAAATATGCCGGCACCTGAATCCCAAATGGTACATGGCGTATCAAAATAAAGCGCGATAGATACGGTACATATCGTATCTTGATCGAGAGAGGAGCACCAACCGACATCGAATTAAGAGACGGCAATGCTCGTGCGCATGAAGACCTGGAAGGAGCTTCCACCGAAGGTACCGTGGCCCTCGAGTTCCCAGGCATCGAAGCAGCGAAGACATGGTACAACGGTCCGCTCTATCGCGAGGTGCGTAAGCATCGTTTCAAAGGGGCAACATATCGTGTGGTGTTAGTCGAAGGAGCCTGAGGAATTCGAGGTTGCCAAGAGCGACACTATCGCATTCAACAGGCATATACAGGGAGATAAACTCGTGAACAGTCTTACTAACAAAACAGCGCTTGTTACAGGAGCATCTCGGGGCATCGGTCGCGCTACCGCTCAAGCTCTTGCCAACGCCGGCGCGCACGTTATTGCTCATTACGGACGTGCAGCATCGGAGGCAGATGCGCTTGTCGCCGAAATTCGTGGAGCAGGCGGACGTGCTGATGCTGCACAGGCCGACCTGTCCATTCCCGAGGGCGCTGCTACACTCGCAAGCCAGGTCCGCGCGATCGCCGGCAAGCGTCTGGACATCTTCGTCTCCAATGCCGGCATCTCGAAAGCCGCCGCCATTGAAGATCACACGGTCGAAGATTTCGACAATCTGTTTGCCACGAATGTGCGCAGTCCGTTCTTTCTGGTCAAGGAACTTTTGCCGCTCTTCGGAGAGGGATCGAGCATTATTCTCATCTCGTCTGTTGTCGCTCATGCTGTACCGGGCAATCCTGGACAACCGGGCGCTCCATCGCTTCCCGCTTATGCGGCCACGAAAGGAGCGATCGACACGCTAGTCCGGCACTGGGCTGCAACGCTCGGGCCGCGCGGAATCCGCGTAAATGCCGTTGCTCCGGGAGTCATTGAAACCGACATGTCCAATTTCACCAAGACTGAGGCGGGCCGGGACGCCGCCCTTGCAATGCAGGCGCTCAAGCGCATCGGGAAGCCATCCGATGTGGCCGACGTGGTTGCGTTTGTCGCATCGGACGGCGCGCGGTGGATTACCGGTGCGAGCATTCCGGTAGACGGAGGATCAAAGCTTTAAGAGTAGCTGAATTGCGAGGCAGCCAGCAGCCGCTATCCACTGTCAGGGGTGTATCACGCACCTTGACATAAAAGAATTGACCCGAGCTGTAATTGCAGCCGGGTCTTTCCAGTGTTTTGGGGAGAGTAGACAAAGAGACAATCGACCGGATACTCGAACACAGCCTCCAACTCACGCAGAGTACGGCTTGGTAATCAGCTGTTATCTGTTCCTATGGATGCCATGGCCTGTCTCCCATGAATAGTTGTCTACTCATTGATTGGTTGTGGCCTGTTTTCAGGAGGCCAGGACTGCAGCAGGGCGCTCCATCAGCCAGCCCACGACAGATTCATCCCAGAGCATATGAGAGTTTCCTGAAAGGAAACTTTCTGGTGTCTTTGCGTTCGCCTAAGACAGTGTTAAAGGCCATTGAGTGCTTCGAAGTTGCAATCTCTTTAGAACCGACTTGGGCTCCGCCATTCGCGATGCTCGCCGAGTCCTATCGGATATTGGATCTATTCCAGCACACGTCTTCAAAAGACATCATTACCCGTGCCACAACTTTTACCGAGAGGGCTCTACGCTTAGATCCCGAGAGCCCTCAGGCACATGCCACCATGGGAGCAGTGTTGGCAATGCATCAATGGAAATGGAAGGAGGGCGAACAAAGGATCCAGTTTGCTTTACGCGCAAATCCGCAATCCTCTCAGATAGAGCATCTTTATTCCGTGATTACGCTGTTCCAGCGAAGATACGACGAGGCTCTTCACCATATCGACCGCGCACTTTCGATCGATCCATCCTCGTTATTTCTTCGCAGCCACCGTGCGCAGGTTTTGTTTTTTGCACGCCGTTATGAGGAATCCATACGGGAAAGCGAGGACCTGCTTGAGGGAAACTCTGATTTCGCATTGGGGTTGATGACGTATGGGGCAGCGCTTTTAGACTCGGGCCGTCCTGCAGAAGCGCTTCCTGTCCTGGAGCGTTCATTCGCGAGCGCGCCGCTGCCCATTACGCTTTCCGCCATTGCCAATGCGCGCCATGATATCGGAAAGCAGAATGATGCGAGAGCAGATCTGGATCGTCTTTTTCAGATGCATCGGGATGGCTGCTGTTCTCCTACCACCTTGGCTTTGGGGCACATGGCGGTAGATGAAGTCGAGTCTGCCTTCCAATGGCTGGAAACGGCAGCCTCAGAACGGGATAGCTACTTGCCGCTCTTAAGCCAATTGCCTCTATTGGACCCCATCCGTCAGGACGCCCGTCTTGTCCGCATATATCGGCAGATGTACCCTGAATGAAAGATTGATCATTTCAACGCGACCTCTGCCGCGTGATCATGATGCCGACCGGCCATCGGTGCCAATGGCCGCCCGATAGACGATATAATTCTGCTAGCTCTCTACTAATACTCCCAAGGCGATAGGCTGGAATGCGAAGCATGCGCGTGGACATGGATGTTTTTCATGGCTAACAGCCGACATGCCTTGGTCATACCGCACGATTCTGTATGCTCCGCACTGGGACAGACTTGGCCCTGCTGTATGGTGATGGATTGGGCACTCTTGTGAAAAAAATCTGGCCAGCTTCACAGAGAGTACACCTGGCGCTCTCCTTTCTCCTTTTTGCCCTGACGGCGTTCATCATCCTCGCCTATCCTTTGAGCCGCCCAGTCGAAATTTTTCGGCACGGCTTTCCCACTACGATGTTTGCCGGCGGTGTTCTTCTTTACCTCATCATCGACATCGTTGTGTGGCTCGTCTGCCTGGCCTGCCTCATCCTCATGTGGCGAGTTGCGAATTCTCTCAGCGATGACCTTCCGTTCGTTTTCACTCGCTACGTACTTTTTGTCTTCATCCTGTTTTTTGCGATAGAGCGCTTTATCGGCTACGTGGTTCTGCGGACGCAACCGCACTGGCTCACACACAAGGTACCGTGGATTCAGTTACTTAGTTCGGTGACAGTCGCTATGGGGGTCGCGGCCTTCTTACCGCGCATGCGCAGCATGAAGGAAGGCTCTGCCATCGCCCGGAAAGAGCACGATAGATTTCTGGCGTCTGCGGAGAGCAGTCTTGACGACTTCTATATCTTTGACGGTGTTCCTGATGCCTCAGGCAGAATCGTCGATTTCCGTTTCAGCTATATCAACCCCAACGCGGAACGCCGCCTGAACATTCGACGCGAGAGTCTCGTTGGAAAGATCCTCACCGAGGTTCGTCCCTTTATGATCTCGTCCGGACTCATCCACCATTACAGGGAAGTCGTCCGTACCGGCGTACCGTTTACCTGCGAAGTCTTCATCGACGACGACATGATCAAGGCCACCTGGCTCAACGTCCAGGTCGTCAAGCTCGGCGACGGGATCGCCATCACCAGTCGCGATGTCACCGAGAGCAAGCGCTTGACGGATCATGTATATAATCTCGCCCACTACGACCAGCTCACCGGATTGCCCAACCGCACTCTGTTGCAGGATCGCCTTGAGCAGGCCATCCTCCGCGCCCAGCGTCATAACCAGAAGGTTGCGGTCTTTGTGCTCGATATCGACTACTTCAAACGCATCAACGACTCACTCGGCCATGCCGATGGCGATGCGCTTCTGAGCGCTGTCGGCAAAAGGCTTCTCTCCGCCGTCCGCGATACGGACACCGTTGCCCGTATGGGCGGCGATGAGTTCGTCATCGTCATGCCCGACTTCAAGAGTATGGGAGACGTCGAGCGCTGTGGCGCGCTGATTGTTGAGAACGCTGCCAGACCCATCACCATTGGAAATCGCGAGATCAACATCACTGTCAGTATTGGCGCCTGTGTGTATCCGGACTATGGTCTCGAAGCCGATCAGTTGTTCAAGAACGCTGACGCTGCCATGTATGTGGTCAAAGACACGGGCCGCAACGGCTTCCACATCTTTAACGAGAGCATGATTGAGGGTGGCACGGAGCAGTTTGAACTTGAAGATGATCAAGGGGACGGGAAATGGCCGCTTCAGAACTCATGCTAAAGGAGCGGGGAAGTGAATTACTGATTTGTCTTCGGCGCAGGTAGCGATGGAAGCGGGAGACGGCTCGAACCAAAGTTGAATTCATTCGGCTGGTTGGGTGTTGCATCGCGCCAGGTCGTCATATGTTGCTCCATCAATTCTTCGCTCCTGCGATGGGATAGCCCCGCCACAGATATTCCAGGGCCTCCGGCAAGGTCTGTTGTTTTACGGCGCGGTCGACATGGCCGGCATTGCGGGCGAAAACAAACTGATAGTGATAGCCCTTTGCGGCAAGCACCCTGGCCATGTCCTCATTGGCAACGACCCAATCGTGCATGTTGTCGCGCATGACATTCGGATTCAGCAAATCTCTGTCACCGACCTCCATCCAGATGCGCAGCGGCTTGGCAGGCGAATTCGGGATAAGGTGTTCATGGAATTCCCACGCTCCATGCGGAGTCTCTGCGTTATATGGCCATTGTTGATTCACATACGTTCCTGAATAGGTCAGGACACGATGGTATAGCTCAGGGTGATACCACGCCATGATGAAAGCGCACGAGCCTCCGGAACTGCCGCCCATCGTCGCTCTGCCTTCAGGATCTTTGGTCAGTTTGACATGGTATCGTGCTTCCACCTGGGGCAATACTTCCGTCTCTACGAACTCCGCGTACCGGCCCGACATGGTGTCATATTCCAGGCCGCGTTCGCTGCCCTGTGCATCGCCCCCGCCATTACCAATTGAAACAGCGATCATCACCGGCACCCGATGCTCGGCGATGAGCCTATCCAGCGTCGCAAACAATATCGGGTCAGGACCATCCGCACCGACAATAAATGGTGCGACGCTGCCTGGAATGTATTGTTTGGGTATATAAACCGTCACCTTTCGGGTGTAGGGAGCGGGGTGACTGGTCGTAATCACCAGTTTGGCTGGATCGGTTGGATCAGGCGTGCCAAACGTATTGTGCTCCCGTGCAATGCCTGGATAGATCTTGCTGTCAGTCGAATCCATGGTGAACTCGAACACATCTCCCTGCGGCAGATCTTCGCGAGCAGGCTTCTCCGGCGCGAGGTTATAGGCCGGACCAATAATGAAGTTTCCATCGACGTTTGCAGGAGGATTAGTGCCGTCGGGTAACTCTTTGGCCGGGACATAACCGGGCGTGTGCGGGTTGCGGGTGGGCGGTGTCGGGCGCGTTGGATGAGCGTTTGTTGGAGAAGTCTGGGCCATTGCCAGACATACGCCGCTTGCCAGGCTGATCGTAAGCGCAATGCTTACGAGAAAAGGACGTTGATTGAGATCGGGTTTCACCTGCATTTCAGGATATGATGCGCGGGTAGGTTTTGTACGAACTTTCCCCACAAGGAGCATTCAAATGGAACGATGCCGTCCGAGTCTGCTGATATCTTTCGCCTTGGCCTGGGCGCTGGCCGCGACAACCGCTTTTGCGCAATCCGGACAGACAATCTCTCTCACTGTCGACGCAACCAGGACGCCGCAGAAGATCCTGCACGCCCACCTGGTCATTCCGGTCAAGCCGGGCCCCCTTACGCTTTATTATCCGAAGTGGATTCCCGGCGAGCATGGACCGGATGGGCCAATCGCGAACCTGACCGGGCTTAAGTTTGAGGCGGACGGCAAGACCATTCCGTGGCGGCGCGATCTGCTGGATGTTTATACCTTCCACGTGGATATACCCGATGGCGTGAGCCAACTCGACGCCAGGTATGACTACATTGAGCCTGCGGGTGGCTCGGCTACAGACAAGCTCCTGATACTTGAATGGAATGAAGCTGTGCTTTATCCAGCCGGCACGCGGGCCGAGAACCTGATCTACGAAACCAAGCTGATCATGCCGGATGGCTGGAAGTTCGGCACATCACTGCCGGTGGCGAAGGAATCCGGCAATCAAGTCTCCTTCAAGCCGATTTCTCTCGATATGCTCGTCGATTCGCCGGTGATTACGGGCGAGTATTATCGCGCCATTGACCTCACGCCTCCGGGCGAGCCGATTCACCACGAGATCGACATGGTCGCGGACAGCGAAGCCGCTCTGAACATGAGCCCTGAAATTCAGAAGGACATGATCAACCTTGTCGCTGAATCGGGCAAGCTTTTCGGCACGCGCCATTATCGCGACTACCATTTCCTGTTCACGCTCAGTGACCATGTCGCGCACTTCGGCCTCGAGCACCACGAATCCAACGACAGCCGCCTGCCGGAGCGCACGTTGCTCTCGCCCGATGCCGGTATGTCGCTCGGCGGCTTACTGGCGCACGAATTTGTTCACTCGTGGAATGGCAAGTTTCGCCGGCCTGCTGATTTGACAGCGCCTTATTACGAAGAGCCTATGAAAACGGACCTCCTGTGGGTCTATGAGGGGCTTACGGATTACCTCGGGCCCATGCTGGCCGCACGCAGCGGTTTGTGGACTCAGGACCAATACCACGAATATCTGGCAGCCATCGCGGCGATGCTCGGCCCGGGTCGCCCCGGCCGCACGTGGCGTCCATTGCTCGATACTGCCGTCGGCGAGCCCGGCCTCGGCTTCGCGAGAGGCTGGATCAACTGGCGCCGCGGCACGGATTACTACGATGAAGGCGATCTGCTATGGCTCGAAGTCGCCACCATCATTCATCGCGAGACGCATGGCCAGAAATCCATCGACGACTTTTGCCAGGCTTTTCACGGCGGCCCGAACAACGGCCCCGAGGTAAAAACCTACACCCTCGACGAATTAGTCCGCGCGCTGAATGCAGTGGCGCCTTTCGACTGGGCCAGCTTCTTCCAGGAAAGACTGAATTCCACTTCGGCGGATGCGCCTGTTGGAGGCATCGAAAACAGTGGCTGGAAGGTAGTGTTCAATAGCGAGCCTTCGAAACTGTCGGGGCGCCGCGGCCACCCCGGCGACGTTTATTCGATCGGCCTCCAGCTCGGCGAGGACGGCACCGTAACCGATTCTATCGTCGGAAGTCCCGCTTACGAAGCTGGCATCACATCGGGGATGAAAGTGATCGGCGTGAATGGCCGCGTCTATACTCACGATCTGCTGGAAGACGCAATCAAAGCGGCCCAAGACAACTCGAAGCCAATCTCGCTTCTCGTCGTCGTTGACGATTACTTCCAGACCTCCACCATCAACTACCATGGCGGTGGCCGTTACCCGCATCTGGTGCGGGATGATGGCAAGCCTGATTATCTCGACGAGCTCATCAAACCGCGCGCGGCGAGTCATTAACAGTTGGATTTTCGCCAACAAAACAGCGGACGCTCACGAAAGAGCGTCCGCTGTTTATTGATCCGGTCTCGGCTTTCGCTTACTAGAATTGGACCGCCGGAAGAACGTTCGTTCCTTCAATACGAACGGCATCGAGGGCCGAAGGATTGATGCCCAGGGCTTTAAGGATGGTAGGCGCAACCTGGACGGTGCCCACTCCAGTGCGGACGGTCGCAGATTGGAAGCCCGGATTGGACAGCAGCATCATCACATTTGTGTCGTCATGCGCGAACCCGCCGTGCTCCGCCAGCTTCTTGGTGCTGCCAGAGTAAGTAACGCCGACGTTCGGGGTCACAATGATGTCAGGCGTGCGCGGGTCAACGGTTGGGTTGTTGTAGTTAATCGCGAGTGAGGGACCGTAGTAGAACTGCCCGAGCGCGATTCCGGAAGGACCGGCATTATCTTCGAGGATTTTGACAGCGGCGTCAGTATCGGAGGGGCTATTCAGCCAAACCAGCGAGACATCATCTTCCGTAGGTCCAATGCCGGTGGGGTTGTTAGTGGATTCAGAGTAGGGAATATAGCCCGCATTGGAAAGCAGGGTGACAGGTGAAGTGCCAACATTGAGTTGGGCAACGTAACGGCTGGGATCGATAGGCGACTGGCCGTGCTTGGCAGTGATCACGATCAGGGTGGAATCGTAAAGGCCCTTTGCCTTCAACTCGCTGACGAATGCCCCGATCGAGGCGTCGACGAACTTGATGTCGCCCAGCAGCGCTGCGGTGGGCGTACCGGCGGCATCCAGATATCCGCCCGTCACGCCGTTGCTCTTCTCAATGAGCTTCTGGCCCACGCTGACGGCCTGGAAGTTCATGCCGAAGATGGTCGGAACTTCGGTCTTCCTGGTGCCGAGGTGGTTCTTCCCATCGATCTCGTTGAGGATCGCGTCGACCTTCAAGGTGTCGTAGCACTGAATGTTCTGGAAGCTGTTGGTCCAGGCGGTCAGGTCCGAGCCTGAATCGGGGATTGTGGAGCAGGCTACGCCGGTGGGCGTGGTAACGCCGGGAAGAGCAACCACGTCGGAGTTGATTTCGGGCGCGTAAAAGTCGTCGAGCGCTGCGGGGCCAAGACCAGCGGCGACCGCCGAGTAGGCAGGATGCTTGTCAGACCATGCCGTGTACCCGCCAGCCTGGTGAATGACGCTGAAGATGGTGTTGGTGCGCACGAAATTCCAGGGAAAAACAGGAGCGCAGCCCTTACCTGGGTCGCGGACCAGTCTCTGGGTATCGATGGAGGCGATGCCACCGTCGGTCAGCCCCGCGCCGGGCGCGCCGCCGTTCACTTTGGTCTGGTCGATGTCGATGCCTTCCTCATATTCGGTTGTGGTACCGGTCGGCATCGCGTAAGGGGTGCAGGGGCCAGCCGCGAGGCCATTGCCGGTGGTTTGCGCGGGGGCGTCATAGTTCCGGGAATAGGCGACGTCATAGTAGACGCCGGTCAAGGCCGGGCTTCCGCCGGTAACGATCGCGATCAGGCCGGGGAAGGAATCGGAGGGTTTTGAGGTACTGGCTGCGACGTAGTTGATGCCGGTCTTGCCGAGGGCGGCAAGCGCGGGGCAATAGGGCTCGCCATTGTTGACCGTGCCGATGCCGTTCGCGCAGTTCGCGAAGTCGACAGCGTGCATGCCGTCGATGCTGATCAGCAGAACGTGTTTGATATGGTCCTGGTGGAAGCCATTGTCCTGAGCAACTGCGGCGCCTGCGGAACAGATAGCCGCGAGGGAAAGAAATGCGAGGGACTTTTTCATTGTTACCTCCGGGAACCATAATGAATAGAGTTCTGGAGTGCTGGCATTGCTGACGCATAAAAATTGGTTGAATGAAATTTAATGCTTGATCTATAGGAACGGTGCATCAAATGCGGCGGCTCCGCGAGCCGATGGCTTCAGCCAGAATTAAGGTGCAATTGAGATAATCGATTAAGCTTTATGCGCGTACTCCTGATCGAAGACGAGCAGAGGCTGGCGGAAAATATCGTCGCCGCTCTGCGCGAGACCGGTTTAGCGGTAGACCACGCCGCCGACGGAGAGACGGGCTCGGACTTTGCCGAGCAGGACGTGTATGACGCGATTGTTCTTGATCTTATGTTGCCCGGCAAAAGCGGACAGAAGGTGCTTCGAGATTTAAGGCAAGCCAGGCATCACACGCCGGTTCTCATCCTTACTGCGCAAGTAGGAAAAGAATCCATCATCGAATTACTGAACGCTGGTGCCGACGATTATGTGAGTAAACCATTCGACCTCGGCGAGCTTTTGGCCCGGGTGAAGGCGCTTATACGGCGCGCCAAGGGCGTATCGACCCCTGTGCTCACTGTCTCCGATGTGGAGCTGAATACGATTCACCAGACCGTGAGCCGCGGCGGTCGAGCCGTCGATCTGTCGCCGACAGAATACCGGATCCTCGAATATCTTATTCATCGCCCTCGCGCTATTGTTTCGAAGCAGGAGTTGCTCGAGCATCTCTACGACTTTGATTGGGAGCACCACTCAAACGTGATAGAAGCGCATGTTTCGAATTTGCGAAGAAAACTGAACATCTCCGGGACTGAGCCGCTGATCGAGACTCTGCGACATCGCGGCTATCGTCTTCAGGGAGAGGTTGTCGCATGAAGCGATTCCACTCCATCACCCGCCGGCTGGTCGTGTCAGTTCTGCTCCTTGAGCTGTTGGCCGCGATGGCGCTTATCAGTGCGATCACACTTCATGAACGACGCATACAACTGAAGGCGTTTGATGCAACCCTGATGGGCACAGCCCAATCTTTGATGGGCGCCGTACAGGATGCAGAAGACCAAGACGATAACGTCATGCTGGACATGCGCGGACTTCAGCTGGGGAAGGATGCCATATACCGTGTTGAGGATGAACACGGCAGAGTCCTGGGCTCGGCAGGCTCCGTCCCTGTTCTTGAGACAGCATTCTCTCCGGAGCCTATCTTCCGCAATGTCCGCGTAACAGATCGCAGCTATCGATTCGTCGTTCTGCATGGAACCCGGGTCATCGACCCGGGAATGCCGAATGGCGGAGTACAGCACGAAATTACGATCCTCTACGGAACCCCGGTGGGACGTGTGTGGCACGAGGTATTCGATGCGATCCGTTTCTTCGTCATCGTGACATTGGTTCTCCTTGGCGTGACTGCGATCGCGATGGCGTGGATGATTCGGAGGGGCCTATCACCGATTCATGAACTTGCCCGCGCAGCGAACCTGATCAATTCAAGTGACTGGGATTTTGATTCTCCGCCAGGTGCAAAGACGACGGCTGAATTGGCTCCTCTTGCCATGGCGCTTGAGGCCGCGCTCGCGCGCCTTAAACGGTCTTTTCAGCAGCAGAGGCGATTTACCAGCGACGCCGCGCATGAACTGAAAACGGATGTAGCAATCGTGAAGTCATCGCTGCAGTTGCTTTCGATGCGCAGACGCACGGTCGAAGAATACAGCCGAGGTCTATCTCTTAGCCTGAACGACTTCACGCGGCTGGAGATGACGGTTGAGAAGATGCTCACTCTGGCCCGGCTCGAACAACCGGTGGAGAGTGTAGGGTCGGGTATTGCGTCGCCGTCTTGTTCTCTTCAAGATGTAGTCGAAGAGTTGGTGTACCAAAGCAAGCCGTTAGCTGAGTTGAAAGCAATCAGCCTATGCACCCGAGCATCATCGGATGCCAGAGTTCCCGTAGGTCGCAGCGACGCGCTTCTCTTGTGTTCGAATCTCCTGTCGAATGCGATCCAACACAGCCCCCACGAAGGTACTGTCTGGATTGCTCTCGCAGTCGACGGGCAGATGGCGCAACTGACAATCCGCGACCAGGGAGATGGCATCGCAGAAGAGGACCGGCCTTATCTTTTTGAGCCCTTTTATCGCGGTGATCCGTCTCGCAGTCGCAAGAGTGGCGGAACAGGTTTGGGGCTCTCAATCTGCAAAGCCATTTGCGAACGGGCCGGCGGTTCCATAGAAA
>Ga0335072_10005096_pt1 | contig 19380 bp, 7 predicted proteins | sample Lox_Sample_21_FD_206725 | JGI IMG/M metagenome (GOLD analysis project Ga0335072, IMG submission 206725) | Soil microbial communities from Loxahatchee National Wildlife Refuge, Florida, United States - Lox_Sample_2.1 | ecosystem: Environmental > Terrestrial > Soil > Wetlands | place: USA: Florida...
GTTCGACCACAAGCAGCGACAGATAGGAGAAATGCTCGTGATAGATCGTGTCGAACTGCACCTTCTCCAGCAATTGCAGCAGATGCGGAAATTCGAACGTGACGACCCCGTCCGGCGCCAGCATCGTGGCGAACCCGGCGACGAAACCTGGCAAATCGGGCACATGCGCCAGAACATTGTTGGCGGCCATCAGGTCGGCACGGCCATAGCGCGCGGCCAGGCCGGCCGCAGTGTCCGCGCCAAAGAATGCTTCCTCGGTTCGCACGCCGATGCGCCGTGCGGCGGCGGCGACGTTGGCCGCGGGCTCGATGCCGAGGACCGGGATGCCCGCAGCGCGGAAATGCTGCAACAGGTAGCCGTCGTTCGACGCGACCTCGGCAATCAGCGACGCGGCATGCAGGCCGAAGCGCTCGATCATTGCCCGAGCATAGCGCTGCGCGTGCGCCACCCAGCTTGCGGAGAACGACGAAAAATACGCGTAGTCCGCCGCAAAGATCGCATCCGGCGGCACGGTCTCGGTCACCTGCGCGAGCAGGCAACGATCGCAGACCATGACCCGCAGAGGATACGGACGGTCGGTGCCACGCAGGGCCTCATCCCGCGTCACGTAGCAGTTGGCGAGCGGCGTCGTGCCGAGGTCAATCAGGTCGCGGTGCATCCCGGCACCGCACAGGCGGCAGATGTGAACGCTCATGGCAGAGCCTCGTAGTCGCGGATTTGTTGGCAGGTGACGGTCCGCATGTCGGCGCCCTTGGCCCATGCGCGGTACCACTCGGCGGTTGCCGCGATCATCAGCCGGCCGGGCAATCGGTCGGACCAGCCGAGGGTGCGGCGCGCGAGAGTCGAATCCAGTGCCAGCGCGTGCGTTTCCGTGATCTGCGGCGGCGGCACCCAGTCCCATCCGCCATGCGCACCGAGCGCGTCCAGCATGGCATTGGCAATCTCACCGACGCTCGGTCCGTGCGGCGACCGTGGTCCAAAATTCAAAGCCGGCGGCAGCGTGGGGTCGATCGTCAGTGCCGCCAGGTAGGTGAGGTAGCCGCTGATGCAGTCCAGCACGTGTTGCCACGGCCGGCTCGCGTCGGGATTCCGTAGGGTCAGCGGCTGGCCGCCCAGCGCGGCGTTCACCGCGTCCGGCACCAGTCGGCCGGGGGCGAAATCGCCGCCGCCGATCACGTTGCCGGCGCGTGCGGTCGCCACCGCGACGCCTTGCGGCGCGAGGAAACTTTGCGCCATCGCCGCGGTGGCAAGCTCGCTCGCCGCTTTCGACGCCGAATACGGATCCCGCCCGCCCAACCGATCCTGCTCCGTATGCGCCCGGCCGTCGCCATCGTCGGCGTAGACCTTGTCGGTGGTGACCACGAGAACAGTACGGAGATCTGGTGTGGCGCGCAGCGCGTTGAGCAGATTCACCGTGCCGAGCACGTTGACGGCAAAACTTTCCGCGGGCTCGGCCAGCGAACGGTGCACCGAAGGCTGTGCGGTCAGGTGCAGTACCAGTTCCGGCCGGGCGTCGGCGACCGCGGCTGAAACCGCCGCGGCATCCTGCAGATCGACGAAGCGCGATGTCACCAGTTCATGAAGGTGCAGCAGGCGGAACAGGCACCGCTCGCACGGCGGCAACGCGATGCCGGTGACGTGGGCGCCGAGCCGGCGCAGCCACAGCACCGCCCAGGCACCCTTGAAGCCTGTGTGGCCGGTGACCAGCACGCGCCGGCCGCGCCAGAAGTCCGGTTCGGGGCCTGGGACCGGCATGGCTCAATCCCCCCAGACTTTCCACGGAGCGTTGCCGGAACTCCACAGCGCTTCCAGCGTCGATTTGTCGCGCAGCGTGTCCATCGGCTGCCAGAACCCGCTGTGGCGGAATGCGCGCACCTCGCCATCGCGCGTCAGGCTTTCCAGCGGCTCGGTCTCCCATGGCGTGTCGTCGCCCTCGATACGGTCCAGCACCGATGGATGCAGCACGAAAAAGCCGCCGTTGATCAGCGCATTGTCACCCGGTGGCTTTTCCACGAAGCTTTGCACGCGATCGTGCTGCAGCATGAGCGCGCCGTAGCGTCCGGGCGGCGTTACCGCTGTGACGGTGGCAAGGCGGCCATGCCGGCGGTGGAACGCCAGCAGGCCGGTGATGTCGATGTCGGCGACACCGTCGCCATAGGTCATGCAGAAGCACTCGTCGCGATCGAGAAACCGCGCCACGCGCTTCAGGCGCCCGCCGGTCATGGTCGCGGCACCGGTATCCACCAGCGTGATGCGCCATGGTTCGGCGTAGTTCTTGTGATAGATCATCTCGCCCGAGCGTGCGTCGATCGTCACGTCGGAGGCGTACAGCATATAGTTGGCGAAATATTCCTTGATCATGTGGCCGCGGTAGCCAAGGCAGATGACAAAATCGTTCACGCCGTGGGCGGTGTAGATGTTCATGATATGCCAGAGCAGTGGCTTGCCGCCGATCTCGATCATGGGCTTGGGGCGAAGGTGGGATTCTTCCGAAATGCGCGTGCCCAGTCCGCCGGCAAGGATGACGGTTTTCATGCGACCCGCCGCAGGAATGCGTTTGGCCAGTAGGTGACGCGCTCGCGCACCTTGCCTTCGTTGAATGGGAAGACCGGTTCCTCGGCAACGAACTCCTGGTGTCGCGACAGGAACGCAGCGATGGCAGCCAGCGGGTTGTTGAAACGCCAGTCCTGCGCTGTGCGCGGTGCGCCGGCGACCTGCGCCATGATGCCGTCGCACGCGACGATGTAGCTGCCCGGGGTTACCAGCGGCGCATAGGCTTCCAGCTCGGCCTCCACATGCGCGCGGCTGTGGTTGGAATCGAGGATCACCAGCGCATGCTCGCCCGGTGCGACCGCCGCTTGCACGGTGCTGGCGGTGGCAGGATCGACGGAGCTGCCTTCAACCAGCGTGATCAGGCGTGCCAGCGGATGCGCCTCGATCTCCCGGCGGTTGTGCGGGCGGATTTCGACATCGATGCCGATCACCCGCCCGTGACCCATGGCGGCAAACAGGCTGGCGTAGAAGATCAGCGAACCGCCATGCGCCACGCCGGTTTCGATCACGACATCCGGGCGCAGGCGCCAGATCACTTCCTGGATGCGGATCAGATCCTCCGGCAGTTGAATGACCGGGCGGCCCATCCACGTGAAGCCGTAGACGTATTTCACGTCCCAGCCGCAGCGCAGCCATGCGGCGGAGATCGCGGCGAATGCCTCCGCCGTGTCCAGAGCATGCTCTTGTGCGGGCCCGCCGTTCGCGTCGTGCAGAATTACCCGGCCACCGCTCTCATCGATGGTGAGCATTGGATCTCCTGTCCATCTGCCACCAGTGTCGCGAGGTCTGCTGAAGAATTACTTAACGGCGCGCCGAATTCTGCGGTGAGGCGGGCGATGTCAATCGGGGGAAACCGCACGGTGGGGGCGCCGGGTGCGAAGGCCACCTGCCAGCCGGCGCGGCGGAGCAACAGCGCGATGGCGGCATGGCTGGTGTTGACGCCGGCGGCGACATTGTAGATGCGATGCCGCCCGAGCGTGGCGATCAACGGCAGCAGGCGCGTGACATCGGCCAGGCTGACGTAGTCCTTGCAGGAGTGCGGCGCCTGACAGAACAGTACCGCGCCGGTGTCGCGGCCTTCCTGCAACACGGCGCCGAGAAACGTGTCGGTCGGCAGGCCGGGGCCGTAGATGTTCGACACGCGCGCCACGCGGACTGCCGGCCGCGGGTCGGCGAGGCAGAGCGCTTCGCCGGCGAGCTTTGTCACGTTGTACAGTTCCGACGGATCGGCAGGCGCGCAGGGCAGCGGGGCGTCCTCATGCGTCGCGGTGGCGCGGGCGTAGACGCGGGTGGACGAGAGAAACAGGAACGAAGCAAATTCAAGCTGCGCCAGGCAGCGGGCGGTGACACCCACATGCGCCTCGGCGGTGTCGTGCGGGCGCGTGCGGAAGTCCGCCGTGAGCCCGATGCAGTCGATGACGTGGCCGGCGTTGCGCCGTGTGCCGAGCAGGTCCGGCAGGGAGCCGCGCGTCACGGCATGCACGCGGTGGCCGGCCTGATCCAACGCCGCGACCAGGGCGGCGCCGACATAGCCGGCGGCGCCGAGAACGGTAAAGCACGTGTCGGTCGCGGGCGTCGGCACGCCTTGCGCTACGGACATGCGCGCTCCCCGTTCGGCGGCGTCGGGGTGGCCGGTTGACGCCCGGTGTCGGGCGGGTCGCCGCGCCAGCCGCGCACGGCGGCCGGCACGCCGAAGGCGACGCAGAACGGCGGCAATGCCCCGCGAACCAGCGACGCCGCGCCGATCACGCTGCCGGTGCCGATGTGGGTGCCATCCACCAGCACGGTGTTGGCGCCGATCCACACGTCGTCGCCGATCACGATGCCGCCGCGGCTGGGTTGGAACCCTTGGTCGCGGATCGGGCGGTGCGGGTCGGCGAAGGCGTGGTTGGTGGGGGCGAAGGTGCAGTTCGCCGCCACCAGGACGTTGCGGCCAATGCGGATGCCGTTGCCGGTGTAGAGCACGCAACCGGCGTTGATGACTGTGCCGCGGCCGATCACGAGGTCGCCGCTGCCGCCGGCCGGTTTGATTTTGACGAAGGCGTCGATGGTAACCGCGTCCTCGATCGTGATGCGAGTGCCCCGTTGTGAGGCCTCGATGTCGGCGAGGGGGGAGATGCGGGCGGAGGGGGCGATGTGTAGCACGGTCTATGGGGGTCGTTCTGCCGCAAGCGTGCGGTTCAGGCTGCGGGTGTGGGTGGGATAGAACCGTGAGGTCCGTGCGAGTCGTTCTGCTGCCACCATTTAACACGGCGACCACGGAGAACCACGGAGCGGCACGGAGGCATTCGCACGACGGCGTTCCTACGAAGAAGCATGCACGAAAACGTTCGCAGGGAGGCATTCGCACGCACTTGTTCATGCGAAGACGTTCGTGGCGAGGCATTCGTACGAAGATGTTCATGCGAGGGCGTTCGCGAGGATGCATTCGTACGAAGATATTCATGCGAAGACGTTCGCGCCCAGGCGTTCGCGCGAAGACGGGCATGCGAAAGGACTCGTACGCGGATGCTCATGCGAAGATGTGCGTGGGAGGACGTTGATAAGAAGACGTTCATACGAAGACAACTCACAGGATAAATCGGCGCAGGTCGTCCTTCAGCAGGCGTGCGTGGAAGTTGAACAGTGAACCAAGGCGCAAGACGCTCATGCGAATGTGGGCCAGTACTTGTGCATCGTGTCCGGGGACGACTTTCGTTACGGTTCTGATTGCCACGATCAGTTGCCCGTCTACCAGAATGTCGGCACGAAACCCTTCATCGAATCGGATACCTTTGTAGCTCACCGGAATTTTGGCTTCGCGTTCATAAGCGATGTTTGCCTGCCCCGGTTCGTGACATAGGCAGCCAGCGTAAACGGGTTCGAGCATACCTGGACCCGTCGCTCGAAGTACTTCAATCGCCAGTCCGATCGCGCGCTCGGTCAAGTCCAGCGCCAGCAACATTCGCGCAGCCTCCGTGCATCTCCGTGGTTCTTCGTGTGCGCCGTGTTACATGCTCAATCTTAAAAAACAGTGAACCCCAAGGGCGGTGCGACAGGTCCCCCCGACCAGTCGGAATGCTTAACCTTAGAAACAGCGTATCCCAGGGACCAGCCGAAAGGTCGCCCCGACCAGTCGAACGGCCAACAATCTCTCTACTCCGCCGCCATCTCGAACGCCGGCGCAACCGCCGCCTCCTCCCACAGCATCCGGCACGCCGCTTCCACCACGCGCGCCAGGCCCACCGCATCGAGCAGAGGCGACGCATTCAGCCGCGCACGCAACGCGCCGCGCAGGGCCGTCAGTCCCGGGAGATCGGAAGCCGCCGCGACCGCCCGCGCAACGTAGGCATCCACGTCCGCGGTCACCCAATCGTCCAGCCCCGCGGCATGCAGGATCGCGGCACCAAAACGCCCCACCGTCGGCCGCCCGGCCAGGGTCACCACCGGCACGCCTTGCCACAGCGCCTCCACCGTCGTGGTGCCGCCGTTGTGCGGGAACGGATCGAGCGCGACGTCGATGGCGCCATAGGCAAGCCAGGTGCGCGGCTGCGGAGCGGTCGCCACCATCACCAGCCGGTCGCCGCCGACGCCTTGTGCGGCGAACCTCCCGGCAAACAGCTCACGAAACGCCGCCTCGACGAAATTCCGACTGTTCAGCACCAGCCGGCTGTCTGGCAGAGCTGCCAGGATGCGCGACCACGTGGCAACAACGCTGTCGTTGAGCCGTTCCGGGCGGCCGAAATAACCAAAGGTGACCACCCCTGTCGCCGCGGCCAACAGCGGCGCCACCGGCGGCATGTCTTCCGGCGGGCGATACGCCAAGGGAATGCGCGGCAGCCGCACCAGGCGCTCACTGAACAGGGCATCCGACCCGGGAGGGGCCAGTATGTCGTCGGCGAGGAAGGCGTCCATCGCCGACATTCCCGACGTATAGCCGTGCCCGAGAATATACTCGATTTGCACCGGCGCCGGCTTGCGCGCGAATACCAGCATCCGGTTCGCCGCCGTGTGGCCGGCGAGGTCGATCAGCACATCGATCCGGTCCTGGCGGATCATCGCGGCCATGGCGTCGTCGCTGATGCCGGAGGTCGGGCGCCAATGATCGGCCAGCCGGCGGAAACGGGCCGTGGTGTCATCCTCGACCGCGACTTCCGCATAGCAGAACAACTCCACCTGGGAGCGGTCGTGCGCTGCCAGCAGCGGCTCGGAGAACAATGCCACGGCATGCTGCCGGAAATCGGGCGAGACGTAGCCCAGCCGCAGGCGCCGCCCGGGCGTGAAATCGGCCGGGACTGGCGGCACGGCCGGCGCCAACGGGCGGGCGTGCTGGGCATCCCAGCGGCGGTACTCGTCAAATATCGTCTCGGGCGTCAGATCGTCGCGGTAGTTCAGCGCGAACAGCAGATTGCCGTGGCCGGAGGGATAATCGGGCCGCAGCGCCAGTGCCTCGCGATAGCATTGCTCGGTTTCCGCGTGACGCGCCTGCATCTGCAACGCCACGGCGAGGTTGGACATGCAGCGCGCCTTGTCCTTCAAACCCGGCAGCGCGGCACGGTGAAATTGCTCGGCTTCAACGGGACGGCCGCTTTGCGACAGCAGGGCCGCAAGCGTCTCGTTCGCTTCGGCGTCGTCCGGTGCCAGGGCCAGGGCCTGCCGCAAATGCGGTTCCGCGTCGGCGGCGTTCTGCCGCGCCAGTTGCGCCAGCGCCAGGCTGCGCCGTAGCCAGGCCTGGTTCGGGGCTTGCTCCACCGCGCGGGTCAGAACCGCCTCTGCCTCCGGCGCGCGGCCGAGATCCATCAGAGCGTTGCCAAGATTGCCCATGGCCGGCACCAGCGACGGATCGAGGCGCAGGGCACGCTGGAGGGTTTGTTCCGCTGCTGCCGGGTTGCCCTGGGCTCGCTGCATCACGCCCAGATCAGACAGGATGTCGGCTCGCTCCGGCGCGCGGGACAGCAGATCGGCGGCGGCGATGGGGTCGCCGGCCTCGAAGGCACACGCGCCGAGAATATGGAGGGCATCGGCATGGGTCGGGTCGCGGGCGAGCAGCCGGCTGGCGAGGGCCCGGGCGCTGCCGCGGTCGCCGGAGGCGTAGAGGTCGTGCAGGCGCGGCACGGCGCCCACCCGCCACTCGTCCCACAGCTCGCGATAGGTGGCCTCCACTGCACGTGCCAGACCCGCGGCGTCGAGCAGCGGCGAGGCGGCCATGCGGGGGCGTAGCGCGGCGCGCAAGTCCGCGAGTGCGGCTGGGTCCGCCGCGGCGGCGACTGCGCGGGCGATATACGCATCCACGTTCCCGGTAACCCAATCGTCTAGGCCCACGGCATGCAGAATTGCCGCGCCGAACCGCCCGACGGTGGGGCGGCCGGCCAACGTCACGACGGGGACGCCCTGCCATAGCGCTTCGATGGTCGTGGTGCCCGCGTTGTGCGGGAACGGATCGAGCGCAATGTCGATCGCGCCATAGGCTTCCCACGTGCGGGGCTGCGGCGTGGTGCAGGTCATGTGCACCCTCTCGGTGCCGATGCCGTGCGCGGCGAAGCGTGCCGCCCAATCCTCCCGTCCCGCTTCTTCCGCGAACGGTGCACTGTTGAGCACCAGGCGCGAGCCGGGGACGGCGTGCAGGATACGGCACCAGGCTTCAATGACCCCGTCGTTCAGGCGCACCGTGCGGCCGAAATAGCCGAACGTGATGCAGCCGGTGCTGGCGACGGGGAGAGGAACGACCGGCGGCATGCCCTCGGGAGGGCGGTAGGCCAGCGGGATGCGGGGCAGGCGCAGCAATTGCTCGGAGAATACGGTCTCGGCCCCGGGCGGCGCCAGCATGTCGTCGGCGAGGAACGCGTCGATCGCCGAAAGCCCCGAGGTGCAGCCGTGACCGATCATGTAGGCCACCTGCACCGGGGCGGGCTTGCGCGCGAACACCAGCAGGCGGTTGCCGGCGGTGTGGCCCGCGAGTTCCACCAGCACATCGATGCCGTCCTGGCGGATTTGCTCGGCGATCGTCGCGTCGGTGCGCCCGACGGTTGAGCGCCAATGGTCGGCCAGCGCACGGAACCGCTGGGTGGTGGCGTCCTCGACCGGGACTTCGGCGTAGCAGAAGATCTCGACCTGGCTGCGGTCATGCGCGGCCAGCAGCGGCTCGGCGAACAGGGCGACCGCGTGCGTGCGGAAATCGGGGGACACGTAGCCGATGCGCAACCGCCGTCCGGGGGTACGATCCAGGCTGTACGCCGGCGTTGCGGGCGCCAGAGGCCGGGCGTGGCGGGCGTCCCAGTCGCGGTATTCGGCGTAGATCGCCTCAGGCGAGAGGTCGTCGCGATAATTGAGGCAGAACAGAATGTTGCTGTGCGGCAGGGCGAAGTCGGGGCGCAGGCGGAGCGCCTCACGCAGCGCGGTTTCCGCCTCGCGCAGGCGGCTTTGGCGCATCAAGGCGCCGCCGAGATTGTTGTGGGCGTTGGCGTTGCCGGGGTCGTGCTGAATGGCGGAACGCGCGGCTTGCTCGGCCTCCTGCGCGCGGCCGTTCAGCGACAGCACCCAGGCCAGGTTGGACCAGCCGTCGGCGAAATCCGGGGCGATGCGCAGGGCCGCCTGGTAGCACGCGATACTTTCGTCGTAGCGGCCGGCGTCGCGCAGGATGTTGCCGAGGTTGTTGTGCGTTTCCACGCGGCCGGGCGCCAGAGCGAGCGCGGCGCGGGCCGCTTGTTCCGCGTCGTCCAGCTTGCCGAGGCAACGCAGGACAGCGGCGTGGTTGGCATATTGCTCCGGATCGTTGGGATTGGCGGCGATGGCCGCGCGAAGGTGGTGGTCGGCATCGTCGTAACGGGATTCGCGATGGGCGATCAGCGCGGCGACATGCGCGGCGGTGGCGGCATTCGGGTTGGCAGCGAGTATCTCCGTGGCGAGCTGTTTCGCGGTGGCGTAATCGCCTGACGCGAAGAGCTGGCGAAGTTGCGTATCCTTTGTATCGGGTTGCGGACTGCTGTTGACGGTGGAGGGATCGCTGCTGTCGTCGTAACCGGGTGGGACCTCGCTATCCGTGCACGGCCGATCGGGTGACGCGATGTCGCTTTCCTCCGGCTGAGCGGGAGGCGTCGGCTCCGGGTTGTCCGCAACATCGGCGGTCTTGGGTGTGGCCAGGCCGGGCCATGACGAAAAGTCCGGACGCGTGCCGACGCACCACCCGGTCCACAAGTCCCGCACCACCTGCTCGAAACACCGCGCCAGGTCGGGTGCGTTCAGCAGCGGCGATGCCAGCAGCCGCGCGCGCAGTCCGTCGCGCAGAGCCGCCAATCCGTCGAGATCCGAGGCCGCCGCTGCCGCGCGGGCGACATACGCATCGGGCGAGTCGGTCGCCCAGTCGTCCAACCCGGCGGCATGCAGGATCGCGGCGCCGAAGCGTCCGACTGTTGGGCGCCCGTTCAACGTGACCGCTGGAACGCCCTGCCACAGCGCCTCGATGGTTGTGGTGCCGGCATTGTGGGGGAACGGATCCAGCGCGATGTCGACCTGGCCATACGCCGCCCAGGTGGCTGGCTGCGGCGTCGTATAGGTCAGTTCCAGCCGGTCGTCTGCGATGTCATGCTCGGCGAAGCGGCGCAGGAACAATGCGCGGAAGGCACGTTCCTGGAAGGAGCGGTTGTTCAGCATCAGGCGCGCGCCGGGTACTGCGTGCAGGATGCGCGACCAGGTGCCGATGACGGCTTGATTCAGCCGTTCCGGGCGGCCGAAATAGCCGAACGTGACGGTGCCTGCCGCGAGGGCAGGGAGTGGCGTCACCGGCGGCATCTCGTCGGGCGGCTGGTAAACGAACGGCAGGCGCGGCAGGCGGATCACGCGCTCCGAGAACAGGGGATCGGCGCCGACCGGTGCGAGCCAGTCGTCGGCCAGGAACGCATCCATCGCCGACAGGCCGGTCGAGTAGCCATGCCCGAGCAAATAGGCGATCTGCACCGGTGCCGGACGGCGTGCGAAGACCAGCAGGCGGTTACCGGCGGAGTGGCCCGCCATGTCCACCAGCACGTCGATCTGGTCGGCGCGGATTTGCTCCGCCAGGCTGTCGTCGGTGATGCCGACGGTCGAGCGCCAATGGTCGGCCAGGGCGCGGAACCGTGCCGTGACCGCGTCCTGCACCGGCACTTCCGCATAACAGAACAATTCGATCTGTGTCCGGTCGAGTGCCGCCAGCAGCGGTTCGGCGAACAGTGCCGCGGCGTGCTGCCGGAAGTCGGCGGAAACGAAACCAACACGCAGGCGCCGCCCCGGCGTGCGGTCGAGCTCGAACGGCATGTCCGGCGTCAGCCCGCGCGCATGACGTTCATCCCAGGCCCGGTATTCGGCGAAGACCGCTTCTGGCGTCAGATCGTCGCGGTAGTTCAACGCAAACAGCAGATTGCCGTGGCCGGAGGCATAGTCGGGCCGCAGTTCCAGGGCGCGGCGGTAGCACGCGTCGGTCTCGGCATGGCGCGCCTGCATCTGCAACGCGACGGCCAGGTTGGTCGCCCACCGGGGCTCGTTTGGTGCCAGGCTGATGGCGTCACAGGTCGCAGTCTCGGCGGCCATCGGCGCGCCGGCGCGCAAGTACACAGCGCCGAGATTGCCGTGCGCGGGCGCGTGTGTCGGATCGATCGCGATCGCGGCCTGCAACGCCTGCCTGGCTTCGTCGTAGCGTTCCAGTCCCAGCAACGCCACGCCGAGATTGGTCTGGGGTTCCACCCAATCCGGCGCGAGCCGCGCCGCGGCGGCGAACGTTTCGGCAGCCTCGGCCAGCTTGCCGCGCCGCTGCTGCATGGTGCCGAGCGCGTTGCACGCCTGGGCATAGTTTGGGCGGGCGGTCAGGGCGGCGGAGTACGCTTCTGCGGCAGCCTCGAACTGCCCGGCGTCGGCGAGCAGGTTGCCGAGATTGTACGGGGCGGCGGCAAATGCCGGGTCCAAGGCGATGGCCCGGCGATAGGCGGCGGCTGCTTCCGCGTGCTTGCCCAGCGCGCGTAGCAGCGCGCCGAGATTGGAATGGTCCGCCGCATCGCGCACCACCGGCCAGAGCCGGCGCAGCGCCTCGGCCGGTGTGACTTCGCCGCGCTGCCAGGCGGCGAGCGCCGCCATGGCATCGGCCCGGGCCACGTGTTCTGCATTTGGCGTCGTGGTCCGGGTTGTCATGCGCCTCCGATCGCGGGCTAGACCTGCGTGAAGCTGTTGGCGTTGAACGTCCAGGCCGTGGAACCGTTGGTGGTGATCACGCCGATCAGCGTGCCGCCGCCCGAGAACGATCCGTTGGCGCTATAGTACAGGCCACCGGTATCCTGTTCGTAAACGAAGCCGCCATTTCCGCCGTTGTTCAGCGTGGTCGCGAGCCGCGCGGAGGCGCTGGCCACATCCGCCAGATCGACGTTCACCGTCAGCGCGGCGCCGCCCAGGTTGTAGGTGTCCGTGGTCAGTGTCTCGCTGCCGGTTGTATCCAGCGCGATCTTGTCACCCTTGGCGGTGTTGAAGTTCTGCACCGTGGTGTAGTTGTTGGTACTGTTCTGGTCGAACACGTAGGTATCGCCGGCGGTGTTGCCGGTGATGAAGTTCAGCCCGGCGCCCCCGACCACGGTTTCCGCCATCGTTCCGCTCAGCACCACCGTGTCCGCCCCGGTCCCGCCGAACACGGTGCCGGTGCTGGCCACCGACACCTTGTTCGTGCCGTTCGCCAGCGTGAGCGTGTCGGTGGCAGATCCCAGGCTGGCCGAGCCGTTGGTCACCAAGGTGCCCAGCGTCACGGCATCGGTGCCGGTACCGCCGATCAGGGTGTTGACGTTGAATACCGTGCCGGTGTCGCCGCCATTGGCGAGAGTAAGCTTGTTCGACCCGCCGCCCAGATCGACCTTCATCGAGTCGGTCAGCGAGCTGCCCAGCGTGATCGTGTCGTTGCCGGATCCCGCCAGGATGGTGTCGACATTCGCCACCGTCGCGCTGTTCGTGAAGTTCCCGAACGTCACGGTGTCCGCCGCGGCGCCAAGGCTGACGCTGGCGTTCGCCTCGGCGCTGCCGAAGGTGATCGTGTCGACGCCGGTGCCGCCGACCAGCGTGCCGATATTGCTCACGGTGCCGGTGCTGGCGGCATTGCTCAGCGTCAACGTATTGGCGCCCGTGCCGAGGTCGATCGACATGCCGTTGGTCAGCGCGGCGCCCAGGGTGATGGCATCGTTTCCGGTGCCGCCAATCAACGTCTGCACGTTGGTGACGGTCGCGCTGTTGTTCGACTTGTTCAGCGTCAGCGTGTTGGACCCGCCGCCCAGATCGATGTTGGCATTCGTCACCCCGGCACCCAGCGTGATGCTGTCGTTGCCGGTGCCACCGATCAGAGTGGAGAAATTCGCCACCGTCGCCGTGTTGGTGCCGTTGGCAAGAGTCAGCTTATCCTGCCCGGTACCGAGGTTGACGCTGCCGTTCACCATGGCGGTGCCAAGAGTGATCGTATCGTTCCCGGATCCGCCGATCAGCGTGTTGACGTTGCTGACGGTGCCGGTGTTGGCGCCGGCCGCCAGGGTCAGCACGTTCTGTCCGCTGCCCAGATCGATCGAATTCGCATTGCTGAGCAAGCTGGCGAGCGTGATGGTGTCGTTGCCGCTGCCACCCACAATCGTGGCGACATTGCCGATGGTTGCCGTGTTGGCCAGGTTGGCGAGGGTCAGCGTATCATTGCCGGACCCCAGATTGATGCTTCCCTTGTTCGCCACGGTGCCGAGGGTGATCGTGTCGTTGCCAGTGCCTCCGATCAGGGTGCCGATGTTCTTTACCGTGCCCGTGTTGGTGGCGTTGTTCAGCGTCAGCGTGTTTGCCCCGGCTCCCAGGTCGATCGACGCGGAAGTGGTCAAAGCGCTGCCCAGCGTGATGGTATCGGCACCGGTGCCGCCGGTGATGGTCTCCACGTTCGAGACAGTGGCCGCGTTGGTATAGTTCCCGAACGTCAGGCTGTCCGATCCGGCGCCAAGATCGATGCTCTCGTTGGCTGCTGCCGCGCCCAGCGTGATGGTGTCGTTGCCGGTGCCGCCGACTACCGTCTTGACGTTGGAGACGGTCGCCGAGTTGTTGAAGTTGCCCAGTGTGAGCGTGTCCGACCCGGACCCGAGATTGACGCTGCCATTGCTCATGATCGTGGCGAGCGTAATCGTGTCCGCCCCGGCACCGCCGATCAGCGTGTTGACGTTGCTCACTGTGCCGGTGTTGCTGAAGTTGCCCACCGTCAGCGTGTTTTTGCCGCCGCCCAGGTCGACCTGCATCGCATTGGTCAGTGCCGACCCCAGCGTGACACTGTCGTTGCCGGTGCCGCCGGCGATGGTCTCGGTGTTCGATACCGTCGCGCTGTTGGTGAAGTTGGCAAACTGTAGACTGCTCGTGCTGCCCTTCAGGTCGATGCTGCCATTGGTGACGGCCGCGCCCAGCGTCACGGCATCGCCGCCGCCGCCTCCGACGATCGAAGCCACCTGCGAAACCGTCACCGTGTTGCCGCCTGCGGCCAATGTCAGCCGGTCCGCGGCCGCGCCCATGCTGACGCTGGCATTGGTCACCTGAGTGCCGAGCGTGATCAGGTCGATGCCGGTGCCTCCGACCAGCGTGTTGACGTTGTTGACGGTGCCGGTGTTGGCGCCGTTGGCCAGCGTCAGCTTGTTCGCGCCGCCACCGAGATCGATCGAGACACTCGTCGTCAGCAGTGTTCCCATCGTGATGGTGTCGTTGCCGGCTCCGCCGATCAATGTCCCCACGTTGGCGACGGACGCCGAATTGCCGGCGTCATTCAGCGTCAGCGTGTCGCCGCCGCCGCCCAGGTTGATGCTGCCATTCGTCACTGCGGTGCCCAGGGTGATGGTATCCGCCCCGGTGCCGCCCACCAGCGTGTTGATGTTATTGACAGTGCCGGTGTTGGCGGCGTTGCCCAGCACCAGCTTGTTCGAACCGCCGCCGAGGTCGACCGAGATGCTGTTGGTCAGTGCGGTGGTGAGGGATACCGTGTCGTTGCCGGTCCCGCCGGTGATGGTATCGACGTTCCCAACCGTTGCGGTGTTGGTGAAGTTGCCGAAGGTCAGCGCATCGTTGCCGGATCCCAGGTTGATGCTGGCATTGCCGGCCGCGGTACCCAGCGTGATGGTGTCGGCGCCGGTGCCGCCGATCAGCGTCCCGACATTCTTCACCGTGCCGTTGTTGGCGACGTTGGCCAATGTCAGCGTGTTCGCCCCCGCGCCCAGGTCGAGCAGATTGCCGTTGGTCAGGGCGGTGCCAAGCGTGACGTTGTCGGCTCCCGACCCGCCGATCAGGCTGGTCGCGTTGGAAACCGTTGCCGTGTTGGTGTAGTTGCCGAGCGTCAGCACGTCCGACCCGGTGCCCAGCGAGATGCTGGCATTCGACACCGCGGCGCCCATCGTGATCGTGTCGCTGCCGCTGCCACCCACTACGGTCTTCACGTTGGAGACGGTTGCCGTATTCGCGGCATTGGCCAGCGTCAGGACATCGTTGCCGGAGCCGAGATTGATGCTGCCGTTGGACACGGCGGTCCCCAGCGTCACCTGGTCCGCGCCGGTGCCCCCGATCAGAGTCGAGACGTTATTCACCGTGCCGGTGTTGGCGAAGGCACCCAGCGTCAGCTTGCTCTTGCCGCCGCCGAGGTCGATGCTCATTGCGTTGGTCAGGGCGCTGCCCAGCGTCACGGCATCCGTGCCGGTGCCGCCGGTGATCGACTCGGTATTCGATACGGTGATGGTTGTATTGAAATTGCCCAGTACCACCTCGCTGGCACCGCCTTGCAGGTCGATCTTGGAATTGGAGGTGGCGGCGCCCAGCGTGATGATGTCGCCGCCGCCGCCGCCCACGATCGATTCGATGTTGGTGACGGTCAGCGTGTTGCCGCCGGCCGCGAGCGTCAGCGTGTCGGCCCCCGCCCCGAACTGCACACTGCCATTGGTGACCTGCGTGCCCAGCGTGACGGCATCCAGGCCCGTCCCGCCCACCAGCGTATTGACGTTGCTGACCGTGCCGGTGCCGCCCGTGGTGGCCATGATCAGTTTATTGAGCCCGCTGCCCAGATCCACCTGCATACCGGTGGTCAGCGTGGTGCCCAGCGTGATCGTGTCATTGGCGGTGCCGCCCGTGATCGTCTGAACGTTGCCGACCGTCGCTATGTTGGTGAAATTGCCGAAGGTCAGCGTGTCCTGCCCGGAACCCAGCGAAATGCTGGCATTGCTGGCTACCGTGCCGAGCGTGACGGTATCGTCGCCGGTGCCGCCCACCAGTGTGTTGACATTGCTGACTGTGCCGGTGCTGGAGAAATTGCCCAGCGTGAGCTTGTTCGCGCCGGCGCCCAGATCCACCTGCATGCTGTTGGTCAGCGCGCTGCCCAGCGTGATGGTGTCATTGGCCGACCCGCCGGTGATGGTCGCGGCATTTGCGACGGTTGCCACGTTGACCAGGTTACTGAAGGTCAGCGTATCGCCGCCGCCTCCCAGATCGATGCTGGCGTTGCTCGCCGCGGTCCCCAGCGTGATCGCGTCGGCCGAAGAACCGCCGATCAGCGTGCCGATATTGCCGACGGTTCCCGTATTGGCGTTGTTGTCCAGGGTCAGCGTGTTCTTGCCCGCGCCCAGGTCGATCTGCATGCTGTCGGACAGGTCGCTCGCCAGCGTCACGTTGTCGTTGCCGCTGCCGCCCGTCACGGTCTCGACATTCGCCACCGTCAACGTATCGGCGAAGTTGCCGAACGACAGCGTGTCCGAGCCCGCGCCGAGATCGATGCTGCCATTGGTAGCCTGGCTGCCCAGCGTGACCGTGTCGTTGCCGGTGCCGCCAACGATGGTCTGCACATTGGATGCCGTCAGGCTGTTCCCGCCGTCGGCCAGGGTCAGCGTATCGCCCCCGCCGCCCAGGTTGACGCTGGCATTGGTGACCTGCGTGCCCAGCGTGATCGTATCCGCGCCGGCACCGCCGATCAGCGTCTGCACGTTGCTGACCGTGCCGGTGTTGGCGACGTTCGCCAGGGTCAACTTGTTGCTGCCGCCGCCCAGGTCGAGCTGCATCGAATTGCTCAGCGCAGCGCCCAGCGTGATCGTGTCGTTGCCGCTGCCGCCGGTGATCGTCTGGGTATTCGAAACGGTCGCGGTATTGGCGAAGTTGCCGAATGTCAGCGTATCGCCGCCGCCGCCCAGGTCGATGCTGGCATTGCTCGCGACGGTGCTGAGCGTCACCGCATCCGCGCCGCTGCCACCGATCAGGCTCTTGACATTGGCCTGTGTCAGGCTGTTGCCGCCCGCCGCCAGGGTCAACGTATCGGCACCGGTGCCAAGGTTGACGCTGCCGCTGGCGAGGCTGGTACCCAAGGTGACCGCGTCGACGCCCGTGCCGCCGATCAGCGTATCGACATTGCTGACCGTGCCGGTGTTGGCCGAATTCGCCAGCGTCAAGGTATTGCTGCCGCCGCCCAGGTCCACCGACATGCTGTTGGTCAGCGCGGTGCCCAGCGTAATCGTATCGGCGCCGGTGCCTCCGGCGATCGTCTCGGCGTTCGACACCGTGGCGGTGTTGGCGAAGTTCCCCAAGGTCAGCGTGTCGGCGCCGCTGCCCAGGTTGATGCTGGCATTGCTCGCCTGGGTGCCCAGCGTCACGGTATCGGCGCCAGACCCGCCGATCAGCGTGTTGACGTTGCTGACCGTGCCGGTGTTGGACGCGCCCGTCAGCGTCAGCGTGTTGTTGCCGGCGCCGAGATCCACCTGCATGGAATTGCTCAGCGCGGTGCCGAGCGTTACGGCGTCATTGCCGGTGCCGCCGGTGATGGTCTCGACATTCGCAACCGTGGCGGTGTTGGTAAAGTCGCCAAGGTTCAGCGTGTCGTTGCCGGTGCCCAGGTCGATGCTGGCGTTGCTTGCGGCGGTGCCCAGCGTGATCGTATCGGCGCCGGTGCCGCCGATCAGCGTGTTGATGTTGCTGACCGTGCCGGTGTTGGCGGCGTTCGCGAGCGCCAGCGTGTTGGCGCCGCCGCCCAGGTCCACCTGCATGCCGTTGGTCAGCGCGGTGCCAAGCGTCACGCTGTCGTTGCCGGTGCCGCCGGCCACGGTGCCGGTGTTCGACACAGTGACCGTGTTGGCGAAATTGCCCAGCGTCAGCGTGTCGCCGCCGCCGCCCAGGTCGACGCTGGCATTGTTGGCCAGCGCCCCCAGCGTGACGGCATCCGCGCCGGTGCCGCCCACAATCGTGTCCACGTTCGCGACGGTCAGGCTGTTGCCGCCATTCGCCAGGGTGAGCGTATCGGCGCCCGAGCCAAGGCTGACGCTGGCGTTGGCGACCGTTGTGCCCAGCGTGATCGTGTCAGTGCCGGTCCCGCCCATCAGCGTGCCGACATTGCTGACAGTGCCGGTGTTCGACGCATTGTTCAGCGTCAGCGTATTGCTGCCGGCGCCGAGATCGACCTGCATGCTGTTGGTCAGGGCAGTGCCCAGCGTGACGCTGTCGTTGCCGGTGCCACCGACAATGGTCTCGACGTTCGACACCGTCGCCGTGTTGCTGAAATTCCCGAAGGTGAGCGTGTCGCTGCCGCTGCCAAGATCGACGCTGGCGTTGCTCGCCGCGGTGCCCAGCGTGACGGTGTCGGCGCCGGTGCCGCCGATCAGCGTGTCTATATTGTTCACGGTGCCGGTGTTCGCGGCGTTCGCCAGGGTCAGCGTGCTGGCGCTGGTACCCAGGTCCACGTCAACGCTGTTGCTCAGCGCCGTCGCCAAAGTGACGCTGTCCGTGCCGGCGCTGCCGGCGATGCTGTTGACGTTGCCGACCGTCAGGTTGTTGACGAAATTGCCCAGCGTCAGCGTGTCGCTGCCGCCGCCGCCGTCGACGCTGATACTCGCCGCGGCGCCGCCAAGCGTGATGGCGTCGTTGCCGGTGCCGCCTTCGATCGTCTTTACCGCGGCGACGGTCAGGGTGTTGCCACCATTGGCGAGCGTCAGCGTGTCAGCGCCGACGCCCAGGCTGACGCTGGCGTTGGCGGCCGCCGTGCCCAACGTGATCGTGTCCGTGCCGGTGCCGCCGATCAGCGTATTGACGTTGCTGACCGTGCCGGTATCGGTGCCATTGTTGAGCGTCAGCGTGTTGTTGCCGGCGCCGAGGTTCACCTGCATCGCGTTGGTCAGTGCCGTGGACAACGTGACATTGTCGCTGCCGGAACCGCCGGTGATGGTCGCGACGTTGCCCACCGTCGCGGTGTTGGCGAAGTTGCCGAAGGTCAGCGTATCGTTGCCGCCGCCCAGGTTGATACTGGCATTGCTGACCACAGCGCCGAGCGTGATCGTATCGGCCCCGGTGCCGCCCTGAATGGTATCGGCATTTGACACCGTCGCGGTATTGGTGAAGTTGCCGAGAGTCAGCGTATCGGTGCCGGAACCAAGATTGACGCTGCCGTTGTTCTCCGCGGTGCCCAGCGTGATGGTATCGTTGCCGGTGCCACCGATCAGCGTGCCGATATTGCTGACGGTGCCGGTGTTGGTGGCGTTGCTGAGCGTCAGCGTGTTGCTGCCGCCGCCGAGATCGACAGAACTGCCGTTGCTCAGCGCTGTGGCCAGCGTGATGCCGTCATTGCCGGCGCCGCCGATCACCGATTCCACGTTGGCGACGGTCAGCACGTCGCCGCCTGCTGCGAGCGTCAGCTTGTCCGAGCCGGTGCCGAGGTCGACGCTGCCGCCGGTTATGGCGTTGCCCATCGTGATCACGTCGGCGCCGGTGCCGCCGATCAGCGTCTGCACGTTGGAGACGGTGCCGGTATTGGGCACATTGCTCAGATTCAACGTGTTCGACCCGCCGCCCAGGTCGACCGACATGCCGGCTGTCAGCGCCGTC
>Ga0335072_10005097_pt1 | contig 19378 bp, 31 predicted proteins | sample Lox_Sample_21_FD_206725 | JGI IMG/M metagenome (GOLD analysis project Ga0335072, IMG submission 206725) | Soil microbial communities from Loxahatchee National Wildlife Refuge, Florida, United States - Lox_Sample_2.1 | ecosystem: Environmental > Terrestrial > Soil > Wetlands | place: USA...
AAGTTCCCAGCTGGGCGATCGTGTAGACGTACCCGCGCTCGCGGAGGTCGGCGATCGCGTGGCGGACCGCCTGCCGGGACGCCCCGGTTACGTCCATCAGGTCTTTCTCGGTGGGGATCTGCTGGCGGGGGCGGAGCTCGCCCGACTCGATCGCCTCGGCGATGACGTCGGCGATCTGCTGGTACAGCCACCTGTCGGCGCCGTGCCGGCTCACCCCGGAGAAGTCCATCAGGGCAACGTAGGAGGGGGCGAAACGTGCGGGGACGTCCGGTCTCCTGCGCTCTGGTGCGCTCTCGTATTTACTTGTCCCTACTTGTTAACCGAGGGGTAACAATCACTTGGCGCGGCGTGCTGTTGCAATGTCGTGATGCACAATTGCGCTTGACGGGCGGACGGGGCGGATAACAACAATTACTGACACTTGGCAACGATGGACAAGATGGTTTCCGCGCCGCCCCCGGCACCCCGGGCCGCGCGGGTTCGCAACTGACACCCGGGGTGCCGGACGGCGAATGCGCGCAGCAGGCGGCGGAGCCTCGCGACGGCGACCGAATGAGGAGGCCGAAAGTGTCGGAGGTTCCGCGAGGGGCTGCGCGTTGCGCTGCCCGTCTAGCAGCCGGGCCCGGCGGACATGATGACGCCTTTCAGGGGCGGGGCCGGGACGGCGTTCACGTTGTAGCCGGGGTTGTCGCTGGCGAGGGCCACGGTGGTGCACTCGCCCGCCGCCTGCCCGACGGTCGCCGCGAAGTTCGACAGCATCGTGGTGCAGTTCCCGTAGTCGGCGTTGCCGACGTCGGAGGCGAGCACGGACGCGCCCGGGTCGTCGTCGCGGACGATGTACGTCGGCGTGTCCTTGAGGGCGCACGACGGGGACGGGGCGGCCTTCGCCGCGGCGGTCGCGGGCCCGGCGGCGGGGGGCGGCACGGCGGCGGAGGTGGCGGCGCCCGACCCGCAGGCGGCGAGCGCGGCGGCGGAGGCCGCGGCGAGGGCGGCGGCGAGGATGCGTGTTCTCATGGCTGTTCGACGCGCGGGCGGGATGCCGGGTTCGCCGCCGATGCGAGGATGGTTCCCCTTCGTGGCCGCCCCGTGATCCGCGGTCGCGGCCGTCTGCGCCGGCCCGGGAGTGCCCGGTGAGCGGCGACGCCGGGCCGACGATCGCCGGCATGTACGACTACTGGCTCGGCGGCGGCCAGCACCTGCGGGCGGACCGGGAGCTCGCGCAGGCGATCGAGGCGAGATACCCGAGCGTCCCCAGTCACATCAGGGCGGCGCAGGACTTTCATTTGCGGGCCGCCCGCTGGTGCGCCGAGCGGGGCATCAGCCGGTTCATCCGCGCCGGGCACTTCACGGCGCTCCCGTCCGGGCGGAACGTCCACGACGCGGTCCGGGAGATCAACCCGGGCGCGGAGGTGATCTACGCCTACCGCGACCCCGCCGCGTTCAGTTTCTCGGCGGGGCTCCTGGACTGGGACCACGGGACGACCGCGGTCCTGTCGCGCACGGGGGGGTTCCTGGCCGCGGATCCCGTCGGGGAGATGCTGGCGGAGGGGGAGCCGGTGTGCCTGATCGCCGGGATGGTGCTGCACTTCGCCCCGGCGGAGCGGGCGGCGGCGCGGCTCGCCCGCGCCGCCGCGGCGCTGCCGCCCGAGTCGGTCGTCGTCGTTTCGATGACGCTTCCCGGCACCCGGCCGGAGGCCGACGAGATCCTGCGGATGTTCACCCCGGCCGTGACGTACCGGCACACGGCGGAGGACCTCGTCGGCTGGCTGGAGGGCGCCGGGCTGAAGATCGTGGAGCCGGGGGTCATGGACGTGCGGGTCATCCCGCGGCCGGGGGAGCCGTCCGGGGGGCTGCCGGCCAGGGCCCACGGCATGATCGCCGGGGTCCTGGCCGTGAAGCCCTAGGGGGCGACGGAACGCAGGCGCGGGGAGGGCGCGGCGGCGTCGGCGAGGGCGCGGACCCGGATCTGCCGGCTCCTCAGCGCGTCGCGGAGCTCCTCGGCCGCCTGGGTCGCCTGGGCGACGCGGACCATCGCCATCGCGAGGAGGGGCTGGCTTCCCGTCGCGTTCACGATGTGCGCCTCGAGGCGGCGCGCTGTCGAGGCGAGCGCGGCGAGCGCGTCCTCTGCGGCCCCGGCGGCCGCGTCCTCCTCGCGTCCCGCGTCGGGGCCCGGTTCCGGTCTTATGGCAACGCTGTGCATGGCAAGGCTCCGTCCCCCGCCCCCCTCTAGGCCACCAGCGGGGGCGCGCTCGCGTTCTCTGTCGTTGCGCGCCGGCCGGCGGCGGTCCCGTTGCGGGGAGGGGACGGAGTTACGCCGGCGGCGCGCAATTCATATCTACACCAAATGATGGTGTACGGCCATGACCGGACATTACCGGGCGCAATCTTAACCATTCCTTTAGGATTACGCTCCCGTAACCCCGCCGACGATCCCCGCTCGGGCAGGCGCCCCTTCGACCGCAGGAAATCCAGCCACTCCAGGATCTCGTTCACGATCACCCGCGCCTCCTTCCCCTCCTGGAACTGGGAGCCGAGCACCTCCGTGACGACCCTGTCGTCGGGGTAGGCGGCCAGGAGGCCCGCGAGGACCTGCTCGGCCGGGGAGCCGGGGGGCGGCGAGGGGGCGGCTGGGACGGCGCGCAGGGGCGGCGCGGGAGGGGCGCCCAGCGGCGTCCCCTCGCCACCCGCGAGGATCGCCTCGAACGACCCCGGGGCGTACTCGTACAGGGCCTCGAGGCGGGCGAGGGTCGCGGGCGGGTAGGAGCCGCGCTCGCCGCGCTCCAGCCTGGCCAGCGTCTTCTCCGACGGCCTCTCCGACGGCTGGCCGCCGCAGTCGGCCAGGAAGTCGCCGCGGCGGCGGAAGCCGTAGCCCAGCCGCCCGCGCCGCCTCTGCAGTTCCTCGCCGAGTCGCTTCCACGCCTCGGGCGGGTACGCCTTGTCCATCAATGTCCCGTCTGCGTGCGCTCCGGTGCCTATCCTCACGGATGCGGACATAATCCGTCAACCCGTTCGGGGTGCCTGATATCACCTATATTCACGGCGGCATCTTGCCTGGTAGAAGTCTACTGCCTCATTGATTTTGATAGGCACGACCCTGGACGGTGTCCCTTAATGGCCCATTGGGCTTGCCTATGAGAATCAATGAGGGCTATGGTGTCCCGCATGGGAGAGACACCGAAGGACACCGACGGCCACCGGGTCGCCCGTGACGGCAGTCGTCCGCGCCAGAACGGCCCGGCAATCCGGGCGATCCGCGAGAAAGACGGCTGGACCCAGACCGCCCTCGCCAAGGCGGCCGGCATCAAGCAGGCCACCCTCTCGGCCATCGAGAGCGAGCTGACCAACACCACCGTCGCCACCCTCAACAAGCTCGCCCGCAATATGCGGGTGCCCGTCGCCGCGATCATGCGCGACCGGGACGACGAGGCCGCCGAGGCGGGGCCCGAAGGGGCGGCAGCGGCATGACCCGCTTCAGCGCTTACGGGCGGCAGGAGAGGGCCATCGCGGCGGCCGACACGACCACCGTCCACGAGCGGTGGGCGTTCGGCCGGCGGCTCCCGTGCGACCCCCTCGCCACCAGCCCGGACGGCTCCCTGCGCCCCGGCGTCATGGAGAGCCTGATCGCCGCCGCCCGCGCGAGGGGCGTCACCCTCACCGAGGCGGAGATCGCCGCCCGCCTCGCCGCGGGCCGGGCGTACCCGTGCGAGTCGCAGATCCGCCGGTCGCTCGCCCGGTTCGGGTCCTGGTCGGGCCTGCGCGACGCGGGGTTCCCCCCGATGGACGCGGACCCCGGCGAGGAGCCCCACGACCCGCGCGGGGCGGCCGAGAGGGCGGCGGCCGTCGACCGGCAGCTCGCCCTCGGCGAGTACGACCCGGCGCAGATGACCCTGTTCGACTTCTTCCCCGACGACCGGTTCGACTCCCTGTCCACCCTCGCGGAACTGCGCAAGCACGCGGCGGAGAGCGCGAGGCGGACCGAGGGCCACGCGCGGAAGGACCGGGCGCGGTTCGAGTACCTCGACCGCCTCGCCGATGCGGTGGACGGCGACGAGAGCAAGACCTGGCAGGAGGCGCAGGCGGCGCTAGACGCGGCCTGACAGAGAAAGACCGGGGGCGCTCACGACGCCCCCGGACCGGGCAACCGGCACAACCAAGGTAACCGATTAAGAGAAAGGGCAACCGGAGAGATGAGCATTCTCACCGACCAGACGGCGGGGCGGGCGCTGGAGCGCGCCGACCTCGTCGCGGGCCTGCGGGACCTCGCCGACGCGCTCGAGGCGCAGGACGGGCCGCTGCCCGTCGTCCACGGCAGCTACCATGTGCCGCCCGGCGCCCCGCGGGAGCGGGAGGCGCGCCTGAACGAGATCGCGGCCGTCCTCGGCGCCGACGTGACCACGGACCGCATGGGAGCGCGGATCGCCCGGCGGTGGTTCGGGCCGGTCTGCGTCGCGGCGGTCGTCGGCGACCCGGACCGGGGCACGCTCAGGCACCTGGAGCGCGCCAGGGGACTCCGCGCCCTGGGCGCGGGAAGCGGGGACGCGGCATGAGCCGGCTCCGCCTCGGCCTCCGCCGCCGCGCCGGGAAGCGCGTCACCGACGAGCGGCTCACGAAGGCGCTCAACGCGCTCCCCGCCGACCACCCGTTCCGCCAGTCCGGGCCGGGCCCGGTCGTCGGCGAGTCCCTTTTCCTGCGGGCGGACGCGGCCCCGGCGCCGGAGTCGGGGAAGCCCTACCTGACCCTCCCGAACCCGGTGCTCGCGGAGAGGATCGCCGCCCTCCCGGCCGAGGAGCCGGCCGCGGCCCCGTCGTTCACCCCGCTCCGGCGGCCCGCGCACGGCCGCCGGGCCCCCGCCCGCGAGCCGCTGCCCCCCGCCCTGCTGGAGCGGGTCGCGGCGGGACTGCGGGAACTGCCCGCCGCGAGGCCGTCACGGGGCGCGCTGCTGCTCCGGGACCGCGCCGAGCTGCCGGTGATGCGCGGCGCGGCGAGGGCCGCCGGGTGGGCGGCCGTCATGCCCGCGGTCCGCCGGCCGGCCGCCGAGACGCCCGCCGCGTACCAGAGCTACTCGCTCGAGAAGTGGCAGCAGCAGGCGGAGTCGGTGCTCGGCTTCGTCGCCGACCAGGCCCGCGCCCAGCTCCGGCGCCGCGCCGCCGAGTTCGACCGCGCCGAGCGGGCGATCCGCGCCCGCCGCATGGCCGCCTCCGACGCCGCTCCCGTCTTCGGCTACCCGGACGGCGCGTCATGACCGCCGCGACGCTGACCCCCGCCGACGTGGTCCACCAGGCCCACGCGGCCCTCCACGAGGGGCGCAGGTCGCCCCGCCGGGCCGAGTTCCTCCACGAGATCATCACCCTCGCCGCCGCCCTCGCCGCGGTGCGGGACCTTGACCCGGGCGCGCTCGGGTGGGGCTGGACCTGGCCTCGCCTGTCCGAGAACGACGACCGGGAACTGCTGAGGGCGGCCGAGAAGGCCGAGACCGCCGCCGGGGCGCTCATCGCCGCCATGGCCGAGCGAGAGGCCGCCAGGCGCGGCGCCGGGAACGACAAGACGAACAAGACCGAGACGACAGGGGTGGCGTCGTGAGCGCGATGGAAGTTGAGGCGAGCGCGGTTCTCGCGCCGGGGACGGACCTGGCGGCGTACCAGCCGCAGGTAGTCGAGGAGTACCGGCCGCGCATCATCATGGCGCCCGACGAGGCCTCAGCGCTTGACAGGCAACTCCGCGACATGATGCGCGGCGTTCTAACGGACGGCGTGGACTTCGGTGTCATCCCCGGCACCGGAAGCAAGCCAACGCTGCTCAAGCCCGGCGCGGAGAAGCTGCTCCAGTGGTTCGGATTCGGGCACTCGACGGAGAAGGTCGAGACTGAGCGGGACGACGCCGGGAACCGGCTCGGGGTCACCTACCGGTGCGTTATCACCAAGGCGATGCAGGACGGCCGGACGGTCGTCGTGGCGTCCTGCGAGGGCTACGCGGGGTACGACGAGGACCGGTTCTTCACCACCGCCGAGCAGGCACGCGCGAAGGCCGAGGCGAGCGAGCGGAGGTGGGCCGCCAAGGACGGCCGGCAGCCGAACAAGGCCAAGTGGGAGTTCGCCGCCGAGTACCGGGCGCCCTGGAACAGCGTCATCAAGATGTCCCAGAAAAGAGCCCTCGTCGGGGCGGCGCTTCAGGCCACGTCGGCGTCGACCCTGTTCACTCAGGATCTTGAGGACAACGGCTCGCAGGTCGGCCCGTCCCCGTTCGTGGAGGCGGCCGAAGCGCGCATCAACGCCCTAGCCCCCGAAGTTCGCAACGCCCTGGTGCGGTGGTACCGAGGGCGGCAGTGGCCCGCGCCCGCCAGGTGGAACCCGGAGCAGTGGTGCGAGGCGCTCCACGTTGCCGGCGCGCTGGCCGCCCAGCAGCAGCGGCCGGAGCCCCCGCCCGCGACTGCGGCGACGGCGACGGCGACGGTGGTTCCCGACTCGCCGGCCGGGGAGGGCGAGACGTGGCTTGACGGCGCGCTCGAGCATGCCCCCGGGCTGTCGACGGTGAAGGCGTGCCAGGAACTGTGGCGCGAGTCCGCCACGAAGGTTCACGCCGGGGAGGTCGACAAGGCCGACGCGAAGCGCGTTCAGGAGATCCTGCGGGCACGGATGGACGAGCTGCGCCACGCGCCCGTCACCACCCTGGACGACGATGACCCGTGGGCTGTCAAGATCGAGGCGCTCGTTAGCTCGCATGAGGCCGAGGGGGCGCTTGGCGAGATCGCCCGGCAGCTCGCGGCCGGGGTCATCGACTCGGCGCGCGCCGCCACGCTGTCGGCCGCGATCACGGCCCGCTTCCCGGGCGCCGCGTCGCAGGCGGTGGCGGCATGAGCGCGGAGGCCGCGCCGGGCATCGACCCTCAGGACGAGTGGATCCGCGCCTTCGGAGAGCTGCTCCAGCGGACCTCCGACTCGGCGGGCATCGCGAGGCGCCGGGAGGAGCTGTTCGACGCCGACGAGCGCGGGCTGATCTCCCCGGACGCGGCCGACCTTCTGTCGACTGCGATCAGGGTCCGCCGGGAGGAGCTGTTCGGCACCCTGCGGACCCGGCGGCAGCAGTTCCGGTCGGCTCGCGCGAGAAGCACCGCGCGGGGCGGTCGGCTGCCGTTCCCGAACGCGGACCGGAGGGCGTCATGACGCTCGAGGAGTTCCTCCGCCCGCACGACGGGACTGCGGGCGGCGGCGAATGGCACGGCGAGCCGCACACCCTCATCGTCCGCTCGGTGCGCCCCCCAGACGGGCCCTTCGACGACGGGGAGCTCGATTACGACATCGAGCACCCGCCCTCTTGCAAGCAGGAGGAGAGCGGCGACGGCGAGCACAGCTACATGGTGTGGACATGCGACGTCGCCGGCCATGCGGGCGACGTCGGCCTGGAGTTCTCGCTGCGCTATACCGGCACGCCCGTTACCGAGCCGGGCACCTACCGGATTCAGGGCTGGGGCCGGAAAACGTACGTCCCCGACTACGGCGCATACGAGTACGACGGCGGGGTCGGCGTGATCGAACCGGAAGCTGCGTCGTGAACCGGGGCAAGCCGTTGCGCCGGGGGAAGGCGCTGAAGGCGGCCAAGCCTATGGGCCGGGGGGCGGGGCCGAAGCGGACGCCGCTGACCGGCCAGCGGACCCCGATGCTCGGCTGCGGGAAGGCGTACGCGACGGAGGCCGCCGCGAGGCGATCGAAGCGCGGGCAGACGCCGGGCGCGGAGTTCGAGTTCTGCCTCGTGCGGGAGTGCGGGCGTTGGCACGTCCGCCTCCCCGGCAAGCCGCGCGCAGGCCTCGCCGTGGGCCGTGACACCGGCCCCGACGCTGAGACCCGCGCCGCCGTGTACCGGAGGGACGGGAACCAGTGCGTCTGCTGCGGAACGCCGCTCGCCGGGAGGCCCCGCTCGGTCGGCCACCGGGTGCGCCGCTCCCAGGGCGGCTCCAACGAGACCTCGAATTTGCTCACGTTCATGGGTCTCGGGATGAACCCGTTCGACCCCGACGACCACCACGCGCGGATCGACAGCCGGAAGCAGCCCGAGGACGAGGCCCGCGGGTACTCACTGCGGAGCTTCAAAGACCCCCGGCAGGAGGGCGTCATGATCATGTCGTCCTCCGGATCAGGGCAGACGCTCTGGCTCTCCGATGACGGCGAGTACCTGTTCGCCCCTCCCGGAGAGGAGGCGGCGGCATGAGCGCGTGGTGGGCTCTGCTGCCCTTGGGAGCGCTCGCCGTGGCGACGATCGTCGTGGGCCGGGCCGACGGCCGGGAGAGGCTCCGCATGCTGCTGGACGAGGCCCGCGACGACGACGGGAGCGAGTCATGAGGCGGGGACGCAGGGCGCTGGCGGTCGCGGAGGCGATCGGCTGGCTGCTGGTGATCACGATTGCCGCCGCGTTCGGCGGCCCGCCCGGAATCAGGTGGGCTTTCGAGAGGGCCGGAGGATGCGATGAGTGGTGAGGGAGCGGCCCGGGTGATCTGGAGGCCGCTGGAGACCGCCGCGGAACTGGGGGCGCTGGTCGTGGCCGCCGAGGCGCAGGGCCTCCACTGGGACTGGGACGGGTCATGCTGGTGCCGCAGGAGGCACCAGGCGGACGAGGCAGGGCTGACGCTGGTCGCGCCGCCGTGGCGCGCCTCCGGTCCCGCGCAGACGGCAGGGGCGGTGACCACGTGACCGGAATTCAGTGGACGGGCGAGGTCTGGAATCCAACCACGGGATGCGACAAGGTATCGCCCGGCTGTGGTCTGCCGAGGTTCGAAGGCGACGCCGCGGGAGGCTGCTACGCCATGGCCATGGCCAAGCGGCTCAAGGGCATGGGACAGGCCAAGTATCAGCGCGATGGCGATCCCCGCACTTCGGGGCCGGGGTTCGGGGTCAGCGTTCACCCCGACGCGCTTTTGGTGCCGCTGGACTGGCGCAAGCCGCGCCTGATCTTCGTCAACAGCATGAGCGACCTGTTTCACAAGGAGGTCCCCGACGACTTCATAGCGCAGGTGTTCGCGGTCATGGCCGTGACTCCGCACCACACTTACCAGCTGCTCACCAAGCGGCATGGTCGGATGCGGTCGCTCCTGGGCCGCGAGAAGTTCGCCGACGACGTTTGGGGGCTCGCCATGCAGCTAGACGGCGGGATCGCCTGGCGGAGGCGGCACTGGCCGCTGCCGAATCTGTGGGCGGGCGTGAGCGCCGAGGATCAGCGGTGGCTTGAGATCCGGCTCCGCGCGCTCCGCGAGACCCCGGCGGCCGTCCGCTGGATCAGCGCCGAGCCCCTGCTAGGCCCGCTGACCTTCTGGCCGGAAGACCACGCGGGCCATGAGCGGGACGACTGCGGCGAGTTCGGCGGCTGGACATGGACGTGCCTGGACTGCTCGGGACCGGAAGCCGAGGAGCCCCGGGTTCCGTGGCGCACCTACGACCGGTCCGAGGGGATCGGGATCGACTGGCTGGTCGCCGGGGGCGAGAGCGGTCCCGGGGCAAGGCCGTGCGACCTGGCGTGGCTGCGGTCGCTGCGGGACGAGTGCGCGGAGGCGAACGTCCCCTATTTCTGCAAGCAACTCGGCGCGGTCCTCGGCAAGGAGCTCGGCGCCGGAGGCAAAGGCCAGGACATGTCCGCCTGGCCAGCCGACTTGCGCGTCAGGCAGTTCCCGCGCGTCGCCGAGATGACGGGAGCGGCGTGATGGAGCCCTACCTGTACGACGGCAAGTACGGCAGCGGCAGGATGACGATCAGCCGGAATTCGAAAGAGCAGAAGCTCGCCGCGGTGGGAGTGTCCGGGGCGCTGCCGGCCTACGTCGCAGCGGAAGACCTCCCCGAGATCATCGAGAAGCTTTACGAGGCCTGCGGCCTCCCGTCCCCGGTGATCCTCGAGCCGTCCAGCGCCCGCTTCCCCGAGGACGGCGCCGCGTTCCGCTTCGGCGACTTCGGTTTCAGGCTGTACCCCGAGGGCGTCGCCCCGTCGCTGCCGGGCATCGTGGCGAAGGCCGTCCCTCCCGCCGCGCTCCGCGAGCTCGCCGCGCACCTCGTCGCCCTGGCCGGCCACGCCGAGGCAGGGCCCCTGGCGACCATCCGCCGCGCGGTCACCGCGATGCGGGCGGACGCGGAGCGGTGCGGGGACAAGCCCGGCTCGTTCGTCCCCGAGGTCGCCGACTGGCTCGGCATCGAGGCCTCAGCCCTCGAGCGGAAGCTCCCCGACGACAGCGGCTCGGTTCACGTCGCCCTGAGGATCGCCCGCGCCTATTTGGGGGAGGAAGGCTGATGGAGCCTGACCTGATGCCAGCGGAGACGCTGCGCAAAGCTGCGGCGCTCATGCGAGAGAAAGCGTCGGAGGCGAGTGATGGCCCATGGAAGAGCTGGGTTGAGGGGCGCGACCACTGGGGCGGCGACTCGATGATCGGCACCGCCGATGACGCGGGCGGCGACGTCTACGTCCGCGTGGGCGAGGGCTACCACCCGAGGTGGGAGGCGGACCAGGACTACATCGCGTCCATGCACCCGCTGATCGGGCTAGCCCTCGCCGACCTGCTGGACGACAGCGCGGCCTATTACGAAGGGCTCTCGGCGGACGAGGCGGCTTTCGTCGCATCAGCCTTGGGCGGCGACGTGGACCCGGGGCTCAAGCTCGCCCGCATCTTTCTCGGCGAGGGTTCCGATGCCTGACACTGTCGTCGCCACTCGCGCTGAGCTTGAGGCCCGCACCGACGAGGCCCTCGAGTGGCTCCGCGACCGCGCGAACCGGATCGCCGGGCCCGCGGGCGAGTTCTACGCGGACATCGCCGGGAGCGTCGCCGAGGTTCTCCTCGCCGAGTTCCCGTTCACGTTCCCGCTCGGGCGGGTCGTCATGGCCGTAGCGCAGGCGCTGTCCGCCGCGCAGGAAGGCATGGAAGAGCAGACCGGGGGAGCGCCCGTGCCGGCGGATGTCCTGCTGAGCATCGCGTTCCTGGCCGCCGAGAAGCTCGACGCCTGGGAGGTGGCCGAGCATGGCTGAGCGTCGCGGAGCAGTCGACACGGAGACCGCTACGGTCCTGGCCGCCGCGATCGACGCGGCGGAGGAGGCGGGCGTCCTGCCGCACGGCGGCGTCTACGGGACGCTGGCGATGCCGGACCCTGTTGACGGGATCTGCTGCGAGGGGTCGGCGGTCAAGGGCCCGCAGTACTGCACCTGCTGGACGCCGTCGTTTGATCTCGAGCAGGCGGACCCGGAGCCGGGCGAGCCGGGGACACGCGGCGCGATGTGCGGCGACTGCGCGTTCAAGCCGGGCTCGCCCGAGCGCCAGGGCGACGAGCGGTACAACGGCGACGCGGAGTTCCTCGACCGGATCGTCGTGACCGGAGAGCGGTTCTTCTGTCACGTCGGCATCCGCCGGGCCGTGAAGCTTGTCCACCCGTCCGGGGCGGAAGTCGAGGTGCCTCCGGGCGACTACCGGCCGCCGATCATCGACGGCCTGCCGTACAAGGCGGACGGGTCGCCGGGTGACCTGTGCGCCGGATGGGCGGCGCGCAGGCGCGCCCACCTCGAGCGGGAGGCATTGTGAAGCCCGATCTCGGCGAGTGGATCCGCGTGCCTCGCAGCAAGTGGGACGACTTCACGGCGAAGGCGACCGGCACGCCGGGCCTGCGCATCTATCAGATGAACGTCGGCGACGGCCATCTGACGGTCCTGGTAGGCGCGGAGACGGCGGAGCGCGACGAGCCGCGCTGGCACTTGTCGATCTCCCACCGCACCAACGAGCACCCGCCGAAGCCGGGCCGCTACCCGACATGGGACGAGATCAAAGACGCCCGCTACCGGTTCATGCCCGCAGACATCTACGTCGCGCAGATCCTCCCGCCCCCCGATGAGTTCGTGAGCGTCCACGACACCACGTTCCATCTGTGGGAGATCTCCGAGGAGGCGCTATGACGGCCTCACCCCGAAAGCACGCAGGCGGGACCGGCCACCCCCCGGCCCTGCCTGCGGTCGATCCCGCGCCGAGGCCTGATCCCTCCTCTGGCGCGGGCCGCGGGCAGGCTGTGCCGACTCCGGCCGCCCGCGCCGCCGGGCCGGGTGTTGGCGCGCCCGGCCCGGCCTCAACGTTCCCGCCTGAGCCACCACCCCCCCGGGGCTCAGGCGGGACGAGCGGGGAAACGGAGCCGTCGCCTCCTTCGGCTGCGCCCCGCACTGCCCCGGCCGCTTCTACCCCCGTAGGCGGCCGGGGCACCTCAACTAGCGTCGGCCCGGAGCAGGGGCCTGGGCCGGCCGCTACGTCCCCGCCCGTCCAGGGTTCGGGCGGGGCCGAGGGAGGGGAGCCGGCGCGGCGCAGGCGGACACCCGGCGTCGGCTCCCCGACCGACACGAGCCCGGCGGGGGATCGGCGAGTGAACGCGGCATCCCCCGCCGCCGTGCCGCTCACAGGCGACGACTTCCGCAAGGCATGGAAGGCGGCGGAGAGCGCGAAGAACGCGGCAGGGCGGCGCAGGCGGGGCGGGAAGCCAAGGCCGGTCGTCTCGCCTGGTGTCGGCCGCCTGCGGGTGGCTGCGCCGCGGCCTGAGGCGTTCGGCGACGCCCCGCCGCCGCCTCTGCGTCTCCGCACGCCTGAGCCTCCGGACACGGCCGCATGAACTGGTCAGCGAGAGCGCCCGGGGGCACCCCGCCCGCAGAATTCGTCCCGTACATCTACGGCGCGGCGCACGGCGCTCCCTCGAGGGGACGCCCGGAGAACGTGCTCAGGCACCTGAAGAAGACGGACGAGGCAAGGCAGGAGAGGGTTGTGGCTGACGGGCGCGAGGGCCGCGCTGCGCTGAAGGGGTCGCTTCCGGGATCACCCCGCAACGGGGTCCCCGCGGGCCGTTTCTACGTTTACCGGGGCACCGGGGAGGACGTGCTCACAGGGCACCTGCCCAAGGGCGTTGTCGAGTTCGAGGCCGCTGAGGCGATGGGGGCCGGGGTTATCGCGGCGGCCGACGCGGAGCGGCTTGCGGCGCTCGAGCGGGAACTGGCGGCGCGCGGCGTCGTCGCGACCGGGGACGGCGCCCGGTGAGCGTCTGCACTCGCGGCGCATGCCCGCACGGGCGCGGGGTCTTCGTCTGGCTCGGCGAGGGCCCGTGGCTCGGAGACCCGGCAGACCCCGACTACGGCGGCTACCCGTGGGTCCATGACACCTCGACAATCCCCGGTCACCTGGTTGTCTGTGAGCTCATGCCTTTCGCGGCCCCGGAGGAGGCGGGCGAGGTGTGCGCCTGCGGGCACCCGTCGCACGAGCACCAGGCGGCACGGGAGCCGATCCGCTTCGGGATGCTCGCCAATCCGCGGTCTTGCCCGTGCGGCTGTCCCGACTTCGCGCACCGGACGGAGGACATCGCACGATGGTGCGAGGCGGGGGCGCTCAGCGGCAGCCGCTTCCGCGCCGGCGAGACGACGCCCCGGCCGGCAGGGGAGGACGAGATGGCCGCGCGCCTGTCTGCCGGCGAGTCGGTCCCCGGCGGCCCCGGCGCCTGCGCGCGGGAAGGGTGCGGGCACCTGACCCTTTGGCACGAGAGGAAAGGCAAGTTCAGGGCGTGCGGGCAGTGCCCGTGCCCCGCGTTCACCACCGACGCCGGGCAGGTCATGCCGCTCGTTCAGGGGTCGCTGTTCGGGGATCCGGGGCCGGCCGAGGCCCGAACGCGGAAGCGCGGACGGCGCGAGCAGACGCTCGCCATAACCGGCGGTGCCTTGTGAGCGACGTCGCGATCGATTTGTTCGCAGGGCCGGGCGGATGGTCTCAGGCGGCCCGCGCGCTCCGCATCAGGGAGCTCGGGATCGAGATGGACGCCGCGGCGTGCGCCACGAGAGCGGCCGCCGGGCACCCGACGATCCGGGCCAACGTCGCGGAGCTTCCCCTCGAGCGGCTCGCCGGGCGAGCGCGCGGCCTGATAGCCAGTCCCCCCTGCACGACGTTCTCAGCTGCGGGTGACGGTGCGGGCAACGCGGTCACGGATCAACTCGCCCAGTTGACGTGGGACATGTTCGCGGGCCGGGACACGCGGGACGCGCACCGGCAGGCGATCGTCGCGCAGCTCGCCGAGTCGAGTTGGCGCGCGGAGTTGCCGGCCGAGGACCGGGCGCCGAAGATCGAGCGGGCCGCCGCGTCGGCTGTTCTCGTCGCCGAGCCCGCCCGGTTCATCGCCGCGTGCCGCCCGGAGTGGATCGCGCTCGAGCAGGTGCCCGCCGTCCTGCCGCTCTGGCAGGTGTACGCGGACGCCCTGCGGAGGATGGGCTACAGCGCCTGGTGCGGCAAGCTAAATGCGGCCGATTACGGAGTCCCGCAGACACGCGAGCGGGCGATCCTCATCGCCTCGAGATCGCGCCGCGTCAGCCGCCCGGAGTCGACCCACTACGACCCGCGCAAGGGCCTGCAGCTGTGGGGCGACCCGTGGGTGAGCATGGCGGAGGCGCTCGGATGGGTGCTCGGATGGGGTGCGACCGGCCGCCCGTCTGTCTCGGTGACCGCGGGCGGGACATCCACGGGCGGAGCCGAGCCGTTCGGGCACCGCGGACGCGACGCGCTCGAGGCCGAGCAGGACGCCGGCCGGTGGGCGCTGCGGCGCTCGCGCGGCGAGGGGATGCTAGTCCGCGAAGGCCGCGGCGGCCGGCGCGATCACCCGCTGGACGAGCCCGCCCCCACGATCACGTCCGCGGGATCCAAGGTGGGCGCGAACCTGACCTGGGTCCTCGATCGGCCCGCGACGACCGTGCAGGGCGACCCGCGCATCGGCCGGCCAGGGCATAAGGACCGCGAGGGCGGCGAGTCCCAGTTCGACGTGGATTCGGTGCGCATCACCGTCGAGGAAGCGGCCATCCTCCAGTCGTTCCCGCCGGACTACCCATGGCGGGGCACGCGTACAAAGCAGTTCGAGCAGTGCGGGAACGCCGTGCCGGTTCTGCTTGCCCTTCACGTCCTGTCGATGGCCACGGGGATTCCGCTCCCGCAGTCCGCGACCGAGGCCGCCGCATGAGACCCCGCCCGTCGTCCTCCGACGCCCGCTCGAGACTGCGCCTCCTCCTGGCCTTCTCCGCCTTCCCTGTCGCTCTCACGGGAATGTCCGCGGTGGTGATGGCGGCGGGATGGGGTCCGGCTGCGGTCGCCCTCGGGGGGCTGGCCGGGATGGGGTGGGGGCTGTTCGCTCTCGCGTACGCGCTGACGAGGCCGGTGCGAGTCCGGTGGTCGATGGCGGAGAAGGCGGCGCTTCGAGGCGGCAAGGGCATGGCGGAGCTGCTCGAGGCGATCCCCCGGAGGGAGGGACTCCGGTGACGCTAGGACTCGGCTGCCGGGTACAGCTCGGGGTTCTCGGTGCGGTCCGCCCGGATCAGCCGCGCGACGTACTCGTACGTGTAGGCGTGGCGGATGGCGCGCACGATCGCGGCCGGCTTGTCGCCCTTCCGGGCCGCCGCCAGGATCGCGGCTCGCAGCCTCGCCGGCGCCTGCTCGTAGGCGTCGGCCAGGGCGTCCAGCTCAAGGCGCGTCGCTTCGTCCACCTGAGCCAGTGTCGCAGGTTCAAGAGATACGGTCACTACCCCACTATAGAACGTGGGATAACTACCTGATAGCTTGAACTGAAGTAGTAGATTGAGGTTGTGAACGGGATGTTCGGCGAGACGAGAGGCGAGATGGCAGTCATCAATAACGAGGACCTGCACCAGATCGCGGTCAAGGTGGTCAGTGCTCCGGGATTCTCGGTGAACGGCGCCGGCGCCGCGCGGCAGGCACTTCACCGGATCGAGGAGTTTCTCCCCCCGGGTCCGCTGCGGAAGCAGGCGTGGGATGCCCTGGTCATCCGCTGGCTTCAGGACGAGCACGCGGCCTACTTGCGCGACCAGAGGAACTATGCCGAGTTGCCCTCCGCGCAGCCCAAGGTTGTCGCGGGCGACGTGGTGCCCGAGACCGGCGGGGCGGGCGAACGCCAAACGACGGCTGCGGAATCGCTGCTCAAGTTCAGGAGCGAATCGGCCGACTGGGAGCGGCCCGAAACGCGGCGGGAAGTATCCGGCGGCGAGATGCCGACGGCGATTGCGGAACATGGCCGAGGCCGTCCCGCACCGCCTCGGGCTCCCGGGCAGGCCGTGCCCGAAGTGATCTCGGGCGTCGGCGCCTCGCCGTCGGCGACGGTCGCCGTGCAGCAGCCGTCCCGCAAGGTGGCGTCCTACCAGCAGATGTTCCCCGAATTGTCTTTCCGCGTGCAGACGGCTTCCGGGGCCAAGCCGCTCGCCGAGTTCACTGGCGCCGACATAGCGTTCCGGCGCGGCGAGCTGGTCAGGCAGCGGCAGGAGTGGCGCACCGCGAACGCGGGCGACGAGAGCCGCATCGAAGACAGGAACCGGCTGAACGCCAGGGACCGTGTGAGGGTCGCCGAGCGCGCGCAGCATATCCGCGACGCGGAAGCCGAGGAGGAGCGGCTCAAGCTCGCAGAGCACGAGATCGAGCAGTACGAGGTGGCCTCGGTCGGCGACCTTCCCCCGGAGGCGCTTGAGGCCTGCGGGTTCAGGCGGCGCGTCGCATGACTGCCCCAGACTCCCGGCCGGCCAAACGTGATTCGACGCCCAATGTTCCGGCGCCGGCCGGGCCAGACTCCCCGCAGGCCATTGATGTCCCGTCGCCCAAGGTTCTGGCGCCTGCGGGGACCGAAGACTCCCGGCCGGCCATACCTGGCGCGATGCCCACAGGTACATCGCCGGCCGGGCCGGACTCCCTCGGCGGCCACTCGACAAGCGCCACCCATGCGAGCCTCGCCGCCGAGGGCCAGACTTCCCCGCAGGCCAGTGTCGTCTCGATACCCAATGACGCCACGCCTGCGGGGGGCAAGACCAGCCGTAGCCATTCAACTCGCGATGACCATGGTCGTAGCGCTACGGCTGATAACTTCCCCGGCGGCCATCTTCGCAACGATGCCCACGGAGACGCCGCCGCCGGGGAACCCCCTCCCGATCCGCCCCCCGCTCAACTCCTCGCGCCGTGGCCCGATGAGCTGAACCGGGATCTCGCCGCCGCAGCCGACACGCTCGATGACATCGAGAAGATGCGGATCGCCTGCGAGAACCGCCTGCGGCAGTTCACTCGCGCGGCCGGCGAACCGGACGCCGACGGGCGGAAGCGTGGCTTCGGCTGGGATCTGCGCTCCCCGGCGGTCGCCGCCCTCGCCACCCTCGTCGCGGGCATGAAATGCGACTCTACGGTCGTGCGGGAGGCGCTCGGCGACGAGAGGCCGCCCAAGCGCAAGGGATGCTGTCTTGAGCACGACGCCGAGCGGAACCTGACGCGGGCGCTGCGGGGGCACCCCCTCGGCCCATGGGTGAAAACCCGGAAGGGCATCGGGGAGAAGCAGGGCGGCCGGCTCATCGGCGCAATCGGCGACCCCTACGCGCGCCCTGCGCTCCTGCTCAAAGACGGCTCATGGGACCCAGCCCGACCCCGCACCGTCTCGGAACTGTGGGCCTACTGCGGGCTGAAGCCAGGGCAGAAGCGCAAGCGGGGGGAGCGGGCCAACTGGTCGGCCGCCGCGAAGATGCGCGCGTTCAACGTCGCGGGATCGATGCTGAAGGCCGGCAACCGCGAGGTTTATGACAAGCGAAAGGCCCGCACCGAGGGCGCGCTCCACAAAGACGAGTGCGTGCGATGCGGGCCCAAGGGCAAGCCCGCGCAACCGGGCTCCCTGTGGAGCAACGCGCACAGGCACGCCGACGCGCTCCGCATCGTGTCCAAGGAAGTCCTGAAAGGCCTCCGGAACGAGGCGAAGCGCATCCACCTAGAGACTCCCGTCAGCGGCCAGAACCTCGCCGAACCCCACGGAACCGGCGCTGCTGACGGGGACTAGCCGGTCCCGGTCGGCCACGGGCCCTCCGATGCCCATAGTCGTGCCGCTGACCGGGACCGTTTAATCGAGAGGACTGAGGAGTGAGCGAGGCAGACGGGGCCACACCCCACGTAGAGGGCAGTGCCCGCGACCACCGCTGGCGCTGCGAGTGCAGTGCCGACCACTTCCTGGTCATCACCTGGAACGCCACTGGCGGCGGGGGGGCGGCGGACGCCAGCGGCGAGATCGGCGTTGAGGACGGTCCTCGCGCGCCCCGGCGCTACCGCCTCGCATGGGCGTGGCAGATCCTCCGCCACGGCCACTCCGCCACCGGGGTCAGCGTCCAACTCGGCGCGGCGAAGGCCCGCGAGATAGCCGCCGTCCTTAACGATTTCGCGGACGACGCGAGCGCGACACCGGAGGACCGCGAGCGCGAGCGGCGGTCACGGCAGGCGTGGGATGGGACCCTCGCCAGGGCGACGGACGAGGACCGCGCCAGGGCGGCACGGATACGAGCGCGCGCCGATGAGCAGATGGCGGAGATCGCGCCCCTTATCGAAGAGCAGCGGGCGAGGCGGCAGAGGGGCGATGCCCCGTGAGACGCCGCCTGCTCGACCTGGCCGCCGCGATCCTCGCGCGCCTCGGCATCCTCCGCCGGCCTGCAGCGGGCGTCGCCCCGCTCGCCGTGCCATGCGCCTCGCCCTGCCCTCCCGCCCACCGCGTAACGCGTTACGCGACCCTGCTCGGCGCTCCGGGCTGCAACAGGGAGGGAGGCGCCCCGTGACGATCATGCTCCGCCACGTCCCGCCGTTAGCCCGCTCGACGCACCACCCGGAGATGACCCCCGTTGTTCCCCCGCACCCCCTGCTGCTGCCCGCGATCGGCGGGGTAGCCGTGCCAGTCATTTACGATGACGCGTTCTTCGACGACCTCGGCGCCAGCCTCCCTGACTGCTCGCTGTTGTACGTGATTCGCGCCGCTTCCTGGTCCGCCCGACACTCGAAATCCGGGTTCGTGCCGAACTGGAAGCTCGCCGAGCTCACCGACAACCCCGACCTAGTCAAGCGGACGCTGCGCGCCGCCGGGCTCATCTATCGCGCCGATGGCGGCTGGCGGTTCGCCGAGGGCAGGGGCATCACGATCGTCAACGCGAACGAGGCGGAGATCCGGGCGAAGGCCGAAGCCGAGGCCGCCGCCGTCGCCGAGGAGAAGGCGGCGGCGAAACGGGAGGCCGACAAGCTGCGGCAGCGCCGGAGCAGAGACAACCGGAAGGCCGCCCGCGCCGAGGTATTTAACGCTGGCGTTAAGGATGTCACGCGTGACATGGCCAGCACGTCACATGTGACAACTTGTGACGCCATAGAGGGATCTGATCTAGATCAATCTATCGGGGTTGGTCACATCGACGCGCGGGCGCGCGAGGCCCCCGATCCGGCGCTCGTCACGCTCGTCGCGGACCTCGCCGAGAAAAAAGCCAAGCGGATCGTGTCCGCCGCCGAGGCGTGCCGGGCGATCGCCGTGTGGGAGAAGCGGGCCGAGGACTCCGGCAACGTCATCCACGACCGGCCG